>Ga0213828_1002784_pt1 | contig 12237 bp, 13 predicted proteins | sample MC6MC0897MG_FD_180664 | JGI IMG/M metagenome (GOLD analysis project Ga0213828, IMG submission 180664) | Enriched soil aggregate microbial communities from Iowa State University, Ames, United States - MC6-MC0897-MG | ecosystem: Environmental > Terrestrial > Soil > Unclassified | place: USA: Iowa...
GCCAATGGCAGCCAGCAGGATCATCAGGAACAGTACGATCTGGCGATTGCGCAGCGCCCAGGCGGAAAGGTTGAAACCCATCGGGACTTACTCCTTGGCCGTCAGGTTCACTACACGGTTGGTACGATCCACGGGGCGCACCTCCTGCCCCTCGCGCAACACATGGCCCCCGGCGGCGACCACCCAGTCGCCCGGTTTCAAGCCTTCGAGCACCGGTACACTGTCAGAGCCATACGGCCCCAGGCGCACTACCGTGCGTTCCAGGCGGCGGTCCTGGCCGACCCGCCAGACATAGGCCTGGCCGTTTTCTGCAGTGACCGCCGACAACGGCACTGACAGTGGGATCAGCCCTTCATGGGCGATGAAAACACGTGCGCTCTGGCCCAGCTCGGCGGGCGCCTTGGCCGAGGTGAAGGCGATGCGTGCGGCGAAGGTTCGCGAACGTGGGTCGGCTGCCGGCGAGAGTTCACGGATACGCCCGTCGAAGCGTTCGCCTGGGTGCGACCACAGCTCCACGCTGACGCCTTGGCCCACGGCAAAACGGGAAAATTGCTGCTCCGGCAGGCCGATGACCACCTCACGCTCGCCGTCTGCGGCCAAGGTGAACACGGTCTGCCCGGCCGCGACCACCTGGCCGACTTCGACCTGGCGCTTGGCGATGACACCGGCCTGCGGCGCACGCAGCACTGCGTACTCGGCCTGGTTGCCGGCCACATCGAACTCGGCCTTGGCTTGTTTCAGGCGGGCCATGCCGGCGCGGTACAGGTTTTCGGCATTGTCGTATTGCGAGTGGCTGACCATTTGCCGGTCCAGCAGCTTCTGGTAGCGATCACGCTCGGCGCGCACCAGCGACAGGTTGGCTTCGGCGGCGGCCATCTGGGCACGATTGGCTTCCAGTTGCAGGCGCACATCCTGTGGGTCCAGCTCGGCCAGCGGCTGCTCGGCCTTGACCCGCTGGCCCTCTTCGACCAGGCGTTTGCTGACTTTGCCGGCAATGCGGAAGGCCAGCTCCGGTTCGAAGCGCGCGCGCACTTCGCCGGGGTAGCTGTCGGCAGCCGCTTCGGCCGGCTGTGGCTGAATCACCAGTGCCGGGCGCGGCGCGGCAGGTGGCGCGGCTTCCTGGCCGCACGCCGCAAGGAGCAGGGCGACGGCAGTGGGCAGAGCGATGGACAAGGCATGGCGCAACATGATGAATCCTTTCGCGAAGAGCACATCGAATATTTATACTGGCGGGTATATTAAATCAGGGAATCGGCGCCGGGAAGGGTGTCTGTGGTGGTTTTTGCAGGGTGGGGCTTGAGGCCTCTGGCGCCTGTGAGATCGAGCGCCGCCCGCGCGGCGCTTCGCGGGGCAAGCCCGCTCCCACATCTGTTTTCGGGCCAGTGAGGCCTGTGGCATTGGCGCGACCCCTTGTTTGTACGACGCGATATTGAGGCGACCGCCAAGGGCCGCGCGCCTATGTCACAGGTATGACTGGCCCGAAAACAGATGTGGGAGCGGGCTTGCCCCGCGAAGCGCCGCGCGGGCGGCGCTCGATCTCAAAAGCGCTATAAATCCCCCGCCAAACACCTCCCGCCCCAACACAACTGTCCAGTGACAGACAGCACGTATTGCATGGACACTTTCACCGAAAGGCGTCCGACCCGCTAAGATGGGCGACTCTTCAACAAGATGCAGACTCCAATGCCCAACGACGCACCCATCGGACCAGGCCGGCCCAAGGACCTGGCCAAACGCGAGGCGATCCTCGAAGCGGCCAAGACATTGTTCCTCAGCCTTGGCTATGCCAACACCAGCATGGATGCGGTCGCTGCGGCGGCAGGTGTTTCAAAACTCACGGTGTACAGCCACTTCACCGACAAGCAGACGCTGTTCTGCTCGGCGGTCATGGCCACCTGCCAGATCCAGCTACCGGACCTGCTGTTCGAGTACCCCGAGGGGGCACCGGTGGACGAGGTGCTGCTGACCATTGCCCGTAACTTCCAGGCGCTGATCAGCAGTGACGAAGCAGTTAAGCTCAGCCGCCTGATCATGGCCCAAGGCAGCCTGGACCCAAGCTTTGGCGAGTACTTCTACGAAGCTGGGCCCAAGCGCGTGCTGGCGGGAATGGAAGCGCTGCTGCGCGGGGCGAATGAGCGCGGGTTACTGCGCATCGACAACCCGTTGCGCGCGGCGGAGCACTTCTTCTGCCTGGTCAAGGGCGCACCGGATTATCGGTTGCTGCTCGGCTGCGCCGGGCCGCTGGAAGGGGATGAAGCCGAGGCGCATGTGCGGGAGGTGGTGGGGGTGTTCATACGCGCCTTCCACCCCTGATTGGCCGACAACACACGAATCGGCATGCATTCCGGTCAGGCCTTCAGGGCCTTCTTCGGGTAAATGTCATACCGGCTCGACTTGCCCTCCAGGCTGTGGCTTGGCTTCGGCCCGTCGATGATAGGCGCCTTGCGTGGCCGTTTCACCACCACCCGGTGGCTGGCAAGCGCCAAAGCGGCTTCTAGCAAGGCCGGGGCATCCAGGTCATCACCGACCAGTGGCCGGAATACGCGCATCTCCTTCTTCACCAGCGCGCTTTTGTCCCGGTGCGGGAACATCGGGTCGAGGTAGATCACCTGCGGCGGCTCCCCTTCCCAGGCACGCATGCGCTCGATGGCGTTGCCGGTCAGCAGGCACATGCGCCCAACGATCGGGCCCACCTCGTCATCCGCCCGCGCCCGCGCCAGGCCGTCTTCCAACAATGCGGCAATCAGCGGCTGGCGTTCGATCAGGGTCATCTGGCACCCCAGGCTGGCCAGCACGAACGCATCCTTGCCCAGCCCCGCCGTGGCATCGAGCACCTGCGGCCGTACACCCTGGGCGATGCCCACTGCCTTGGCGATCATCTGCCCGTTGCCACCGCCAAACTGGCGCCGATGCGCGGCCTGGCCTTCGACGAAGTCCACCCGCACCGGCCCAGGCGCCTGCGGGCCCAGTTGCTGGATCTGCAAGCCTTCAGCGCCCACCTGCACGGCGAAACCCGCGGCATCGTCCTGCAGCGGCAGGCCCAGGCGCTCGGCCCACGCCGTAGCCTGTTGCGCATACTCTGCCGACATCGCTTCGACCCTGATACCCGTGCCTTGCTCTTCCATCGTCCACACCTAAAAAATCAAACCACGCCCTTATGAATCGGCAACCACGGCCGATACAGGCAATATCCCGCTATTCTGCCAGAGCACAACGCGCGCGACTGCCATGACAGATACTCTTCCCATCGGTTTGACCTACCTGTCGCCTGTCGGCCACTACGGTCAACAGAATACCCAGACACTCGGGGGCGTCAGCCACCTGTGGCAGGATTTCTTTGCCCGCGCCATGGCCGAGCAACAGGCAGAGGAAGCGGACAGCGTCAGCCAGTCGTTCGTCCAGTACGATCAGCACAGCGGCGAGCCGGTCGGCGGTGCCAGGGCGCTGGCGCTGATCGATGCCCAGCGTGCGCTGCCGGTGCACGACACCGAAATCGCACCGCCCGAGCCACTGTTCCTGCCCAAGGCCGAACTGGAAGCCAACCTGCTGGAGCCCGCCGCCGAGCCGTTCAGCGCCATCGAGCTGATCGAACAGCAGCGTGAACTCGACCTGAGCAACAGCTGGTTGCGCCCGGTGGTCATGAGCCAGGGTCACCCGCTTGCCGAGCCCGGCCCAGGCCCCTCCCCGCGCCCGCTGTTCCTGCCTATCGCCGAGTTCGAGACGAACCTGCTGGACCCGGCCCCCGAACCCTTCGACGAAACCACGCTGGCCAAGCAGCAGAATGACCTGGCGTTCGACATCCACTGGGCGCGCCCGGTGGTGCTGAACAACGTTCGCGTTCACGCCTGAGGTTGCGCAAGCTCAGCGGCAGATCTGCCAGCGGCCCATATCGAGGTGGAAGTGATTGTGGTGCGCGGCGTTGTAGTCTGGCCCCAGCACGGTACTGAAGCGTTCACAGGCCACCTGCTGCACCTGACGTAGGAAATCAGCTTTCTGCCCCCCCGCTTGCCAGTCCCGAGCCAGTACGATGCGCTGCCCGTCCTGCAAGCGAAAACCACTGATGTCCAGGGCATTGGCGGTGGCGTGCTGACTGAGCCGGCCTTGTTTGCGGTGATAGACATTGCGGCAGGCAAAACTGCCCAGGTGGTCGACCTGCGTCACCCGCTGCCCCAATACCCGCTGCGCCACCGGTTGCAGCCCATGCTGCTCGAACAGCGCGTAAGCCACCGCCAACGGGCAACTGGCCAGGAAGCTGCTGCTGAGCCGCGCCTGACCGCCCTCGATGCGCCATACGTTGCGCAGCGGGCAATTGGCCGAGGCCGGGCTGTCGGCTTGCGCCCGGTACCGCAGATCGCTGGTTTCCAGTGCCTGACGGCATAGCGCGGGGTCATCGCGCAGGCGCGACAGCTTGAAGGTGGTGAGCAGGTTCGGCGGCTGGCGCACGTCCAGCGGCGCCCAGGGGTTCCAGGCAGCCGGCAGGCGCCAGCCAAAATGCCAGGCCAGGCCTGCCAGCAGTGACAGGCCCAGCAACAGTGCCAGCAAGGCACGCATGGCGATTCAGCGGCGGAACAGGTCGTTGAGCTGGGCAAAGGGCAGCGCCTGTTCACCGTAGCCGAACGTGCCCTCGTCACGAATCTCCAACGCGGCCCGGTGGAAAGCCCCCAGCGCCGCACGGGCCAGCGACGAGCCGACACTGATGCGGCGCACCCCAAGGTCTTGCAACTGGTTGACGCTCAGGGTCACGCCCGCCAGCCCCATCAGCACATTGACCGGCTTGGGCGCCACCGCCTGCACCACCGCGCGAATTTCTTCGACGGTGCGCAGCCCTGGCGCGTAGAGCACATCGGCCCCGGCCTCGGCATATGCTTGCAGGCGCAGGATGGTGTCATCCAGGTCCAGGCGCCCATGCAGCAGGTTTTCTGCCCGGGCGCACAGGGTGAACGGAAACGGCAGGCTACGCGCTGCCTGAACCGCCGCGCGGACGCGTTCCACAGCCAGGCCATGGTCATAGATAGGGGCTTCACTGCGCCCGCTGGCGTCTTCGATGGAACCCCCTACAAGACCCGCCTCGGCGGCCCGCAGGATGGTCTGTGCGCAGTCTTCGGGCAGGTCGCCGAAGCCGTTCTCCAGGTCGGCGGCTACCGGCAAGGCCGTGGCATCGACAATGGACCCGGCGTTATCCAGGGTTTCGTCCAGGCTCAAGGCACCTTCGGCATCCGCTCGGCCCAGGCTGAACGCCAGGCCCGCGCTGGTCGTGGCCAGCGCCTCGAAGCCCAGGCTGGCGAGCAGCTTGGCGGAGCCGGCATCCCACGGGTTGGGGATGACGAAGGCACTGTCGCGTTCGTGCAGTGCCTTGAAGGCTTCGGCTCGCAGGGTTTGCACATCCATGGTCTCAACCTCAGGCAGTCAGGAGTGGTCAGAGTAGTCCCAGTTGTTCGACCTCAGGGGCGCGTGGCAATTCCGGCAAAGGTGCAAGGCCAGGCAGGCGCTGCATCAGACGTTGATGAAAACGCTGGGCCAACGCCGCAGCCAGGCGGTTATCCGAGGTGTGCAGGAAGATGTAGGGGCTACGACCTTCCTCGACCCAACTGGCCACCTTGGCCACCCAGGGCGTCAGGAAGGCTTCGTTGGCTTCAAGCTGCGGATGGCCAATGAAACGTACCTGCGGATGCTGGCTGAAGGCGGCCGGGCGTGGCGGCACCTTGGGTTTCTTGGCCTGGGCATGCAGCACAGCGGGCTCGCGCGAGGTGCAACTGAACAACGCCCGCGGGTCGAGGCAGATGCGCTCGACACCACGCTCGAGCAACAGCCGGTTGAGCTGCCGCTCCTCTTCACCGCGCGCAAAAAAAGCCTCGTTGCGCACTTCGACGGCCAACGGTACACCCACTTGATCCAGAAAATGGCTCAACTCTGCCAGGCGCGAAGGCCCGAATAACGCAGGCAACTGCAGCCAGTAAGGCGATACCCGTTCACCCAGCGGTGCCATCAAACGGGTGAAGGCAGCGGCCGCGTCCAGCTGATCGCGCAGGTCTCCCCCATGGCTGACCTCGCGAGGGAATTTGGCGGTGAAACGAAAGTGCGCCGGCATCGTCTGCGCCCAGCGTGCCACGGTGGCGGGTGCGGGGCTGGCGTAGAAGGTGGTATTGCCTTCGACAGCGTTGAACACCTGGCTGTACAGGCCAAGGTACTCAGCGGCTCGGGCATCGGCGGGGTACAGGTAGTCGCGCCAGGCGTTTTCGCTCCATGACGGACAACCCAGAAAATAAGGCAGAAGAGAAGGAATCATCCCTCAAATGTACAGGTCGAGCCCCAGTACTTCCATGTCCCAATCGGTAAAACCGGCCGTGCTCAGGTAGCTCGCCAACGCAGTGGCGGTACGCCGGTCACGGGCGCGAGGGAAGATCATGTCTTGCTGACGGGCTGGCAGGCCACCGCTGCGACGGCGAATGGCCGCCTCCTGGGCCAGCTCACCCTGCTCGCCGCTGTCGATGACGTCGGCATCTTCGATGGCCTCATCGCGCACCGATGCTTTGCGCGGTGTGCGCTTGATCGGGTAGGACTGCGATGAGAAACCGTCGATACGCATGGCGTGAACACTCAGAACCGATGATGGCAATTTAGCAGCATCAGAGTTACGTCGCTAATGCTTGAGTGATAACTGGACCACAGTTCGCGAGAAAGGTTTTAGCGTCATCGGCGATAACCGACGAACAACACTCAGCGCTTCTTGGGTGTCGCTACATTATCGCGCAAGTACACAGGTTGCGCCTGCTCGGCGCCGATCGCCTCGCCGCGCGCCCAGGCAAAGCTGGCCAGGCTGAGGATATCCAGGGCATTGGGCAACGCCGCCGCATTGCTGGCGGCGACGTGCACAGCCAGGCGCTCGGCATAGCCCCAACCGGTACCGGCACCGAACCACTCGGCGGTGCTGGCGTCGGGCAGCGCCACGCGCTCGGGCGGCAGTACCGCTTCCTGGCCGACCAGGCGCATTTCGCCGGCGCTGGCCTGGTAGCAGCCCCAGTACACCTCGTCCATGCGCGCATCGATGGCGGCCGCCACGTGCTGCGCACCCTGCTCGCGCAACGCACCTTGCGCCAGCGCGGCCAGGTTGGACACCGGCAGTACCGGGCGCTCGAGGGCGAACGCCAGGCCCTGGACCACACCGATGGCGATCCGCACGCCGGTGAAGGCCCCCGGGCCACGGCCGAACGCGATGGCATCCAGCGCATTCAAGGCCACCCCCGAGTCAGCCAGCAGCTGTTTGATCATCGGCAGCAACTTCTGCGCGTGCTGACGTGGGATCACCTCGTAATGGCTGGTTACCTTGCCGTCATGCAACAAGGCGACGGAACAGGCTTCGGTGGCGGTATCCAGGGCCAGCAGGGTGGTCATCGAACGGGTTTCCAGGTGCAGGGAAAAGAGCGCCAGTATAAACGACAACGGCCCGCAAGCGGGCCGTTGTGATGCAAGGCGATGGATCAGCTCAGGGCTGCCAGTACCTTGGCGGTGATGGCGTCGACCGAACCGACACCTTCGATGTGGCTGTACTTCGGCTTGCCAGCATTTGCAGCCGACAGCTTCTGGTAGAACTCGACCAGCGGCTTGGTCTGGGTGTGGTAGACCGACAGGCGATGACGCACGGTTTCTTCCTTGTCGTCGTCGCGCTGGATCAGGTCTTCGCCGGTCACGTCGTCCTTGCCTGCCACTTTCGGCGGGTTGTACTGAATGTGGTAGGTGCGGCCCGAGGCCAGGTGCACACGGCGACCGGCCATACGGCCAACGATTTCTTCATCGTCAACGGCGATTTCGACCACGGCGTCGATGTCGACACCGGCGGCGACCATGGCTTCAGCCTGCGGAATGGTCCGTGGGAAGCCGTCGAACAGGCAGCCGTTGGCGCAATCCGGCTGGGCGATGCGCTCCTTTACCAGGCTGATGATCAGATCGTCGGAGACCAGTTGGCCGGCATCCATGACTTTCTTCAGTTCCAGGCCCAGCGGGGTACCGGCCTTGACGGCGGCACGCAGCATGTCACCGGTGGAGATCTGTGGAATACCGAACTTCTCGGTGATGAACTTTGCCTGAGTACCTTTACCGGCCCCGGGAGCTCCCAGCAGAATTACGCGCATCTCGTGCTCCTCAAATTTTTTTATGAAATTCAATGGATTCGGCAACCAGGGCCAAGTCCGGAAAATCGGGTATGACCATAAATCGGTCAGAAGGCTGCTCAAGATACACAGCGCCCGGCAGCCAGACAAGCGTCCCAAAGTTGCAGGAATGCGCCACTTGCGACCTGCCCGGCAAGCGGTTGCGCTCAGCGCAACCGCCCTCCCCATTCCTGATGGCCTCCCTCCTCACACCTGCGCCTGGCAAACCAGAGGCGGCCTCAGCCGGTATTGCGCAGGCCCGCGGCAATGCCCGCCACGGTGACCAGCAAGGCCTGCTCCAGCGGGCTGTCCAGAGCGGCTTCGCGCCTGCGCGAGCGCGCCAGCAGCTCGGCCTGAAGACGGTGCAGCGGGTCCAGGTAAGTGTTGCGCAGGCTGATGAATTCCAGGGTCTCGGGGCTGTGCGCCAGTAGCACCGGCTGCCCGGTCAAGCCCAGTACCACCTGGCAGGACTGCGACAATAGGTCGCGCAGGCGCACACCTAAAGGAAGCAACTCCGGTTGCACCAGACGTTCGTCGTAGGCCTCTGCGATTTGTGCATCGGCCTTGGCCAGCACCATCTCCAGCATGTCGATCCGGGTGCGGAAGAACGGCCATTGTTCGCGCATCTGCGCCAACAGTTCGCCCTGGCCGCGTTGCAAGGCATTGTTCAAAGCGGTTTCCCAGCCCAGCCAGGCTGGCAGCATCAGGCGCGTCTGGGTCCAGCCGAAGATCCACGGGATGGCTCGCAGGCTCTCGATGCCGCCGGCGCGGCGCTTGGCCGGGCGGCTGCCCAAAGGCAGGCGCCCCAACTCCTGCTCCGGCGTCGACTGGCGGAAATACTCGACAAAATCGGGGTTGTCGCGCACCACGCTGCGATACGCCTGCACCCCGTCAGCAGCCAGTTGGTCCATCACCTCACGCCAGGCAGGCTGCGGCGGGGGTGGCGGTAACAAGGTGGCTTCCAGCACGGCCGCCAGGTACAGGTTGAGGTTTTGTTCGGCGATGCCGGGCAAACCGAACTTGAAGCGGATCATCTCGCCCTGCTCGGTGGTGCGGAACCGCCCAGCCACCGAGCCCGGTGGCTGCGACAGGATCGCCGCGTGCGCCGGGCCGCCGCCACGGCCAACGGTGCCGCCACGGCCGTGGAACAACAACAACTCGACTTGATGCTCGCGGCAGATGCGCACCAGGTTTTCCTGGGCCCGGTACTGTGCCCAGGCGGCTGCCGTGGTGCCGGCGTCCTTGGCGGAGTCGGAATAGCCGATCATCACTTCCTGCGGGCCGCGCAGGCCGGCGCGATAGCCCGGCAGGCCGAGCAGGCGCTGCATCACCGGGCCGGCGTTGTCCAAGTCGGCCAAGGTCTCGAACAGCGGTACCACGCGCATCGGGCGGGTCAGCCCGGCTTCCTTGAGCAGCAGTTGCACCGCCAGCACATCCGACGCGGCACCGGCCATGGAGATGACATAGGAGCCCAACGAAGCGGCCGGCGCCGCCGCAATTTCCCGGCAGGTGGCCAGCACCTCGGCGGTTTCCGCCTGGGGCTGGAAGTGCGCCGGCAGCAGCGGCCGGCGGTTTTTCAGTTCGGCCAGGAGGAACGCGATACGTTGCTCTTCATCCCAGTCGGCGTAGCGCCCCAAACCCAGGTAATCGGTGATCTCGGTCAGGGCATCGCGGTGCCGGGCAGCGTCCTGGCGCACGTCCAGGCGACCCAGGTACAGGCCAAAGGTCACGGCACGGCGCAGGCAGTCGAGCAGCGGCCCTTCGGCGATCACGCCCATGCCGCATTCATGCAGCGATTGATAGCACAGCTCCAGCGGCGCGATCAGGTCGCGGTTGTCCACCAGCACTTCGGCACCGGCGGGCGGGCTGCTGGTCAAGGCGGCATGCGCCCAGGCGCGGGTCGCCCGCAGGCGCTCACGCAATTGCTTGAGCACGGCGCGGTAAGGTTCGGCGCTGTCGCCGACCCGCTCACGCAGCGCGCTGCTGGCGTGTTGCATGGACAATTCTGCAGCCAAGGCGTCGATATCGCGCAGGAACAGGTCGGCCGCCATCCAGCGCGCCAGCAACAGCACTTCGCGGGTGACTGCGGCCGTGACATTGGGGTTGCCGTCGCGGTCGCCGCCCATCCAGGAGGCGAAGCGGATCGGTGCGGCCTCCAGCGGCAGGCGCAGGCCGGTGGCATCGTGCAGCGCCTTGTCGACCTTGCGCAGGTGGTTGGGGATGGCCTGCCACAAGGAATGCTCGATCACCGCGAAGCCCCACTTGGCCTCGTCCACCGGGGTGGGCCGGGTACGGCGGATCTCTTCGGTGTGCCAGGCTTCGGCGATCAGCCGGCGCAGGCGCTCGCGCACCTGCTGGCGCTCACCAGGGGTCAGGTCGCGATGGTCCTGGGCTGCCAACTGAGCGGCGATGGCATCGTACTTCTGGATCAAGGTGCGCCGCGCGACCTCGGTGGGGTGGGCCGTCAGCACCAGCTGGATATCCAGCTTGGCCAACTGCCGGGCCAAGGCGTCGTTGCCATGCCCGGCCTGCTTCAGGCGTGCCAGCAGCTCGGGCAGCACCCGTGCTTCGAACGGCTCTGACTGGTCGGCATCGCGACGGCGGATCAACTGGTACTGCTCGGCCATGTTGGCCAGGTTGAGAAACTGGTTGAACGCCCGGGCCACTGGCAGCAAGTCTTCATCGGCCAGGTCCGCCAGGGTCGAGCTCAATTGCTCGCCAGCCACCCGGCGGTCGGCCTTGGCGCTGTGACGAATGGCTTCGATCTTCTGCAAAAACGCATCCCCGTGCTGCTGACGAATGGTTTCGCCGAGCAACTCCCCCAACACATGGACATCTTCACGCAAACGCACATCGATATCGGTCATTGGCCCTCTCTGTGGCGCAGCCTTGGCGCACTCGTTCAGGAAACAGCACTGGGCCAAGAGTGCCCACAGCCAAGCGTCGATGGCAAGCGCCCCAGCCAAGCCGCTATCGGCAAAGCAAACTAAAGTGCAAGCAGAGCACTCCGATGCAATGCAGCCTTTCGAGGCGTTGACAGAGGTCATCATGAAAATCCGTGAACTCGCCCAGCACTGGGAACAGAATGCCGCAGGTACCCTGAGCCGTACCGGCCATGTACTGCATCTGGACCTGGAGTCGGAGGCGCGCCTGGCCGCGCTGATCGACATGTACCCCAAACGTACCGCCGAAGAACTGCTCGGCGAACTGGTGGCGGCAGCCCTTGAGGAACTAGAAGCCAGCTTCCCTTATGTACAGGGGCGCCAGGTTATCGCCACCGATGAAGAAGGTGACCCACTGTTCGAAGACATCGGTCCTACCCCGCGTTTCCTGTCGTTGTCTCGCCGTCACCTGCATGAACTCAGCAGCACTGCTGACGACAGCGAAACATAACCACCCCCCCCCTGTTCCGGGCCTGCAAGGCCCGGAATACCGCCCATGGCGCTGAAAGTTCCAGGCAAACCTCACTGACCAATCAGTCAGAAAAAGTTATCCGTCAACGGCACTTTTTTCTGAACTATTCGAAAAACGCCCGAGTCCGAGCAAATAGCCATCACGCTAAAACCCTGCACACTGCCCTCGTGCACCGTTCAGCTGAAGTACACGGCAACTGTCAGGGAATAAGCGATGGACTGCTACGGACATCGTCGTTATCAGGAGTGATCCAATGGAGCTGACCACCATGAAGACCCGCACTTTCAAACCCTCATCCACTCATGTGCGCGGGTTCAAGCTGGCCGCGCTGGCCCTGGGCAGTAGCCTGGTCCTGGCCGGCTGTGCGGGCAACCCGCCCACCGAGCAGTATGCCGTTACCCAGTCCGCCGTGAACTCTGCCGTCAGTGCCGGCGGTACCGAGTTCGCCGCCGTTGAAATGAAAGCGGCCCAGGACAAGTTCAAGCAGGCTGAAATCGCCATGCATGACAAGAAGTACGACGACGCCAAGCGTCTGGCCGAACAAGCCGAATGGGACGCCCGCCTCGCCGAACGCAAGGCTCAGGCGGCCAAGGCCCAGAAGGCCGTGCAGGATGCCCGCCAGGGCGTTCAGGACGTACGTGAGGAAGGCCTGCGCAGCGCTCAGTGAGCCCTGCCC
>Ga0213828_1002785_pt1 | contig 12233 bp, 9 predicted proteins | sample MC6MC0897MG_FD_180664 | JGI IMG/M metagenome (GOLD analysis project Ga0213828, IMG submission 180664) | Enriched soil aggregate microbial communities from Iowa State University, Ames, United States - MC6-MC0897-MG | ecosystem: Environmental > Terrestrial > Soil > Unclassified | place: USA: Iowa...
TCAAACCGCTTCGACACATCAACGGTAACGCCTTTATCCTTCGCCAGATATTCACCGACGCTGGCTTTCACCAATACGTCCTGCATAAACCACGGACGCCAGTACGCGGTGAAATGTCCGGTTGGCGCTTTGTAATCGGTGAACTGCATCATGTTGTCCCAATCACGCTGCTTCACGTAGTTGGCATCAACCCCGAAGGCCCAGTTGCTATCTATCGGACGATACAGCACTTCGCCGCCGACGCCGCCGTACATGGTTTCCAGATAACCGCCGTAAACCTGGCCGTAGAAACCGTTGCCGAGCGCCTGCATGTAGTTGGCTTGCAGATCGTTAACGTAAACGTTGTTCTCAACGTAATCACGAATATGCGTACGCACGCGCGGCAGCGTTGAATCCGCCGGTGCGCCGTTGTAGTTGAACTTATCGTAGTTATTGGCGAGGTTGCCAAACAGGCTGCCGCCGACCAACAGGTGATCGGTAAGCCAGTAATCGGCGTTGGCCATCACGCCAACCTGATACATGTAGAAGCTTTCCGGTCCGCCGACGGACTGATTCAGCACCGGCGACAGGCTGTAGTTCAGACGATCTTTGCGGATGAAGAAACCTTGCTCGGTGGCACCGGGATCGACCGGATTTTCACGCGTCTGCTGCAGCGGCTGTTCATGCCCCAGCGGATAACCCACGAGTTCGTTATGCAGGCTGGCAACGTTGGTGCGCGTGCTCACCTGCGGCATATTGAAGCGCGACTCGGTGACGTCGATGGTATCGATGCCGGCCGGCAGGTTGTTCATGATAATGCGATTGGCGCGATCGACCCCTTCGCGCGTATCGCGATATTTGGTCTGCTCGCCGGACACATACAACGTGCTGCCTTTGGTTTGAATATGCGGGCCATTCAGTCCTGCGTTGTACTTCAGATCGGTCAGCTGGTTTGCCACCACCGTTGGCTGCAACAGATCGCCCTGCGGCTGCGGGTTGTAGGCCGGCTTCTCGCTATCGATATGCGACTGATGCAGATCGTTGAAATTGGTGCGCAGGGTAAAGCCGAACATAAAGGTGTTACCGCGCTCGTAGCTGGCGTTGATGTCCGCCCAGTCGGTGAGGCGATAAATCGCGCCGACGTTGACCTTACTGCGCTGATCCAAACGACCGGCGAAATCATCCTGATAATCGTTGCCTTCGTACTCCAGCTTGAGGCGCAGCGGCTGCCACGGTGTTTGATACTCTACGCCGCCAAACAGCGCCGCCGGACCGTGGAACATCTGCGAGCCATTAATTGAACCCGCTTCGCCACCGCCGGTGCGGCTACAGAAGCTGTCGCTGTAGGAGCAGAACGGGTTCTTAATGGTGCCGCTGTTGCCGAGATAACCCCAGCCCAGACCCAAGGTGAAATCGAACGGGCCCCATGCTTTGCTCGCCACCAGATATTCGCTGTCGAACAGACCGGTACCGCCTAAATCGCGTGAGCCAACCGCCACTTCTGGCAGCCAATAGCTCTCTTGCCATAGGCGCAGCTTCACATCGAAGGCTTTATCTTTATAGCTTTGGTTGCCGCTGAAACCTTCTACTGCGCTGTAACGGCGGGTACGCACATCGGTATAGCGTACGGTGGTTTCCAGCCACGGGAACAGCTGCAGCGAGGCAGAATAGTAGCGATATTGATCGTTATCGCGGAAGTTGACGCTAAATTCGCCCTCTTTCGCCATACGCGCGGTGGGCGTCTGCATCAGGCCAACGCCACCAAAATCTGATTGAGAAGGACCGACCGGTTCAGGCCAGGTTTCCGCATGCACCTGGCAAGCGGCGGAAACAGAAGCAGCCAACAGGCTGAGAAGTAATTGTTTTTTCATCAGTCTGGTATCCGGTGAGTCAGAACGGAAAGCATGCGCTCATTCAAATCGCTTTGGTCCCATGGCAAGCTCCATGAGGTGAAACCGAGCCAGATAATGCTGCCGGGTTCCACTTCGATATGGCGATGATTCCAGTAGGCAACCGGAACTTGCTGGGTGCTGCCGGACGGCGCAATCACCGTGGCATAGCTGCGTTCCGCGCCGGAAAGACGATCGTGGCCTTCGAGGTAATCACGCACTTCGCGGCCAGGCTGCCAGCGCGCTTTACCCGGATTGCTCAACGCCCCCAGCACCAGTACCTGCGTCGGCTGCGCCAGCATATAGAGGTCATAGCTGCCTTGCAGCGTGCGGTTATCCTGTGGACGCAGACGCACGTCATCGGGATCGAGCGAGGTGAACTGGCGGCCCGTTACCTGCAGCGCGCCAAGCTGGTGGATAACCGAGCCGATGGTTGCGGCCAACGACTCGCCGCTGTCTGCTTGCCATGCGCGCAGATCGGCCAGCAGCTGCTTCTGTTGCTGCTGTGCTACCGCCGTTGCGCCGCGTTCGGCAATCACTGTGCCCGGCCACCAACTGCGCAGTTCAGGATGGGTGAGCAACTGACTAAGATTCTGCGCATCGTTAATTTGCAGTGTGTTTTTTCCCGGCAGATCGTGCACGGTGACTTGCGCCGCCGCCAGTGCGTGGCCAGCCGTGAGCAGCGTCAATGCTGCCAGCATTGGAGTTATTTTTTTCATGATTTCGCCGGCTTCAGAATTGTGGTTTCAACGGGGAAGGCATCGGCGGCCAGCATCTGGTTGGCCTGCAATACCGTGCCATCAAGGTTATCGATCCAGAAGGTGTTCTGCCACTCCGCGCCTACGTTCTCCATGCGCACGGTTTCATGCCAGACGCGGCACGGTACGCGTTCACCGGCGATATCCAGCACCGTATCGTCACCGCGCTCGAAGCGGGAAACCGCTGTGGCGGCACGCACTTTATCTTGCTCGCGCCACTGCACCACGCGCGTCCAGCTGGCACCGTTTTGCAGATGCAGCGCATCGGCGAGCGGATCCTGCGCCAGGTTACTGACGTCAGCGAGGTTGCTCGGTAAACCCAGGGTTTTGATCAGACGGCCATGCTGCATCACCAACATCGCTTTATCCTGGGTGATCCACTTCTGCTGGCCGTTTTCGTTGTAACCGAGCACCACGAAGATGCGCGGTCCTTCATTGATACGGGCATAGAGGCTGGCGTAGGGCAGGTTAGCAACCTGCTCGTTGGTGACCGTGACATCATCCGGGCCATTCACGGCCAGCATCACGGTTTGTTCGAGGCCTTTTTGCGTTTGTGTGCAGGCCTGCAACAACAGGCAAAGAAGTAGCAAAGAGAGTCGGCGCACGGGGTATCCCTGTCTAAATAAGCCAAGCAAAAAATAACCACACGGGTGTGTGGTTATGCTTAAAGGTGCTACATCAACGAGTGGTGCTCGTTGTGGTGGTTGTTGTTGTACCGGTATTTGCACCGTCACCGCCGCCAGAAGCAGCAATGCCGAGACCCACTAACGCACCGAGCGCGCCGATACCCACAGCGGTAGACGCGCCGGAAGAGATTGCTCCCGCCTGCGCGCCTGCTGCAGCACCAGCTTCTTCCGGCGCGGCAATCGCAGCGGAAGAAACGGCAACGTAAAGTAAGGCTGCACCGGCAACCATCAGTTTTTTCATAACAACGTTTCCTGCATTTATATGAATCAATGAATGTAGGATTTACCCAGATTTCGGGCGCGTTCAGTATAGGGCAACAAATTACCAGAGTTCAGCATGAGTAAAAGAGGGCAGAAAGTCGGGGTTTTTCTGGTGATAAATACGGCGAATTGGCGTTAGCTGCTTTTTTTTAACGCCTTTTTTCAGGCTAATAGGATAAGTGAATGCCTGCGCATTTCACGGCAGAGTTTTTCACTTTTGCACTAATTATTGGTACGGAATGGGAATAATCGGAATTTACTTATAAGGCTTAAATTAAAATCATAGATCTATCAGATGGATAAAGTATTTGTCGGGTTAAATTAGGTCCATTTTTAAGCCAGGTAAGGTGCGGTAAATTGAAATGAATTACGAATTTCCTTACGCCACTTTAAGAATTTTCTAACCCTGTTTAATGCAGTAATTAATAATATTGCGTGTGAGATGGCCTGGTTGACAAAAAAAAGGCGGCAATTACGCCGCCTTATGTAAATTAGCCGGAAAATTAACGCCAGGATTTGTAGCGATTAATTAAGCCATTGGTGGAGCTATCGTGGCTGCTAATTTCAGCGTCATTTTCCAGTTCTGGCAGAATACGGTTTGCCAGCTGTTTACCCAACTCAACACCCCATTGGTCAAAGGTGAAGATGTTGAGAATCGCGCCCTGAGTGAAGATCTTGTGCTCATACAGCGCAATCAGTGCACCCAGGCTAAACGGGGTAATTTCACGCAGCAGGATGGAGTTGGTTGGGCGGTTACCTTCGAACACTTTGAACGGCACGATGTGCGCGACAGATTCGGCAGATTTACCCGCATCGGTAAACTCTTTCTCCACCACATCGCGTGACTTACCAAACGCCAGCGCTTCGGTTTGTGCGAAGAAGTTCGACAGCAGCTTCGGATGGTGATCGGTCAGCACGTTGTGGCTCAGTGCTGGTGCGATAAAGTCGCACGGAATCAGTTTGGTGCCCTGATGAATCAGCTGATAGAACGCATGCTGACCGTTGGTGCCAGGCTCGCCCCAGATGATTGGGCCGGTCTGGTAATCCACTGGATTGCCTTCACGGTCAACGTATTTACCGTTGGATTCCATGTTGCCCTGCTGGAAGTAAGCAGCAAAGCGATGCATGTACTGATCGTACGGCAGAATCGCTTCGGTTTCGGCACCAAAGAAATTGTTGTACCAGATACCGATCAGCGCCAGCAGCACCGGCAGGTTCTGCTCGGCAGGCGTGTTGGCGAAGTGCTTATCCATGGCGTGCGCGCCGCTCAACAGTTGCTCGAAGTTCTCGAAGCCGATGGAGAGAATGATCGACAAGCCGATAGCTGACCACAGTGAATAGCGGCCGCCAACCCAATCCCAGAACTCAAACATGTTGTCGGTATCAATACCGAACTCACCCACCGCTTTACCGTTGGTCGACAGCGCAGCGAAGTGCTTCGCCACGTGCTGCTGATCGCCCGCAGTTTTCAGGAACCAGTCACGCGCGCTGTGGGCGTTGGTCATGGTTTCTTGCGTGGTGAAAGTTTTAGATGCCACGAGGAACAGCGTGGTTTCCGGGCTGAGATCTTTCAGCGTTTCGGCGATATGGGTGCCATCGACGTTAGAAACAAAGTGCATGTTCAGGTGGTTTTTATACGGACGCAGCGCTTCGGTCACCATGAACGGGCCGAGGTCTGAACCGCCAATCCCGATATTCACCACGTCGGTGATGGCTTTGCCGGTATAGCCTTTCCAGTCGCCGCTGATGATGCGCTCGGAGAAGCCTTTCATCTTCGCCAGCACCGCGTTGACTTCCGGCATCACATCTTTGCCGTCCACCACAATGGGCGTGTTGCTGCGGTTACGCAGCGCAACGTGCAGAACTGCACGCTCTTCGGTGCGGTTGATCTTCTCGCCAGAGAACATCGATTTGATGGCGCCTGCCAGATCGGTCTCTTTAGCCAGCGCCTGTAATTTTTCGAGGGTTTCCTCGGTGATGCGGTTTTTTGAGAAATCCACCAGCATCTGGTCATCGAAAGTGGCAGAGAATTTCGCAAAACGATCGGCATCTTGCGCAAACAGGTCGGCGATTTGCACCGATTTCATCTGCTCAAAATGCTGCTGCAGAGCTTTCCAGGCAGCGGTTTGGGTCGGATTGATATTTTTCATGGCAACACTCTAGTTGATATAAGAACCGTCATTCCATCCGGGGCGTCCTGCTGGCCCGGCATCCATAGCATTCTTGCACGGGGATGAGTATGACCACAGTTACTGGCTAAGGGAAAAAATTTGTGACCGTGGCCGCACTGTTTCAGGTAAATCCGGCAGCGATTGTCGGTGCTGCGCCAGCAGAATTCCCTGTGCCGCATCAGAAAAAAGCCGCTTTTGTCTGATTCGGACACTACTTTAGGCCGCTGTTGGTGGGCGCGTTTGTTCAACGATGCGTTTACCGAAGTGTAAAAGTGAGAAATCCTCAAAGTGCGGGGATGGACAGGGGGGAAAATAATCAGTAATTTATGCGCGCTACTTACACCTCCGGGTGTAAGCCAGAAGAGGCGCGTCGCCCAGGCAGTGTGTTTGAGGATCCGTATCCGCAGAGAACACATCAGGGGGTGTGACGCCGAGGTGGGGCAACACGCGGGGTGTTGCACTGTCGGCTGCAGGGGCTGAATCCTCTGGGTTGTCACCAGAATCGTCCACAGTCGGACGGTTCGCAAGGTGAAGCGCTTTTGGTGACTTGTCTACTACTGATCTTGTCTGCCCAATTCTGCTCTTCTCTTGTGCCTAGGCTGCTACTATGTCTTCCGCCCCAAAACGGAAGAAAGATAACCTGACACGGGGTTCGTAATATGTCCCAAAATCTTATCGTGGCTAAATTTGGCGGCACCAGCGTTGCCGATTTTGATGCTATGAACCGCAGCGCAGATGTTGTGCTGTCGGACGCTAATACCCGCTTAGTGGTGCTCTCTGCCTCCGCTGGCGTAACCAATCTGCTGGTTGCCCTTGCTGAAGGCCAGGAACAAGCGCAGCGCGCTTACCTGCTGGATGAAATCCGCCGTATTCAATATGCCATCATCGATCGTCTGCAATCGCCGGATGTGATCCGCGATGAGATTGATCGCATGCTGGAAAACATCACCATGCTGTCTGAAGCCACCTCGCTGGCGACCTCACATGCGCTAACCGATGAGCTGGTGAGCCACGGTGAGCTGATGTCGACGCTGCTGTTCGTGGAGATTCTGCGCGAGCGTCAGGTCAACAGCGAATGGTTTGACGTGCGTAAAGTGATGCGCACCAGCGATCGTTTTGGCCGCGCAGAACCCGAAGTGGCGACGCTGAAAGAGCTGGCCGCAACGCAGCTGCAGCCGCGCATTGCGCAAGCGCTGGTGGTGACGCAGGGCTTTATCGGTAGCGAAATAAAAGGGCGCACCACCACGCTTGGTCGTGGCGGCAGCGACTATACCGCTGCGCTGCTGGGCGAAGCGCTGCAGGCCGCGCGCATTGATATCTGGACCGATGTGGCCGGTATCTACACCACCGATCCACGCGTGGTGTCCACCGCTAAACGCATCGAAGAGATTACCTTCGAAGAAGCAGCGGAGATGGCGATCTTTGGTGCCAAAGTGCTGCATCCGGCCACTTTGCTGCCGGCCGTGCGTAGCGATATTCCGGTGTTTGTCGGTTCGAGCAAAGATCCCGCTGCAGGCGGTACGCGCGTGTGCAACGAAACCAAGAATCCACCGCTGTTCCGTGCGCTGGCGCTGCGTCGTAAGCAGACGCTGGTAACGCTGCACAGCCTGAACATGCTGCATGCACATGGCTTCCTCGCCGAAGTGTTTAACATTCTGGCGCGCCACAGCATCTCCGTTGATCTGGTGACCACTTCCGAAGTGAGCGTGGCGCTGACGCTGGACAGCACCGGTTCAACCACCACCGGCGACAGCTTGCTGACCCAGGCGCTGTTGACCGAACTCTCTTCACTGTGCCGTGTGGAAGTGGAAGAGAATCTGGCGCTGGTGGCGATCATTGGCAACAACCTGTCAAAAGCGTGCGGCGTCGGCAAAGAAGTGTTTGGCGCACTCGAGCCGTTCAACCTGCGCATGATTTGTTACGGTGCCAGCAGTTATAACCTTTGCTTCCTGGTTCCCACCCCAGACGCGGAAGAAGTGGTACGTGCGCTGCACAAGAATCTTTTTGGTTCTTAAGGCCAGTTTTTAGCATGCGTAATCCAGCCGGACCGGGTCCGGCTTTTTTATTGGTGAAATTTTTTAAACAATAATTCAAGCCCAGCGGCATTCACTGCTTCGCTCCAGACATTTCTGATGAACCCCATTATGGCTCGCGAGAACCGTCTCAAATACGCTGCTATCGCCTAAAAATCACCCTAATCCCTTATTCTTCGGTTGCGCTTCAATCGCCAAAAACGATAATCCCGCCGCGAAAACATTAAATTATTTGAGGGAACAGAGATGAAAAGATTAGTGGCTGAAACGCTGGGCACTTTCGTGCTGGTGTTGGGCGGTTGTGGCAGTGCGGTTTTGGCCGCGGCGTTTCCAGAATTGGGTATTGGTTTTGCCGGTGTTGCGCTGGCGTTTGGTCTGACGGTGTTGGTGATGGCATGTGCCGTCGGCCATATTTCGGGCGGCCATTTTAACCCGGCGGTCACCATCGGTCTGACGGTTGGCGGACGTTTCCCGGCGGCGCAGGCTGTGCCTTATATTATCGCGCAGCTGGTAGGTGCGGTTGCGGCGGCTGGCGTGCTGTATTTGATCGCCAGCGGTAAAGCCGGTTTCGATGCCGTGGCCAGCGGCTTCGCGTCGAACGGTTACGGTGAACATTCGCCGGGGGGCTTTAGCCTGCAGGCGGGCATGATCGCCGAGCTGGTGCTGACCGCCGTATTCCTAATTGTGATCATGGGCGCGACCGATAAACGTGCTCCGGCTGGCTTCGCGCCCATTGCAATCGGCCTGGCGCTAACGCTGATTCACCTGGTGAGCATTCCCGTCACCAATACCTCAGTCAACCCGGCGCGCAGTAGCGGTGTGGCGATCTTCCAGGGCGGCTGGGCATTGGAACAGCTGTGGATGTTCTGGTTGTTACCGATTATCGGTGCCGCGATTGGTGGTGCGATCTACCGCTTTGCACTGGAAAAAGCAGAGTAACTTTGCCGTATTTCAGCGGATCGGCAGCAGCCGATCCGCATTTTGCCCCGCAAGCGACTTCCCGCCTTACGTCAAGATAATGAAATGTTATGATCCCGCGTCCGTCGCTGTGGTCGTTCCCTGCGCGACATTTCATCTGTGGCAATATAAAAAAATTCCTAAGGAAGTCTGGTTATGCTCGGCAAACTTACCCGCCTGTTCCCGCTCTGGGCCGTGCTGCTCTCGGTCGCTGCTTATTATTCTCCTGGCACCTTTCTCGGCATTGGGCCGTGGGTGACTTACCTGCTGATGCTGATTATGTTCGGCATGGGCGTGACGCTAAACATTGATGATTTCAAACGCGTGCTGGTGCGTCCGGCGCCGGTGATCGCCGGGACTTTCCTGCATTATCTGGTGATGCCGCTGGCCGCGTGGGGCCTGGCGAAGCTGTTCCAGATGCCACCGGATCTGGCGGCAGGCATGATTCTGGTCGGCAGCGTGGCCAGCGGCACCGCTTCTAACGTGATGATTTATCTGGCGAAGGGCGATGTGGCGCTGTCGGTGACCATCTCATCCGTGTCGGCGCTGGTAGGTGTATTCGCCACACCGCTGCTGACACGCTTCTACGTTGATACCCACATTCAGGTGGATGTGGTCGGCATGCTGCTCAGCATCGTGAAAATCGTGGTGATTCCGATTAGCCTGGGTCTGATTATCCATCACTCCATGAATAGCGTGGTGCGCCGCGTTGAGCCTTATCTGCCGGCGTTTTCGATGGTGTGCATTCTGCTGATCATTAGCGCGGTGGTGGCTGGCAGCCAGGGCTTTATCGGTTCTGTCGGCTTGATGGTGATTGTGGCGGTGATCCTGCACAACGCGATCGGTCTGTTGGGCGGTTATTGGGGCGGTAAGCTGTTTGGCTTCGATGAATCGACCTGCCGCACGCTGGCGCTGGAAGTGGGCATGCAGAACTCAGGTCTGGCGGCGACGCTGGGCAAACTTTACTTCTCGCCGTTAGCGGCCTTGCCGGGCGCGCTGTTCTCGGTGTGGCACAACCTGTCAGGTTCGCTGCTGGCCGGTTACTGGTCGGGTAAACCGATCGATAAGAAGCAGAAGTAATATTCAAAAAAGCATCACATTCAATTCATGCACATAGCGTAGCGGCGCAATAAATTGCGCCGCTACGCTGCCTGCGCTCTGAATGTATTACAGCTTCAGATAGGTACGAATCCCATCCAGGAACATCTGCGTCGCCAGCATAATCAAAATCAATCCCATCAGGCGCTCCAGCGCGTTAACGCCTTTGTCACCCAGCAGGCGTAAAAACAGACCCGACATCAGCAGAATCACCACCGTCAAACCCCACGCGATCAGCAGCGCGCCGACCAGATGCGTCATTTGGTTGGGATATTGATGCGACAACAGCATCAGCGTCGCCAGCAGCGACGGACCGGCCACCAGCGGAATCGCCAGCGGCACGAGGAACGGTTCTTCACCGGCCGGCAAGCCACTCGAGCTGCTCTCCTCTGACGGGAAAATCATGCGGATGGCGATCAGGAAAAGAATGATGCCGCCGGAGATCGACACGGTTTCGGTGCGCAGATTGAGAAACGCCAGGATGCGTTCACCGGCGAATAAAAACAGCAGCATCAGAATCAGCGCAATCAGCATTTCGCGCATCAGTACCACGCGGCGGCGTTTGGGTTCCAGATGCTTCAATACCGACATAAAAATCGGCAGGTTGCCCAGCGGATCCATAATCAACAGCAGCAATATGGTCGCGGATATCATTTCAGTCATGTTGGTTAGCCATTATTAGTTGTACTGCTGAAAAAGTTGGCGCAATCGAATTAATTCACTTGCCAGAAGTGCTGCATTTTGTAGAGTTGACGGTCATAGGTAAACCTGATTATTACGCAGACCGGCACGATTATCCGGCCAGTCTTTTCCTCGCACCACACGGCCTCTTTCGAGAGCACCCGAGACGGACAGAAAATGAAGAATGTAGGTTTTATTGGTTGGCGTGGCATGGTCGGCTCAGTGCTGATGTCACGCATGAGCGAAGAACGCGATTTTGATGTCATCAATCCGGTCTTCTTCTCCACGTCACAGCTTGGTCAGGCGGCACCCACATTCGGCGGTAAGTCGACCGGTGCGCTGCAGGATGCTTTTGATATCGAGGCGCTGAAGGCGCTGGATATTATTATCACCTGCCAGGGCGGTGATTACACCAGTGAAGTCTATCCAAAGCTGCGTGAAAGCGGCTGGCAGGGTTACTGGATTGATGCAGCTTCCACGCTGCGCATGAAAGATGACGCCATCATCATTCTCGATCCGGTTAACCATAACGTGATTCGTCAGGGCCTCGACAACGGCATCAAAACCTTTGTCGGCGGTAACTGCACCGTCAGCCTGATGCTGATGTCGCTGGGCGGTCTGTTTGCTAACGATCTGGTTGAATGGGCCTCGGTGGCGACTTATCAGGCGGCATCAGGCGGCGGCGCGCGTCATATGCGTGAACTGCTGACGCAGATGGGCATGCTGCATGACCACGTGGCGAAATCGCTCCAGGATCCGGCTTCGGCAATTCTGGATATCGAACGCAGCGTGACCGATTTCACCCGTTCTGGCACTTTGCCAACCGACAATTTCGGCGTACCGCTGGCGGGCAGCCTGATTCCGTGGATCGACAAGCAGCTGGATAACGGCCAGAGCCGCGAAGAGTGGAAAGGCCAGGCGGAGACCAACAAAATCCTGCGTACCAGCAGTGTGATTCCGGTTGATGGCCTGTGCGTGCGCGTTGGTGCGCTGCGCTGCCACAGCCAGGCATTCACTCTGAAGCTGAAAAAAGACCTGCCGCTGAGCGAAATCGAACAGCTGCTGGCCTCGCATAACGAATGGGTGAAAGTGGTGCCAAACGACCGCGACATCACCATGCGCGAACTGACGCCAGCCGCCGTCACCGGCACCCTGACCACGCCAGTAGGCCGCCTGCGCAAACTGAACATGGGGCCGGAATACCTTTCTGCCTTCACGGTGGGCGATCAGTTACTGTGGGGCGCGGCTGAACCGCTGCGCCGCATGCTGCGTCTGCTGATCGACTAAGCGCAGCGGCAAACCAGAAAGGCCGGGGTTTCCCGGCCTTTTTTTATTATCCAGGCTGCAAAAATTCATGCAAATTGCGCCTGACAAGTGATCCGCTTCCCTTTTTTGCTTGCCCGATAAGTATTTTTCACGATCCTCCCTGGCTTCTGCTATCCCCAAGCTATGATTTAACAGAGATGTGCCGGTTGTTAACTGTTTTTGTTTTTTCGAACTGAATGGTTGTTGTACACGGTGAAGATCTTTCCCACGGACGGTTGTGTCCTCACGGTGTACCTATGGCTCAATGAAAAGCAGCGCACCCGAGGCGATAATCCTGCCGACTCTGGTCGCCTGCGCAAAATCATAGGAAGAAAGTCATGTCAGAGCTTCCCGATCGCCAGGCGATCAATGCCCTTTTTGCCGGGAATTATGCCGATCCCTTTTCACTACTGGG
>Ga0213828_1002787_pt1 | contig 12229 bp, 11 predicted proteins | sample MC6MC0897MG_FD_180664 | JGI IMG/M metagenome (GOLD analysis project Ga0213828, IMG submission 180664) | Enriched soil aggregate microbial communities from Iowa State University, Ames, United States - MC6-MC0897-MG | ecosystem: Environmental > Terrestrial > Soil > Unclassified | place: USA: Iowa...
AGCCGAGACTGAGTTGCAGGCGTTGGTAAAGCGGATCGATGAGCAGATCGTGAGATCAACTGCACCAGGCCACGATTCACGGTGACCCTAGCAAACACAGTGTGGGTGACGATACTCGTGTTTTACCTAAAAAGCGATAGCTGGTTTATTCAGCCATCCCCCCGTCACGCCTGACGGGACAAGGGATTGGCGCATCCTACACGATTTCGCGCGCCCCATTCAGACTTTTCCTACCTTAAGATCAGCCAAATGCCCGATTCAAGTTCCGCCACATGCCGCATCTGGGTTGATGCGGACGCCTGCCCCGGGGTGATCAAGGAGATCCTGTTCCGGGCGGCCGAGCGCGTAAAGGTGCCGCTGACCCTGGTGGCCAACCACTGGCTGCGCACCCCGCCCTCGCGGGTGATCGACTTCCTCCACGTGCCGGCGGGGCTGGACGTGGCCGACAGTGCCATCGTCGAGCGGGTGGCCGCCGGCGACCTGGTGGTCACCCAGGACATCCCGCTGGCCGCGCTGGTGATTGCCAAACAGGCCGTGGCGCTGAACCCGCGCGGGCAGCTGTATACCCCCGACAACATGGCCGAGCGCCTGTCGATGCGCAACTTCATGGAGGAGCTGCGCGGCGCCGGCGTGCAGACCGGCGGCCCGCCGCCGTTGGGCCCGCGCGAACGGCAGGCGTTCGCGGCCGAACTGGATCGCTGGCTGGCGAAGCGTTCAGCGCGCTGAACGGGACGCAAGTGAACGCGCAATCCACAGGGTAGTGCCGGCCGCTGGCCGGCTTCCCATGAAATCCGAACGTCCCTGGTAGTGCCGGCCGCTGGCCGGCTCCCCATGAAATCCCGGCATTCCGGGGAGCCGGCCAGCGGCCGGCACTACCGGGGTTTATCGCAGGGAGCCGCCCGCGGCCGGCAGTGCCCGGTTCCTGTCAACGGTGGGTATCCACCGCGCCCCATCCGGCGTCCAGCTGCCGGGCGCTGGTGAAATGACGCGGCTCGCCGGTCAGCGGGTCGATGAAGGCCAGCGCCTGGGCCAGCAGCTGCAGCGGTGGCTCGGCTGTGCCCTCGCCCGCCGGGCGCAGGGTCGGGTACAGGTCGTCGCCGACGATCGGGGCGCCCAGCGCGGCCATGTGCACGCGCAACTGGTGCTTGCGGCCGGACTCGGGGTGCAGCCGGTAGCGCCAGATCGGGCCTTCGGCGTCGATGAGCTCGATCCGGGTGCGCGCGTTCGGCTCGCCGGGGACCTCGGCCATGCGGAAGAACGGTTCGCCCGCTGCCAGCCGCGTGTGCCGCTCCAACGGGAACGCCTGGCCGGGCAGCGCCGGCGCCAGCGCCTCGTACGTTTTGCCGATGCGCCGCTCGCGGAACAGCCGCTGGTAGGCGTCACGGGTGTCGGGGTGGGGGGAAAACAGCACCAGGCCGGCCGTGAGGCGGTCCAGCCGGTGCAGCGGCACCAGATCCGCATTGCCGGTGCGCGCCACCAGCCGCGTCAGCAGGGTTTCACGCACATGCGCCCCGGCCGGGGCTACCGGCAGGAAGTGCGGCTTGTCGGCCACCAATAGATGCGCATCCTCATGCAGCACGCTTTCCAGGAACGGAATCACCGGTTCCTCGGCCACCTCACGGAAGTACTGGATCTCCAGCCCCACCTGCCACGCCCGGTCCGGCGCCAGCGCCCTGCCCTGCGCGTCCAGCACCCGCCCACGCGCGAAGCGGCTTTCCCATTGCGCCCGGTCGATCCGCGGGAAGCGCGCACACAGGCCGTCGAGCAGCGTTACCCACGGGCCCGGCGGCAGTTGCAGGCGACTGGGCGGGGTCATGCCGAGCCCCCGCTGCGCGCGTCGGCGTCGGCGTCGGCAGGCAGCGCGGCCACGGCCAGCAGCGCCCAGCCATCACGCTCATCGCCCCGCGCATCGACGGCAGCCATTCCGGCGTCGATCAGCGCCCGCATCACCGCCGGCCGATAGAGGTTGATCCACTGACCGGCGGTGGTGCGCACGCTCCCCGTGGCCAGCCCCGCATCCCCTGACAGGCGACCGTTTGCCGGGTCGGCGTCGAAGCGGATACGCAGGCGGCGCCCGGCACCGTAGGCCGACAGCACCGTCCAGGCGGGGTCGGCGCTGACCGGCCCGCGCCGGATGCTGCAGATGAAGGGCGCACCGGCGATGACCAGACGGCGTAGCGGAGAACGTGACATGCAGGGCGTACAACCGGACCGCGAAGCGCCCAGCGTGCCACCAAACGCCGTTCTTCAGAAGCATCGTCCCGGACACCCCCGGGGCAAACCACTATCATGGTCCTCTTTGCTCCCGGTATCCCCATGGCTCTCACCGCCACCATCCGCAAGGCCGAACTGCAGATCAGCGACATGGATCGCGGCTACTACGCGACCCATAACCTGACCCTGGCCCAGCACCCGTCGGAAAACGATGAGCGCCTGATGGTGCGCCTGCTGGCCTTCGCGCTGAATGCCGAGGACCGCCTGGAGTTTGGCCGCGGCCTGAGCACCGACGACGAACCGGACCTGTGGCACCGCGACTACACCGGCGACATCCTGCAGTGGATCGACCTGGGCCAGCCCGACGAATCGCGCATCCGCAAGGCCTGCAACCGCAGCCGCCAGGTTCAGGTCATCACCTTCGCCGGGCACGGCGCCGATATCTGGTGGAGCAAGCAGGCCAAGGGCCTGGAGCGCTTCGACAACCTCTCGGTGCTGGATCTGGACAGCACCTTCGTGGAACGCTGGGCCGAGCAGATCCAGCGCGCCATGCGCTGGAATGTGCTGATCCAGGATGGCGAAGTGCAGCTGATCAACGACCAGATGCAGCTGGACGTGATCCCGACCTGGCGTAAGCGCATCAAGGAATGAGCCAGGCGATGAAGCCCATTGCATGCGACGTGCTGGTGATCGGCGCCGGCGCGGCCGGGCTGATGTGTGCGCTCACCGCCGGCCAACGCGGCCGCATGGTGCAGGTGATCGACCATGCCAACAAGGTTGGCAAGAAGATCCTGATGTCCGGCGGCGGGCGCTGCAACTTCACCAACACCGGCACCACGCCGGCCAATTTCCTTTCGGCCAACCCGCACTTCTGCAAGTCGGCGCTGGCCCGGTACACCCCGTGGCACTTCATCGAGATGGTCGAACGCCACGGCATCGCCTACCACGAGAAGGAACTGGGCCAGCTGTTCTGCGACGTTTCCTCCAAGCAGATCGTGCGCATGCTGATGGACGAGTGCCAGGCCGCCGGCGTGCAGGTGCGCACCGACTGCGGGGTGACCCGGGTCGAGCGCGGCAGCGACGGTTTCCATGTCACCACCGCACAGGGGCAGTTCCATGCCGCCTCGCTGGTGGTGGCCACCGGCGGCCTGTCCATTCCCAGCCTGGGCGCCAGCGGCTTCGGCTACGAGCTGGCCCGCCAGTTCGGCCATGAGGTGCTGCCCACCCGCGCCGGGCTGGTCCCGCTGACCCTGAGCGGCAAGCACCAGGAACGCTTCAACGATCTCAGCGGAGTGGCCCTGCCGGTGACGGCGCGCTGCAACGACGTGGCCTTCAGCAACTCCATGCTGATCACCCACCGCGGCATCAGCGGCCCGGCGATCCTGCAGATCTCCTCGTTCTGGCAACCCGGCGACGACCTGCGCCTGGACCTGCTGCCGGGCCAGGACGCGGAAGGCTGGCTGCGCGCGATGAAGCGCGACCGCGGCGCGGCGGAACTGCGCACGGTGTTGTCCGAGGTGCTGCCGCGGCGGCTGGCGCTGCGCCTGTGCGAGCACTGGCTGCCCGACCGCCCGGTCAAGCAGATCGACGAACCGCAGCTGCGCGAGGCCGCGGCGTTGCTGCAGGGCTTCCCGCTGGTGGCCAGCGGCACCGAGGGGTACCGTACCGCCGAGGTCACCCTGGGCGGCGTGGACACCCGCAAGGTGTCGTCCAGTACGTTTGAATCGCAGTTGGTCCCTGGCCTGCACTTCGTGGGGGAAGTGCTGGACGTGACCGGCTGGTTGGGCGGGTACAACTTCCAGTGGGCCTGGGCCAGCGGCCATGCGGCAGGCCAGGTGGTGTAAGCCGGCGGCGGATTCGTGACCGGCTACCGTTTGCCGCATGGACGTATCCACAGCCATCGTGTATCAAGTTTGCAGTCCGGGGAGTAGTGAATGCAGAACACGAATGACATGACCGTGCGCCTGCTGATCGTGGATGACAGCGGTGAAAACGCTGAAACCATCGTCAGCACGCTGCGCAACAGCGGCATCGCGGTGCGCCCGGCGCGCCCGCAGCACGCCGAGGAGCTGGCCCAGATCCTGGGCGCCCAGCCGATCGACCTGGTGCTGGCCGCGCCTGCGCAGAGAATTCCGCTGCTGCTGGTCACCCAGCAGATCGCGGCCAGCGGCAAGGACATCCCGATGATCCTGCTGGCCGAATCGATCGACGAGAACGAGTGGGTCGAGGCCGGGGCCAACGGCATCCGCGCCATCGCCCTGCGCAACCGCCCCGAGCATCTGCTGGCGGTGGTGCGCAACGAGTGGACCGACCTGCACGCACGCCGCGGGCTGCGCCGCATCGAAGCGCAGATGCGCGAAACCGAACGCCGCTGCGATGCCCTGATCTCCTCCTCGCGCGACCCCATCGCCTACGTCCACGAAGGCATGCACATCCGCGCCAACGAGGCGTACCTGGAGATGTTCGGCTACGAATCCTTCGACGACGTCGAAGGCATCTCGCTGCTGGACATGGTGGCCCCGCAGCACGTGGACGGTTTCAAGCAGCTGCTCAAGTCGATGAGCAAGGGTGAGGCGCCGCCGCCGCAGTACCAGGTGGATGCGCGCAACCAGGAGGGCGCGGTGTTCCCGGCCACCATGGAATTCACCCAGGCCAGCTACGAAGGCGAATCCTGCCTGCAGGTGGTGTTCCGCCGGCGGCGGATGGAGTTCGATCCGGAACTGGCCCGCGAGGTGGAAGACCTGCGCCAGCGCGACCAGGTCACCGGCCTGCTCAACCGCCCCACCTTCATGCTGCACGTGGAAAACGCGGTGGCCCAGGCCGGCCGCAGCGAAGGCCAGTTCGGCCTGCTGCTGATCGAGCCGGACCACTACGCGCGCCTGCTGCCGGACATCGGACTGGATTCGGCCGATGCCCTGATCGGCGCGCTGGGCCAGGTGCTGGCCGCCAGTGTCGGCGATGCGGCCCAGGTGGCCCGCTTTGGCGAGCACAGCTTCGCGGTCCTGACCGAAGGCGCCTACGCGCAGACGGTGAGCCTGGCCGACCAGATCCGTGATGCGTTCGCCGGCCAGGTGTTCAGCATCGGCGAGCGCTCGGCCACGGTCACGGTCAGCATCGGCGGCGTGCAGGTGGGCGAGAAGATCGCCAGCATCGGCCAGGTCCTGGCGCGCGCCACCGAATGCCAGCAGGCCGCCTCGGAACTGGGCAACACCACGCGCATCTTCGATCCGGCCGCCATCGACCGGGTGGAAGAAGAGCGCATCCAGCGCTGGGTCACCCGCATCCGCGAGGCGCTGGGCGGCGACGGCTTCCAGTTGCACTACCAGCCGGTGCTGAGCCTGCAGGGCGAGCCGCTGGAGCTGTACGAGGCGTACCTGCGCCTGGACAACAACGGCGAGCTGCTCAGCCCTACCGCGTTCCTGGGCATCGCCGAGGAACACGGGCTGCTGGCCGACATCAACCGCTGGGTGGTGGCACACGCCATTGGCGTGCTGGGCGAGCGCGCGCGCGCCGGCCATGCCACCCACATGATGGTCAAGATCACCCCGGAGTCGTTCAACGACCCGCAGATGGTGGCCACGCTGCGCCGCGAGCTGCAGGCCCAGGGCGTGCCGGGCGAGCGGTTGTGGCTGCATGCGCCGGAAGCGAAGGTGTTCACCCACCTGCGCAATGCCCAGCAGTTCCTGGCCGAGGTGGCACCGCTGGGCTGCCGGATCGGCCTGGAGCAGTTCGGCTCCGGGCTGGATTCGTTCCAGCTGCTGGCGCACTTCCAGCCGCAGTTCCTCAAGCTGGACCGCGACTTCACCCGCGATGTGGCCAGCACCCGCGAGCACAGCGAGAAGATCAGCGAAATCACCGCACGCGCGCAGTCCGCCAACATCCGCACCATCGCCGAGTTCGTCGCCGATGCCAACTCGATGAGCCTGTTGTTCAGTGCCGGCGTGGACTACGTGCAGGGCGACTTCGTCGGCCCTGCCGGGCCGGTGATGAATTTCGATTTCGCGTAAGGGACGTCACGACCGACGGTCGTGACCTACCCCGCTCGGCGGCCCCCCAGCGCCGCCGGTTATCGGGTGGCCAGCAGGCCGCGCAGCAGCAGATCCAGCGCGGCCTGTGCCTGGCCCAGGCGCTCTGTCGCCTCGGGCGCCTCGGCGATCCAGAACGCCGCTTCGGCCAGGCTGCCGTAAATCAACGAGGCCAGCGCCTGCGGGTTGGCATCGGCCACCACGCCCAGGCGCATGAGGTTCTCGATCAGGCCCTGCATCGAGGCGACGCAATGGCGCTGCGCCTCCGGTGACGCCCCGCCCAACACCGCGCGCGCATCGCGCAGCACGATGCGCTGGATGTCCGGCTCCAGGGCCATCTGCAGATAGGCATGGCAGCGCCTGCGGAACCCGTCCCAGGGATCGGCGGCGGTCGCCGAGATCGTCTCAAGCCGGGCATCCATGGCGGCGTCCAGCTGCGCCACCAGGGCCTGCAGCAATCCCTTCTTGTCGCCGAAGTGGTGATACAGCGCGCCACGGGTGAGCCCCGCCTGGGCGGTCAGATCGTCCATCGAGGCGTCCGCATAGCCCTGCGCGGTGAACACCGCATGCGCCGTGGCCAGAAGGGCGGCGCGGGTTTCTTCCATCTCGGCACGGGTACGGCGGGCCATCCGGTCAGCTCCTTACATACGATGCGCATGATTATTTACATTCACGCCGTATGTATATAGGATTTTATTCATACGTGCCGTATGTATGTTCGCCAGCCCGTGCGGGCCGACGGCCGACTTCTGGAGAAACCTGATGCTCACCCCGTACCGAACCCTGTTCGCCGACCCCGGAAACCGACGCTTCGCCCTGGCTGGGCTGCTGGCGCGCCTGCCCCTGCCGATGACCGGCATCGGCATCATCACCCTGCTCGCGCAGCTGCGTGGGAGCTACGCCCTGGCCGGCGCCGTGGCCGCCACGTTCGTGGTTACCTACGCGCTGCTGTCGCCGCAGATCTCAGGCCTGGTCGACCGCCATGGGCAATCGCGCGTGCTGCCGGTCGCCACGGCGGTCAGTGTGTTCGGCATGGCGCTGGTGCTCGCCGCCACCGCATGGCAGGCGCCGGCAGGGACGCTGTTTGCCGGGGCGGTGCTGGCCGGGTGCATGCCGAGCATGTCGGCGATGGTGCGCGCGCGCTGGGCCGCGCTGTACCGGGGGCAGCCGCGCCTGCAGACCGCCTACGCACTGGAAACCGTGCTGGACGAAGTGACCTTCATTGCGGGTCCGCCACTGGCGGTGGCACTGGCGGTAATGATCGATCCGCTGGCCGGCCTGCTCGCCGCCGCCGTGCTGTTGGCCCTGGGCGTCACCGCGCTGGTCGTGCAACGCGGCAGCGAACCGCCGCTGCAGCCCATCGATGCGGGCAACCGCCACGGGTCGGCGATCGGCGTGGCGAACGTGCGTCTGCTGGCGCTGCTGATGGTGGCCATGGGCGTGATTGTGGGGACCGTGGACATCACCAGTGTCGCCTTCGCCGCGCAGCGCGGCGTGCCCGGCGCCGCCAGCGTGGTGCTGTCCGCCTATGCACTGGGCTCATGCGTGGCCGGGCTGGTATTCGGTGCCGTGTCGTTGCGGTGGCCGCTGCGGCGGCTGCTGTTGCTGGGTGGCATGGCAACCGCGCTGTCCACCCTGCCCCTGCTGCAGGTGGACAGCATCGCCGCGCTTGCGGTGGCCGTGCTGGTGGCCGGGATGTTCTTCGCGCCGACCATGATCGTGGCGATGTCGATCGTGGAGCGGCTGGTGCCTGCGCACCGGCTCACTGAAGGCATGACCTGGCTGCTGGCCGGGCTCAACGTGGGCGTGGCGATGGGTGCGGCCGCGGCCGGACAGGTCGTGGATATCGCCGGGGCACGCGCGGGCTTCGGGGTCGCCGCCACCGGCGCTGCGCTGGTGGTGCTCGCCACGCTGTGGGTGCACCAGCGACTGCCCGCGAAGACAGGCGCCACACCCGCTGCGGCCGACACGCCCGCCTCCCTTGCTGCAGGATCTAACCGATGAGCCGCGTTGCCGTTGCCCCCACCAGCGCACCGCGTCCCTGGCTGGCGGTGGTTGCCGCCGGCCTGGCCACGTTCTCGGTGGTCACCACCGAGATGCTGCCGGTGGGCCTGTTGTCCAGCATCGCCGAACAGTTGGACACGCGTATCGGTACGGTGGGCCTGACGCTCTCGCTACCGGCGCTGCTGGCCGCGCTGTTCGCCCCGATCGCGGTGATCGGCGCCGGTGGCGTTGACCGCCGCTGGATCCTGGCGGGCCTGCTCGCCGTGCTGGTGGTCGCCAACCTGGCTTCGGCGCTGGCAGTGGACATTTACTGGCTGCTCGCCGCGCGGGTGCTGGTGGGATTCTGCATGGGCGGCATCTGGGCCATCGCCGGTGGTCTGGCTGCGCGGCTGGTGCCGGCCGAGAGCGTGGGGTTGGCCACGTCGATCATCTTCGGCGGTGTCGCGGCGGCGTCGGTGCTGGGCGTACCGCTGGGCACCTGGATCGGCGACCTGGCCGGCTGGCGCTGGGCGTTTGCCGGGATGGCGCTGTTCAGCGCTGCGGTACTGGTGCTGCATCTTCTGGCGATGCCGGCGCTGCCGGTGGCGTCTTCGCCCACGCTGCGGCAGTTGCGCGGGCAGCTGGGCAACCGGGCGTTGCAGGCGGGGCTGCTGTTGACGCTGCTGCTGGTCGGCGCTCACTTCATGACCTTCACCTTCGTGCGGCCGCTGCTGGTCAGCGTGGCCGGCATCGATCCGCGCTGGATGGGGGCCGTGCTGTTCGGCTACGGTATCGCGGGCATCGGCGGCAATTTCCTCGCGGGCACCGCGGCGGCCCGTCGCACTGCACCGACGGTTGCTGCCATTGCGCTGGGCCTGCTGCTCACGCCGGCGCTGTTCGTTACCGTCGGCGATGGCCCGGTAGCCGGCACCGCCGTGCTGCTGCTCTGGGGGCTGGCCTACGGTGGGGTGTCGGTGGGGCTGATGACCTGGGTGATGCGGGCCGCGCCGCACGCGGTTGAAATGGCCAGCGCGTTGTATGTCGGCGTGTTCAACGTGGGCATCGCACTGGGCTCATGGAGCGGCGGCCAGCTGATGGACGGGCCGGGGCTGACCGCGATGCTGTGGTCGTCGGCGGGCTGTGCCGGCGCCGCGCTGGCCTTGGCGCTGGTGCTGACGGCACGCGGGCAACCGCCGCAGACAGAAACGACAAACGCCGGGTAATCCCGGCGTTTGCAGTGCACCTCAGGCGTGCCCCTGGTGGGGCGCCCCGGCTCAGGCCATGTCGACCAGGTTCGGGATCTGCACGTCGGTGGCCACGTCGGCGTCGTAATCCACGCCGTCCACGCCGAACCCGAACAGGCGCAGGAAGTCGGCCTTGTAGCCGGCCAGGTCGCTGATCTCGTACAGGTTCTCGTTGGTCACCTGCGGCCACAGGGCCACTACTTCGCCCTGCACGTCCGGCGCCATTTCCTTGTAGTCCGCACGCAGGCGGCCGGCGTCGTCGATCAGTTCCACCTGGCGGTCGCCGTCGGTGAGTTCATGGCGCAGGCGCTCGGTTGCGGTGCCGGTGGCCTTGCCGCCGTAGACGATGTCGTACAGCGTATCGAGCTGTTCGATGCAGCCTTCGTGGGTACCCTTTTCCTTCATCACCTTGAACAGCAGCGACAGGTACAGCGGCATGGTCGGGATGGCCGAGCTGGCCTGGGTGACCACGGCCTTGAGTACCGACACGCGCGCATCGCCGCCGATCGCCTGCAGCTTCTCGCGCAGGCCCAGCACCTTGTTGTCCAGGTCCTTCTTGGCCGCGCCGATCGAGCCGTTCCAGTAGATGGCCTGGGTGATCTCTTCGCCGACATAGGTGAAGGCGGTGGTGGTGGCGCCGTCGGCCAGCACGCCTGCTTCCAGCAGCGCGTCGATCCACATCTGCCAGTCTTCGCCGCCCATCACCGCAACCGTGCCGGCCACTTCTTCCGGGGTCGCCGGTTCAATGGTGGTCTGGGTGATCACTTCCTTGTCGGTGTCCAGGCCGCGCAGGGTGATCGGCGCGCCGATTGGCTTGAGGGTGGAGCTGATGATCTCGCCGGTCCTGGGATGCTTGCGGCGCGGCGCGGCCAGGCTGTACACCACCTGGTCGACCTGGCCCAGGTCCTGCTTGATCAGTTCGATGACCTTGGCCTTCACTTCATCGGAGAAGGCATCGCCGTTGACGCTCTTGGCGTACAGGCCGGCCTGCTCGGCGTATTTGTGGAAGGCGGCGGTGTTGTACCAGCCGGCGGTGCCGGGCTTGGTTTCGGTGCCCGGACGCTCGAAGAACACGCCCAGCGTGGCGGCATCGCTGCCGAAGGCAGCGGTGATGCGCGCGGCCAGGCCGTAACCGGTGGAGGCGCCGAGCACCAGCACCTTCTTGGGGCCGTTGGCGATCTTCGGCTTGGACTGGATGTACTCGATCTGCTGCTTGACGGCCGCATCGCAGCCGACAGGATGGGTGGTGACGCAGATGAAGCCGCGCACACGCGGTTTGATGACCATGGAAACCTCGTTTGGACTGGCGCAGGCCGGGCCTGCGCGATGAAAAGGGGCGGTGCGCGCCACCGGGGCGGCTGCGCGGAACGCATGGGATCGTAGTGTGCGGGGCGGTGTTTCACAACCGACGGGGGTGTATGGCGCGTTGCTTGCCCCGGTGTTGCGAGGGGCGGGATGGGAGTGGCGGGACACGCCGTAAACCCATCCCTGGGGGCTCGTGGTCCGCATCCATGCGGCCCAACGGTCCCGCCACTCCCATCCCGCCCCTCGCCCGACAGTGGGCTGCGCGCGGAGAGAAAAGCAGCCGGGCAGAGCCCGGCTCTACGACCTGTAGCGCCGCGTAGAGCCGGGCTCTGCCCGGCTGGCAAACATCCCGTAGCGCCGGGCTCTGCCCGGCTGGGCGTTGCGGCCACCCAAAAGAAAAGCCGCGCAGGGCGCGGCTTTTCAGGTACTTCGTGCAGCCGGTGGCTTACGGACGACGCTCGAGCGCCTCGATGTCCTTGGCCTTGGGCAGCAGGTCCTGCTTGGTCACGCGCAGGGCGCCGATGGTCAGCATCGGCACGGCCACCAGGATCGAGGACAGCACCACGATCACCGCGCCGACCATGTGGGTTTCGGCCAGGCCTTCCATCGAGGTGCCGCCGTACATGTACAGCGCCAGTGCCGACAGGAAGAACATCACCGCGGTGATCACCGTACGCGACAGCGTCTGGTTGATCGACCGGTTCAGCACTTCCAGCGGCTCCACGCGCAGGCTGCGGAAGTTTTCGCGGACGCGGTCGAACACCACGATGATGTCGTTGATGGCAAAGCCCATCACCGACAGCAGGCCGGCCAGCACGGTCAGGTCGAACTCGCGGCCGGTGGCCGAGATGTAGGCCACCGTCACCAGCAGGTCGAACAAGGCCACGATGCTGGCGGTGATCGCGAACTTCCACTCGAAGCGGAACGCGATGTAGATCAGGAAGCCCACCAGCATGAACAACGTGGCGTACAGCCCGTTCATCGCCAGGTCCTTGCCAACCTGCGGGCCAACGAACTCGTTGCGCTGGATGGTGGCCTGGTTGTCGCTCAGCGAGATGGCCTTGACCACCGCAGCAGCGGTGCGCTGGTCACTGGCCGAATTGCCGGTGCCCGGTGCGTGCTCGCCCTGCGGCGCCAGACGGATCAGCAGGTCGGTGTTGCCACCGAAGCTCTGCACCTGGGCACCTTCGAAGCCGTTGGCTTCGAGCTTGGCGCGGACGTCTTCGACGTCCACCTTGCGCTCGAAACGGGCCTCGATCAGGGTGCCGCCGGTGAAATCCAGCGCGTAGTTGAAGCCCTTGGTGGCGATCAGTGCGATCGAACCGATGAACAGCAGCAGGGTGACCACCATGGCGGCATGACGCCAGCGCATGAAGTCGATCTTGGTGTCGTTCGGGAGGATGTGCAGCGGAAACAGTTTCATTGTGCGAGTCGTCCCGTCAGATGGCCACGTTCTGG
>Ga0213828_1002791_pt1 | contig 12220 bp, 9 predicted proteins | sample MC6MC0897MG_FD_180664 | JGI IMG/M metagenome (GOLD analysis project Ga0213828, IMG submission 180664) | Enriched soil aggregate microbial communities from Iowa State University, Ames, United States - MC6-MC0897-MG | ecosystem: Environmental > Terrestrial > Soil > Unclassified | place: USA: Iowa...
AGCCGCCGCGCACTTCGCAGAATTCGTTGGTGGTCAGGCCACCGACATTGGGGTACAGCTTGAACCAGGGTACGGTCTTGCGCACGATGCCGTCGCCGAGCACGGTGTCGCCGTCGATCACGGCCACTACGGCATGCTGGTCGGGCATCATCCGCGAGATGGCACGGAAGCCGAAGGCCAGGCCATCGCGCTTGCCGGTACCGGCAATACGCACGAAATCGAGGGTGACGTGCTCTGGTGGGTTGTATTTGGCCCACAGGCTTTTCACCAACAGCTCATCGCACTTTTCCACCAACGAGCAGACCACGGTGGTCGGGTAGCCGCAGTTGATCGCTTCGCGAATCACCGAGCTGTAGACCTGCGCGGTGGTCAGCGCATCGATGCGAAAGCTGGTGACCATCAGGTACACGTGCGATGGCGCGGCGGCGTCGCCCAGCTTGCGTACCTTGTTGCGCAGGTACGGATAGACGCCATACAGGAAGATCATGCCGCGGATGAAATGGGTGGCGCCCATCGAGTAACGCCAGATGCCGACCGCACCGACCAGGAAGATGAAATGCTTCGACTCGGAGTCGAAGATGTCGCTGGGCAGGGCCAGGGCGATCAACATGAGCAAGCTCATGTAGAGCAGCCATCCGGCGCACTGCATCAGTACTGTCTGGAACCTATGCATGTTCGGCATCCGTCACGAAATTCAGTAGAGAGCGGGGCCTTGCGGCCCCGCGTCAGGCTGGCTTACCAGCAGATGCCTTCGGTGCGGCTGGTGCTGCAGGTGGGCTTGCTCATGAAGCCAACCAGGTCGATCACTTGCTTGCCGGCCGGCGCTTGCTGGGCAAGGGCGCGGAACTGCTCGTCACGGTTGCCGAGAATGATGATTTCGGCGTCGTTGATGACTTGCTCGAAGTTGGCGTTGAGCAGCGACGAGACGTGCGGGATCTTCGACTCGATGTACTCTTTGTTGGCGCCGTGGACACGGGCGTACTCAACGTTCTGGTCGTAGATGTTGAGCTGGTAGCCTTTGCCAATCAGGCGCTCGGCCAGTTCCACCAGCGGGCTCTCGCGCAGGTCGTCGGTGCCGGCCTTGAAGCTCAGGCCGAGCAGGGCGATCTTGCGTTTGTCGTGGCTCTCGATGATGTCGAAGGCGTTCTGCACCTGCGATTCGTTGCTGCGCATCAGCGAGTCGAGCAGCGGGGCACGTACGTCGAGGCTGGCAGCGCGGTAGGTGAGGGCGCGCACGTCCTTGGGCAGGCACGAGCCGCCGAAGGCGAAGCCTGGGCGCATGTAGTACTGCGACAGGTTGAGCACGGTGTCCTGGCAGACCACGTCCATCACTTCGCGGCCATCGACGCCGACCGCCTTGGCGATGTTGCCGATTTCGTTGGCGAAGGTGACCTTGGTTGCGTGCCAGACGTTGCAGGTGTACTTGATCATTTCGGCAACGGCGATGTCCTTGCGGATCACCGGCGCATCGAGCTCTTCGTACAGCGCTTGCAGGACGTCGCCGCTGGCGGTGTCGAACTCGCCGATGACAGTCATCGGTGGCTGGTCGTAGTCCTTGATCGCGGTGCTTTCACGCAGGAATTCAGGGTTGACCGCGACACCGAAGTCGACGCCGGCCTTTTTCCCCGAGCAGTCTTCCAGGATCGGGATGACCACGTTCTTGACGGTGCCAGGCAGCACGGTGCTGCGCACCACGATGGTGTGGCGGCTGGCTTTGTCACGCAGCACGTAACCGATTTCGCGGCAAACCGATTCGATGTACTCAAGGCCCAGGTCGCCGTTTTTCTTGCTTGGAGTGCCCACGCAGATCATCGACACGTCGCTGGCGCGGATGGCCTCGGCGAAGTCGGTGGTGCCACGCAGACGGCCATTGGCGATGCCCTGTTGCAGCAGTTGCTCAAGGCCCGGCTCGACGATGGGCGACTTGCCCTTGTTGATCAGGTCGATCTTGGTCTGCGACACATCCACACCAATCACTTCATGGCCCCGTGCCGACAGGCAGCCTGCACACACTGCACCCACATAACCCAAACCAAAAATGCTGATACGCATCGCTTTCACCTCAAGTGTTTATCACGCCGACTCTTCCACGGAAGTGCCGGCCGGTTTGATTAACCAGCATTAATTCGGGCGCACTTTGCCAAGGCGAGTGCACACTTCACCGAACGCAGGCATGAATAAATCCGGAGTGCACAACGGTGTGCACTCTAAGTAGGCAGTCAAAGACTGATCATTAAAAAACGTGCCCTGAAATGCAGCCGTCTTTACTGCAGCGCGCTACGTGGCGAACTGCTGTGCTTGTTCTTTCAAGTGGATAAATCCTTTGAAATCAACCACTAGGACGTTTAAGGGGCTTGCATCTCCTTCAGCTGGCAGCGCGCTTGGTGGTTACCGTGGCGTCTGCCTAAGTTCTTCGGCCGGGTAGTAGGTACCTGCCGCTTGTCATCTGTAAGTCATCTCTCACATGCAGCGATGAAGATTCGTTACGGGTCCTATGAGGGGCACCTGGGGGGCAAAGTTCCTGAACCGAAACTGACGAAATGAAAGATTTCTAAATATTTATCTAAGTGCGCATAGTTGCATGGTGATAGCACGCGGCGGTTTTACCCCGGTATATAAAGGGTGAAAACCCAGCGGGATGGTTATATGCCATCACCGGAAAAATAATTGCAAAATTCGTCAAAAAACTACGAACGGTCTGCCGGCGCGGGGGCGTCGAGCTTGGATTGTCGATTATTTGGCGCCTGATGTTTGGCGTTTAATGCCGCTCCGCCCCGTCTATCACGCGGTGCTCTGCAATGGGGCTCACATGCCGTAACAGAGCAAGACCTTACGAACCCTAAGGGTTAGAGGCGGGGTGCCGTTAGAGACGGTGAGAGCACTGCAGATGAACCTGCACACAACGATGGGGATGCGGTACTGCCTCTGTAGCCCTGCATGTTCGCGGGTTGCATCACTTTGAGAATAAAGGATGGAAGCAGCTATGAAAAATTCGGTGATGAGCGTGATTCTTGCGCTGGCATCTTTGGCGGCTGGGTTAGCTCAGGCAGGGCCTCTCGTCGATGTCACATTCAAGAATCTGGGACGCGAGCAGGCAGTGCTGAAAATCGTTACAACTAACGAATCCAGCACGTATCAGATCGCCAGCCCAAAGCCCCGCGAAAAGGTAGAGGCGAACACTTCGATACTCTTCCGTGTTCAGCGGATTATCAGCCCAGACGTCAATGCAGCGATGGTCCGCTACACCATTGGCAGTAAGACCTGCGCGTTTGGTACGACCTTTCAGATGCGGATGATGCCAGGTGGAATAAAACAACCACAGTGGACAAAAACAGCAACGCCCAGTGGTGGCGCTACGTGCGTGGCAACTATAACGAGTACCGCTGCCGATTATAGCTGGAAGGTCGAATTCTCCATGAAATAGCTAATTAGGGATCTGTAGAGCCCTACCTGCATTCCTGTAATGGCTTAACTACGGGCGCTGGATTCTCAAACTACCGGAGGTGTGCAATATGGATGCTGTTAACAAGCAACTACCTTCTATTTCTGCTTCAGCGAGTGCTGCCGTCGTTAGGCGCCAGGTGCAGCCCTCTGAAGCTGAGATTGTCGCAAAATTGGATGCTGGCGTTGCGCGAGAAGAACCGCAGTTGTCACCATTGGCCAAGCAGTTAAGCGAAGCATCCGCGCGTGCCGCCCTTCGTGATAGCCTGCTTTCACGCAAGGAGTTGGCAGAATTGGCCGCTCAGATCAGGGATAGGATTGGTGGGGCGAATTATACGTCGGCAAAGGAGTTTTACGATGCGCAAAAACCGGATACCGATAACGTCGAGTTACTTGATAGGGCACGGCACGCCACTGATTTCATCAATGGCACGGGCAGTAACCCGTTCAGGGGACTGTCGCGTGATCAACTAAGCCTGATTACCTACGATGAAAGCGGAAGCTTCACGGTTAATGAACGCCGTGCGGCATCATGGGAGGCGGATGCTCAGCATCAGGACTGGGCCAGATATATAATCGACAAGATGGATGCTGAGCGTCAGCGTACCGGACGCAGCGATGACGCATTGCTGGAGACTATTCATTACTATGACTCACTGCCGCGCATCGAAGTTGCCGGGTATGGTAACTACGAGGCCATGATCCGCATGCAGATGGGCGCTGTGGAAATAGAGTGGCCAGAATTCAATACGTCTCTTCTTGATATGTTGGCCAACGAATGGAAACCAGCTAATGAACGCGAGGATGCGGCCGGCGACGAGGGCAGCGCCAAAGGTCTTGGCAACGAGGCAAGTCCCTCATGAGTCCCGCCATCTCGCTTGAACACGTCCACCATTCACTCGGCGGCGAGGTGATCCTTGGTGATGTCTCGCTGTCGATCGCTCATGGTCAATCCTGCGCCATCGTTGGCCCGTCAGGCTCTGGCAAAAGCACGCTGCTTAACCTGATCGGTCTGCTCGATGAACCCTGTCAGGGCCGTGTGCTGATCGGTGGTGAGAACATGACCGGTGCCAGCGGTGCGCAACGGGCAATGATGCGTAACCGCAGCATCGGCTTCGTCTTCCAAAGCTTCCACTTGCTGCCGCGCTTGACTGTGCTGGACAACGTTGCCTTGCCGCTTTTTTATCGCGGCATCCCTGTGCTGCGGGCCAGATGCGCTGCACGACGGCAGCTGCAGTCGGTCGGGTTGGGGGCGCGCATGAGCCATCGGCCAGCCGAGCTTTCCGGCGGCCAGCGTCAACGCGTCGCGATCGCCCGCGCGTTGGTCGGCGAGCCGCAGTTGTTACTCGCCGATGAGCCCACCGGCAACCTTGATGGCGAAGCGGCGGCAGATGTGCTTGAGCTATTGAAAGCGCTCAATCGTGAGCGCGGTGTGACGCTGTTGCTGGTCACTCATGATCCCGCGATGGCCAGCCACATGCAGCGCTGCTTGAACGTGTGGGCAGGGCAGGTCGGCGATGCTCGCTGAACATTACGGGCCGAGCGCTTCTCAGCGGCTGGCCGAATCGATAGCAAACCTGGGCACGATGGGGCGTCGCGCCTGGCTGGGCTTGTTGGGCATTGCGGTGGGCTGCGCCGCAGTGGTGGCGTTGCTCAATGTCGGCCATAGCGCCGCCTTGCAATCTCGGCAGTTATTTCAAGGCATGGGCAGCGAGTTGCTGGTCGCCACTTTACAGCGTGATAGCGAGACCCCGGCGATGACGGTTCAGCCGCCGCAGCTGTCAGCGGTTTCACCACTGCTGATCAGCGCAGCGCCGCTGGCGATGGCGCCGGTCGAGGTGCGTCTGGGCGCTATCAGTGAAGCGCTCATGGTCACAGGCAGTACACCGGCGTTAGCCACTGTTCTCGATCTGACCGCCGACCAGGGACGGTTGTTGTCAGAGCATGACGCCCACAGCCCTTACCTGCTGCTGGGGGCGATCGCTGCGCAGCAACTGCAGGCGTGCGTGGGCGACCAGTTGCAGCTGGGTCGCTATCTGTTCGAAGTGATCGGCATCCTTGCTCCGATTGGCTACAACCCGTTGCTGCCAGTGGCGGTCGATGACGGCTTGCTGATACCGCTGCAAGCCATGCGCCGCTTGTCATCGGCACCGCAGATCAGCGCGGTAGTGGCGCTGGCGCGCGATTCACAAAGTGTGCGCGTTGCTGCTGATGAATTGGCCGGTGATCTGCGCATGCAACTGCCCGGCGCTGAAGTCGAAGTGCAGGTACCCCAGCAGTTGCTTGATGGCATGGCCAGCCAGGCGCGTCTGTTCAGCTGGTTGTTGGCAGGCCTGGGCGCTATCGCACTGCTGGTTGGCGGCGTAGGCGTCATGAATGTAATGCTGATGAGCGTCATCGAGCGGCGGCGTGAGATCGGCGTACGCATGGCGCTCGGCGCACGGCCTGTGGATATCGCTTGGTTGTTTCTGCTCGAGGCGGTGATTCTGGCAAGTGGCGGGGCTGTGCTTGGTTCGATGGTTGGGGTACTGGCCGCCTGGTTGTTCGCTTGGCTGTCGGGCTGGGATTTTGCCCTTGATCCCTGGTCGATACCGCTGGGCGTGGTCAGTGCGCTGCTGATCGGGGTGTTCTTCGGCCTGCAGCCGGCGCTGGCTGCTGCGCGTCTGCAACCCGTGGCAGCGCTGCGTGATGAATGACCGGATGATGCGCTGCTGCCTGCTGCTGTGCCTGCTGCCTGGTATCACCGCAGCCGCCTTGCGCTCGCCTGGCCAGATCATCCCCGGGGCGGTTTCGGCCAAGGCGGTTACAGCTCGTGACGAGCTGGTGTTGAGTCTGAGCGACGCGATTGCCTTGGCCTTGCGCGACAACCGCAGTATTCGCAGTGCTTACTTGCAGCGCATTGCTGACAAGTTCGAGCTGCGCGTTGCAGTTGACCGCTACGCGCCACAACTTTCCTTCAAGGCGCAGTATCAGGCCAACCGCAATCAGGACGATCGCTATCGCCAGGCAGAGTTAACGCCCAGCGCGAGTGTGCTGACGGCTTACGGCACCCGCGTGAGTCTCGACTGGGCCTACGGCCAGACTCGGGGCAATGCAGCTGGGCCGCGCTATCGTGACGGCGCTAACCTTATGCTGATCCAGCCGCTGCTCAGAGGTGCAGGGCGTGACATAGCCATGGCACCGTTGCATCAGGCGGAACTGGCTGAGCAGGCCAATCGACTGGCCCTCAAAGATCAAGTGTCACATACCATCACCAGCATCATTGGCTTGTATCGCGACCTGTTACGTGCGCAGGAACAACTAAACATCACCGATGATGCACGGCAACGGGCCAGCCAGCTGATTGCCGTCAACCGCGAGCTGATTGACGCCGGGCGCATGGCCGCGTTCGAGATTGTTCAGGCCGAAGCAGAGCTGGCCAATCAGGAACTGGCTCTGGAGGGCAGTCGTAATAACCTGCACGCTGGCCGCCTGGCGCTGCTGCAAGCACTGGCTCTGGACCTGGACACGCCCTTGCGCGTTAGCGAAGAGGCGGAAGCCGAGCCGATCGGGCTAGATCCGAGGCGGGCTTTAGCCCAGGCTGAAGCCTTGCAGCCGATCTATCTACTGCAGTTGCTGGCCGATCAGCAAGCAGACCTCGATCTGCGCCTTGCCAAGGATCAGCAGCGCTGGGACTTGTCGTTGATCGGTGCTACCAGCCAGGCCCGTGAGCGGCCAAGTTCCGGCAAGGTCTGGGAACACTATCTGGGGTTGCAGCTGGAAATCCCAATTGCTGACTTGAGCCGGCGGCAAGGGCTGGTACGGGCCCAAGTTGCCGTTGATAGTCGACGCTTGCAACTGGCCGACGCCCGTCAGCAACTGCAGCGCGAGGTTGTCGATGGCGTGCGCGAAGTGCAGGTCAGTTGGCGCCAGTTGCAAATCGCCGGGCGAGCACTGGATCTGTCACGGCGCAAGCTCGCCATCGAACAGGAGAAGCTAGCGCTCGGCCTGTCGAGCAACTTTCAGGTGCTCAGTTTCGAGAGCGATCTGCGCGGCGCACAGAGTGCACGGCTGGACGCGCAGATCGCCTATTTGAATGCGCAGACCGCTCTTGACTTGATTCTGGGCACGACATTGGACAGCTGGGACGTGGCCATCAATGACTAGGCAGCAGGTGTTGGCAATTTCGATGCTGGTGCTTGGCTGCCTTCTGCTTAGCCCATGGCGCCCTTGGCCGGCAGAGGTGAGCGAGAATAGTGTCGGGTCATGGCTGCGGATCGAGCCGCAACTCATCGAGCAGCGCCTTGGCGTGCTCGGGCGGATTCAGGCTGTTCGTCAAGTGACCGTGGCGGCGCCGTTTGCCGGCCTGCTTCAGGCGCTGCCGATAGCGCCGGGGCAGCAGGTGGCAGCGGGAGAAATCATTGCTGTACTCGACACTGCTGAACTGGACCCGCAGGTTCGCCAAGCTGAAGCGCAGCTGCTGCAGAGCCAGCGCGCGTTGCGGCAACTGCAAGCCTGGGCAAGCGGCTCGGAGATGGCCCAGGCCAAACGCGCGCAGGCTATGGCCAGCAGCAGCCTGGAGCTCGCGCAGGCAGCCTTGAAGCAGACGCAGCGGCTGTTCGACCGGGGTATCGTCGCCCGTCAGGAAGTGGAGGCCTTGCAGCAACAAGTGGTGATGCTGCAGCAGGACCTGCTTGATGCCAGGCAGCATCTGCGACAAACCCGTGAGCGCGGGCAAGGCGTAGATTTGCGACTGGCGAGCATTGAACTCGACGCTGCTCAAGCGCGCCAGCGCGAGTTGGCGGCGTTACGTAACCAGCGCGAGGTACGCGCGCCGTTCAGTGGGCTGCTGGTGCCTCGGCCAAGCGAGGACCGCCAACTTGCGCTGCAAGTCGGCCAGTTGGCCAGTCAAGGCACGCCGCTGTTTGTGCTGGTCGATCTGAGCCAGTTACAGGTGCGCGCCGCACTGGAGCAAAGCGATCTGCATAAGGTCCACGAGGGGATGTTCGTGCAGGTAAGCGGGGAGGGGTTTGCTGGGCACACGCTCAACGGCCGGGTCGTCGCGGTTGGTCAGCAGGCCAGGACCGAGGAGGGGCAGGGCGCCTGGTTCGATTTGTTGATTGCTCTGGATACTCAGCCAGACCCGGTCGCGCTGGGCGTTCGGCTGGGGATGAGCGCGCAGGTGACCGTGTTGCTGTACAGCAATGAGCAAGCGCTGGCGGTGCCTGCAGCGGCGCTGCGTACTGACGACGGCAGTGGCCACTACGTGCTGTATCGCGCGGACGACTATCAGCCAGGGCGCAATGTTGTCGTCACTCCCTTGCGCGCAGTGCCGCAAGGCGTCGAAGTTCAAGGGCTGGAGGCGGGTTGGGTCTGGGTGGAGTAAGACGCTGGCGGTCAGCATCCCCATTGGCGTGTAGGAGCGGCCTTGCCGGAACGCCGGACCGGTCGGAAAGGCGGGCGTAGTGTGCCCTCATTTTCAGCTTCGCCGCCGACATCGCCGGGCCCGCTTTGCGGGCCTTTCGCGACACAAGGCCGCTCCTACAGGTGATCCCGCAGAAACACCAGTTGATCCGGCTTCGACTGCTCGGCACTGTAGTAGTACCCCTGCACATCGAACTGCTTGAGCTGCTCCGGATCGGCGATCCGCTCCTGGATCACGAACCGGCTCATCATCCCACGGGCTTTCTTGGCGTAGAAGCTGATGATCTTGTACTGGCCGTTCTTCCAGTCCTTGAAATCGACATTGATGATCCGTGCCTTGAGCGCGCTGCGTTTGACCGCACTGAAGTACTCGTTGCTGGCCAGGTTGAGCAGCACGTCGTCGCCTTGCTCGGCCAGTGCCTGGTTCAGCCATTCGCTGATGCGCGTGTCCCAGAAGGCGTACAGGTCCTTGCCGCGTGGGTTGGCCAGCTTGGTGCCCATCTCCAGGCGGTAGGGTTGCATCAGGTCGAGTGGGCGCAGCAGGCCGTACAGGCCGGAGAGCATGCGCAGGTGATCCTGGGCGTAGCTGAAGTCGTCTTCACTGAGGCTTTCGGCGTCGAGCCCGGTGTATACGTCACCTTTGAACGCGAGCAGCGCTTGTTTGGCATTGTCTGGGGTGAAGTCTGCGCTCCAGCTGCCAAAGCGTGCGGCGTTGAGGCCGGCCAGTTTGTCCGAGAGGTGCATCAGCTCGCTGATCTGTGCCGGGCTCAGGTCGCGCAGTTGACTGATCAGCGCCTGCGAGTGATCCAGATACTGCGGCAGGGTGAAACGCTCGGTCACCGGCGGGGTGTCGTAGTCGAGGGTTTTGGCGGGGGAAATCACCGTCAGCATCGGGTCGGCTCCTGAAATCGAATGGGGCCGATTCTACGGGCTGAACCGGGCAAGTCCAAACTATGCCGACGATAGTCACAGAACATCGACGAGGGTCGCGCTATAGTGCCGGCCAGGATGAAATGGAGAATCTGATCGTGCGCATTGCCTTGGCCGTGCTGGCCAGTGTGTTGAGCCTGGCCGTGCAAGCCGCCCCGGTCGTCCCGGCCAGCTTTGATCGCAGCCTGTGGCCTGAGCAACTGGACAGCCCGGTGCTGTTCGATGTGGCGTCGCGGGCCGAGATCCTGTCGTTTGCCCAAGTGCTGCAGGAGAGCGAAATGCTCGACGAGCCGGCGCTGGCGGCGCGGCTTCAGCTCAGGCAGGTCAACCTGCCGGTAGTGCGTGCGGTGCGGGCGCGGATGTGGCAGCGGCTGTGGCAGAACTACCAGCAGGCGCAGCGCAGTTGCGAGCAGGATGCGTCGTTCTGCTATCCGCTCGAGTCGATGGCCGAATTGCGTACCCGGGCGGCCACGTTCAATGCCGATGTCGGCGAGTTCTATGTCGGCTGGACCGAACCCAGCCATAGCTTCCATCGGCGCTACCTGGATGAACAGCTGCGCAAGGCGGCGCTGTTCCAGCAGACCAGCAGCGAGATCGAACGGCTGTCCAGCCGCGAGCGCAACGGCGATGAACTGAATGACCGGATGTTCCTGCTGACCTTTGTTGGCGGACCAGGCGGGCAGGGCAGCAGCACCGACAACCTGGCCGATTACCTGCGCCGGCAGAAACTCAACGCCACCTTCTTCGTCCTTGGCAACCGCCTGCAGCAGCGCCGCGACAGCGGCGCTGGCCGATTGCAGGACGTGTACCGCAAGCAGTGCGTCGGCATCCAGGGCTGGGAGTATCGCTCCCACGCGCAATGGCAGGGTTGGCAGGATTCGCTGCGGCGCAGCCAGGCGTGGGTGCAGGCCGAGTTGCCCGAGCAGTACGTGCCGCTGTTCCGTCCGCCCTATGGCCAGCGGCGCAGCGATGGTGAGGGGTTCATGGCCAGTGAAGGGCTGCAGGTGTCGTTGTGGGATATCGACGCAATGGACGATGGCGCACTGACCGCCGAGGCATCAGCCCAGCGTGTGGTGACGCTGATGCTGTTGTGGCGCAAGGGCGTTATCCAGTTTCATGACAACCAGAGCAAGGCTCAGCCGGCGCTGGAGTGGCTGCTGCAGCACACGGTGCAGAGCGGTATCGGTTGGCAGGACTGCAAGGAATACGGGCGCGGCGCAGACGCTGGCGCAACGGCGCAGAGCGGCGTAGGCGGGTGATGGCGATTGAGCTTGATATATGACTCTAGACCCATGGCGGGGCTTCGCCAAGGTCGGATCGTCATTCGGAAAAATAAACTTCATCAACACGTAAAAAAGCTTTTTTTGTTCATCGTTTTTGCGGTATGAAAGAACCAGACAGCCGATTCCTGCAGCACAGGTGGCGTCATCCAGACCCTCCTTTGCCAGGTGAGCCCCCCGCCCGTAACAACGCGGATACGGGGAGAACGGCGTCACTCTGCGACGCAGCCAGAATGCGTCGCGCGGTTCTGACATAAGGTGCCCGAGTATGGATGACCATGGACGCAACCCTTCCTCCAGCAAGCCAATCCTGTATGTGCTCGATACCAACGTCCTGATCCACGATCCCAACGCCCTGCTCAACTTCGAGGAGCACCACGTCGCTATCCCGATGACGGTGCTGGAGGAACTCGACAAGCTCAAGACGGGCACAAAGACCATCGCCGCCGACTGCCGCCAGGCCATTCGCCTGATCGACCAGACCCTTGCCGACGCGTCACCCAATGACGTCGAACAGGGCGTGCCGATCCAGCGTGGCAAGAGCGGACCAAAAGGCTTCCTATCGATCCTGATGGGCCCGCGCAGCGAGCCCAATCGCCTGCTGCCGGAAAACCTCGCTGACAACATCATCATCAACCAGTTGCTGGAACTGCGCGCCAAACGTGCGGATCTGGACGTGGTGCTGGTCACCAAAGACATCAACATGCGCCTCAAGGCGCGCGCCTGCGGCATTGCCGCCGAGGACTACAGCACCGACCAACTGGTTGACGACGTATCGCTGTTGTCCAAGGGCTATCACTCGGTCAGCGGTTCCTTCTGGGACCGCGTCAACAAGGTCGACACGCGTCAGGAGCGCGGCCGTACCTGGCACCGGGTACAACTGACCGACCCGTTGCCGTCGGTGCACGTCAACGAGTTCATCATCGACGAGCAAGGCTTCGTCGGCTGGGTCAAAGGCATCCGCGAGGGCGAACTGCTGTTGCTCGACCTGCACCAGGAGCCGCTGTTGCACCAGGAAGCCTGGGGCCTGAAACCGCGTGACATCCACCAGAGCCTGGCGCTGTTCGCCTTGCTCGATCCGGATATCCATCTGGTCAACCTGACCGGCGCAGCGGGTTCGGGCAAGACCATCCTGGCGTTGGCGGCAGCCATCGAACAAACCATGG
>Ga0213828_1002794_pt1 | contig 12218 bp, 6 predicted proteins | sample MC6MC0897MG_FD_180664 | JGI IMG/M metagenome (GOLD analysis project Ga0213828, IMG submission 180664) | Enriched soil aggregate microbial communities from Iowa State University, Ames, United States - MC6-MC0897-MG | ecosystem: Environmental > Terrestrial > Soil > Unclassified | place: USA: Iowa...
GGAAAAACGCGACCCGTGAAAAAGAGACTAGCCGGTCACATGCGGACCGCCTGGCCAAAAGCGCCAGAACCGACCAGTGGCACTTCGCCTTATTTCAAACGCACAGCCGTGCCCGTGGCGAACACCACGACCATGCCGCCTTGCACCGAGGGCATGCTGATCTCAAAATCGACACCCACTACCGCATCGGCTTGCAACTGCCGTGCCCGCGCCATGAGTTCTACGGTTGCCTGCTCACGGGCCTCGCGCAGTGCGCTTTCCAACGTTTGTGAGCGGCCACCGAAGAAGTCGCGAAAGCGCGCGAAGAAATCGCGCACGAAGTTGATGCCCTGCACCGATTCGGAGCTGACTACACCGAGGTATTCCGCAATCGGGCGGCCTTCGAGCTGGCTGGTGGTGGAGATGATCATCGGGAAGCTCCGTTGGCTTGGCAAAAGAGGCCAAGTCTAACAAAGCGTTGGCCCCTTCGCGGCGGTCTGCCGCGAAGGGGCCAACGGGTATCAACACAGCCTTGCTTGCGCCGCGGCTAAGCCGCTACGGCAATCGTCGCGTCAATGCGCAGAGCCGATACATCCCCGAATAGTGCAGAAGCAGCGGGTTTGGGTGCGAATGCAGCCATTGCATCGACAAGGTTTGCCACGCTCGGCAACGATTGCTCCGCGGCAAACAAGGATGCCTGCGCTGAAAGCACCAGAGCTTCAGGCACGGCAGTCATTTCGGCTGTAACCACAGCCGGCTGCGCGAAGATGAAGTCCTCTGCTGTCACTTGAGCGGTTTCGAGCGCATCCAGGTAAAGCAACTTCACCACACCTTCTTGCCCTGCAGATGATGGAGTATCGACTGCCACGCCATGTATCTGGGCGAAGCCATTGAGCTGGAAGCGTTCATATTTGCTGATTTGCAACTCTTCGAATCGACTGATGCCTACCTGGCTCAGGTCTATCTTGTCGATACCATGCCTGAACCCGCGCAGCGTGTTTTTGTAATCACTCACACCCTCCTGCTTCGCCACCACGAACACGCTGGGCGAAACCGCGGCGGGCATGTAGATTTTGCCTGTGAGAGAAGCTACCAGTTGCCCTGAGTCGTCGCTTGTCAGCGACACGCCACCCGCGCCACCACTCAGCAGTATATTTGCGTTGACCGGTTGTTGGACCTGCCCTTCGGGATTGCCCTCGAAATACCCTGGCGAAGCGGTGAACGCCTCGAGGAAGCGGAAGTTGGCCGGCTGCAGTTCGGCGACGGTTTTACCCTGAAGCCGCAGTGTCTGCCCATTGCCAAGGTCGATCACTGCTGCATCAGCTTCCTGCTGCATCGTCAGGTCAGCAAAACTGCGGTCGCTGAAGCCAATCAGATCGATCACCTCACGAGCGCTCTCGAAAAGCTCGATCGCGTCGTTTCCATCTGCACGTTTATGGATAACGTAGCGGTCAGTACCCTCCCCGCCCCTGAGCAGGTTGTTTCCACGACCGCCATCGAGCAATGCCCCGACAGGCCCCGCTATCAAGGTATCGTCGCCATCCCCACTGATGAGGTTCTGTACGGAGCCAGGGGCGATAGTCAACGCTGCCCCGCCAATGCTGGCACTGCCGCTGATCAAATCCACCGCAATGCTGCGACTGACGGCAGCAGCATTCAACGTGTTGCGCCCTCCCGCCTTGCCGCTGCTGGCATCATCAAGCTGGGACCGCCCAGGGCTCTCGGCCGCCAGGTTCGCGTAGTCGTCTGTAAAGTAATAAACGTCATCGAGGGTTGTGGGGCTACCCGCGAGGCGCAGCGCCCAGCGCTCGAGCGTCAACGGCAGGTCAGTGCCAGCATTGCGCACCTCAAGCGTCCACTCCCCCGCCGAGCGCTCTGCGCGATGATGGGTCGACATGAACCCGTACGTGAACATGCCCGAACGCGTATCACCCAGATCGTCATCACCCGACCCCGGCGCCTTGCCCGCACGATCAAGCAGCACACTGCGCGTACCCCCAGGTGACACGAGTGTAAGCGTCATGTCGCCAAGGCGGCCCACCGTCGAGTGGATGTCGACCTCCACATGCTCCACCAGCACATCAGCGGCCATGGTCAGGGACACCGTAACCACCTGCCCAGCTGCAACCTGTTGGGCCAGCGGTTCACTGCTGGCAGTCAACAGGTGTTCATTGGCCTTGGTTGCCTGGCTGCCCCACGATTCGGCGAGGCGCACTGCCGCACGTGCGTCGACCATGCCGAAGCCGTAGTCGTGGCTGGCGTGCATGCCACCGCCATTCCAGTTGTACCCGGCGTTGTATGCCCATTGCGTGGAGGCGTCATCCACCTTGCGTGCAGACAACGCGAGGATCTGCTGCACATCCCGGTAACCAAGCCCCGCATTGGCTTGCAGCATCAGCGCCACCACGCCTGAAACGATCGGCGCGGCGAAGCTGGTGCCCTGCGTCGTGCTGTAGGCGCTCCCCACTGTCGCCCCGCGCTCGGCTTCCAGGCTTACGCCACTGGACAACACATGACTACCCGGTGCGGCGACCAGCAAACTGGAACCTGGGTTGGAGAAGGGGGCGGTAGCGGCTTGCAACACCGACAGGTCCGCCCTGGCATTGATTGCCGCCACTTCAATGGCATGGCGGTTGTTGTTGGTCAACGAGCCCTGCGCACTGCCGCCTTTGTCGCGGTTGTTGCCGCCAGACGCCACGACAATGGTGCCAAGCCCTCCACGGCCATTGGTGGCGGCGAGGGTGGTGCTGAAGGCCAGTGCAAGCGCTGTATCGATCTTGCCTTCGGGAACGTTGCCGAGCGCAAAGTCCTTGGTGAAGCCCCAGCTGTTATTGGCAATGTCGTAATTGACCATTTGCCCCAGGTTGGTCAGGTCGTCGCCTTTGTTGGCCAGGTAATGCCCGCCAATCCTGGCATCGTAGGCAACACCGACACCGCCCTGATCATTTCGCGCGCCGACGATCACGCCCGCCACTTGCGTGGCGTGGTTGGACGCAAGCGTAGGCAGCGTGCCATTGGTACGCTGGGTTTGCAGCCAGACAGCATCAATGTTCGGCTTGAGGTCGGGGTGCTCGATGTCGAAGATTTCCGGTGCAACGGCAAACTCCCCCCCCGGCTCGAACTGGCCGATTCTCACGCCTTTGCCTGTGAAATCTCGCCACACTGGCGCTACGTTGATTTCATCCAGGTACCACTGGCGCCCCACCAGCGGATCACTGGGCGAACGTGCATTGCGCAAGACAACCGTCGCACGCAGTGGCGCCGATGCACCGCTGCCCACCTCGGTCACACTCATCGAGGCATTGCCAGCCGCATCGACCAAGTCATAGCGAAAACTGACATCACCGTCATGACCAGGCAAAGGCGTGACTTCCACATCACCCTGTTCATTCAAACGCACGGTCGCACCCTTGGCATCACTGATCGACGCGATGCGCAGCGGCCCGCTGCTGTTCAGCGGCTGGTCGTTGGCCAGCAGCGTCGCGGCAGGCACCACTACCGCGGTTTCCGTCGTGGTGAACGTAGCCAGCTGCTCGTGTGCGAGTCTGTCACCCACTGGCATGGCGCCAGCGCCAAGAAGATCGACGGCGGCGATGTCTGCAAAACTCAATTTCTGAATATTGCTCAGGGTCAGGCGCCCGTCTCGACCCGCCACAGTGTCCCTGATCTGGTGCCCCGAGTCAGTACGGGTGATCAGGTATTGGTCGTGCGCACCATGCAGGCTGACCAGGTTGGTGCCAGCACCGCCATCGATCGTGGCATCACCACGCCCGGCTTCGATCACGTCATCGCCAGCCGCTCCGGAGATCTGGTCGGCGCCACCGCCGGCGTAAATGATGCTCCCTCCCGCCGATGCCTGAATGCGATCCCCCTTGGGGCCTGCGTAGATTACAGATTTGCCGGTGCCGCCAATGATGTCGTTGCGGCCAGTGCCACCGACCAGCACGTCATTGCCGCCACCCCCGATCAGCAAGCTGTCGCCGGAGCCACCCTTGATGAAAACCCCGCGCTGACCGCCGCTGGCGATGATGTCCTTACCCCGCCCTCCCTGCGCGATGGTCAACCCTGCCTTGGCCATGTTCAGGCCGACACCTTGCTCGCCCACGATCAGTGCCGTGTCCCGCCCGCCGTTGCCGTGCATGTTCGCCCAGTCGTCACTGGCGCTGATCACGAACACATCGTCGCCCGCCCCACCGTTGTAGGTGTTGCTGCCACCGCCGCCGACCAGCCAGCTGCCGGTGGGCCCTGCTGTGAGGATGTCATCGCCGGCAGCGCCGTACAGCGTTTCAACACCTAAGGCTGCGGCATCCAGCGCGCCGCCTTGAGGGGCCTGGCTCACATAGGCACGTCGGGAGGTCGGCCCGCTTGATGAAGTCAGCAACGTACCGCCTTCCTGAGCTTCGACCCGGTTGCTGACCGTATCGGCGAGGAACTTCACTGCCAGTACTTCCCGATCTTCGCCGTTGACGGTGAATGTGCTGCGGGACATCACCTGGTTTCCTTGACGCGCCTCACCCACCGTTGCGATCTGACCGGCCTTGATCTGGGTGATGCCGTGCTCCTGCAATGCTTGCAGCTCCCCGGCATCGGTACGCCCGTCGTGGTTGCCATCAACCCACACCTTCAGTTGCGCCCAGATAGCGTCTTCAGCGCTGATGACGCCATCGGCGTTGGCATCCACGCTGGCCAGCGCGGCGAAGCCATCCTTGAACGGGGTTTCGCCCGAGTTACCTTCGCTGCCGGCTTTGCCGCCGTAGTATTCGGAGAACAGCTGGCTGATGCTGCTGACCTGGCCCGAGCCATCGTCATGTACCAACATGCCGGTCTGCCGATCAACCCAGCCGGTACGGCGCAAAGCTCCGCTGTTATCAATGTCGAACAGCACACCATCTTCGATGCCGGTCAGGCCGACACCTTGACCGCTCAGGTCGAGCAGCAACGGGTCGACAAACGTGTTTACCGTGGTCATGGCTGCCAGACCATTCAGTACCACGGCGTTGCGCAGGCTGAAGTCAGGCTGTTCGCTGCCCTCACGGTAGAACTGCGCCAAGTGCTGGTTGGGACGCACATTGGGATCCAGCTGAAGCTCGCCAGGGCGGATGCCGCCAGTGGCAAGGCTGCCAAGCTGTGCGGAGGTGAAGTCGGTGTTGTCGAGGGTTTTGTCGGTGAAGGCGATGCTGTGAGTTAGACGGCGGTCGACGTAGCCGTTGGAGACGTCGTTGCGGATGTCGTCCTGGCCTTGGAGATCGCGGCGGGATTCGGTTGTGGGAGTGATTTCGATTTTAAGCAGATCGTCCTGATTCACTTCAGGTTTCGCCTCCGCAGAGAGGCTCGCTTCGATGGAGTTAAAAATCGAGGTCGTTGCTGCACCTATTAAATCAGGCACTCCTGCAGAAGTCTCGATTCGCGTTATCCACTCCTTCGCACGTGCACGATTTTCGGCAGGCGCAACAACTGAAGCCATGGCCATCAAACGATGAGTATGAAAGGACAGCGAAACTTCATCCAAGAAATTTCCTGCGGATGATAGCACCGCCCCCCAATATTCCTCATGATAGGCTTCAAGCATCACATCGAAAACGGGACTTAATGTCCAAGCCTTTTCAGGATAGCCATGCAAAGCGAAGGTATCTCGATGAAACCTTGCAACGTCTTTTTGTGCAACCTGCTGAGTGATTGGCCCGTTAGCAACATTGCTTTCAAGAACTGCCAAGTAGCCTTGAGCCATCGAAACCCGAATTGCATCAATGTCACTATCTACCAATGGCCGACCTGAGTCTGCGGCGACGACTTTCATATAGCTAATGGCCGCTACACCGGCTACAGAATCGCCACGCGCCACGCCATTGGCGAGCAGTGCGTATTGGTCACCTTTGGCCGCGAGTATGTCGTACATCGCAGCAGGCCCATGCTGAGCCAGTGCACTCCGTGCTTTCTCTACATCTGAAGCTTCCAACCTAATCATTCAAATTATCCTTTTTCACAGAACTCGACAAAAATCCATCAACCTTGCTAACAACATTCCGCCATTCGCTTAGCCTCCCTCGTAAAAACTGTATACTCACCAGCACATCTGCACCTGGAAGCAAGTACCTCAAATCACAATATGACTGATCCGCATGATAGGCGCTGACACAATAAACAATGTATTTCATACCCCCACCCTCCTCTAACCAAAAAAAATCTTGTTTGCGATCCGAAAAGGCCCGATGAACCCCCTCCACATAACTCATGCCTATTTCATTATCGTAAACAGCTTGAGCAACGATGCTTTCAGGCGTTGCCCGCAGGTAACTCCTGAGCACCGCTCTCAAACCAGATTCTCCAGCCCCCCATGGCTCAACGCCGACAGTCACCCCGCTGAAGTTAAATGATGTCGCATCACTAAAAGAAACTGGCGTAAGTTCCGGCCAGCTCATGGCTAAAAAAAGCGACACGAAGTTTGCGTCACACCCTTTTGCATTCTTAGTAAACCCAACTTCCCAAGAGCTCTTACCTTCATATTCCGGCCAATAGATCACATATCGTCTTGGCACCTCGTAAACGATTCCAGACATTCTCCCGCACACCAAAGGATTTACCATGACCTTCTCCACGGGCTCCCAAGGCTTGGACATTACGACCACTACAGCCCAACAAAAACCAAGTACCACTACAATCAACGCACTGCAAATCCGAAGCGCACCCCATATCACGTTAAAAAAAATAGAACCTACCTTTTCATAATCCATCTATCTCTCCCCCAAGCTTTCTTGAACATGTCGCTGCAAAGGACTCAAGAAGTAACTTATGATCTTGCGCCTATCGACAATGACCTCTGCACGCACAGACATGCCCGCCGTTAACGGCATATTTTTCTCCGCCACACGCAACGATTCTTTACCCAGCCCAATCCGAGCGCTATAAACCAGTCCCCGCCGCTCATCTTCAATCGCGTCATCTGAAATACTCAGCACCACGCCCGGCACAACCCCGTACTTGGTAAACGTGAACGTCTCCACCTTCACTTCCACTGCCTGCCCCGGGTAGACAAACCCGATGTCCTTGTTCTCAACTTTCACTTCAACTTCCACAGGCTGCCCGGTGGGCACAACCACCATCAGCGTCTGCGCAGGCGTTACCACGCCGCCCTGTGTGTGAATGGCGAGTTGCTGTACGGTGCCGTCCACCGGCGATATCAATGCCTTGAGCCGGTGACGTTGTTCGGCCTTGTTCAACTCCTGAGCCAGGGTTGCGATTCGCCGCTCGGCATCACCGAACAGGTCGAGCATGGCGCGCCTCAGTTGAGCAATGGCGCCCGCGCGGCGGTGTTGCGCTGCCAGCCGCGCAGCATTCAGCTCCTCGATGCGCGAGCGCTGGATGGCCAGTTCGCGCTCCTGCTCCAGACGGTCCTGTTCCTTTTCCAGGTAGGTATGCTTGGCCACCGCTGCCTCGCTGAACAATTGCTTGTAATCCGCCGTGAGCTGGCGGGTAATCACCGACAGTTGCTCAAGGGCCCGCGCCCGCGCTTGTGCAGACCGAATCTCCGCTTCGCGCTGGCCGATTTCGGCATCGGCCTGCTCCAACGTGGCCCGCAGTTCGAGGTATTGCCCCTGCAGCCAGCGCTGGGCGCTGGCCTGCTGCGCGGCAGTGGCCAGCGGTATCAGTGGCCCCAGAGAGGCAGGCGGCTCGTTGCTGTCCAGTGCATTCAACAACGTGGTGGCGCGCGCCTGGTCGATCTGCGCAGCCAGCAATTCGCTGCCCAGGCGCCTGATATCGGCACCGGTCAACTGCCCTTCCAGTTCCACCAGCACATCGCCTTTGCGCACGGCCTGGCCATCGACTACATGGATCGCCTGCACCACCGCGACTTCGCTGGCCTGTATCAGCTTGCTCCTGCCGCTGGGCACGATCCGGCCCTCGGCACTTGCAACCACGTCGAGCTCACCGATACAGGCCCAGGCCAGCGCCAGGCCAATGAATGCCAGCAGGCTCCACTGCAGGTAGCGCGGCAAGGGATGCACCGGCGTTTCCTGCAGGGACAACGCCGCGGGAAGAAAGGCCAGTTCGTCACGCTCGCGGGGCGGGCCGTCCATGCTCCGGCGCTGGCGCCAGGCACCTCGCCACGCATCTTTGTAGCGCTCGGCAAGGTCGTGGAGTGCCGCGCTCATACGGCGGCCCCAAGCTGCAACCGATGGAGGTAGGCATAGGTGCCGTGTGGGTCGCTCAGCAGCTCGTCGTGGGCCCCTTGCTCGATGATCTGGCCCCGCTCCATGACCACAATGCGGTCGGCATGGCGCACGGCGGACAGCCGATGGGCAATGATGATCACAGTGCGCTGTGCGCAGATCTGCGCCATGTTCTGCTGGATGATCCGTTCGGACTCGTAATCCAGCGCACTGGTGGCCTCGTCGAAGATCAGAATGCGTGGGTTGCCGAACAGCGCGCGGGCTATGGCAATGCGCTGGCGCTGCCCGCCTGACAGGCTGGCCCCGTGCTCGCCGACCAGGGTTTCGTAGCCATCCGGCAACTCGAGGATGAACGCGTGGGCACCTGCCAGCGTCGCGGCGGTGATCACGTCTTCGAGCGGCGCTGCGGGGTTGCCAAGGGCGATGTTCTCGCGCACGGTGCGCCGGAACAGCATGTTTTCCTGCAGCACGACACCGATCTGCCGACGCAGCGATGCCACATCGGCGACGGCCAGATCAGCACCGTCGAGCAATACCCGCCCCCGCTCAGGGGAATACAACCTCTGGATCACCCGGGTCAGCGTGCTCTTGCCCGAACCCGAACGGCCCACTATGCCGATCACTTCACCGGGCGCGATCTTCAGGCTGACATCGCGTAGTACCTCGCACCCGTCCGGCCGATAGCGAAAGCACACGCGGTCCAGCTCGACCTGCCCGGCCAGTGCAGGTAGCACCGTCCCCTTGGCCTGGTTGATTTCGGTGCGATTGTTGAGGATGTCGCCCAGGCGCTGGATCGATACGCCAGTCTGCTGGAAGCTCGTCCAGAGTTGGGCCAGGCGAATGATGGGTTGTGACACGCGCCCTGCGAGCATGTTGAAGGCGATCAGTTCACCGACGCTAAGCTCGCCTTCAATGACCAGGCGCGCACCCAACCACAATGTGCCGACCGTGACCAATTTGCCGATCAGGCCGACACTCTCGTTCGCCACGTTGGAAAGGTTCTGGGTCTTGAAGCTGGCCGATACATAGGCGGCCAGCTGATTGTTCCAGCGCCGGGCAATCTGTGGCTCCACCGCCATCGACTTCAGCGTGTCGATGCCGTTCACCGTCTCCACCAGAAACGCCTGATTCTCTGCGCCGCGCTGGAAGCTCTGGTCGATGCGCGCGCGCAGCAACGGGGTGACCGCCAGTGATACGAGAACGTACAAAGGTAGCGAGGCGACCACCAACAATGTCAGCCAGCCGCTGTAAAGGAACATGACGGCGATGAAGACCACTGTGAAAAGCACATCCAGCAGCAGCGTGATGCTGTTGCTGGTCAGGAAGCTCCTGATGTTTTCCAGCTCCCTCACTCGGGCAACCGAGTCCCCCACGCGCCGGGCCTGAAAGTAGGCCAGCGGTAGTTCAATCAGGTGACCGAACAGCTTGGCGCCTAGTTCGACATCGATTCGTGACGCCGTGTGCGCCGCTACATAGGCACGCAAGCCACTGAGCAAGGTTTCGAACAGGACGATGACCAGCAAACCCAGGGCAATCACGTCCAGCGTGGTCAGCCCGCGATGCACCAGCACTTTGTCCATCACCACCTGAAAGAACAGCGGTGTCAGCAACGCAAGCACTTGAATGACCAGCGAGACGACGAGCACTTCGCCAAGAAGCCGCCTGTACTTCACCACGGCCGGAATGAACCAGGTCAGGTCGAACCGCGATAGCCCATCGGGCAATGCGGCATCGGAACGGACCATTATCAGGCCCCCGCCCCAACGGACGGAGAGCTCATCAAGGGTCAGGGTTTGTGCAGCAGCGACATGCGGGTCTTGCACCAGAACGCGTTGGTCTTCCACCCGAGCGATGATGAAATATTTACCCTGGGTGTCGACAGCAATTGCGGGCAACGGCAAATGCTGCAGCCGCTTCAGGCTGGTGTTGAGCTTCTTGGCTTTCAGGCCGAGCTGTTTGAATACACGAAGTATTGCATCATCTGAAAAGTGCTCGCCCGGTGCTACGTGGGCATGTAGTACTTGTTCCGCGGAAATAGCCACGTCGTGGTAACGCAATAGCATGATGAGACACGCTAACCCGCTGTCGACTGGCCTGGCATCAGCGCCATAAAAAGGATCCGGCATTGTGCCACCTCATGTAATAAATCAACATGAGGGGATACTAGCGCGAAGCAATAGGACAAGCGTCCTACATGGGTCTGACTATGCTGTGGGAAGCTTCGCACTATTAAACGCTAGTTGTAGGAAGTTTCCGGTAGAAGAAAAAAACCACATAGGAAAACATCTATTACATCGTGAGAAAAGTTACCATCAGAATCAATCAAATGTTCGAGATCGACTCACAACACCTCTGCAAATAGATCCCTGAACCATCAACCCGCACTTGCCGCCCGCAACCGCTGCCCCAGCTTGGGCCCGAACACATTGACCAACAACCCAAGCATGACCAGCAGCGCGCCCCACCCTTGCACCGCTGTCAACCGCTCCCCCAGCAACCACGCCGAAGAACTCAACCCGATGACCGGCACCAACAAGGAAAAGGGCGCCACCTTCCCCGCCGGGTGGCGTGACAGCAGCGTGCTCCACAGGCTGTACCCCAGCATGGTGGCAACGAACGCCAGGTAGATCAGCGCCAGCACCGAACTCCAGCCAATATTGGCCAGCGCATGGCCAATACGCTCCGGCCCTTCCAGCCACCACGACAAGGCCAGAAACGGCAGCGGCGGGATCAGCCCACCCCAGATCACCAGCGCCACCAGGTCCACCGAACCGAAACGGCGGGTGATGATATTGCCCATGCCCCACATGGCACCGGCGCACAGGGTCAGCACCAGCGCCACCAGCGGTACGTGGCCGCTGTCTTCACTGCCGATCAGCGCCAGGCCGCTGGCCGCCACCAACAACCCCAGCACGCTCGCCAGGCGCAGGCGCTCACCCAGAAACAACGCTGCAAAGCCGAGCGTGAAGAACGCCTGCGACTGCAGCACCAGCGAGGCCAGGCCTGGCGGCATGCCGCTGTACATGGCCTGGAACAGAAAAGCGAACTGGCCCAGGGAGATGGTCGCGCCGTAGGCAATCAGCCAGCGCCACGGCAAGTTCGGGCGCTTGACCAGCAGGATCGCCGGAAACGCGACCAGCAGAAAGCGCAATGCCCCCAGCAGCATCGGCGGCAGGCCGTCGAGGCCTACCTTGATGACCACGAAATTGACTCCCCAGGCGACGATCACCACCAGGGCGATCAGCAGGTCCTTGAGCGGCATTGCTACTTCCTTCTTCAGGCGTTCTAGACATATTTCGTAACAGCATAAGGCCAATTCATATCAGCGGACCGGCACAGTTACCCGCCAGCCTTGCACAACAGTCCATCTGCAAAGGCCTGCAAGCTTCACTTGACCGGACTTGTATAGACATGCTCATATCGGTGCGACGCCATTCGTGCAGCGTCCCGCCAATGGCCCTCTCCCACACAAAAACAATGAAGCGGAGCCGTCAATGTCCAGCAAATCCGTGCTCGAGCGGCGCTCGATCGATTACATTCCCGAAGCTGAACGCCATGGACGGGTGTACAGCCAATTCACCCTTTGGCTCGGTGCCAACCTGCAGATCACCGCCATCGTCACCGGCGCCCTGGCCGTGGTGCTCGGCGGCGACGTGTTCTGGTCGTTGATCGGCTTGCTGCTGGGGCAATTGATCGGCGGCGCCGTCATGGCCTTGCACGCCGCCCAGGGCCCACGCCTGGGCCTGCCGCAGATGATCTCCAGCCGCGTGCAGTTCGGCGTCTACGGTGCGGCCATCCCGATGGTGCTGGTGTGCTTGATGTACCTGGGCTTCACCGCCACCGGCACGGTGCTGTCCGGGCAGGCCATCGGCCAGTTGCTCAGCGTCAGCGACAGCGCCGGCATCCTTATTTTTGCTGCCGTCATCGTCGCTGCCACGCTCGCAGGCTACCGGGTCATCCACTGGATCGGCCGGGTCGCCAGCGTGCTGGGCATCATCGCCTTCGTCTACCTGTTCAGCCGCATCCTGGTGCTCGCCGACATTGGCCAGTTGCTCGACAACCGCCACTTCA
>Ga0213828_1002796_pt1 | contig 12215 bp, 9 predicted proteins | sample MC6MC0897MG_FD_180664 | JGI IMG/M metagenome (GOLD analysis project Ga0213828, IMG submission 180664) | Enriched soil aggregate microbial communities from Iowa State University, Ames, United States - MC6-MC0897-MG | ecosystem: Environmental > Terrestrial > Soil > Unclassified | place: USA: Iowa...
CGGGCGGCGGCCTCGAAGGCCAGCAGCAGCGACATGGACGGGGTGAGGTGGCGGTAATTCATTCATAAAAGTCATTGATAGCGGCAGGATTATCCGTTTGCCCCTGAAGCGAAACTACAGGAACATTGGCCTATGCGTCATCCCTGCAGGTCTAGACCCATGCCGTGATGACAGGATTTCCGTGAATTAGCCCATATCAAGAGGCCATCCTTCGATGATCGCCCAGCTGCCGACCGTTGCGCCGAGCGCCACCTACCCCGAATTCCTGGAAGCCCTGCGAGGCAGCGGCTTCCGTGGCCAGATCAGTGCCGACTATGGCACCCGTACGGTGCTGGCCACCGACAACTCCATCTACCAGCGCCTGCCCCAGGCGGCGGTGTTCCCGCTGGATGCCGATGACGTCGCGCGCGTGGCCGCACTGATGGGCGAGGCGCGCTTCGCGCAGGTCAAGCTGACCCCGCGCGGTGGCGGCACCGGCACCAACGGCCAGTCGTTGACCGACGGCATCATCGTCGACCTGTCGCGGCACATGAACAGCATCCTCGAAATCAACGTCGAGGAACGTTGGGTGCGGGTGCAGGCCGGTGTGGTCAAGGACCAGCTCAATGCCGCGCTCAAGCCCCATGGCCTGTTCTTCGCCCCCGAGTTGTCCACCTCCAACCGCGCCACCGTCGGCGGCATGATCAACACCGACGCCAGCGGCCAGGGTAGCTGCACCTACGGCAAGACCCGCGACCACGTGCTGGAACTGCACAGCGTGCTGCTCGGTGGCGAGCGCCTGCACAGCCTGCCGATCGATGATGCAGCCCTGGAGCAGGCCTGTGCCGCGCCTGGACGAGTGGGCGAGGTGTACCGTACCGCCCGTGACATTCAGCAAACCCAGGCCGACCTGATCGAAACCACCTTCCCCAAGCTCAACCGCTGCCTGACCGGCTACGACCTGGCGCACCTGCGCGACGATCAGGGCCGCTTCAACCTCAACAGCGTGCTGTGCGGCGCCGAAGGCTCGCTGGGTTATGTGGTCGAGGCCAAGCTCAACGTGCTGCCGATTCCGAAGTACGCGGTGCTGGTCAACGTTCGCTACACAAGCTTCATGGACGCGCTGCGGGATGCCAATGCACTGATGGCACACAAGCCGCTTTCGATCGAGACGGTGGACTCCAAGGTGCTGATGCTGGCGATGAAGGACATCGTCTGGCACAGCGTCGCCGAGTACTTCCCGGCCGACCCTGAGCGCCCGACGTTGGGCATCAACCTGGTGGAGTTCTGTGGCGACGAGCCGGCCGAGGTGAATGCCCGCGTCGAAGCGTTCGTCAAGCACCTGCAGGCAGACACCAGCGTCGAGCGTCTTGGCCATACCCTGGCCGAAGGCGCCGAGGCGGTGACCCGAGTTTACGTCATGCGCAAACGCTCGGTGGGCCTGCTGGGCAACGTCGAGGGCGAAGTGCGCCCGCAACCCTTCGTCGAAGATACCGCGGTGCCGCCGGAGCAACTGGCCGACTACATCGCCGACTTCCGTGCGCTGCTCGATGGCTATGGCCTGGCCTACGGCATGTTCGGCCACGTCGATGCCGGCGTGCTGCACGTGCGCCCCGCGCTGGACATGAAAGACCCGGCCCAGGCCGCCCTGGTCAAGCCGATCTCCGATGCCGTGGCGGCGTTGACCAAGCGCTACGGCGGCCTGCTGTGGGGCGAGCATGGCAAGGGCCTGCGCTCGGAATACGTGCCGGAATACTTCGGTGCGCTGTACCCGGCGCTGCAGCGCCTGAAAGGCGCGTTCGACCCACGCAACCAGCTCAACCCCGGCAAGATCTGCACCCCGCCGGACAGCGCCGAAGGCCTGACCAAGGTCGATGGCGTGACCCTGCGCGGCGACCTCGACCGCACCATCGACGAGCGTGTGTGGCAAGACTTCGGCAGTGCCGTGCATTGCAACGGCAACGGCGCCTGCTACAACTACGACCCCAACGACGCCATGTGCCCGTCGTGGAAGGCCACCCGCGAGCGCCAGCATTCGCCCAAGGGCCGTGCCTCGCTGATGCGTGAATGGCTGCGCCTGCAAGGTGAGGCGAACATCGACGTGCTGGCGGCGGCGCGCAACAAGGTGTCCTGGTTGCGTGGGCTACCGGCGCGGCTGCGCAACAATCGCGCACGCAGCCAGGGCCAGGAAGACTTCTCCCATGAGGTTTACGACGCCATGGCGGGCTGCCTGGCGTGCAAGTCGTGCGCTGGCCAGTGCCCGATCAAGGTCAACGTACCGGACTTCCGTTCGCGCTTCCTCGAGCTGTACCACGGGCGCTACCAGCGCCCGATGCGCGATTACCTGATTGGCTCGCTGGAGTTCACCATCCCGTACCTGGCCCATGCGCCGGGGCTGTACAACGCGGTGATGGGGTCGAAGTGGGTGAGCAAGCTGCTGGCAGACAAGGTCGGGATGGTCGACAGTCCGCTGATCAGCCGCTTCAACTTCCAGTCCACCTTGACCCGCTGCCGAGTGGGCGTGGCCAGTGTGCCGGCGCTGCGTGAACTGACGCCGGCCCAGCGCGAGCGCAGTATCGTATTGGTGCAGGACGCTTTCACCCGTTACTTCGAGACGCCGCTGCTGGCTGCGTTCATCGAACTGGCGCACCGCCTTGGCCATCGCGTGTTTTTGGCGCCCTACAGCGCCAACGGCAAGCCGCTGCACGTGCAAGGCTTCCTTGGCGCCTTCGCCAAGGCGGCGATCCGCAACGCTACCCAGCTCAAGGCGCTGGCCGACTGCGGCGTGCCGCTGGTGGGCCTGGACCCGGCGATGACCCTGGTCTACCGCCAGGAGTACCAGAAGGTGCCGGGCCTTGCAGGCTGCCCGACTGTGCTGCTGCCGCAGGAGTGGCTGATGGATGTGCTGCCCGAGCAGGTGCCGACCGCCCCTGGTAACTTCCGCCTGATGGCGCACTGCACCGAGAAGACCAACGTGCCGGCCAGTACCCGCCAGTGGGAGCAGGTGTTCGCGCGTCTGGGCCTGAAGTTGGTGACCGAGGCCACGGGCTGCTGCGGCATGTCCGGTACCTACGGGCATGAGGCGCGTAACCAGGCCACCTCGCGGACCATTTTCGAGCAGTCGTGGGCGACCAAGCTGGACAAGCAAGGTGAGGCACTGGCGACGGGCTATTCGTGCCGCAGCCAGGTCAAGCGCATGACCGAGCGGCAGCTGCGTCACCCGCTGGAGGTGGTGTTGCAATACGCCCAGCGATAGATCTGCGTTGGCGCTATCGCGGGCAAGCCCGCTCCTACAGGAACTGCACCGAATGCACGGGCTGCACTGTACTTGTGGGAGCCGGCTTGCCGGCGCTAGGGCCGCCAGACCACTGCAGCGCTCAGGCTTCGTGCACCGGCTTGCGACCCTGCCGCGCCTGCCTGTACAGGTACAAGCTCAACACCAGCCCGCAGCATGAAGCCGCCGCGGCGAACAGGAACATCGAAGCAAACCCGAACCCCGACGCCACCGCACCCACCAGCGGCCCGGTAATCCCCAGCGACAGATCGATGAACAGCGAATACGCACCCACCGCCGCCCCGCGGTTGGCTGCGGAAACCTGGTTCACGGCCTCTACCCCCAGCGCCGGGAACACCAGCGAAAAGCCGAAACCACTGAGCGCCGCCCCCGCCAATGCCAGTTCAGCGCTGGGCGCCAGCCACAACATCAGCAGGCCAAATGTCTCCACCAACAGGCAAGCAATCGCCACGCGAAACCCGCCAATCCGGTTGATCAGGTTGCCGAACAACAATCGCGCGCTGATGAAGCTGGCGCCGAACAGGCTGAGGGTCAGCGCCGCGTTCGGCCAGCCACGGCTGGCGTAGTAGAGGGTGATGAAGGTGGCGATGGTGCCGAAGCCGATCGAGCCCAGTGCCAGGCCGGACCCGTGCGGGAATACCTTGCCCAGCACCCGCATGAAAGGCAGGCGCACGCCGCTGACAATTGGCGCTGCGCGTTTCGGCCAGGCCAGCAGGAGCCCGAGCATGCTCAGCAGAATGATGCTCACGCCCATGCTCCACAGCCCCAGCTGCTTGACCATCAGCACGCCCAGCGGGGCGCCGATGGCCAGCGCGCCATAGCTGGCGATGCCATTCCAGGAGATCACTTTTGCCGTGTTCTCGGCGCCGACCCGGCCAATGCCCCAGCCAATCGAGCCAGAGCCCACCAGGCTTTCGGCGCTGCCCAGCACCAGGCGGCCGACCAGCAGGCAGGCCAGGCTCAACCACGGCAAATGGGTGAGGAACGCACACGCGAGCATGAACACGCCGCTCAGGCCGCAACCGGCGAGGCCATACATGACCGCCTTCTTGCTGCCGAGGTTGTCGATGATGCGGCTGGCGGTGGGGCGGCTGAGCAGAGTGGCCAGGTACTGCACGCTGATCACCAGGCCGGCGATTACGGTGCTGAAGCCCAGGTCGTTGTGGACATAGCCGGGCAGTACGGCCAGGGGAATGCCGATGTTCAGGTAGCCGATGAAGGTGAACAGGACAATGGAGACGACTTGCAGAGTGACCGCAAGGGGGCGCGGTGAGTCGGGCATGGGGGCCTACGTGGCAGAAGTTCTGGACGGTGTGAAAACGCGATGACGACGGAGGCCCGCAGGTCAGCCGTTTTCACACAGTCGGGGAGATGCGCGGTTATTCCTGGTCAGCGCTGGATTGATCGTCGCCATCCTCGACGGCAGGCGTCGGTTCGGAGTGGGCGGCAACGGTTTGCTCTTCTGGGTTCAGGCTTGGGAAGGGAAGATTCGGGATTTCGTGCATCTCGTCGTCCTCGCAAGTGTGAGTGAAAAGTCTGCGCCAGGCGCGTTTGGAGCTTCGTAAAGCTGGGGCAGGATACACAAGTCTGGATGACAGTTTGTATTTTTTCCCGGTCGCTTGTCGGTTTTGCGGGCGGATACCGGACATTTCCTGCAGACAAAACAGGGCCGCCGTGCGCCGTTCATTGGCGCACAGCGGCCCTGTTCAAAGGCTTTACTTGCGGCCTTCAGCCGTCTCGGCGACCTTGTCGGTGCGCGCGCACATGATGAAGTCGTTGCGGTGCAGGCCTTTGATCGAGTGGCTCCACCAGGTCACGGTGACTTTGCCCCACTCGGTCAGCAGGCCGGGGTGATGGCCTTCGGCTTCAGCGATTTCGCCCACGGCGTTGGTGAAGTCCAGGGCATGCTTGAAGTTCTTGAACTTGAACACGCGCTCCAGCTCCATGTGGCCGTCACGTACTTCGATGTTCCAGTCCGGGATCTCGCGAATCAGCTCGGCCAGCTCGTCGTCGGTGACTTTCGGCGCATCGGCGCGGCAGGCTTCGCAGTGGGCTTGGTTCAAGGCATTCATGAGGTATTTTCCGATTCGAGTTGTTGTCGCAAGGCCGTTCAGGCGGCGACCTTGGGTGGAAACTTAGGTGCATGCAGCCCCAACTGCATGGCCTGCTGGACCATCCCCATGATGTCTTCGTGGGCCAGGTCGAACAGGCGCTTGAGGTTCGGCAGCACGAAATACACCGGCTGCAGAATGTCGATGCGGTACGGGGTGCGCATGGCTTCGACCGGGTCGAAGGCCTGGTGCTCCGGCTCGCCCGACAGGCTGTAGACGGTTTCCTTCGGCGAGGAGAGGATGCCGCCGCCATAGATCTTGCGACCTTGCGGGGTCTCCATCAGGCCAAACTCGATGGTCATCCAGTACAGCCGCGCCAGGTATACGCGCTGTTCCTTGGTCGCGGCCAGGCCCAGCTTGCCATAGGTGTGGGTGAATTCGGCGAACCAGGGGTTGGTCAGCAGTGGGCAGTGGCCAAAAATCTCGTGAAAGATGTCGGGTTCCTGCAGGTAATCCAGCTCTTCTGCGGTACGGATGAACGTGGCCACCGGGAAGCGCTTGCTGGCCAGCAGCTCGAAGAAGGTCTGGAAGGGGATTAGGGCCGGTACGCGGGCAACCTGCCAACCGGTGGTGGCGCCCAGCACCTTGTTGATCTCGCCCAGTTGCGGGATGCGATCGTGGGGCAGCTGGAGCTGATCGATGCCGTCCAGGTACTCCTGGCACGCCCGGCCTTCGATGACCTTGAGCTGACGGGTGATCAACGTGTTCCACACCGCATGCTCTTGCTGCGGGTAGTCGATAAAACCATGCGCATCGGGCTCGCGTGCCACGTACTGCGTCTGTTTCATGTGGCTCTCCTGGTGAAGGCTTTCTTGTTATGTCCACGACATGCCCTAGGAATATCCCTTCATCCGCCCAATTGCACGGGTGATCGGTGCCCCCTTGCCCAGGCTGTACAAGGCAATTCGTAACGATAATTTTACAAAATACTGCGCATCGCGGAAAATTCGGCTCATCGAGCTGGCGTAACGGCAGAATTCGTCAGCTTTTCTTTACGACTTTTCCGTGCGCAGTTGAAAAACTTCGCCGCTTCGAGAGCTTCCATGCGTATCAAAGTGCATTGCCAGAACCGCATCGGCATCCTTCGCGACATTCTCAACCTGCTGGTGGAATACGGCATCAACGTGCTGCGTGGCGAGGTGGGGGGCGACCACGGCAATGCCATCTACCTGCATTGCCCGAATCTGATCAACCTGCAGTTCCAGGCCTTGCGGCCGAAGTTCGAGGCAATCGCCGGGGTGTTTGGCGTCAAGCGCGTTGGGCTGATGCCCAGCGAGCGTCGGCACATGGAACTCAACGCGCTGCTGGGGGCGCTGGATTTTCCGGTGTTGTCGGTGGACATGGGCGGCAGCATCGTTGCCGCCAACCGTACCGCCGCGCAGTTGCTCGGGGTGCGGGTTGACGAAGTGCCGGGCATGCCCTTGGCGCGCTATGTCGAGGACTTCGACCTGCCGGAGCTGGTGCGGGCCAATCAGTCGCGAATCAACGGCCTGCGGGTCAAGGTCAAGGGCGACGTGTTCCTGGCTGACATCGCGCCGTTGCAATCAGAGCACGATGACAGCGAGGCGCTGGCGGGTGCGGTGTTGACCCTGCATCGCGCCGACCGCATCGGCGAGCGCATCTACAACGTGCGCAAGCAGGAGTTGCGTGGCTTCGACAGCATTTTTCAGAGCTCGCGGGTGATGGCGGCGGTGGTGCGTGAAGCGCGGCGCATGGCGCCACTGGACGCACCGTTGCTCATCGAGGGCGAAACCGGCACCGGCAAGGAGTTGCTGGCGCGCGCCTGCCACCTGGCCAGCCCGCGTGGCCAGGCACCGTTGATGGCGCTGAACTGTGCCGGCCTGCCGGAATCCATGGCTGAAACCGAACTGTTCGGGTACGGGCCGGGTGCATTCGAGGGCGCGCGCGCCGAAGGCAAGCTGGGGCTTCTGGAGCTGACGGCTGGCGGCACGCTGTTCCTCGATGGGGTAGGGGAGATGAGCCCGCGCTTGCAGGTGAAACTGCTGCGCTTTCTGCAGGATGGTTGCTTCCGCCGTGTCGGCAGTGATGAAGAGGTGTACCTGGATGTACGGGTGATCTGTGCGACCCAGGTGGACCTGTCCGAGCTGTGTGCCCGTGGCGAGTTCCGCCAGGACCTCTATCACCGGCTCAATGTGCTGTCGCTGCACATCCCGCCGCTTCGCGAGTGCATGGATGGCCTGGAAGGGCTGGTGCAGCATTTTCTCGACCAGGCCAGCCGGCAGATCGGTTGCGCCCTGCCGCGCCTGGCGCCGGCGGCGATGGACAAGCTTGCCCAGTACCACTGGCCGGGCAATGTACGGCAACTGGAAAACGTATTGTTCCAGGCGGTATCACTGTGCGAAGGCGGGGTGGTGAAGAGCGAGCATATCCGCTTGCCGGATTATGGTGTGCGCCAACCGTTGGGCGAGTTTTCCCTGGACGGTGATCTTTCGCAGATTGTCGGGCGGTTCGAGAAAGCGGTGTTGGAGAGTTTGCTGGGCGAATACACAAGTAGTCGCGCATTGGGTAAGCGATTGGGTGTATCGCATACGACTATTGCCAACAAGTTGCGTGATTATTCGCTGGGCAAGTCGAGTGAATGAACGAATGATGCTTTAAACAAGTTACGAGCGAAGGGGCCCTTTGGGCCCCCAACTCACAGGCATCAGCCGTTGGAGCAGCCGTTGCCCATCACGCGGTATTCGAGAATGTGCTTCTGGCCGTTGGAGTCCTCGTAGGTCATGCGGGCAGGCACTACTTCGCAGACATTCGGCACTTCGCTCATGGAGATGACGCGAGCGATGTCCAGGTGCTGCGAGTAACTGTACTGTTCAACCGGAATCTGCTCGACATCGTTTGCTTCGCCGGCCATCGCCGCGCTGCAAAGACCGCCAAGTACCAATACCAGTAAAGCTTTCATTTTCTATTTACCTGTCTAAGGTCGTGAGGGGGCACGCGGCGCTTGTGGCGCCGCGAATACAGCCAAGTTTTCAACTATCGGATTAGAGGGGGATTAACGGATTGCCTTCGTGGGGGCTGTTACTGTTACCAGTTGTTAATCGCCTTGCCGTTGCTGGCGAGGTGAATCTTATGCCTCGGTAATTAAGGGAAACAGATGGCGTTTTGATAAAGTTTTTTCGCCTTTTGACAGAATCGGTAACAATCCCCCGGCAAAACCCTCTCCTTTGCCCACGCATCAGGCCGCCCGCTGCGGCCTAGAGCCTTTTGCGCGAATTGGCGCAGTCGCATCCCGTCGCGTTACTACCATCGTCGTATGGCTTTTGCCGCTCTGGTACAGTTACAAACGATTCCATACAAAAACAACTATTACACCGAGGTAACACAGATGAGTGCGGCTCCACTGTATCCCGTTCGTCCCGAGGTTGCGGCCACTACCCTGACCGACGAGGCCACCTACAAGGCCATGTACCAGCAATCGGTGATCAACCCGGACGGCTTCTGGCGCGAGCAGGCCCAGCGTCTTGACTGGATCAAGCCATTCACCAAGGTCAAGCAGACCTCCTTCGACGACCATCATGTCGATATCAAATGGTTTGCCGACGGCACTCTGAACGTTTCTTCCAACTGCCTGGACCGCCACCTCGAAGAGCGCGGCGACCAGCTGGCAATCATCTGGGAAGGCGACGACCCTTCCGAACACCGCAACATCACCTACCGCGAACTGCACGAGCAGGTCTGCAAGTTCGCCAACGCCCTGCGTGGCCAGGATGTGCACCGAGGTGATGTGGTGACCATCTACATGCCGATGATCCCCGAAGCCGTGGTGGCCATGCTGGCCTGTGCGCGCATTGGTGCCATCCACTCGGTGGTGTTCGGCGGCTTCTCGCCGGAAGCCCTGGCCGGGCGCATCATCGACTGCAAGTCCAAGGTGGTGATCACGGCCGACGAAGGCGTGCGCGGTGGCCGTCGTACCCCGCTCAAGGCCAACGTCGACCTGGCGCTGACCAACCCTGAAACCAGCAGTGTGCAGAAGATCATCGTGTGCAAGCGCACCGGTGGCGACATCGCCTGGCACCAACACCGCGACATCTGGTACGAAGACCTGATGAAGGTTGCCTCGAGCCACTGCGCGCCGAAGGAAATGGGCGCCGAAGAGCCGCTGTTCATCCTTTACACCTCTGGCTCCACCGGCAAGCCCAAGGGCGTGCTGCACACCACGGGCGGCTACCTGGTGTATGCCGCGCTGACCCATGAGCGGGTGTTCGACTACCGCCCGGGTGAGGTCTACTGGTGCACCGCCGACGTCGGCTGGGTCACCGGCCACAGCTACATCGTCTACGGCCCGCTGGCCAACGGCGCGACCACGTTGCTGTTCGAAGGCGTGCCGAACTACCCGGACATCACGCGCGTGTCGAAGATCGTCGACAAGCACAAGGTCAACATCCTCTACACCGCCCCGACCGCCATCCGCGCGATGATGGCCGAGGGCCAAGCTGCCGTCGAAGGTGCTGACGGTTCCAGCCTGCGCCTGCTGGGCTCGGTGGGCGAGCCGATCAACCCTGAAGCCTGGAACTGGTACTACAAGACCGTCGGCAAGGAGCGTTGCCCGATCGTCGACACCTGGTGGCAGACCGAGACCGGCGGCATCCTGATCAGCCCGCTGCCGGGCGCCACCGGCCTCAAGCCGGGTTCTGCGACCCGCCCGTTCTTCGGTGTGGTGCCGGCGCTGGTGGACAACCTGGGTAACCTGATCGAGGGTGCCGCCGAGGGCAACCTGGTGATCCTCGACTCCTGGCCGGGCCAGTCGCGCTCGCTGTATGGCGACCACGACCGCTTCGTCGATACCTACTTCAAGACCTTCCGCGGCATGTATTTCACCGGTGACGGTGCGCGTCGCGACGAGGATGGCTACTACTGGATCACCGGGCGCGTGGATGACGTGCTCAACGTCTCCGGCCACCGTATGGGTACCGCCGAGATCGAAAGCGCCATGGTCGCCCATGCCAAGGTGGCCGAGGCCGCTGTGGTGGGCGTACCGCACGACATCAAGGGCCAGGGCATCTACGTGTATGTCACCCTCAATGCCGGCGTCGAGTCGAGCGAGCAGCTGCGCATGGAGCTGAAGAACTGGGTGCGCAAGGAGATTGGCCCGATCGCCTCGCCGGATGTGATCCAGTGGGCGCCCGGGTTGCCGAAAACCCGCTCGGGCAAGATCATGCGGCGGATCCTGCGCAAGATCGCTACCGCGGAGTACGACGCACTGGGTGACATCTCGACCCTGGCCGACCCTGGTGTGGTGCAGCACCTGATCGATACCCACAAGGCGATGAACCTGGCGACGGCGTAAGTTTGCCTGCGCCAATCCAGGCCTGAGTAAACCCCGCCGCGCAACCGGCGGGGTTTTTGCTTTACTGTTACCCGACATTCATCGGTAACCCCTCTGTCACCGCCTTTGCACGGAAACGGGGCGCCGGGAAACAGCCAGGTGTGTTTTCGGTGCGTTTTTCGCGTCAATGTGTGCAACCCGGCACGCTGCACTTGCCGTAACTCAAGGCTTTGCCAATAATAGGCCCAGTAATTGCTAGTCCTATGGGTTCTATTTCTTGCGCTCTTGCATATCTTGCAAAGGCTGTCAACCTCGCCCGCTGCGGTTTCAAGCGCTTCTGTAAGTAGTTGTCGCTTTGAAGAAATATCGACTACCGGGCTGTCGTTAAAATGCCACTCACTCGCTCGTGGTCTGCGACCTTGGTCGAACCCTGCGCGGCTCGCGTTGTACCCATTCGCATATCGGGCAGTTGTTACCCCTGCCTTGTATTGCCCCGTACCGATGGAGTTACCTGATGAAGAAGCTCGCACTGCTTGGCGCCCTGGCGCTTTCCGTGTTTTCCCTGGTGTCGCAGGCCGATGAAAAACCGTTGAAAATCGGTATCGAGGCGGCCTACCCACCCTTCGCTTTCAAGCAGCCTGACGGCAGCATCGCCGGTTTCGACTACGACATCGGCAATGCCCTGTGTGAAGAGATGAAAGCCAAGTGCACCTGGGTCGAGCAGGAATTCGATGGCCTGATCCCGGCACTGAAAGTGCGCAAGATCGACGCCATCCTGTCGTCCATGTCGATCACCGACGACCGCAAGAAATCGGTCGATTTCACCAAGCGCTATTACCTGACCCCGGCGCGCCTGGTGATGAAGGACGGCACTGCCGTCAGCGACAGCCTGGATGAACTCAAAGGCAAGAAGATCGGCGTGCAGCGCGGCTCGATCCACGACCGCTTCGCCAAGGAAGTGCTGGGCGCCAAAGGTGCCACCGTGGTTCCTTACGGCACCCAGAACGAAATCTACCTCGACGTCGCCGCTGGCCGCCTCGACGGCACCGTGGCCGATGCCACCCTGCTGGAAGACGGCTTCCTGAAAACCGACGCCGGCAAGGGCTTTGCCTTCGTTGGCCCGGCATTCACCGACGCCAAGTACTTTGGTGACGGCATCGGTATCGCCGTGCGCAAGGGTGACAAGGCCAACGTCGACCGCATCAACGCCGCCATCGACGCCATCCGCGCCAACGGCAAGTACAAGCAAATTGAAGCCAAGTACTTCAACTTTGACATCTACGGTCCAGACTCGAACTAAGACGTCGGGTTTCACCTGTGCAATGGTGCAAACAGCAGAGGCTCTGAGGTTTGCACCATTTTTCATTCTTTAGGTCGAGGACCTCATCATGTTGAAAGGCTACGGGGCAGTCATCCTCGACGGGGCGTGGCTGACGCTGCAGCTCGCCCTGTCGTCGATGGCCCTGGCCATCGTGCTCGGCCTGATTGGCGTGGCGCTGCGCTTGTCGCCGGTGCGCTGGCTGGCCTGGTTGGGCGATATGTA
>Ga0213828_1002806_pt1 | contig 12180 bp, 10 predicted proteins | sample MC6MC0897MG_FD_180664 | JGI IMG/M metagenome (GOLD analysis project Ga0213828, IMG submission 180664) | Enriched soil aggregate microbial communities from Iowa State University, Ames, United States - MC6-MC0897-MG | ecosystem: Environmental > Terrestrial > Soil > Unclassified | place: USA: Iowa...
TGAACAATGTAGCGCTGTAACTTGTATTGAAGATGTTGAACCGTTGTTCAAATTACCCGAACGATATAAAGTAAACAATGTAAACTTTACTGTTTCGGGAATCTGTCCGAACTGTATTTAAGTTATATTACCGATAAATTTCGTTTAGAAAAATACCGCTTTTTATCATGAAAAAAGTAATTATATTAGAAAGAACAAGCAAGTACGCTATTTATTCTGTTAAAAGCTGAATCTTTTACATCTTCTGCATTGTAATTACACTTTCTCCCTGTTTTTGTGTAAGTTGTTTTTTTTCTGGATTAAATGTTAAGAATATATCTTCACACTCAAATTTATTATTTCCCAAGTAAGTAAACGGAACGTACATTTGTCCAGCTCTAGAATCTTGAAAAACCAACCTATTTCCATCAGAAGATATTGTTACCGAAATAGATTGGTCTGGATAAAAGTAAGTGCCTTTTATTTTTAAGAAATCTGCTGTATCCATATCATCTATATGGTTATAGTCTTTAGATGTAGGTGCATTTCCATAAGCAAATTGAAGCATAGCTACCTGTGCCAGATCGGTATTAATATTGGTTGCATTTGCCAGAGTTACCAAGCCTAATTTTTCGTTTGGAAAATACCAGTAGTCTGATATATAATTATCTACCCTTCCTGTGTGTCTAAATGCTTTTAAATCACCCAACATAAACGTTTCAATACCAAGACCGTATTCATCGTTTTCTATGTGTAACATTAATTCTAAACTTTCAGGGCTGATAATTTTTCCCATAAATAAAGCCGATATAAATTTGTTAACTTCGGTAGGTGTTGAAAGCAAACCTCCGCTTCCCGGTTCGTTTGAGTAATTTATCGATCCGTTTTTAAGATACTTATCTTGTATACTGTACGAAAAAGCTTCGTTTTTAGTCGGGTCATTTTCAAACGAATAATAAGTATTGGTTAACGATAAAAGTTTACATATTTTCTCCTGAATCAGCGTATTGTAATCTTTATTATATATTTTTTCAAGAATAAAACCGATTAACGCATAGTTGGTGTTACTGTATTCATAAGCTGTGTCTGGATCAAAATTATTTTTGGGTTTTGAAACATATTCAATAAACTCAGCCTGAGTATGGGCGACAGCTTCCCAAGCCGATTCGCCAGGGATTTCGGTAAAGTTAAAAATCCCCGAACGGTGCTTCAGCATCATTTCTATGGTAATTTTATCGGCATTTTGGAATTGAGGAAACCATACAGACAGCTTATCACTCCAGTTTATCTTTCCTTCTTCCATTGCTTTCAAAGTCAGTACCGCCGTATATGTTTTGGTAATGGATCCGATACGAAACTTGGTATTTTTATCGATTTTTTTCTGGGATGCCACATCTGAAAAGCCTACCGATTTGTTATAGATGATAGAATCTTTAAACAGAATGGCTGCACTGCCCATAAATTTTCTGTTCTCTGAAAGATGATCGAAATAAGTATCTAGTGAAGATTGTGCTTGCACAGAAAACTGCATTAGCGATGCGGTAAAAACAATACCGATTGTTTTAATATAATTCATTATGTATTAGTTAAGATTTTTTAGTTTCGATATAATCCATATTAAAAAGATGGTTGGGTTTCAAATACACAAATCCGTTTTTGTAATCCATAAACACATTGAATCTTTTCAACACTTCGTTTCCTAAAATATGTGCATTTCGGTTTTTCATAGGTTTGTTACCCGTTATCTGCTGTACCGGAACATTCTCTAATTTAAAATTGCCGATTTTTAAAACCTGCAGTTCAGAAGTTATTACCGGAACTTCGTTACCCTGACCACCTCGCATCATTACCCTATTTAACTCTTTCATTTCCGGAAAACCGTTTTTCAACAATTCTTCATTATCAAGCATAGCCGTTCGCTGATATCCTGTATCAAAAAGAAAATAATCTTTCAGGCTTTTATTGTTCTGTATAATTTCTGCTTCAATGAAAGGAATTCCTTCCATTATTTTAAAAGGTAGGCGTGTATAAGTATCATTCTTTAAAACTTCATTAGGTAACTCATTATGAATTACCATTATTCCACTATCATAGTTTAATTCTACAGTTTTATCTGTGAAAAAATTCCATCCAAACCTGCCCTCCGTCCCGTGACCTGTCAACTGCGCGTCATATACTCTGGTAAAAAAAACGGATTGCCCTATTTCCAACGAATAATCTGTGTTGTAAAGTTTTACTTTATCACGCAATTTATTTTTAAGAACATCTGTTGTCAGAATCAGATCGGTACAGCCGGTATCAAAATTGAGCGCTAGCGTATCTTTTTTATTAAAAACCGTGGTTACATAAATTGTATTATGGTCGTTGATTCCCATTTTAAGCGTATCTGCCACTACCTGCGCAGGAGCATTCAGCCACACTAACAGGCATAATAATACCGGTCCTTTTTTGTATATTTTATTAGTCATATATATTTTATTTTTTTCGATCCGGCATCGAGTATTTGAATACTTTCCCAAGTCTGATTATATATTTTTAATGTCATAATTTCAGCAAATATAAAAATAAGACACTAAATAGTGTTTAAAATTATTATAAATTTATTAAACTTGCATAAACAAAGTCAAAACAAATGGAACGAAAGCCTGCAGGTGGAGCAATCAGGAATACAGAACGCAGTAAAGAGAAGTTTTTATCGGCAGTTGGAAAAATACTGAAAACAAAAGGTTATGCCGGACTAAAAATCAACGATATTGCCAAGGTTGCCGGCGTTGATAAAAAAATGATCTATACCTATTTCGGTGGTTTGGACGGTTTGATTGACGAATACATACGCACACAAGATTTTTGGAGTAACGTACATGCAGATATGGCAAGTGAGCCTATCGATGACGGAGGAAAAGCATTCACAAAGGAGGTATTTCTGTCACAGTTTGATTATCTATCTAAAAATAAAGAGTTGCAGAAAGTACTGCTTTGGCGGCTTTCGGAAGAACGAAAATCATTAAGAAAGCTTACAGACGAGCAGGAAGAAAACGGTGAAGTGTTATTCTCTCAAATAACCGATCCGTATTTTGGTGAATATGCAGAAAAGTTCCGTGCTGTAAGTGCGGTTTTGGTAGCCGGGATGTATTACCTGAATATGTATGCAGAACACAATGGCAGCTTATTCAGCGGTATTGACCTGAAAACCGACGACGGCAGAAAAGCTATTAAAGACGCAGTTTCATTTTTGATTGATAAAACATATGATGGTTTGTAACAGAACTGCTCCTAATGTTTCCTGTATATTATCAATACTTTCATTCTGATCCTCAATTTTAATCAGCTTAAAATACTTCTCTTAAACTTTTAAGTCTATAGCTTCTGTTTTTTACATCATAGATATTACTCAATATTTTTTAACAAAGAAAATAAATAATTCACATAAGTTAAAATCAATATGTTTAAAAAATAATTATATTTACTCAATTAATTTAATTAAATATATGAAAACAAAACTATTTTTATCTTCTTTACTATTATTATCTCTACCTAATTTAACAAATGCGCAGTCATTTATAGATGAGAATTTTGATAATTACACGATAGGCAATTTGAGCAGTGACTTATCAGGATCGATACCTGGTCAAGGAAACTGGTTAACAGAAGTACAAATTGGCGGAAAATTTCCCGACTTTCAGATTAAGTCAGAGAATACCAAAGGCAATATTTTACAAATAACGACTCCGATAACTCCATCTACCCAAACAAATAATTCTGCTAAATTCGCCTGGAAAAACCTACCGGGTGGAGGGTGGCAAAATAGAAATTCCGGAAATGATATTTTAAGGGTAGAATTCGAATTTTATACAGGTAATTCCAGAGGTGTAGGTGTTGAAGCTTATCACAGGAATATCACATCTACAGCAAACGGTACCATCATTGCAGGATTTCAATATGAAACTGAAACAGGAAGATTCAGAGGAATGACCAGATTGATTATTCAAGGTGTACCCGATCTTAAATTCATTCTTTTTGGACCAAATCAAACAGATCTTTACCTAAAACCGGATACCTGGGTAAAGGTTTACTATCAAATAGATTATGCTAATGATCTGGTATATTTCCAGATTCCTTCAGAAAATATTGCAGGAAGCGTTCCTACGGTCAGCTTAAAAAACGATCAACCAGCACAAATATATTTTGCCGGCTACATGTTACAGGGAAATATGGAGGTACCAATGCAATACGACAATTATAAAGTATCAGCGGTTAAATCCGCATCACTAAGCACAAATGAAGTAAGTACAACTGACTTCAATGTATACCCAAACCCTGTGGATGACATCATTAATATTACTAACAACGAAAATGTTCTTGTTGAGAAAATTGATGTATACGACACTAATTCACGTTTAATACTTACTAAGAATTTTGATAACAAGTCAAATGTGCAGATTGATCTTTCCTTTGCAAAATCGGGAATATATATGATACATATTAAAACTGATCAAGGTATTCTTTTTAAGAAGATAATGAAGAAGTAATAACAATTGTATATTGTACTAAATACAAAGAAACCACTCAATAGAGTGGTTTCTTTACTAACTAAATTTAGGTACTAACCCGTAAAGTGGGTATTTAGAGTTCCGACTTTATAATCTAAACCTTAAAAAAAAAAAATATAAATGGCTTAGAACAATGTCTATGCTTAGCCACGTTTCAATGTAATTACCGAAATCTCTGCCCAAACACCCAATCTGCCTTTGAGACCCAAAAAACCAAATCCCCGATTTACATAAAGATAACGACCATAACTTTCATACAATCCTGCCCAACGCTGGTAGATGTATTTACTGGGACTCCATTTAATACCCATAAATTCAAAACCAAACTGCATTCCGTGCGTATGTCCCGACAATGTAAGATGTATTAACGGTTTGTAATCGGTTACAACAGCATCCCAGTGTGATGGGTCGTGCGACATCAATATCTTAAAAGGTTCGTCTATCACATCTGTAATTGCTTTATTTAGGTCACCATAACGGTGAAAGTTACCTTTGCCCCAATTTTCCACCCCGATCAATCCAATAGATGCTTCATCTTTTTGTAAAGAAACCGATTCGTTCAGTAATAATTTAAAACCTATTTCGTTGTGTATCTCTTTTAAACGCACCATATTTTGCGCTTTTGCCGCTTGATTTTCCCATGTTATATAGTCACCATAATCATGGTTACCTAAAATAGAAAACATACCATAAGGTGCATTCAGTTGGGCGAACGTACCAATCCACGGTTCCATTTCGGCTGCGCTATTGTTTACAAGGTCACCTGTAAAAACTATAACATCGCTGTTTTGCGCATTTACGAGATTCACTCCTTTTTGTACACCTTTTGCGCTTGTGAAACTGCCTGCATGTATGTCTGACAACTGTGTAATTGTAAAACCGTTGAATGCTTCAGGCAAGTCTGCAAACGATATGGTTGTTCTGTGTATTTTGTAATGATGCCTGCTTTGCCGCAGTACTACAATTAGAATCAATACAAAAACAACAGAAAAGACAATCACGCTCCCCGTTATCAAAATACTTCTTGATTCAAAGCCGGCAAATTGTCTTACAATATCAATAATAAGCAATAGAACGCCTGTAAACAATTTTGAAATAAAGGTAAGCAGCAAGATGGTAATTAATCGTGCTACCAAACCAGTCTTCTTCCTGTTCACAGCAAATGCAGCCATTCCAATGAGCACTACATCAAAAAGCCAGTAAGCTACATATATAAGGTAACTGTCTGTAACTGTTCTAACCGCAGTAAAAAAGAGGTAATCAACAACAAGCCATGCAAAAACAAAGGCTAAAATTTTTAATTTCATATTTTGAACACTATATATTTTAATTTCATGAAAAGTTCACAGGTACTTTAAATTTACAATGATTGAATATTATAAAACTAATATACAAACATCAGATTACAAACAGCTCCATAATATTTAAAACCCATTCAAAAGCTTATTGAATGGGTTTTAAATATTATGGTAATTAAATTAAGCCCTGAAACCTCCGGAAACCTCAATTCTTTGTCCATTTATCCATTTAGAATCATCCGAGCAAAGAAATGCAACCACGCTTCCTATATCATCCGGCAAACCAACCCTTCCCAAAGCTGTTTGCGAAGAAACCAACTGATTGTATTGTACGTTATCACGAACTGCACCGCCTCCAAAATCTGTTTCAATCGCGCCCGGAGCAATAGAATTTACTCTAATCTTTCTGCTTCCCAATTCTACAGCCTGATATCTCGACAACGCATCTATCGCAGCTTTCATCGCACCATAAGCTGAATATCCTGCAAAAGAAAATCTTGCCAAACCTGAAGACGTGTTTACAATACTGCTTCCGTCATTCAATAACGGTAATAATTTTTGAGTAAGGAAATATGGTCCTTTAAAATGAATATTCGTCATAGCATCCAGAGTATCTTCCGTCGTAGTTTCAAAACTTTCGTTAATTCCAATTCCGGCGTTATTAACCAATGCATCGAGTTTTGCAGAAGCAAACTGCGTATTCAAAATATTTTTCACTTCCGTAACGAATTGGTCAAAACCTGCAGTTGAAGAAATATCCAAAGGTAAAGAAAACGCTTTTTGCCCCATGTTTTCAATTTCTTTTACCACTTCATCTGCGAACTCCCTTTTTGTTTGATAAGTAATGATAAGGTTAAAACCTTTCTTCGCTAACTGTAGTGCTGACTCTTTACCTAATCCACGGCTCCCGCCTGTTACTAATACTATTTTACTTTGATTGTCTGACATTTTCAATTGTTTTAATTATCTAATACAAAATTGAAAAATTTGAACATTACTGCATTTGCATAAATCAAATCATAATTTGTAAAAATCAAACAATTGCAAATTCTCTAAAATGTTGCGGTGATTGCTGCATGTGTTTTTTGAAAAAATTAGAAAAATGAGCTACTTCTTCAAAACCCAAAGTGAAAGCGATTTCAGAAATATTCCATTGCGTTTGTGACAACAATATTTTTGCTTCCTGAAAAATTCTGCTTGCAATAATTTCTCCCGTTGTTTTCCCCGTTGTTTCTTTAAGAACCCTGTTTAAATGATTAACATGAACGCCTAAAACTCCAGCAAAATCTGCAGGTGTTTTCAGTTTTAAAAGCTGACCGATATTTTCTATAGGAAACTGTCTTTCCAATAGTTCAATAAACAGCGTTGTAGTTCTGGAAGCTGCAGTTTTCTTATTTTCGGTTGGAAATATTGGTTTTAACTTCTGACCCGAGTGAATCAGTTCCATTACATAATTTCGCAGTAAGTCGTACTTATACAGATAATCAGAATTGATTTCACTGTGCATTTTCAGAAAAATTGATTCAAACTGATGATATTGTTCTTTCGAAATTTGAAAGACAAAATCACTCTGCGGCGAGAATACGGGGAGCTTATCAATTTCCTTTCCAATTTTACCGGACGGTAAAAAATCTTTTGTGAAAACACAGAAATGCCCCGACTGGCTTACACATTGGTTATTATAGTTGTAAGGTACTTTGGGCGATGCAAACAGAATTGCGCAGTCTTTTATCTCAATAGTCCTGTCTGCGTATTCTACCGTATTTTTCCCATTGATTAAACTGATCTTATAATAAGTCCTGCGGTTATAAGGCATTTCGGGTTTTGATTTGCTTTCCCTGAAAATTTTAGAAATATCAAAAACATTGAAATGACCAATATCTTTATTAATATTTTCGGTAAGAAATACATCAATATCCGGACAACTTTCTCCAAGGATATCCTGATAAAATTCTTTAATCGTAACTGACTTCATACTATTTGCAAAAATCAAAGATACAAATTGAGTTTAAAAATACAATCTCAAAAATTGACTAAATTAAACTTCGATGTTCTATTTATTCCAAACATTTCGTTAATCACTTCCCTTCAGAACTACTATCTTTTCGCTCGCTATTTTAAAGTAATTTTATAAAAAACTATTTATTGATTTGATCAATTAAAAGATCTAGCCTACAAAATCTAAAGTAAGAACCCCAAAAACAAGGTTGCTAATGTCCCGATTTATAATATTCTTTTGTAGGGATCAGTTAAATGGAGCATTCCGATCAGTGGGGAATTACTTACAGAAAAAAGATATTTCCGGCTATCTGATAGTACTTTATATTTCGGTTTTTATCGTTAAAAATAAAAGTCCTTAATTTGGGATATTATGCGTTGAACCTTAAAATCCGTATTGGAAAGCATAAGTGAAAGATATGAAAATCTTGACTGATGGTTTGCTATTCTGTTTAACGGCGTATTCCAAAATACAAACGATCTTTTTGTAATAACAAAAAAACGGGGCAAAACCCCGTCTTCATTATTATAAAGAAACATATCATATATTGTGCTGACAAAGCTATTTTTCTTCTGCGGCGTCAAAATTTACATGCTCTTCAGCTATTTCAGTTAGCAGAAAATCTGTTTCTTCTTCTTCGTCCAAGGTTGTTTCCAGTAAATCTGCTACTTTTTCGTGTCCCAAAGTTATTGCAATCTGTACCAGTCCGCCGTAGGTAGCAATTTCATAATGCTCTACTTTTTGCGATCCGATGATAATGGCAACATCACGTGTCATTGAACCGTCTTCGGTATTTTTAACCATTTCATCTACTTCCTTCAGAATTCCGTCGATGGCATCACATTTTTTCTTTTTAGCTTCTTCACCTAAATGTTTGAAAATTTTTTCCAATCGCAAGATCTGCTTTTTAGTAACCAGTTCATGATCTTCCAATGCCTCCTGAAGTTCTTCTGAAGTTGCCTTGTGTTTTATTTTTGCAAGAGATTCTTCTATTTTTGCCTCCGCATAATAAATATCCTGTAAAGCATCTAAAAAGAATTTGCCTAAATCTGTCTGACTATTTTTACTTTTCATATTTTGCTGCTTCGTGTTGTTCTTTTCTTTTTCTGTATCAGACTCATCTGTCTTTACAGCTTCTTTTTTAATTTTAGTCTTATCTGTTTTATTATCTTCCATTGGAATTACAGTTGACTCTTCACTTTTAGAAGGTGCATTTTTTTCCGGTGTTTTATCTTTTTGATCCATAGTTTATCATTTTAAAGATTAAAAAAGAGGGAACATCTCCCTCCTTTTCCTAATTATTTCTTCTTCCGCCAAATCCAGAACGAGTTTTGCCAGAAGCCAGACCCCCCATACGGGCAATCTTTGTTCTTTTAGCCTTACTCATAGAAGCGAATCCGCGGTTTGATGTATCACCAGACGATGAATTTGATCCGTTGCGACCTGAAGACGAGCCTGATCCGCGACCTGATCCAGATGAAGATCCACTACGTCCTGAAGACGAGTTTGACCCACGTCCTGAACCTGATGAAGACCCGCTACGACCTGAAGACGAGCCTGATCCACGACCTGAACCTGATGAAGATCCGCTACGTCCTGAAGACGAGTTTGACCCACGACCTGAACCTGATGAAGATCCGCTACGGCTAGAACCTGAGTTTGACCCACGACCTGAACCTGATGATGATCCACTACGGCTAGAACCTGAGTTTGACCCACGACCTGAACCTGATGAAGATCCGCTACGTCCTGATGATGCGTTTGACCCACGACCTGAACCTGATGAAGATCTGCTACGTCCTGATGATGAGCTAGACCCGCGACCTGAACCTGATGAAGATCCGCTACGTCCTGATGATGAGCTAGACCCACGACCTGAACCTGATGAAGATCCACTACGGCTAGAACCTGAGTTTGAGCCACGACCTGAACCTGATGAAGATCCGCTACGTCCCGAACGACCTCTTGAAGTGAATCTCCCTTGAGCATCTCTTTCAAAGTCGTCGTCGTCGTCGTCGTCATCCATGTCGTCGTCCATATCATCGTCGTCGTCGTCCATGTCGTCGTCCATATCGTCTTCATCTTCATCATCCCAATCATCTTCTTCGTCATCCCAATCATCTTCATTATCGGAATGTGCCTGGAAATCATCTTCGAATTCAGAAAAGTCATCGTCGTACTCTTCGTCTTCAGATCCGTCTTCGTATCCGTGTTCATACCCTAATTGGTAAATTTCTTCATGCAAATCTCTCATATCATCATGAGAATTGTTTCCAGAGTTTCTTGAGTTCGATCCTCCTCTGTTGTTGTTTCTTGAATTCATAATAGGTTGGTTTATTAAGTTAATATTTTTTCACAAGTTGCAAGCTTCCTGTATTTGTAGTAACACAATATACATTCCTTACGATTATTCATGCATCGTCACCGTAAAAGAACAGGAACACGCTTCTTAAACCGCGTAACCAGCCTATTGATTGCGTTTTGACGGTACCTTTGGAGTATTTAACATTTTGAAACATTTCATAACTAACGTATGTTGTTACTTATGAAAAAGAAAATTAATATTTCGAAAAATCATAAAGTCAACTTCTTATATTATTTATAATTAAAATTTAACCGTATGGTTAAAATATTAACAGTAATACATATTTATAATTAATACTTTTTATAAAATATTGGTTATATTAAATTATTTTACTGCGCGAATATTTATTATAAGACCTTATTTATTAGTATTTTAAGAACTAAATTCACGAGCTTTTATACCCAAAAAGAGGGATTTTTCCACAGTTAGTCACTCGCTTAAAGTCGGTCTATTTAAAGTTTAATTCCTATTTAAACAGCATGAACTTAAAATAGGAATTAACGGTTCCTAAATTATCAGCGGCTAATACAAAAAACTTCAGTATTCTAATGTTTTAGCTCTTTACCGACCAACATTAAAAGATCGCAGATAGCATAAACATGCTACTTTATAGTATGGAATTTGCTACTGCTTAGACATTACAAGTCAAAATATCTCACTATGAAAAAGAATTTACAATTTGAAAGTCCGAACAGTACTTTTTCAGAAAATGAAATAAGCTCCTTTATGAAAATTACTCCGCAGTATGCAACAGACGAGTATAAAGGCTCTGACAAGCTGCTGGATAAAAGTGTAGTTGTAACCGCCAGCGACAACGGGGTCGGCAAAGCCGTATCTATTGCATTTGCAAAAGAAGGTGCCGATATTATAATGGTTTACAACCACTTAAAGCATGAGAAAGAGGTAAAAAAAACGGTTAAATTAATTGAAAAACTCGGCAGGAAAGTATGGCTGTTCAAATCGTCTACCTTTGACGAGTTTAAGTGCAAGCGCCTTTTTGAAAACATCTTGAAAAAGGTACCACGTATTGACATTTTGGTAAATACCTTCTCTATATCCAACAAAAAAGATGATGAAGGCGGACATTACCTGCTTCGTAAAAACGACAGTTTGAAAATTCAGTCGTTATTCACATTAGGCAGGCTTGCTCCCGAATATCTTGCACCTAACGGCATCATCATCAACTCGGCAACACTATGTGCGTATGCCCAGCCCGACCAGCTTATATTTTACGCCGCCTTAAAGGCCGCCGTTAAAACCTATACGTATGAAATGAACAAAATGCTGGCTTTAACAAAAAAAAGCCTCCGAATTAACGGCATCACCACAGGTTTTATATGGTCTGATTCCTTACCCGATGAATTACCACATTATAACAATCTTCCAACAAACATAAACTCGGCTGCACCGATGCATCCTTATGAAGTTGCACCGCTTTATGTGTTTGTTGCTTCAAAAGAATCCAAATCTATCGCCGGAGAAACGCTTGATGCCGGAGGAAAAATTTACAAATACTAAAAATCATCATTATGAAAAAAGCAAAAGAAAACAACATCCGTCAATATCCCAACCCGCCCTTTCACGAGCCAAGACAAAATCCACCAGCATCGGAAGATCAGATGGAATTAAAACCCGACCACGGTGAAGAATCTTATAAAGGCTACAGCCGCATGACAGATAAATGCGTACTGATTACCGGAGGCGATTCTGGCATTGGAAAAGCCATTGCCATTGCGTTTGCGCGCGAAGGAGCCGATATCGTTATATCGTACTTAAACGATGTGGAGGATGAAGATGCAAAAGATACAGCAGACTGGGTTCGTAAAGCCGGCCGGGAAGCGTTGCTATTTAAGGGCGATATTAATGATAAAGCAATATGCCGGTCGTTAATTGAAACCACCGTTAAGAAGTTTAAAAAAATTGACGTATTAATTAACAATGCCGCTTACCAGATGGGCAGGGAAACCATAGATGAAATAAGTACCGAAG
>Ga0213828_1002807_pt1 | contig 12179 bp, 8 predicted proteins | sample MC6MC0897MG_FD_180664 | JGI IMG/M metagenome (GOLD analysis project Ga0213828, IMG submission 180664) | Enriched soil aggregate microbial communities from Iowa State University, Ames, United States - MC6-MC0897-MG | ecosystem: Environmental > Terrestrial > Soil > Unclassified | place: USA: Iowa...
CATAACCTGGTCTTCGTGGCCTTCCTGGTAGGTGTTGCCTACGGAGTCAGCGGTGAAAGCGCCTGCAGTGATCAGGCCTTGTTTTTCGCCGGTAACCGACATGTACGCTGGTGTTGCCATGGGGTGCTCTCCTTGCGGAATAATTTAAGGTGCCCGGGAGGCGAAATCGCCCGGTGGGTGCCTGACTGTTATCAAGGAGCGTGCCAACAATTGTGGCGGCCATACGGGCCGGGGTGTTTGCCCGGTTTTTCCGATGGACGTGCGAAATAGAGCGGCCATCCAAGGCAAAAGTGCGCAAGAAGTTGCGCAGTACTGCGCAACTTCTTGCGCACTTGGCTGCAGGCCTTGTACCACGGTGCTTTCAGAGGTTTTTCCGGTCGATTTTGCAAAACAAGTGCGCAACTTCTTGCGCACAATGGCCACGCGCCATTATTTGGTCGAGGCGGCTGCTTAAAACTTTTAGATCAAAAGATCGCAGCCTGCGGCAGCTCCTACAGGGGAAATGCATTCCAAATGTAGGAGCTGCCGAAGGCTGCGATCTTTTGATTTTTCAACGCGCAAATCGGGACAGACACTCATCAATCGAACGCTGCTGCGTCGCCGCATACAACCGCAACTCATCAATGGTCGCGCGCCCCAGCGCCTGCTCGAAGGCCTGCCGATTGGAGTGCTCGCCATAGTGCGCCTGCGCCGCATCGCCAAGGTTCGACTGAAAAATCCCCGCCGCACTCACCGGCAGGAAATCTTCGTACACCAACGGTTCCGCTTTCACATAACCATCGCGTAACAAGTCCTCCAGAGACGACTGCCCAAGTCCTCCAGCAGCCAGACCTTTTTCCGTGGCGAAATAGCGAAAGTACGCCAACCCTTGTTCTCGCATGCCCTCGACACTGTCAGGAAATTCGCCAAAGTGCTGAGTCATCAGCGCGTCGTAGCGTGCGGCATTGGCTTCGTTGGGGAAGTCACCGAGTTCATCGCGCGCGGCATTCAGCAAGCGGTCATACAGCGCCCGGCCTTTGGGGGTGAGTGCCGCGCCGCGCTGTTCTATTTCGCCGAAACGCGCGCTGTGACTGCCAAGGGTCTGGTTCTGATCGGTGAAGGCGATCGGCTCGTCCAGCGCTTTGAAACTAGTTTGGCGCAAGAGGATCGGGCACTGCCGGCGCGGCGGGCCTTCGATGACTGCTTTCGGGGTGATGCCATGGGCCGGCATCTGTTCCTGGACGCTGTCGATGTCCAGCGTGCGCGGCGTCAGGTGATTGATGTGCGGGCCTTTGAACGCCACCACGTCGGCGATCAAGCGGTGTTGGGCGCTTAAAGTCTGGTATTGCGCGGCAGTAACCGTGGCGCTGTGATGCCAGCGAAAGGTTTCCAGTGCCTGTAGGACGAATGCCTCGGCTTCGCTTTCATTCAGTCCTCCCGCGGTTTCAGCTTGCGCGATCAGGCGCAACGCCTCCGAGGTAAAGATCGAACGCTTGGCCAGCACTGATTCGGCAAACGCGCGCAGTTCCGCATCCTCAATCAACTCCAGACGCAACAGCGAAGTGAAGACTCGAAACGGGCTGATTTGCAGGGCCTCCTCATGCACCGCGCGAAACGCCGTGGAATGCACCGGCACGCCCGCCGGGGTCAGGTCGTAATAACCCACCGGCTGCATGCCCATCACCGCAAACAGGCGGGCGAGGGTCGCCAGTTCCGCGGCGGTGCCGACGCGAATGGCGCCATGGCGCTCCATGTCCAACCGTTGGATTTCGCCGGTGCTATCGAGCTGCCGGGCGATGTCCGGCTGACGTGCAAGCACTTCGCGGTTGGTCTGTTCCACCAACTGCATCAGCGCGCCGTACAGCGGCACTTCTTCGCGGTACATGTCGGACATCGCTTTGGAGAAGCGTTGGCGAATCAGGTCGGGGCTGACGAACGGCTGCACGGTCATGAAAAAAATTCCTGCCACGGTCACGGAATGGATGAGGGAAAAGATCGCAGCCTTCTCGCACGCGGGCAAACGAAGAATCCTACGAACTTCATTCTGCCAACGACTGATCCACCAGTTCGATCCAGTGCATCACCCGCGTGCGTCCGGCACTGCCCAGATGGCTCTGGCAGCCGACGTTGGAAGTGACGATCAGCTCAGGGCGGCCACTCTCCAGCGCGTTGAGGCGGTTGTCGCGCAGTTGCCGGGCCAGCACCGGTTGCGTCAGCGAGTACGTACCCGCCGAGCCGCAGCACAAATGGCCGTCGGGCACGGCGGTGAGATTGAAACCGAGGCGGGTCAGCACAGCTTCCACCGCGCCGCCCAGTTTCAACGCGTGCTGCAACGTGCACGGACAATGCACGGCAATCCGCCGTTCAGTGGCGGCGCAGATCTGCTCCAGCGGTTCCTGCGCGAGTACCTGCACCAGATCCAGCGTCCGCTCGCTGATTTCCCGGGCCTTGGCCGCATACAGCGGATCGTCTGCCAGCAAATGCCCGTAATCCTTGATGAATGCGCCGCAACCGCTGGCGGTCTGCACAATCGCTTCGGCGCTGTTTTGCAGGTGCGGCCACCAGGCATCGATGTTTTGTCGGGCGCGGTCGAGGCCTTTGGCTTGCGCGTCGAGGTGATAGTCCAATGCGCCGCAACACCCGGCCTCGGCCACCGGGGTGACACTGATGCCCAAGCGATCCAGCACCCGCGCCGTGGCGTCATTGGTATTTGGCGACAACCCCGGTTGTACGCATCCTTCAAGCAACAACACTCGCCGGGCATGCCGAGGGGCAGGGCGCGAGCCGTTAACCGGCAAGTGCTGCGGAAGTTTGCTTTCAAGCAAACGCGGCAACAGCGGCCGAAACGTCGTGCCCACGCGTAGCAAGCCTTTGAACAACCCTGGATTCGGCGCCAATGCGCGCAAACCCTCGCGCAACAGACGTTGCGCGGCCGGGCGAGGCACCGCGTGATCGACCACCGCGCGGCCAATGTCGAGCAGGTTGTGATAGTCGACGCCGGACGGGCAGGTGGTTTCGCAGTTGCGGCACGACAGGCAGCGGTCCAGATGCAGTTGCGTCTGCGCCGTCGCGGGTGCGCCTTCGAGCACTTGCTTGATCAGGTAGATGCGCCCGCGCGGGCCATCGAGCTCATCGCCGAGCAACTGATAGGTCGGGCAGGTCGCGTTGCAAAAGCCGCAATGCACGCAGGTGCGCAGAATCTTTTCCGCCTCGGCGGCGCGGGGCAGTTGTCGCGATTGTTCGCTGAGGGTGGTTTGCATGGCTAGAACTCCGCGTACATGCGCCCGGGGTTGAACAGCCCTTGCGGGTCGAGTTGCGCTTTGAGTTGCCGGTGATAGCGCAGCAGTGTCCAGGCCAGCGGCTGGAATGGCGAAGAGCAGGCGCCGTGGGTAAAGCAGGTGGCATGGCCGCCGAGTTCCTGAGCGAGGATATGAATGTGCGCCGCGTCGGATTTCAGCCAGCGTTGTGCACCGGCCCAGTCGATCAGTTGCTCGCCGGGCAGATCCAGTGGTCCGAGATTGTTCGGCAACGACAAGCGCCACAGCGGCAGACCTTCGTTGAAAAACCCTAGACGCTGCTCATTCAGATCGCGCCAGAACCCTGAATCCAGCGGTTCACCACCGAGGCGTTGATGCGCCGCCGTCACCGAGCCTTCGCCGCCCTCGAGCCGCAGATACAGGCTCTGACCATCGTGACACGCGGCACTGATCGGCAGCGGTTGCTGGCCCCACTCGGCAAGCTTGGCCAGCGCCCGCGCGCATTCCATGTCGAGGCGAATACTCAGGCACTGGCGCGGTTTCGGCAGGACTTTCAGCGACACTTCGGTGAGTACGCCGAGGCAGCCGTAACTGCCGGCCATCAGCCGCGACAGGTCATAACCGGCGACGTTCTTCATCACTTCGCCGCCGAAGCGCAGGTGCTGACCGAGGCCGGTGATCACCCGCGTGCCGAGGACGAAGTCGCGCACCGAGCCAGACCACGGTCGTCGTGGACCGGACAACCCCGTGGCGATCATGCCGCCGACGGTGGCGCCGTCGGCGAATGACGGCGGCTCGCACGGCAACATTTGTCCGGCAGCATCCAGCGCCGCCAGCAGTTCGGACAACGGTGTACCGGCGCGCGCCGTGACCACCAGTTCGGTCGGCTCGTAACGGACGATGCCGCAGTGGGCGCGGGTGTCGAGCACTTCGCCGGCGACCTCGCGGCCGAGAAATGCTTTGCTGTTACTACCCTGAATTTTCAGCGGCGTAGCATTGGCCCGCGCCTCGTTGACCTGATCGAGCAGGGCGCTGGCGGCGTCGACATCGGCCATCAGAAGCGCTCCAGTTCGGGGAATGGCAATTGCCCGGCGTGAATGTGCATCGCGCCAAATTCGGCGCAGCGGTGCAGGGTCGGAATGTTCTTGCCGGGGTTGAGCAGGCCTTGCGGGTCGAACGCGGCTTTTACCGCATGAAACAGACTCAGTTCGTCGCTGTTGAACTGCGCGCACATCTGGTTGATTTTCTCGCGACCGACGCCGTGTTCGCCGGTGATGCTGCCGCCGACCTGCACGCACAGTTCAAGGATCTTGCCGCCCAAGGCTTCGGCGCGATGCAGTTCGCCGGGTTGGTTGGCGTCGAACAGAATCAGCGGGTGCATGTTGCCATCGCCGGCATGGAACACGTTGGCCACGCGCAAACCGTATTCTTCACCGAGGCGGGCGATGCCTTGCAGGACGCCGGGCAATTCGCGGCGCGGGATGGTGCCGTCCATGCAGTAATAGTCCGGTGACAAACGGCCGATGGCCGGAAAGGCATTTTTGCGTCCGGCCCAGAACCGCACGCGTTCGGCCTCGTCGCGGGCCTGACGCACTTCGGTGGCGCCGGCCGCGGTCATGACCTCGCGCACCCGCTGGCAATCGTCGTGAACATCGGCTTCGACGCCATCGAGTTCGCACAGCAGAATCGCTTCGGCATCGACCGGGTAACCGGCGTGAATGAAATCTTCAGCGGCGCGAATGGCGAGGTTGTCCATCATCTCCAGGCCGCCGGGAATGATCCCCGCCGCAATGATTTCGGCAACCGCGCGGCCAGCCTTTTCCACTGAATCGAAGCTGGCCAGCAGGACTTTCGCGACCTGCGGTTTGGGCAGCAGTTTGACCGTGACTTCGGTGATGATCCCCAGCAAACCTTCGGAGCCGGTGAACAACGCGAGCAAATCGAAACCTGCTGAGTCGAGGGCATCCGAACCGAGGGTCAGGCGTTCGCCTTCGATGGTCAGCACTTCGATTTTCAGCAGGTTGTGCACGGTCAAACCGTACTTGAGGCAATGCACGCCGCCAGCGTTTTCGGCGACGTTGCCGCCGATCGAGCAGGCGATCTGCGACGATGGATCCGGCGCGTAATACAGGCCGAACGGCGCGGCTGCCTGGGAAATCGCCAGATTGCGCACCCCCGGCTGAACCCGCGCGGTGCGGGCGGCAGGGTCGATGTGCAGGATATTGTTGAAGCGCGCCATCACCAGCAGCAGGCCCTGTTCCAGCGGCAAGGCGCCGCCGGACAAGCCAGTGCCGGCGCCGCGGGCAACCACCGGGACGTTCTTCTGATGGCAGAGTTTGAGCAGGGTTTGCACTTGATCGAGTCGACGGGGCAGGGCGACCAGCATCGGCGTGGTGCGGTAGGCGGAGAGGCCGTCGCATTCGTAGGGTTTGAGTTCGTCCTCGCGCCACAAAATGTCGAGGTCTGGCAGCGCTTGCTGCAATGCCTTGAGGAATTCGGCCTTGTTCACCTGCGGCAACGGGCCGTCGAGGCGTTCGTCATAAAGAATGTTCATCTCAGGCTTACCCCTTGCTGATCGTTCCCACGCTCTGCGTGGGAACGATCAGGGGCTGGGTGCATTGTCATCTTTGGCTTCCCAGAAACTCGCGATAAAGCTCTGCAGTATTCCCCGGCTGTTCGACCATCGGCATGTGCCCGACGTGATCCCAGACATCCACGCGCAAATTGGCGATGCCCTTGCTCCACACCGGCACGCTGCTGACGTCGATCAGCCGATCCTTGCGCCCCCAGAGCAACAGCGCCGGGCATTTGATGTCGGGTAGTTTCGGCTCCATTGGCGGGCTGGCGCGGAAATCGCGGAAGATCTCCTCCAGTTCATCGCGTTGTTGTTCGTAGCGCTGGGCGATGGCGTCCAGCACCAGGTTCGGCACCCACGGTGGCGACTCCATGGTCATCGCGTAAAACTGGCGAAACTCTTCCCGCGAGTTGATCAGAAACGGGTTATGCCCGCGCGCCAGATGCCGCTCCATGTCGCTGACCTCCGGTGCAGTGACGCCCGCCGGGTCGATCAGCGCCACCGAAGCAATGCGATCCGGGTAAGTTGCCGCCAGCCACGCCGCGATGTAGCCGCCCATCGAGTTGCCGATCACATGGACTTTTTCCACGCCGCAGACGTCGAGCAACTGGATCATGCGTTTGGCTTGCAGCGGAATGTCATAACCGCCGCCCGCCTTGAAGCCGGTTTCACCATGGCCGGCGAGGTCCGGGATGATCACCCGATACTCGCGCACGAAGTGCCGGGAAAAGCGCAACCACAGGTTCTTCTCGGCGCTGTAGCCATGCAGCATCAGAATCGCGCTGGCCGCTTCATACGGCCCGCCCTGCCAGGTCGAGACAGTCATCTCGGCGATCGGCACTTCGATCTTGTGCAGTTTGTACAACTTGGCCTCGATGGCCATGTTCAAGTCGTACAGCCAATGGCCGACCGCCGGATAACTCAACCAGCTCCAGGCCACGAAAACCGCGAGGGCGACAAACAGCAAAAGCATCGACGTCTTCCTTTTACGTGTTCAGGACAGAATGTGGTCGGCCGGTTTCAGCGCCCGGGTCAAGCGGTGATAGCTGAAACTGAAGCCGGGAAACATCGCGATCACATGACCGCTCTTGCTTTGATACCAACTGTGGCAGCCGCCGGACTTCCAGACCGTGCGTTCCATCTCCCGATGAATCATCTCAGTGTAGGTACGTTCCGCTTCGGGGCGCACTTCGATGCTGCGCAGGCCTTTGGCCTGCACGGTGCGAATGCAGTCGAGGATGTAGTTCATCTGCGATTCGATGATGAACAGCGCCGAGGTGTGGCCGATGCCGGTGTTGGGTCCGGTGACGATAAACAGGTTGGGGAAGTCCGGCAGGCTGGTGCCCAAATAGGCGCGCGGGTATTGCGCCCAGACCTCTCTGAGTTGCACGGCGCTTTTTCCGCTGACCGGGTAGGAAATCACCCCGTCGGTGGCGTCGTAACCGGTCGACCAGACGATCAGATCAACATCGATGTGCTGACCGTCCTCGGTGTTGATGCCGCTTTCGTCGATGGAAGCGATGCCTTGTTCGCGGGTATGCAAGGTGACATTCGCACGACTCAGCGCCGGGTAATAGGTGCTGGAAACCAGTACCCGTTTGCAGCCGATGGTGAAGTCCGGGGTGAGTTTTTCTCGCAGCACCGGGTCCGGCACCTGGCGTTTGAGAAAACGCAGGGCGTGCTGCTGGACCATGTGAATCGCTGCTTTCGAATATTTGAACGCGATGACCCGGGTTTCGAATTGCCAGTAAATCAGCCAGCGCAACAGCTTGTAGGCGGGTTTCACGCCGAGCAGCCAGCGTTGCAGCGGCCCGAACTGACGATCGGCGCGGGGCAGCACCCAGTGTGGCGTGCGCTGAAACACGTGTAGATGATCGACTTGCGGCGCAATCGCTGGAATCACCTGCACGGCACTGGCGCCGCTGCCGACGATGGCCACACGTTTACCGCGGTAGTCGTAACTGTGATCCCAGTTGTTCGTATGAAAAGTCTCGCCTTGAAAGCGATCCCGGCCGGGAAAGTGCGGGATGACCGGTTGGCTCAATGGCCCGGTGGCATTGATTAGGAACTGCGCATAAAAGGTGCCTTTGCTGGCGGTATACACGGCCCAGCGTTTTTCCGTGTCGTCCCATTCGACGCGCTCGACATTGGCCTCCAGCTCCACGCGTTCGCGCAAACCGAACTGCTCGATGACATGCTCGGTGTAGCGCTGCAGTTCGGCCTGTCCGGCGAACATCTGCGACCATCGGTACGGCGCAAACGACAGCGAATACAGTGGCGACGGCACGTCCACCGCTGCGCCGGGGTAGGTGTTCTGGCACCAGGTGCCGCCAAAGAAGTCCCGTCGTTCCAGCAGGCGAAAATCGTCGATTCCGGCCTTGAGCAGGTTGACCGCAGCACATTGACCGCCAAAACCGCTGCCGATGATCAACACTTTATAGGTGTGCATGGGCCTCCTTCTTATAGTTGTTTTTCCATTTTGCTCCTTTCATGTATAGCCAAATATTTGCACTGTGCGCGGCCCTGATGTCGCGCTATTCAGCCCGCTGGCCGGTGATGGCTATTTAACGTCGCCCTGTTAGACTTCCAGCACATCCGTCCTGCGGTGTGCGTGATCGAGGTCCTTATGGGAAATACCGGAGGAAAGGGACTTTCATTGGCCAGGAGGCTTTATACATCGCGCATCCTCGGGTTGATTCTGGGGCTCGTGTGCGTGAGCGTGGCGATGTACTCGCTCGATCCGCCGCTGTGGGTCTGGGCACTGATGTTCTTCAACGGCCTGGTCTGGCCGCATCTAGCGTTTCAATGGGCACGCCGCGCCCGGGTTCCTTACCACGCTGAACACCGCAATCTGTTGATCGACGCCTTTTTCGGCGGCTTTTGGCTTGCCGCCATGCATTTCAATCCGCTGCCCACGGCGACGACCATTTCAATGATGGCGATGAATAACGTCGCTATCGGTGGTTCACGCTTTCTATTGGCAGGCTCTGCGGCGCAGTTGCTCGGGGTCGGAGTCGGGCTGGTGGTGTTTGCTCCGGCATTCGTTCCGCAGACCACGCCTGCGCAGATGTACGCCTGTTTTCCGTTGCTGCTGCTGTACCCGTTGGCGCTGGGCTGGATCTGCTTTCGCCAGGCCTACACTCTGGGTCGGCATAAACGCGAATTGCTTGCCCTGAGCCGCACCGACAGCCTCACCGGGTTGCTCAATCATGGCGCCTGGAAAGATCAACTGGAGATCGCTTTTCAGCGCTGCAAGCGGCAGAAGCAGGGTGCGGCGATTGCGCTGATCGACATTGATCACTTCAAGGCAATCAACGATACCTACGGCCATGTCGCGGGCGACATCGTGTTGCGCCAGTTGAGCAAGTTACTTAAACAAAACCTGCGGGCAACTGACGTTGCCGGGCGTTATGGCGGTGATGAGTTCTGCGTGATTTTGCCGGATCTGCCGCTGTTCAACGCCGCGCAGGCGATGGAAGCGTTGCGTGAGCGTTTTGCGATTCTGGGGTATGAGCAGAATCCGGCGTTGAAGGTCAGCTTGAGTATTGGCCTGGCGGCGTACGATCCGGCGCATGCTGACGCGACACGCTGGCTCAATGATGCCGATCAGGCGTTGTATGAAGCCAAGGCAGGCGGGCGTAATCGGGTGATCTGCAATTGTGATGGCAAGCCCCGGCGGACGTTGCTGGATTCGGTTTGACCGCTACACCGTAGATCCCCTGTGGGAGCGAGCTTGCTCGCGAAGGCGTCCTGCCAGGCGATATCAATGTTGACTGATCCACCGCTTTCGCGAGCAAGCTCGCTCCCACAGGGGGGGGTGTGTTGTCGGTTAGATCAGTGTCGCATTCGGTGTAGAGCCTCGCGCCGATGTCGGGTACGGTTGAATCCCCCCGACGCGAAACAAGGATCGCTTCATGACGTTCTCATTTTCTCGCTCCCTGCTGGCCGCCAGCCTCGGCCTGTCTCTCGCTTTCTCGGCTGCCCACGCGTTTGCCGAGCCGCACAAACAAGTACTCGCCGATGCCGAGCAATACCAGCCAGAAGCGCTGAAATTGCTGGAGCGGCTGGTCAATATCGACTCTGGTTCCGGCTATGAACCGGGCCTCAAGCAAGTCAGCGACATCGCTATCGATGAGCTGAAAAAGCTCGGCGCCACCATCGAACTGGTGCCGAACACGCCGGAAAAATCCAACCATGTACTGGCGACGCTGAAAGGCACTGGCAAGGCAAAAATCCTGCTGATGGCGCACATGGACACGGTATTCAAGGAAGGTTCGGCGGCCGAGCGGCCGTTCCATATCAAGGACGGCCGTGCTTACGGGCCGGGGGTGATGGATGACAAGGGCGGCATCGTCGCCGGCATCTATGCGCTGAAGGTTCTGAAAAACCTCGACTTCAAAGACTATGCGCAAATCACCTTCCTGCTCGACGCCAGCGAAGAAACCGGCTCGGACGTCGCCACCGACCTGATCAAGAAAACCGCCAAACAGCACGACGTGACCCTCAACCTTGAGCCGGGCCGCCCGGCCGATGGCCTAGTGGTGTGGCGCAAGGGCAGCGCGACGGCGCTGGTCGAGGTTAAGGGCAAAGCCGCGCACGCTGGCGTCGCCCCGGAACTGGGGCGCAACGCCGCGATGGAAGCGGCGCACCAGATTCTGCAACTGGGAAAACTCGGCGATGAGGCGAAGAAAACCACCATCAACTTCACCGTGCTCAAGGCCGGCGATCGCACCAACGTGATTCCCGATCAAGCCACCGCCAAGGCTGACGTGCGCGCGGCGGTGCCGGAGGAGTTTGACCGGATTGAAAAGGATCTGGCGCGGGTGTCGCAGGACAAGTTGATTGCTGAGACGGAAGTGAAGACTTCATTGCAGCGCGGGCTGCCACCGATGCCGCAGACGCCTGAGTCGGATCGTCTGATGGCCATGGCCCAGGGGATTTATGGCGAGATTGGCCGCAAGTTGACCGAAGAGGGCAGTGGCGGTGCGGCGGATGCGAGTTTGTCTGCCGGGGTTGGCACACCGACGCTGGATGGCTTCGGGATTGTTGGCGGCAATATTCACACGCCGGAGGAATACGCCGAAGTGGCGAGTGTGGCGCCGCGGATTTATCTGTTGTCGCGGATGATCATGGAGTTGGCCAAGCCACGGTGAGTGGGTTTGTGGTGTGACTGATGCGGGTGGGGTGTCAGGTGCATTTGCCCTCACCCTAACCCTCTCCCAGAGGGAGAGGGGACTGACCGCGTTGTTTGTGATGAATACGGCGGCCTGAAAGATCAATTTTGAATTCAAAATCGGATTCAGCGCGGTATCACAAGTCGGCGTAGATCCCGAGCATCCCCCAATCGGTTCTCTTTCCTGGAGGGAGAGGGGACTGACTGTGTTGTTTGTGATTAACACGGCGGCCTGAAAGATCAATTTTGAACTCAAAATCGGATTCAGCGCGGTGTTTCAAGTCGGCGTAGCTCCCGAGCATCCCCCAATCGGTTCCCTCTCCCTCTGGGAGAGGGCTAGGGTGAGGGGCTTTTGTGGGAAAAGTGGAAGCTGTGAGTGACCCGTGCGGTGCATCTGTTGATGCGCGAGGGCTGTGCGATTCTGAATGTGATTCAGGCGCGGGCGGTGCAGCGGGAGGAGGCTTGCAAGACGCCGGTTTAGCGGTGTAGCGGCTGTTGCTATCGCGAGCAGGCTCACTCCTACAGTAGATCTTTAGTGCACACAGTATTTGTGTTCAACACTGATCAATTGTAGGAGTGAGCCTGCTCGCGATGGCGTCAGCCCGGCCAACCCATCACTCCTTGACGCTCATGTATTCCTTGGCCCAGAGAATGTATTCCTCCGGCTGGGTATAGGTGTGCGTCAACTCAGTTGCGCTCAGGTCGGACGCCTGGGTAAAGATCTGCCGCTGTTCACGCAGGCTGTCGTACGTCGCTTTGATCGCCGCAAAGTACGCGCCATGGCCATCGATGGTCACGCGCACACCGAGCTCGGCCAGACGCTTGTCGTCGCGCAGTGCAGGGTTGCCGTAGGTCACCAGCATCAGCGGAACGGTCAGGTGTTCGGCGATTTGCTCGAGCTGATCGAAATCCTGAATCCCGACCATGCAGATGCCGTCAGCCCCGGCCGCCTGATACTGGCGAGTACGGCTGATGATCTCCTGGTTCGGCAAAATACCGGCATTGGTACGGGCGATGATCGCCATTTCCGTATCAACCCGGGCTTCCAGCGCTGCGCGGATCTTGCCGACGCCTTCGGCAACGGTGATCAGGTCGGTGGATTTGCGGCCGAATTGTGCCGGCAGCAAGGTGTCTTCGATGGTCAGGGCGGCGACGCCGGCGCGTTCCAGTTCGACGATGGTGCGCATCACGTTGA
>Ga0213828_1002809_pt1 | contig 12172 bp, 9 predicted proteins | sample MC6MC0897MG_FD_180664 | JGI IMG/M metagenome (GOLD analysis project Ga0213828, IMG submission 180664) | Enriched soil aggregate microbial communities from Iowa State University, Ames, United States - MC6-MC0897-MG | ecosystem: Environmental > Terrestrial > Soil > Unclassified | place: USA: Iowa...
ATGTCGATGCGGATCATCGCGTCGGCACTGTCGAACAGGAACTCGGCCAGCGACTTGCACAGCTCGGTCTTGCCCACGCCGGTGGGGCCGAGGAAAAGGAACGAGCCACCCGGACGATTCGGATCGGACAGGCCGGCACGCGAACGACGCACGGCATCGGAGACGACCTTGATCGCTTCTTCCTGGCCGACCACGCGGTTGTGCAGCACCTCTTCCATGCGCAGCAGCTTGTCGCGCTCGCCCTCGAGCATCTTGTTGACCGGGATGCCGGTCCAGCGCGAAACAACCTCGGCGATCTCCTCGTCAGTGACCTTATCCTGCACCAGTTTGAAGTCGTTGGCATCCAGTTCCTGCGCCGCAGCCAACTGCTTTTCCAGCTGAGGCAGCAGGCCGTACTGGATCTCGCTCATGCGGGCGAAATCCTGGCGGCGCTGTGCGGCTTCCAGGTCCAGCTTGGCCTGCTCCACCTGTTCCTTGATCTTCGTGGCGCCCTGCAGCGCAGCCTTCTCCGACTTCCAGATTTCATTGAGGTCGGAGAACTCGCGTTCCAGGCCGTCGATGTCATTCTCAAGATCGGCCAGGCGCTGCCGCGAGGCGTCGTCCTTTTCCTTCTTCAGCATCTCGCGCTGGATCTTCAGCTGGATCACCCGGCGTTCCAGGCGATCCAGCTCCTCCGGCTTGGAGTCGATCTCCATGCGCAGGCGCGAAGCGGCCTCGTCCATCAGGTCGATGGCCTTGTCCGGCAGCTGGCGGTCGGTGATGTAGCGGTTGGACAGCGTGGCGGCGGCAACGATGGCCGGATCGGTGATCTCGACCCCGTGGTGCACCGCGTACTTTTCCTTCAGGCCACGCAGGATGGCGATGGTGTCCTCCACCGACGGCTCACCCACGAACACCTTCTGGAAGCGGCGTTCCAGCGCGGCATCCTTTTCGATGTACTTGCGGTACTCGTCCAGCGTGGTGGCACCCACGCAGTGCAGCTCGCCACGGGCCAGTGCCGGCTTGAGCATGTTGCCCGCATCCATCGCGCCATCGGCCTTGCCCGCACCCACCATGGTGTGCAGCTCATCAATGAAGAGGATGATCTGCCCTTCGCTCTTGGCCAGGTCGTTGAGCACGCCCTTCAAGCGCTCCTCGAATTCGCCGCGGAACTTGGCACCGGCGATCAGCGCGCCCATGTCCAGCGACAGCACGCGCTTGCCACGCAGGCCCTCGGGCACTTCGTCGTTGATGATGCGCTGGGCCAGGCCTTCCACGATCGCGGTCTTGCCCACGCCGGGTTCGCCGATCAGCACCGGGTTGTTCTTGGTGCGGCGCTGCAGGACCTGGATGGTGCGACGGATTTCCTCATCGCGGCCGATCACCGGGTCGAGCTTGCCACTCTCGGCACGCGCGGTAAGGTCGATGGTGTATTTTTCCAGCGCCTGCCGCTGTTCTTCGGCGTTTTCCGACTGCACGTTCTCGCCGCCACGCAGCTTGTCGATGGCGGCCTGCAGGCGCGCCTTGTCGGCGCCGGCGGCGCGCAGCGCCATGCCCAGCGTGCCGCTGTCTTCCAGCGCGGCCAGTACGAACCACTCGCTGGCGATGAAGGCATCGCCGTTCTGCTGGGCCAGCTTGTCGGTGTGGTTGAGCAGGCGCCCGAGGTCATTGCCCATCGAAACGTTGCCGGCCTGGCCGGACACCTTGGGCAGCGCATCCAGCGCCTCGGCCAGGCGCTCGCGCAGCACCGGTACGTTGACGCCGGCCTGGGCCAGCAACGGACGCGTGCTGCCGCCCTGCTGGTCCAGCAGCGCGCTGAACAGGTGTGCCGGTTCGATGATGCTGTTGTCGCGGCCCACGGCCAGCGACTGCGCGTCGGCCAGCGCCTGCTGGAAACGCGAGGTGAGCTTGTCCATCCGCATTGCGAATCCTCATCGGTCATCAGTGCCGGCCCGCGCCGGCGATGCAGGGAAGATGCGGTTGCCCCACCCGGTTTCAAGGGTGGCTGCGACGGCACCATCGGGTTGGTCAGCCTGTGGCAAGCATGCGCCCGGGCGCGTAGGCAGCGCGTTGATCCAGCGCAAGCCGCGCGCCAGGGCTGGCATGCCGGGCTCGCCAATGCCATACTTGCGAATCATTCTCATTTCGATCCATGCGCGACCGCGCCTTCCGCATGCACGCACACCACGAGCAACTGGGCACGCTGTACCGCGACCACCACCGGTGGCTGCAGGGCTGGTTGAGCGGCCGGGTGGGCAATCGCGATGTGGCCGACGACCTCACCCAGGACACCTTCGCGCGGCTGCTGCAGGGCCGCGATCTGGCCGCGCTGCGCGAGCCGCGGGCGTTCCTCACCACCGTCGCGCGCGGGCTGGCGGCCAACTGGTTCCGCCGCCAGGCGCTGGAACGCGCCTACCTGGAGTACCTGGCGCAGTTTCCGGAACCGGTGCTGCCGTCACTGGAAGAACAGGCGCTGGTGCGCGAGGCACTGCAGCAGATCGACGCGATGCTGGACGGCCTGCCGCCGATGGCGCGCAGGGTGTTCCTGCTCGCGCAGTTCGATGGACTGCGCTACGAGGCCATCAGCGAGCAGCTGGGGCTGTCGCTGTCCACGGTGAAGCGGCACATGAAGCGCGCCCTGATGGGCTGCCTGGCGCACGCCTGCTGACGATGGGCGTGGAGGCTGCAGGCGAACGGGCGTTGTCGCCCCGTGTGCTGGAACAGGCGGCCGACTGGCTGATGCGCCTGCACGAGGACGGCAATGCCATGCAGCGTGCGCAGTGGCAGCGCTGGCACGATGCCGATCCCGAGCACGCACGCGCCTGGCAGCGTGCGGAGCGGCTGCTGGCGCTGAGTGGCCAGGTGCCACCCGCCCTCGCCCATGGCGCGCTGCAGCGCCCTCCATCGCCCGGCCGGCGCGCCGTGCTGCGCAGCGTTGCCGCGCTGCTGGTGGCGCCGCTGGGCGGCTGGCTGGCCTGGCGCCTGTACGACGATGCGGCCTGGGACGCCAGCGTGCGCACCGCCGTGGGCGAACGCCTGCGCCGCGTGCTGGACGACGGCAGCGTGCTGCACCTGGCCACGGCCAGCGCCGTCGATATCGCCTTCGATGGCCAGCAGCGCCTGCTGCGGCTGCGGCGCGGCGAGATCCATATCGACACCGCGCCCGATCCACACCGCCCCGCGCGGCCCCTGCGGGTGGCTACCCCGCAGGGAATGCTGCAGGCGCTGGGCACGCGCTTCAACGTGCGCCTGTTCGACGATGCCACCCTTCTGGTGGTGCAGCAAGGCGCGGTGCAGGTGACTACCGCCGCCGGTGCCATGCAGCGCGTTGCAGCCGGCCAGCAACTGCGCTGGGGGGACGCCGGCTTGGCCGCACCGCAGGCCGCTGCGCCCGGCAGCGACGCGTGGCTGCACGGTATGCTCGTGGCCGACAGCCTGCCGCTGCAGACGCTGCTGCATGAGCTGGGCCGCTACCACCGGCGCTGGCTGCGGGTGGATGACACCGTGGCGGCCCTGCCGGTGTCCGGCGCATTCCCGCTGGACGACCTGCCGCGCAGCCTGTCGATGCTGGCCGCCACCTATCCGCTGCGCATCGATCAGGGCCTGACAGTACGCGTGCGCGCGGCCGCCACGCCGCAATGACACTTTTTTCGATCCCGCGTGGCAGAGGAAGTGAATCCTTCTTCTGCCGGCTCCCTCCATGCCTGTGATCCCACCTCGTTTCCGCTACAGCCTGCTGGCCATCGCGCTGGCTGCCACGCCCGCCTTCGCCCAGACCGCGCCCGTCGGGCAGCCCGCCAACGCACCGGCCACGGCATCGCTGGGCAGTGCGCTGAGCGCCTTTGCCGCCCAGCATGGCGTCGCCCTCTCCTTCGATCCGGCGCTGACCCAGGGCCGCACCGCGCCGCCAGTCGATGCGGCAGCGGGCGTGGACGAAGGCTTCAGCACGCTGCTGCAGGGCACGGGCCTGCGTACAGTGCGACGGGCCGATGGCAGCTACACCCTGCAGGGCGCGAAGACCACGCGGCAGACGCAGCCGCTGCGCGTGGGAGCGTCCGATGGCAAGGTGGCGCTGCCGCAGGCGCTGCCCTTCGGCCAGGGCGTCACCCTGGATGCCGATGCCCTGGATGCACAGGTGAAAGGCAACGGGGACATCGCCACGGCCCTGCGCAGCAACCCGGCGGTGCAGTTCAGCGATACCAACCGCAGCAGCCGCAACATGGGCGAAATCCGCCCCGATGATTTCAGCATCAATGGCGCGCCGTACTACCAGAACCTGTTCCTGCTCGATGGCGCCACGATCAACAACGATCTCGATCCGGCCGATACGCCCGACAACGGCAACCCCGCGCACAACTTCGATGTGCCTGGCGGCGCGCAGGGCATCGCCGTGGATGTGGACCTGCTGGAATCGCTGACCGTCTACGACGCCAATGTGCCGGCCTCGTTCGGCCACTTCCTGGGCGGCGTCGTGGACGCGCGCAGCCGTTCTGCAACCGACGGCCTGCATGGCAAGGTCTGGTTCCGCATGGCCCGTTCGGCTTGGGACAGCATCATCGCCAACGACGCGCAGCAGGAGAACTTCGAGGAATCCGACACGCACAAGTACCAGCCGCAGTACGACAAGTACCGCGTCGGCGCGCGCCTGGAAGGTCGCACGCGCGGCGGCCTGGGCATCATCGGCACCTTCACCCGCACGCGCTCGGAGATCCCCCTGCGCGCCTACGCCGGCGGCCGTGAAACCACCGGCGCGGACGTCAACACCCGCACCCAGACGCGCGAGAACACCAGCGCCACGGTGGCCCTGGACTGGAGCAATGGCGAAGGCCTGCAGCTCGGTGCCAACCTGTCCTACGCGCCCACCGACGATGTCTACTTCATCTCCAATTCGCGCGATTCGTACTTCAGCATCAAGTCCGGCGGGCCCACTGCCAGCCTGCGCGCGAACTGGACCGGCACGGCCTGGACCCTGCGCAACACCCTGAACTACAGCGAGGTGGAAACCAGCCGCCGCGGCGACCTGGACTACATGCGCAACTGGCTGGTCTCCGACGACTTCGACTGGGGCGTGTCCGGCATCAGCACCGAGGGCAGCTGGGGCAACATCGACCAGCACGACCGCCGTATCGGCTACCGTTTCGTGGCCGACCGCGAACCGCTGCAGCTGGGCAGCAGTGAACACACCCTGCAGTTCGGTGCCGGCGTGCAGCGCCGCGATGGCGACTACCAGCGCCTGAACGACCACCGGGTACTGCTGAGCACCGCCACCACCGGCAGCTGCACGCTGTCCGACGGCAGCGTGGATGATTTCAGCTGCTCACTGTCGCCGACCAGAAGCGGCGGCACCGGCCAGTACTTCAAGCGCATGTTCCTGTTCCATGCCGGCCAGTTCGAGGTGAGCGGCGAAGAGTACGAAGCCTGGCTGCAGGACGACATCCGCATCGGCAACTGGAACCTCCGTCCGGGCCTGCGCCTGGACCGCAACAACCTGTGGAAGCAGACCAACGTGTCACCGCGCCTGGCCGCGTCGTGGGATGTGCTGGGTGACCAGCGCACGGTCATCAACGCCGGCGTGAACCGCTACTATGGGCGCAGCTTCTACAGCTACCTGCTGCGCGATGGCCGCGAGCGCCTGCGCGACACGCTGGACCGCACCAGCGCAAGCACCCGCTGGGAAGATGCGAAGAGCACCAGGAACGTGGCCACCAACCGCCTGAGCGATGTCGATTCGCCCTACACCGACGAATGGACACTGGGCGTGGACCAGCAGGCGTTCGGCCTGCAGTTCCACCTGAAGTACGTGGACCGCAGCAGCCGCAAGGACATCCTGCGCCGCAAGGTCGACAGCCCGGACCGCGACCTCTACAACCTCAATACCTTCGAATACACCAATGAAGGCCGCAGCGATTCGCAGACATGGACGCTGTCGGTCAGCCCGCAGCGCCCGTGGGAGTTTGCCGGAACCCGCAACAGCTTCCAGCTTTCGGCCGACCACACCGATGTGAACCGCAACTACAACAGCTACGAAGACAGCCCTGACCTGTTCGAGCGCGTGCGCCTGGATGGCAAGCTGATGTACCGCTATGAACTGCCGGCCAGCCAGTACCTGCGGCCCTGGAGCGCACGCCTGAGCACCCGCACCGACATTCCAGCCTGGGGCCTGAGCTGGAACAACTTCTTCCGCTACCGCGCAGGCTTCGAAGGCACCACCGAGGGCGCGCTGGAAGTCATCGACGGCGAAAGCGTACGCAACCTCACCACGCGCCGCTTCTCCGGCAGCTGGACCTGGGATGCCAACCTGGAATACCGCCGGGTGCTGCCGCGCGAGCAGGAAGCCTATGTGCGGGTGGAAGTGCAGAACGTGCTCAACCGCAGCAACCTGACCACGGCCAGCGGTGCCGCCGCCGGCACCATGTACTTCGAACCCGGCCGCAGCTTCTGGCTGGAAATGGGCTATTCGTTCTGAGCCGGCGGCCCGACAGGCATCTGCCGGGCCATTGTCGATGAAGCGCCTGCACCCACTGCGCCTGGCCCTGCCCGTCGCTGCCCTGTTGCTGGGCAGCGCGGGCGGGCCTGCGCCCGCGCGGGACACGCCCTGCCCCGAGGTGCTGCCCGCACGCCCGGACGGCGCCTGCCTGCGCGCGCTCTACAGCAGCCCCAGCACGCGCTGGCCCGCGCCGGAGGTCGACCCCGGTGTTGCCTGGCAGGAGCTCGCGCCGTTGCCGGCACCGGTCGATCCTGCAGGCAATCCATCCACCCCGGCCAAGGTTGCGCTGGGGCGCCGGTTGTTCTTCGATCCGGTCCTGTCGAAATCACGGCAACTGGCCTGTGCCAGCTGCCACGATCCCGATCTGGGCTGGGCCGATGGCCGCCGCGTATCATTCGGCCACGACCGCCAACCCGGCCGCCGCAACGCACCCAGCGTTGCCATCAGCGCACATGCGTCACCGCTGTTCTGGGACGGGCGCGCCGCGACGCTGGAAGACCAGGCCCTGCACCCCATCGCCGACCCCATCGAAATGGGGTTCAGCACGCAGGGGGCCGTGCGCCGCCTGCGCCGCGAGGCGTCCTATCGCCGTGCGTTCAACGAGGTGTTCGCGCAACCGCGCATCGATGCCGCCCAGCTCGGCCAAGCCATCGCGGCCTTCGAGCGCAGCCTTTCGCCACGCAACAGCCGCTTTGATCGCTTCCTGCGTGGCAATGCGGGTGCACTGGGCGATGCCCAGCTGCGCGGCCTGCACCTGTTCCGCACGCAGGCCGGCTGCATGAACTGCCACAGCGGGGCCGCGCTCACCGACAACGGCTTCCACAATCTCGGCCTGCACTTCCACGGCCGCCCACGCCAGGACCTGGGCCGCTACGAAGTCACTGGCGATCCCGCCGACAGCGGCCGCTTCCGCACGCCCTCGTTGCGTGGCGTGGCCAGCACCGCGCCGTACATGCACAACGGCCTGATCCCGCGCCTGTCGGGCGTACTGGCGTTCTACAACGTCGGCGGCGCGCGCCCGCGCGCACCGGCCTCGCCTGCGGCCGATGCGGCACCCTTCCCTGCGCCAGATCCACTGCTGCGGCCGCGCGGGCTCAGCCGCCAGGACCTGCAGGACATCGAGGCATTCCTGCAGACCCTGTAGCTGCAATCAGCCGCCGGCGGGCGGCGCGGCAGCCGGCTTCGGTGGCAGCAGCGGCGGCGCGGCAGCAATGGCAACCGGGCAGCCATAGGTGCCGGCAACGTCCATGTACAGGCTGTAGCGCTGGGTCGCGGCGAAACCCACCCGCCAGTCCGGGTTGAACAGGGGGTCAGGCCCCGGTGCCAGGCCGATGTCCACCGGCAGGTTCAGCACTTCCTCTCCGATCATCACCGGCGTGGTCGCCTCTACGTACTGGATGTCTTCGCTGCCCGCAGTGGTGATCACGTTCTTGCGCCGGATCGCAGACGCGGGCGGCACTGCCGGCAGCGTTCCACGGGCCTGGAAGGCGCCATTGAAGCCGGTATCCACCTTGACCAGCACGTTCTGCTTGCCGGCGCGGATCGGATAACGGACGTCATACGCATCCCCCCACAGCGTCGACAGCGTGGCCATCCGCCGCGTGCACGGCACCGGGGTGGCAGTGGCCTGGATCACCAGCGCATCCTTGTTGATGCGCACCCGGCCCAGCGCGCGCAGCACGTCCAGGCCGATGCGTGGCAGGTCGTCCTGGCCCAGCACTGCGAAGGACACGCCGCGTACCGGCAGACCGCCGATCTCAAGATCGGCCGGCGCCGCCAGCGCATACAACTGCCCGGGCTTGCCATCGGCCACCATGAAACCCTCGGTCAGCGCCAGCCCGAGTTCGGCCGCCAGTGTGCGCCCGATGCGCGAATGCGCCGCGCCGCTGTCCAGATGCACGCGCACCTCGCGTTCGCCGGTGGCGGTACGGACCTTCAGGGCAAGCGTCGGCAGTTCGTTGTTCATCTGCAGGGGAACGCTGACATCGCTGGCAGGTGCCGGCACTGCCAGCGCACTGCGCGGCCAGGCGGTGAAGCGCTCGAAATGCGGCTCACTGATGCCGGCAAGATGGATGTCGCCCACCTGGCGTTTCAACAACGGCCGGATATCACGCTCCAGCAGCGTGCGGACCAGCAGCATCTGCGTTGCCCATCCGGCGATATCGCCCTGCAGCAGCAGATTGCCGGCCAAGGTGGCCGAGCACAGGTACTCGACCCCCTTGACGCTGTCGGCCGGTTCAGTGGCCACGGCCTGCAGGCATTGCTGGGCGGCTTTGCTGGAGCGTTCCAGCTCCCCGCGCACCGGGTAAAAGCCTGCCTGGCCCAGCAGTCCCTTTGCCCCCTGGGTCTTGCCCAGCGCCTGCAGCCTGCCCAGTTCGGCAAGGCGCACGCTGCGGGTGTAGCGATAGGGATCGCTCAGTTCGCTGTCCGCTGTGTCCACGGTGGCAGCCGAAGCCACCGCCGTGGCGAACAACGCACTCACTCCCAACCACATTGCATGCATCGAGGTTACTCCTGTCTACCCGACGCCGACCGTATCACGGTGGTGATGACATCTGCCGCTGCAGCCTTCAGCCGCGCGTGATTGAACTGCGGATCGCGCGCAGCTGCTGTTTCACCGCACGCTCCTGCGTGGCATCCATGCGCAGCAGTGCCTTCTGCCCCACCGAGCGCGACTGCAGATCGGGATCGGCAAAGCGATAGCGGCCCCGCTCATCACGCACCACCGCCACCGGCCGCGCCGGTTCCGGGGTTTCCAGCAGATGATCGATCACCGCCACCAGGCGGTCGTTGAAGTAGCCCTGCGGCCGCCCGAGGTCGACGTAGGCCTGCTGGATCAGCGGATAGAAGCGCTTGTACGCCGTACCCGCTGCCGCAGGATCGAGCGCGGTGAATGCCTGCACGTAGGGCGCATAGCGCGCCGCGTTGCCTGCGGCAATCTGCTCGCCGTTCTCGCCGGCCTCCACCTGCAGGCCGCCGGGCAGCGGCCGCGTGGCCAGCGCAGACGGTGGCACGCTGGTCTTGTCCAGGTTGTCCACGTGGGTGACCAGGCGTTGGATCAGGTGGTCCCGCAGCAGCAGCGCCAGCCCGCCTTCCCCCTGGAACAGGCCGCTCAGCGCGGTCCATGCAGCAGTATCGCTGTCTTCCATCTTTGGCAGCGCCGGATCGGCAGCAACGTCGGTGTCCAGCGGATGCTGGATGGCCGGTGCCGAGGGTGCGGCCTCCGTGGCCGGTGCTGCAGGGGGTGCCGCGGTCGAAGGCGGTGCCGTCTGGGCAGGTATCTCCACGCGATCGGCCAGACCCTGCCACTGGTCGCGGAACAACCACGCGCCCGCACCGCCAACCACCACGACGCCCAACACCCAGGGCCACACTGCTTTTCCACTCTTCTGCATGATGCGCAACCTCGCTCTGCAAACTACCTGGACTACGTCAGACCGGCACGCGTTTGCGGGGTTCCCCGCCGCACTCGACCGTGTACTGTCGCGTTTACACTGCATCTTCGCGCAGGCCGCATGAATGCCCGCTTCGCCCACTCTGGAGTTCCAATGAAACACACTGCGGCACTGCGCCTGTTCCAGCCCGGCATCGTGCTGTTTGATCCGCAGGTGCTGGATGCATTCCTGCGGCAGCACCTTGCACCGGGCGAAGCACCTTTCAGCAGATAAGTTGATGCCCCTGCGGTCGGTGATGCGGCCACGCGGGCCGGCGCGGTATTCCCGATGTACCCCATCGAAGAAGACGACTACGCGGTTTTCATTGAGCCCGCATTCGCCGACAGCAGCGCTCCTGCCGACGGCGCCACGCGGTGCTTCAGCCATCCCGGCGCCCCGCTGCGGGTGGACAGCGGCATGTTGATCGCCGCCGACCTGCACGCGTTGATGGCGTGGGATGCGGACTTCTTCCTGCACTACCGCCAGCGCCTGCAGGAGCGCCTGCCAAACAGCGATTATCTGGACGTGGTTCCAGGCTGTTACGACGTCGCCATCCATGGGTACACCGGACTCCCGCAGCCGCATCCTCCACAGGGCTATGGGCTGCAGCTGCGGGCCGTGACCGCACTGCCTGCGATGCGGGCAGATGACGATTTCGATTTTGCCCTGCCCATCGCACCGCCGCGGGCCTGAAGGCAGCCGCAGCGGAAACCGGCAGGCGCGATGCACACTGACGCCGCCCACGCCCGGCGCTCACGCCTGCTTTGCGTCGATGCAGCGACTCTGGGAACTGGTTCGTTGTGAAGGAACTGACCATGCACTACGCGCTGTATTACTGGACCGGCATCCAGGGCCGTGGCGAGTTCGTGCGGCTGGCACTGGAAGATGCTGGCGCCGGGTACGTGGACATGGCACGCGTCCATGGTGATGCGGTCATGGAGCCGTTCCTGCACGGCCAGGCCGAGGGCGGGCAGCCATTCGCACCGCCGTTCCTGAAAGCAGGGCGCCAGGTGATCGCACAGGTTGCGGCGATCCTGGACTTCCTCGGCCCTACGCTGGACCTGGTACCGCAGGCGGCCTCGCGGCGGATGCAGGCGCTGCAGCTGCAGTTGACCATCGCCGATCTGGTGGCCGAAGTGCACGACACCCATCATCCGATTGCCGCCTCGCAGTACTACGAGGAGCAGAAGGCCGAGGCCAAGGCGCGCGCGTCAACGATGCGCGGCGAGCGCCTGCCGAAGTTCCTCGGCTACTTCGAACAGGTGATCGAGGCCAACGGCGGTCGCCACCCCCTGCGCGAGCACTCCTACGTGGACCTCTCGCTGTTCCAGCTGCTGAGCGGCCTGGACTACATGTTCCCGAAGCGGATGCAGGCCCTGGCGCCCACCCTGCCCCTGCTGCGGGCGCTGCAGGAGCGGGTGGCGAAACGGCCGAACATCGCCGCGTACCTGGACTCGGAGCGGCGGCTGGCGTTCAACACCAACGGCATCTTCCGCCATTACCCCGAGCTGGATGGAGACACCTGACGCCGGGCAAGGCCCGGCGCTACCGTTTCGCGCCTTTTACCGGTAGCGCCGGGCCATGCCCGGCGCGCCATCAATGCCCGGCGTCAGCCAACGGCTTCACCGGCTGCTTCTGCAGCGACAGCAGCCCCAGCAGCACGGCCAGCGCCACGTAGGCCCCGGCAAACTGCCAGCTGATGATGCGCGCCAGGCCCTGCAGATCCCACGGCAGGTAGATGCCACCGCGCGGGTCGACCGAATGGATCAGGCCGAACAGGGTCAGGCCGGCCGCCACCAGCAGGAAACCGCAGGCGCGGCGCAGGCGGCCATCGACCATCGCCGATACGGTGGCGATCCACAGCATCGACGTAATGATGAAGCCATTGCCCAGCGCGAAGATCACCGCCAGTTCCGGCAGGCCGTGGCCATCGACATGGGTCAGCAGCGCGCCCATCTGGTCGGCGGGAATCCAGCCCGGCGCCTTGATCGCCAGCAGGTACGCCGCCGAGGGCAGGAAGCCCAGCACCATCGCACCGGCGTGCTGGCGCGGGGTGGCCTGGAACGCCTGGGTGGTGATGTCGATGGACACGTACACGATGATCGGCGCCAGCACCGCCAGCGGCAGCCACTGCACCAGGCCGGAAATGATGCCCAGCATGCCGCCGATGCCGACGAATAGGCCGGTCAGCAGCGTGTAACCGCTGCGTGCGCCCATGTGCTTGTAGGCTGGCTGGCCGATGTACGGCGTGGTCTGGGCAACGCCGCCGCAG
>Ga0213828_1002811_pt1 | contig 12165 bp, 10 predicted proteins | sample MC6MC0897MG_FD_180664 | JGI IMG/M metagenome (GOLD analysis project Ga0213828, IMG submission 180664) | Enriched soil aggregate microbial communities from Iowa State University, Ames, United States - MC6-MC0897-MG | ecosystem: Environmental > Terrestrial > Soil > Unclassified | place: USA: Iowa...
CTGTTAAAGGAGTCACCGCAATGTATATCGGGATTGATCTTGGCACATCGGGTGTGAAAGCCATCCTGTTAAACGAGCAGGGCGACGTGCTGGCCTCACACACTGAGAAGCTGCACGTCTCGCGCCCACATCCCTTATGGTCAGAACAAGACCCCGAACAGTGGTGGCAGGCGACGGATCGCGTGATCAAAGCGCTGGGTGAACAGCACAGCCTGCGTGAGGTAAAAGCGCTGGGGATTGCCGGGCAGATGCACGGCGCCACGCTGCTGGATAGCGCACACCGTGTGCTGCGCCCGGCGATTTTGTGGAATGATGGCCGCTGCGCCGAAGAGTGCGCCATCCTCGAAGAACGGGTGCCGACGTCACGGCAAATCACCGGTAACCTGATGATGCCGGGCTTTACGGCACCGAAGCTGCTGTGGGTGCAGCGCCATGAGCCGGACGTTTTTAAGCAGGTGGCGAAGGTCTTGCTGCCAAAAGATTATCTGCGTTTTCGCATGACGGGTGATTTCGCCAGCGACATGTCGGACGCCGCAGGGACGATGTGGCTCGATGTCGCTAAACGCGACTGGAGCGAGGCGATGCTGGATGCTTGCCAGCTGACACGCGATCATATGCCTGCGCTCTTCGAAGGCAGTGAAATCACCGGCGTGCTGAATCCTTCGATAGCGGAAAGCTGGAATATGCCTGCCGTGCCGGTAGTGGCGGGCGGTGGCGATAATGCGGCGGGGGCGGTGGGCGTGGGAATGGTGGATGCCGGGCAGGCAATGCTGTCGTTAGGCACCTCGGGCGTCTATTTTGCCGTCAGCGACGGGTATCGCAGCAATCCGGAAAGCGCCGTACACAGTTTCTGCCATGCGTTGCCGGGGAAATGGCATCTGATGTCGGTGATGCTCAGTGCCGCGTCATGCCTTGACTGGGCGGCAAATCTAACGGGGCTTAAGGACGTTCCGGCGCTGATCGCGGCGGCCCAGCAAGCCAATGAGGATGCCGGTGCCGTGTGGTTTTTACCCTATCTTTCCGGTGAGCGCACACCGCACAACAACCCAGAGGCGAAAGGCGTGTTCTTTGGTCTAACGCATCAGCATGGCCCAGCTGAACTGGCGCGTGCGGTGCTGGAGGGCGTTGGCTATGCGCTGGCAGACGGGATGGATGTGGTTCACGACTGCGGCCTTAAACCGACCAGCATTACCCTCATCGGCGGAGGCGCGAGAAGCAGCTACTGGCGGCAGATGCTGGCGGATATCAGCGGCTTGCAGCTTGATTACCGCACCGGTGGCGACGTAGGGCCTGCACTGGGCGCAGCCCGTCTGGCGCAGATTGCGCTGAACCCGGACCAACCGCTTTCGCAGCTACTTCCACAGCTCACGCTTGAGCAGGAACATAAGCCGGATGCGGCGCGTCATAGCCGCTACGCCGAACGGCGCGAAGTGTTCCGCAAAATCTATCAGCAGCTCTTGCCGTTAATGTCGTAAGGCGACGTTGTCCCAATGGGACATGATGATGTCCTTTTTTGGTCTTCTCGTGGAGCCGTCTCCTCGTCAGTATAGGGTTATACCCACTGGCGAGGAGAATCACCATGTCGCGCACCGCATTACTCAATATCGATACTCAGCAGTCGTTCCATCATCGTGAATACTGGCAGGAAGAGGGTTTTGAGGCATTTCAACAGGCCATGCTGGGGCTGATTGAAGGCTGTGAATCGCGCGGTATCTCCGTTGTGGATATCTTCCATGTCGACGATACCGGGCCGTTCTCACTGCAAAGCGGTTATGTCACTCCAATGTCCTTTTTACGTCATCAGCCTGCGGTCGTTTTCCAGAAGCATGTGCATAACGCCTTTACCGATACGGGCCTTGACCACTGGTTGCGCGAACGGGATATTAATCGTCTGATCATCTGTGGTCTGCGTACGGAACAGTGCTGCGAAACCACCGCGCGAGTGGCCTCGGATTTGGGCTATGCGGTGACCTTCGTCAGTGAAGCGACGCTGACCTTCCCGATGACCTGGAAGGGCATCACGCTCGATACCCACGAGCTGCGTCATCGTACCGAAACGGTACTGGCCGGGCGTTTTGCAGAAATTAAAACTGTGGCGGAGACGCTGGAGTCGCTCTGATGAGTATCGACGTCTGGTTTGTGATGTTGCCGGGAGTGCTGGCGCTGGATATGTCCGGTCCGGCAGAAACCTTTGTGCTGGCAGGCGATGCGTTTCGCCTGCACTACATCGGCCCGCAGCCGGAGGTCCCCACCTCGATTGGCCTGACGATGGGCGGAATTGCGCCTCTCCCCGCGACGCTGCCCGAAGGCAGTTTGCTGGTTTTACCGGGCGTGAGTGATTCGCGCCATCAGTTTTCGACGCCTCAGGCACAAAGCGTTCAGCACTGGCTGATGCGCCTGCAACCCGAGATTCACCGTCAGGCCATCACCGTTATGTGCGTTTGCTCCGGAGCACTGCTGGCGGCGAAGTCGGGTTTACTCAACGGCAAGCAGTGCACAACGCATCACGATGTTATCGGGCGTCTTCGCGACGCGGCACCTGGTGCGCTAATCAAAGAGAATCGTATTTTTGTGCAGGACGGTAACATCTGGACCAGTGCCGGGATCACCTCAGGGATTGATCTCGCTCTGCACCTGATGAGCCGCCTGTGTGGGCCGGAAAAGGCGCTGGCTGTCGCCCGTGAAATGGTGGTGTGGTTCCGACGTTCGGGCGACGATCCGCAGCTCTCGCCGTGGTTGCGTTATCGCAATCATCTGCACCCGGCCATCCATCGCGCGCAGGATGCGCTGACCGCCGAACCGCAAAAAGGCTGGCAACTGGCCGATATTGCGGCTCTGGCGCATGTCAGCCCCCGTCATTTAACACGTCTTTTTCAGGAACATCTGGGGATCAGCGTGCGCGATTATCTTGAGCAGCTGCGGCTGGCGATTGCACAGCAATGGCTATTGCAGGGGCGCGGCGTGGAGCAGGCGTCCATCGCCGCAGGGTTTTCATCTCCACGCCAGTTTCACCGGGCAAAGCAGCGCGCAATCAGCTGACAAACCGGCGCGTGTCCACGCGCTGCAGCAGCATCGACAGCAGCAGGCTGATGAGCAACGTCGCGGCGAAAATCCAGACGATATCCAGCAACGGCCAGCTTTTCAGCTCAAGTCCCCGCGTGCGCAGGGCGTGGATCACCAGTGCGTGAAAGCCATAAATCCCGAGGGAGTGGCGTGAAATCAGCCCCAGTAGCGGAAGTGGGCGCGTGTTCAGGGTGTTTTTTACCAGCGTCAACAGCGAAACGGCGCAGATAAAGACCATCGGGCCGCAGTACACATACCAGGTGTCGGCAAAGTTGCCGCGCCAGCGCAGCTCATAGAGGGTTCCGCGTGAGATCACAAACACCGCCCCGATGAACAGCGCGGCGCAAAGCCACGTCAGCCAGGGCTTGCGCGTATCCAGCATACCGATTGCCCGCCCGAGCATTCCATAAATCACGTAGTAAAACGTGTCGCCGTTAATATAGAGATTGATCGGCAGCCATTCGAAGCCGCCTATTTTCTGCGAGACGGTATTAGGGTTGGCGAGCAGGCCAATCACCACCATCAGCGCCAGCAACATCTTCCCACCAACGTTTTTGACCTGAATCAGCGGGGAGACCAGATAAATTACGATGATGGCGAAGAAAAACCACAGATGGTAGAAAACGGGTTTTTGCAGCAAATTCTTCAGCGACAGTTCGGCGTTTATCGACGTAAACAGGCTGATATAAAGCAACGCCACGGCGCTGTAAAACAGCAGACACAGGCCAATGCGCAGGAAATGGCGCGGTTGTGCGCTGCGCTCACCGAAAAACAGATAACCGGAAATCATGAAAAACAGCGGGACGCTGACGCGCGATGCCGAGTTGAGGATATTGGCGATATCCCAGTTCATTGGGCTGATGCTGTGGGCATTGGTGATGTACCAGGTCGTGGTATGAATCATCACGACCATCAAACAGGCTATCCCTCGCAAATTATCAATCCAGCTAATTTTTGACTGCATCAGTTCCTCTGTGTTGGTGGTAAATACGGTCTGACTGTCATTGTGTGCTAGCCTCTCTCTGGATAATTCTGAGTTTGCCTGGGCGCGCTTGAACGAAAGTCGCGAGATTCGCAGAATGCCGGGCCATAATCTATAAAGTTTTAATACTAAAAATAACAGCCAGAAAATAGGGCGGTAATAAAAATGATGATCACGCGCGCTGCGTCACTGATTCTGCTGGTTTTACTTGCAGGGTGCAGCTCACAGGAAGACGCTCCGGTACAGCGGGCACAGAAAAGCAAAGTCAGCCCGGAACGTTCGTTAAATATGGAGCAGCTGTGTAAGGATCAGGCCGCCCATCGCTATAACACCGGCACACAGAAAATTGATGTGACAGGCTTTGAGCAATTTCAGGGCAGCTATGAGATGCGCGGGTCTACGGCACGTAAAGAGGGCTTTGTCTGCTCTTTTGACGCAGACGGGCAGTTTTTGCATCTCTCAATGCGCTAAGCGCCTTATTTCCCCAATTTTCCCTAAACAAACCCGTTTCGTACTGTATATCTTGCAGTCAGCGGGTATACTGATCCCTTCCATTTAAAACCACACGTATCCAGCACGAAATACTATGCAAAAGTTTGATACCAAGACCTTCCAGGGCCTGATCCTGACGTTACAGGATTACTGGGCTCGTCAGGGCTGCACCATTGTTCAACCTTTGGACATGGAAGTTGGCGCCGGCACTTCACACCCGATGACTAGCCTGCGTGCGCTGGGGCCTGAACCTATGGCAACCGCGTATGTGCAACCATCCCGTCGTCCGACCGATGGCCGCTATGGCGAAAACCCGAACCGCTTACAGCACTATTACCAGTTCCAGGTGGTGATTAAGCCTTCTCCGGATAATATCCAGGAGCTGTACCTCGGTTCCCTGAAAGAGCTGGGCGTGGATCCAACCATTCATGACATTCGCTTCGTGGAAGATAACTGGGAAAACCCAACGCTGGGTGCCTGGGGTCTGGGCTGGGAAGTGTGGCTGAACGGCATGGAAGTGACGCAGTTCACTTACTTCCAGCAGGTTGGCGGTCTTGAGTGTAAGCCAATCACCGGTGAGATCACCTACGGTCTGGAACGTCTGGCCATGTACATTCAGGGCGTAGACAGCGTTTACGACTTGGTCTGGAGCGACGGCCCGCTGGGTAAAACCACCTACGGCGACGTGTTCCATCAGAACGAAGTGGAGCAATCCACCTATAACTTCGAATACGCGGATGTGGACTTCCTGTTCACCTGCTTCGAGCAGTACGAGAAAGAAGCGCAGCAGCTGCTGGCGCTGGAAACTCCACTGCCGCTGCCAGCCTACGAGCGTATTCTGAAGGCCGCCCATAGCTTTAACCTGCTCGACGCCCGTAAAGCCATCTCCGTGACTGAACGTCAGCGCTATATTTTGCGCATTCGCACGCTGACCAAAGCCGTTGCAGAAGCTTACTACGCGTCCCGTGAAGCCCTTGGCTTTCCGATGTGCAATCGAAATAAATAAGAGGCGGCCATGTCTGAGAATACTTTCCTGGTGGAAATCGGCACTGAAGAGCTGCCACCAAAAGCCCTGCGCAGCCTGGCGGAATCCTTCGCTGCAAATGTCACGGCTGAGCTGGATAACGCTGGCCTGGCGCACGGTAAAATCGAATGGTTTGCGGCTCCACGCCGTCTGGCGCTGAAAGTTGCAAATCTCGCAGCCTCCCAGCCAGACCGCGAAGTCGAAAAACGCGGCCCGGCCATTGCCCAGGCGTTCGACGCGGAAGGCAAACCGAGCAAAGCCGCCGAAGGCTGGGCACGTGGTTGCGGTATCACCGTCGACCAGGCTGAGCGTCTGGCAACCGACAAAGGTGAATGGCTGCTGTATCGCGCCCATGTGAAAGGCGAAAGCGCAGAAGCGCTGTTGCCAAACATGATTGCCACGTCGCTGGCTAAACTGCCAATCCCGAAACTGATGCGCTGGGGTGCGAGCGACGTGCACTTTGTACGTCCGGTCCACACCGTGACCCTGCTGCTGGGCGATAAGCTGATCCCTGCGACAATCCTGGGTATTCAGTCCGATCGCGTGATCCGTGGCCATCGCTTTATGGGCGAGCCTGAGTTCACCATCGAGCACGCCGATCAGTATCCGCAAATTCTGCTGGAACGCGGCAAAGTCATTGCCGATTACGAGCAGCGTAAAGCCAAAATCAAAGCAGATGCGGAAGAAGCGGCACGCAAAATCGGTGGCAATGCCGATCTGAGCGAAAGCCTGCTGGAAGAAGTGACCTCGCTGGTGGAATGGCCAGTGGTCCTAACGGCGAAGTTCGAAGAGAAATTCCTTGCTGTTCCGGCTGAAGCGCTGGTTTACACCATGAAGGGTGACCAGAAGTACTTCCCGGTTTACGCGGCGGACGGCAAACTGCTGCCAAACTTTATCTTTGTGGCGAACATTGAGTCGAAAGATCCGAGCCAGATTATCTCCGGTAACGAGAAAGTGGTTCGTCCACGTCTGGCGGATGCTGAGTTCTTCTTCAATAGCGACCGTAAAAAACGTCTGGAAGATCACCTGCCGCGCCTGCAAACCGTTCTGTTCCAGCAACAGCTCGGCACGCTGCGCGACAAAACCGATCGTATCGCGGAGCTGTCTGGTTGGATCGCCCGTGAAATCGGTGCTGATGTTAACCACGCGACTCGCGCGGGCCTGCTCTCCAAGTGCGACCTGATGACCAACATGGTGTTCGAATTTACCGACACCCAAGGCGTTATGGGCATGCACTACGCACGTCACGATGGCGAAGCGGAAGATGTCGCGGTTGCGCTGAATGAGCAGTATCAGCCACGCTTTGCGGGCGATGAACTGCCGTCTAATCCGGTGGCCTGTGCCGTCGCGATTGCCGATAAAATGGATACCCTTGCGGGGATCTTTGGTATCGGTCAGCATCCAAAAGGCGACAAAGACCCGTTTGCACTGCGTCGTGCGGCGCTCGGTGTGCTGCGTATCATCGTTGAGAAGAACCTGAATCTGGATCTGCAGACGCTGACTGAAGAAGCGGTACGTCTGTATGGCGATAAGCTGACCAACGCCAAAGTAGTGGATGACGTTATCGACTTTATGCTGGGCCGTTTCCGCGCCTGGTATCAGGACGAAGGCTACACCGTCGATACCATTCAGGCCGTTCTGGCACGCCGTCCAACGCGTCCGGCAGATTTTGATGCACGCATGAAGGCGGTTTCGCACTTCCGTACGCTGGAAGCCGCGTCTGCGCTGGCTGCGGCGAACAAGCGTGTTTCCAATATTCTGGCGAAGTCCGATGAACAGCTTACCGAACGTGTCAACGCTGCCACCCTGAAAGAGCCAGAAGAGATCGCGCTGGCGATGCAGGTTGTGGTATTGCGCGACAAGCTGGAGCCATTCTTCGCGGAAGGCCGCTACCAGGAAGCGCTGGTGGAACTGGCGGAACTGCGTGAGGTGATCGATGCCTTCTTCGAAAAAGTGATGGTAAACGTAGAGGATAAAGAGCTGCGTATTAACCGCCTCTCGATGCTCGAAAAACTGCGTGAACTGTTCCTGCGCGTGGCGGATATTTCGCTGCTGCAGTAATCGGTTATCGATATAAAAAAACCCGCTGAAAGGCGGGTTTTTTATTTTCTGAACGTGTTCTCTTTTAAAGAATATATGATCTGTCAGACACTATTCAGTGTGAGAAAGAGTAATATAATGATGCTCATTTAATTGGCTCAGGGAATGTTGCCAGATAAGGACATCAACATATGAGTAATACCGTTTATTTAAGGATGAAAGGCGAACGTCAGGGTGAAATATCTTCAGGCTGCGGAACAGAAAAATCCATTGGTAATCGCTACCAGTATCAGCATCGGGATGAAATTCTTGTTTACCAGCTTGCCTCCAGTATGACGAGCACTGCATATGGCATGAACCACCCGGGCCTGCGCTTTACTAAACCGATAGATAAAAGCACGCCATTACTGACGACCGCGATTAATGAGAATGAAAAGCTGCAGCTGATCTTCGATTTTTATCGCACCAATCGCTACGGGCGACAGGAGAAGTACTATCAGATAGAACTCCGTGGGGCATCTGTTCAGGGGATTATGCATTCTATAAATCCGGGTGTTCTCGATAGCGAAAATATCACTGTGAGTTATGAATATATTCGCAGCAAACATCTTAGCGCTAACACGGAATACAGTGACCTGATCCTACCGGATAACTATAAACAGCTGTTTCCGCCGAATGAAAAGCCGCAGCCAGAAATACGTCATATTATTTTGACACTGGGCGTCTTTTTTGATGGAACCGGTAATAACGCCGTGAACACGCAGAATATGTTAGCTGCCTGTACCGCTGCCCATTTCGAACTCTCCGATCCGGATGCTGAAATTATTCTGGCCCGTACTGCCGAGGAAAAGATGGGCATTTCAGGTACCAGCGCTACCAGCTATATCGGGGGCTATACAAATATTCACTGGTTAAATACGTTGTACAAAACGGATATCCCCATTGATACGGGGCAAGTGCAGGCAGCAATTTATGTGGAAGGGATTGGTACTGAAGCGGGCAAACCGGACAGTATGCTTGGCCTGACCTTAGGCGTGGCGGATACCGGGGTGATTGCGAAGACGGACCTTGCGGTGAAGCAGATTGCGGGGGCGATCGAAGAGACTTTACGCAAACTTCGACAGACAATTTCTGGGGGTGGGATGACGGTCACGTCCTGCCAGTTTGATATCTTTGGTTTTAGCCGTGGAGCCGCCGCCGCACGCCATTTTGCCAACCGTATTCAGGATAAAGACAGAGTGATCGCCAATGCCATTCGCTACGGAATGGGGGAGGTCAATTATGTCGGTGCGCCAGCCGGGAAAACGCGTTTCATCGGCATTTTCGATACTGTCGCCGCCATCGGCACGCCACAGAACGGCCTGAACCCGCACACGGCCAACACCGGCGAGATCAATATCATGCTGCGTCCTGGCGTGGCGGAGAAAGTGTTTCATATCACGGCACAGAACGAATGCCGCTTTAACTTTGCGCTGAACAGTGTCCAGCCCGCCTGGCCTGAACTGGCGCTGCCCGGCGCTCACTCCGATATCGGCGGAGGTTATTTGCCAGTGGTGCGCGAAAATATCTTCCTTACACGCCCCGAGGGTGAAACGGTGCCACTCAACACACCTCCTCAAAAGTCGCGGGCGTACCGTCATGCCGTAGCACAATTGTCTGTACTTGAGGCTTCCGCAGTGGTGGCCCCGCTTATCCGCACCAACGACATTAGCGCGGATGTGTGGGAAGACGAGCGAATGCCAGCCCATCACATTGAGGGGATGCAAAAACGGGCATTTGCGGCGCTGACCATGAAGCAAAGACTGGTGAAGAACGACTGGTCCAAAGTGGTACTAAGGGTCATGCTCGATGCGGCGCAGGAGGCGGGAGTCGTGTTTAATCCAATTAAAACATCAGATAAGGATTTGAGTATTGCTACTGCCCTTATCCCGCTTTTTTCAAAAGCGATTGAATCAGGAAAGGCCATTCGTAAAGGAGGTAAGGGAATACTTTTCTCCTCATCGGAAATAGATCTTCTGGCAAAAGAGTTTGTCCACTGCTCGGCAAACTGGAACAGCATAATACTCGACTCTCACAGGAAGATTTATGGTGGTATGTCCCCCTCGCAGATAATTGGTTTTGTAAATCGCCCGGATGATAACTGGAAACGGACAACTTATGACATGGATGGGAATAAAAAATGAAAATGGGCAAACAGTTCTTTTTTTTACTCTTGCTTGCTGTTGCAGGCTGCCACTCGGCCGGATCTATCACCCCGGAAGAAACCGGTGAAATGCCTTATGGGTTATGGGGATTTGTGTTTTTTACGCCGAAAGCGCTTCCGGCTTTTGTCAATTATGTTGGCATCATCGATGATAAAAATGTTCTCTACTCATTTAGAACGCTTGATCGGGTTGAGGATGATGCTTCAAGCATCGGGTTATGGAATAACCGCTACATGAATTTCGCGCAATTTAACAAAGCTCGCCATCCACCGGTGGCTATGCTTTTTTGCTGGGATTCGATTATCGATAAAAAAACATATGAGACGCATATTATTTTCCCGGCGTCCATGAGGGAACAAATGAACACCTCAACCGGCCTGGACTGGCTTGGTAAAGAGGCCTGGTACAGTACAATTCTGTTTGGTCTGGCTCCCGAGGGGAAGGTTAGAGTCTGGTTGCAAAACAGCGGCGGGGGAAATAACCTGCCGATAGAGCCTAAAAAAATCACAACGCTGTCAGGCGATAAACTGGAGGGATGTAAAGGGATAAGTCGGCTTGATATGTCTTACAAAATTCCGGAGGGATATGATCCGGATACAAAAGACTTTATCAAGGGCAAAACCTATCCTTATGGCAACTGGTGAGGCTGTGAACTCACGTTTAACTCCATGGATGGCAATAAATGAACTCTGGCAAACAGTTCTTTCTTTCACTCTTACTTGCAGTTGCAGGCTGCCACTCAGCCGGATCTATAACCCCAGAAGAAACCGGTGAGATGCCTTATGGACTATGGGGCTTTGCATTTTTTACGCCGAAAGCGCTCCCGGCCCTCGTAACTTATGTTGGCATTATTGATGATAAAAATATTCTCTACTCTTTCAGAACGCTTGATTGGGTTCAAGAAGACCTTTCGAGCATAGGCCATTGGGATAATCGCTATATGCGTTTCGCGCAATTTAACAAAGCTCGCCATCCACCGGTGGCCATGCTTTTTTGCTGGGATTCTATTATCGATAAAAAAACCTACGAGACGCATATTATTTTCCCGGCGTCTATGAGGGAACAAATGAACACCTCAACGGGCCTGGACTGGCTTGGTAAAGAGGCTTGGTACAGCACCATCCTGTTTGGTCTGGCTCCCGAGGGTAAGGTCAAAGTCTGGTTACAAAACAGTGGCGGGGGAGACAACCTGCCAGTAGAGCCTAAAAAAAATCACAACGCTGTCAGGCGACAAACTGGATGGTTGCAAAGGCATTACTAAACATTCAAAAGGATATCGTTATTCGAAGACGACGCAGGAATTTATCAAAGACAAAACCTACCCATATGGCAACTGGTGAGTCTGGAAACTCACGTTTAACACCATGGATGGCAATAAATGAACTCTGGCAAACGGTTCTTTCTTTCACTCTTACTTGCAGTTGCAGGCTGCCACTCGGCTGGACCTATAACCCCAGAAGAAACCGGTGAGATGCCGTATGGGCTATGGGGATTTGTGTTTTTTACACCAAAAGCACTTCCGGCACGAGTGACGTATGTTGGCATTATTGATGAAAAAAAGGTCCTTTACTCCTTTAGGACTCTTGACCGAGTTAATGGAGATTATTCAAGCATCAGGAAATGGGATAACCGTTACATGAATTTCGCGCAATTTAACAAAGCTCGCCATCCACCGGTGGCTATGCTGTTTTGCTGGGATTCGATTATCGATAAAAAAACCTATGAGACGCATATTATTTTCCCGGCGTCCATGAGGGAAAAAATGAGCACCTCAACTGGCCTCGACTGGCTTGGTAAGGAGGCCTGGTACAGTACTATTCTGTTTGGTCTGGCTCCCGAGGGGAAGGTCAAGGTCTGGTTGCAAAATAGCGGAGGGGGCGACAACCTGCCGGTCGATCCTAAAAAAATGACGACCCTCTCTGGGGATAAACTGGATGGATGCAAGGGGAGCACTCTGGCGAATTTCGACTACGAAATCCCTGATGGATATCCTGAAGAAACTAAAGACTTCATCAAAGGCAAAACCTACCCATATGGCAACTGGTGAGGCTGTGAACTCACGTTTAACTCCTTGGATGGCAATAAATGAACTTTAGCAAACAGTTCTTTCTTTCACTCTTACTTGCAGTTGCAGGCTGCCACTCGGCTGGATCTCTAACTCCGGAAGAAACCGGTTAATCACTGCCTAACTTTTAACCTTGAAACCCTGGCCCAAATGCGGCTATCCTTTGTTGCGACGAACCCCTCGTCATTTCTGGAGCACATAACGAAAAATGAACAATCACGACTGATGAATTTCGATCCTTGCTAAACGCTTGTGCGTCGGCAGGGGATGTTTTGATTTCATTCAGGAGTGCTTA
>Ga0213828_1002821_pt1 | contig 12129 bp, 9 predicted proteins | sample MC6MC0897MG_FD_180664 | JGI IMG/M metagenome (GOLD analysis project Ga0213828, IMG submission 180664) | Enriched soil aggregate microbial communities from Iowa State University, Ames, United States - MC6-MC0897-MG | ecosystem: Environmental > Terrestrial > Soil > Unclassified | place: USA: Iowa...
GTCTTGATCTGCTCCACCGCACCCATCGCCAGATCGATCGGGATCGCGAAGCTCACGCCCATGTAGCCCCCCGAACCGGAGAGGATCTGCGAGTTGATGCCGACCACTTCGCCACGGGTATTGAGCAGCGGGCCACCGGAGTTGCCCTGGTTGATCGCCACGTCGGTCTGGATGAAGGGCACGTAGCGCTGGTCCGGGCCGCCGGTGCTGCGGCCGACGGCGCTGACCACGCCTGCGGTGACCGAGTGGTCCAACCCGAACGGCGAGCCGATCGCGACCACCCACTGGCCCGGCTTGAGCGTATTGGAATCGCCCACGCGCACGGTTGGGAGATTCTTGGCCTCGATCTTGAGCAGGGCCACGTCGTACTGCTGGTCGCTGCCAACCACCTTGGCGGTGAACTCGCGGCGGTCGCTCAACTTGACCTTTACTTCGCTCGCGTCGGCGACCACATGGTGATTGGTCAGCACGTAGCCGTCGGCGGAGATGATGAAGCCCGAGCCCATGCCGCGGCCGCGGATGCTCGGGGTGCCGTCATCGGGGCCATCGGCGCCCTGCCCCGGCATCTGGAAGTCCGGACCGAAGAACCGACGGAAGAACTCAGGCATGTCCTGGTCGGCCGGGCCGGCCATGCGTGCCTGGCGGCTGCTGCGGGTGATAGTGGTCTCGACATTGACCACGCCCGGCCCAACCTGTTCGACCAGGTTGGTGAAGTCCGGCAGACCGCTGACCAGTTGCGGCGCTGGCGCCCGGGGGGCGGCGGCGGCCGCCGGCGCGGCAGCGGTGGCCGGCGACGGCGACTGTGCGCAGGCCACCAGCGGGAGCGTCATGGCGATCAGCGCCAGGGCGTGGGTACGGATACGGGCGGTCATCAGACACGAACCTCCGGGTCAGGGAACAAAGGGGGGAACGCTCCGGCAACGCGGCCGGAGCGGAACGTCAGGGCGACGATGCTCAGTCGCGGTGCCGGCGTGCGGGTTCGGCCGCTTCGGTCGACTCCTGCAGGCGCGGCTCGAACGGATAGAACGCGGCCTGCGGTGCCTGCGTGGAGAAGCTCGCATTGAGCGCGCCGCCCGCGGCTGGCGCCAGACTGGAGCGCGGCCAGGGCTTGGCCTGCAGGTTGCCGACCTCACCGAACGGGAACTGCCGCGGGGTGGCCGCGGGCATGGCCGGGGTCAGCGGTGCCTGGCTGGCGACCGCACGCTGCGGCTCGGCGCTGCGCTCGGCAGCGCTGCGCGCGGCCTGCTGGGTCCGCGTGGCGCTGGCGCTGGCGCGGCGTGCAGTGGCCACGTCCTGGCGGCGGCTGGCGGCCGCCACTGCGGCCGCCGGCACCGCCGCAACGGCGAGTGCCTGCTCGGCGGCAGACGCTTCGGTCACCGGCGCGGCAGGAAGCTCAGCCTGGCTGGCGATGATGGTGGTCGGCGCGTCCAGCGGGGCCGGGGCCGGCAGCTGTTCGCGGGTCATGAACATGGCCACGGCGGCGACGGAGGCCGCCAATGCCGCCCCCCCACCCCAGCGTCGCCAACCGCCGCGACGCTGCAGGCGGTCCTGGCTGCGCTCCACGCGCGCCTGCATCGCCGGTGCCGGCTCGGCCGCCACGGAAACACGCACACGCTCGGCGAAATCGACCGGGGCCGGCGCGCAGGCCTGCCCGCGCAATACATCGCCGAGCATCTGCCAGCGTTCGTTGCAGCTGGACAAGGCCTCATCGTGTTCCAGCCGGCGCAGCATGAAACGGGCTTCATCGGCCGACAGCTCACCGTCGATCAACGACGACAGCTGCTGCCGGTAATGGGCGTCGAACTTATCGGGGGACGCGCCCCGGGAAACATCATTGGACATATCGTGGCTCATGCGCGGCTCTTCTCGCGGGTGGCGCTGCCCACATCGAGCAGCGGCCGAAGTTCAGTGTCGATCGCCTCGCGGGCACGGAAGATCCGCGACCGCACGGTGCCGATCGGGCACCCCATCTTCTGCGCGATTTCGTCATAGCTCAGGCCGTCCACCTCGCGCATGGTGATGGCCGATCGCAGTTCTTCAGGCAGCGCGGAGACCGCCTTCATCACCGTCTGTTCCAGTTCCTGGCGCATCAACTCGCGTTCGGGCGTGTCGGTATCGCGCAGGCGGGTGCCGCTGTCGTACTGCTCGGCGTCCCCGATCTCGATGTCATCGGTGGGCGGGCGGCGGTTGTGCGCGGCAAGATGGTTCTTGGCAGTGTTCACGGCAATCCTGTGCAACCAGGTATAGAACTGGGCGTCGCCACGGAAACTGCCGATCGCGCGATACGCGCGGACGAAAGTGTCCTGGGCCACGTCCTGACATTCACTCCAGTCCGCGATGTAGCGCCCGATCAGCGCGATGACCCGATGCTGATACTTGCGTACCAGGACATCGAACGCCCCGCTCTCGCCACGCTGCACACGTCGGACCAGCTCCAGGTCCAGCTCCTGTGGTGTTTCAACCTCGGCCATGGGGGGCCGCACTCCTGTCAGCCCAACCGACGTCGGGCAATGAGACTGCCAATCCCGGGAAAAGTTCAGCGCTCGATCACACAGCGCCGCACCAGCTTTTAACCACCGTTCCGTTAAGGTTTCCGATCCAGGCAATGAATCGGCGGTATCTCTCCCCCAGCTATAGGGATTTGACGGGGAGGAAACAACCTCTGGATCATAGCCCCCTTCTCCATACACAACCGGATGGAACGTTCCCATGCTCTCAGGCTTCGATGGGCTCCGCTTCTCGCATTGGCACCCGCAGATCCGTGACGATGGCGTCGTCGTGCTCAGCCTCGACCGCCACGACAGCAGCGTCAATGCCATGTCGCAGGACGTGCTGCTCGAACTGGGCGACCTGATCGAGCGGATCGCGATGGACCCGCCCAAGGCGGTGGTGATCCAGTCGATCAAGGCGGCCGGCTTCATCGCCGGGGCGGACCTGAAGGAATTCCAGGAGTTCGACCGCCGCGGCACCGTCAATGACGCGATCCGCCGTGGCCAGAGCACCTACCAGAAGCTGGCCGAACTGCCCTGCCCGACCGTGGCGGCGATCCATGGGCATTGCCTGGGCGGCGGCACCGAGCTGGCGCTGGCCTGCCGTTACCGCGTGGCCTCCAACGATCCGTCCACCCGGATCGGCCTGCCGGAAACCCAGCTGGGCATCTTCCCGGGTTGGGGCGGCAGCTCCCGCCTGCCGCAGCTGGTGGGCGCACCGGCGGCGATGGACATGATGCTGACCGGCCGCAATCTGTCGGCCTCGGCGGCGCGCACCATCGGCCTGGTCGACAAGGTCGTCGCGCCCGCCGTGCTGCTCGATACCGCGGTCTCGCTTGCACTGAAGGGCACCACCCGCCCGTTCAAGCAGCGCGCGACGGCGTGGATCACCAACACCTGGCTGGCGCGCAAGCTGCTCGCCCCGCAGATGGCAAAACAGGTCGCCCGCAAGGCGCGCAAGGAGCACTACCCGGCGCCGTACGCGCTGATCAACACCTGGGCGCGCACCGGTGGCAGCCCGATCCAGACCCGTCTGGATGCCGAACGCCGCGCGGTGGTGAAGCTGGCCGGCACCCCGACCGCGCGCAACCTGATCCGTATCTTCTTCCTGACCGAGCGCCTGAAGGCCCTCGGTGGCAAGGACCATGGCATCCAGCACGTGCACGTGGTCGGTGCCGGTGTGATGGGCGGTGACATCGCCGCGTGGTCGGCCTACAAGGGCTTCAACGTGACCCTGCAGGATCGCGAGCAGCGCTTCATCGATCCGGCCATGGAGCGCGCGCAGGCGCTGTTCGCCAAGCGGGTGAAGGACGACAGCAAGCGCCCGGCCGTGGCCGCGCGCCTGAAAGCCGATCTCGCCGGCGACGGCGTTGCGCTGGCCGATCTGGTGATCGAAGCCATCATCGAGAATCCGGAGGCCAAGCGCGCGCTGTACCAGTCGCTGGAGCCGACGATGAAGGCCGATGCACTGCTGACCACCAACACCTCGTCGATCCCGCTGGACGAACTGCGCGACCACATCCAGCGCCCGGCGCAGTTTGCCGGCCTGCATTACTTCAACCCGGTCGCGCAGATGCCGCTGGTGGAGATCATCCATCACGACGGCATGGCCCCGGAAACCGAGCGTCGCCTGGCCTCGTTCTGCAAGGCACTGGGCAAGTTCCCGGTGCCGGTCGCCGGCACCCCCGGCTTCCTGGTCAACCGCGTGCTGTTCCCGTACATGCTCGAAGCCGCCACCGCCTATGCCGAAGGCGTGCCCGGCCCGGTGCTGGACAAGGCCGCGGTCAAGTTCGGCATGCCGATGGGCCCGATCGAACTGCTCGACACCGTCGGCCTGGATGTGGCAGCCGGCGTGGGCAAGGAACTGGCGCCCTTCCTCGGCCTGCAGGTGCCGGCCGCACTGGCGACGGTGGAACAGGGCAAGCGCGGCAAGAAGGACGGGCAAGGCCTGTACAAGTGGGAGAACGGCCGCGCGCAGAAGCCGGATGTTCCCGCGAACTACGAGGTCCCGGCCGATCTGGAAGACCGCCTGATCCTGCCGCTGCTCAACGAAGCGGTGGCCTGCCTGCACGACGGCGTCGTAGCCGACGCGGACCTGCTCGATGCCGGCGTGATCTTCGGTACCGGCTTCGCCCCGTTCCGCGGCGGCCCGATCCAGTACATCCGCGCCACCGGCGCCGATGCGCTGGTCGAACGCCTCAAGGTCCTCCAGCAGCGCTATGGCGATCGCTTCGCCCCGCGCCCGGGCTGGGACTCGCCGGTGCTGCGCGAGCCGGTGATCTGACGGGCACGGGGAGGTGATACGACAACGCCACCGTGAGGTGGCGTTGTTGGTTGTGCCGCCGGGCATGCGCAGCCAGAACAACCTGTTACCGGGACAGGCCTGCCGCCCCCACACCCCGCATGCGATCCTCCCGCTCTGTCCCCGCCAGCGAGACCGCCCGCATGACGACCATCATCGCCCCCCGCATCCATGACATCGGTGGCCTGCAGGTGCGCCGCGCCGTGCCGACCCTGCAGGCGCGCAGCGTCGGGCCATTCGTCTTCGTCGACCAGATGGGCCCGGCCGTCCTTTCCCCCGGCACCGGGATCGACGTGCGCCCGCACCCGCATATCGGCCTGGCCACCGTCACCTTCCTGTGGTCCGGCGCCATCGGCCACCGCGATACCCTCGGCTCGGACCAGGTGATCCGCCCCGGCGACGTCAACTGGATGACCGCCGGCCGGGGCATCGCCCACTCCGAACGCACGCCGGCCGTCGAACGCGAGCACGACCATCCGCTGCACGGCATGCAGACCTGGCTCGCGCTGCCGAAGAACGTCGAAGAGACCGACCCCGCGTTCTACCACCATGCCGCCGCGACCCTGCCCCAGCAGCGCCGCAACGGTGCGTGGCTGCGCGTCATCGCCGGCCGTGCGTACGGCGAGGAATCCCCGGTCAAGGTGTTCGCCGACACCCTCAACGTGGCCATCGATCTGGATGCGGACGCGGAAATCGACCTCGATACCGGCCACGTCGAACGCTCCCTCTACATCCTGGAAGGCCAGGCCCAGCTGGACGGCGTGGATGTTCCCGCCCAGCACCTGATCATTCCCGAGCCCGGTGCCCGCGGCCGCCTGCGCGCCAAGACCCCGATCAAGGCGATGCTGATGGGGGGCGAACCGCTGGACGGCCCGCGCCACCTGTGGTGGAACTTCGTCTCCAGCTCCACCGAACGGATCGAACAGGCCAAGCACGACTGGGAATCGGGTCGTTTCGGCACCATCCCCGGCGACGACAAAGAGTTCATTCCGCTGCCGTCCTATTGAGCTGAAACGGCCCCATCGACCGTTCGTCGGGTGTTGACGCCATCGTCACCCCGATGAACCTCGATTCAGCTACGTTGCGCCTGCCCACCCCGGGCATAACGTTGGAGCACGTCGATGAGCATGGGCAAACGTCTGGCCGCCGAGTTCCTGGGCACGTTCTGGTTGGTGTTGGGTGGGTGTGGCAGTGCCGTGCTGGCCGCCAGGTTCGGCGGTGACGGCAATCCGCTGGGGATCGGTTTGCTGGGCGTGGCGCTGGCCTTCGGTCTGACCGTGCTGACCGGCGCCTACGCCTTCGGACACGTCTCCGGCGCGCACTTCAATCCGGCGGTCAGTGTCGGCCTGTGGGCGGGCGGCCGCTTTCCCGCGCGCGACCTTCTGCCCTACGTCGTGGCGCAGGTGCTGGGCGGCGCACTGGCCGGCTTCATCCTGCTGCAGATCGCCTCCGGCGCGCCCGGTTTCCAGATCGATGGCAGCCAGGCCGGTGCATTCGCCAGCAACGGCTATGGCGCGCTGTCGCCTGGTGGCTACAGCGTCGCGGCCGCCTTCCTCTGCGAGGTGGTACTCACCGCGTTCTTCCTGATCGTGATCATGGGCTCGACCCACGGCAACGCGCCGGCCGGCTTCGCCCCGATCGCAATCGGCCTGGCCCTGACGCTGATCCACCTGATCAGCATTCCGGTCACCAATACCTCGGTCAATCCAGCGCGTTCCACAGCCGTGGCGCTGTTCGCCGGGAGCGGCGCGCTCGGGCAGCTGTGGCTGTTCTGGCTGGCCCCACTGCTGGGCGGGCTGATCGGCGGCATCGTCTACAAATGGATGGGGACCGCGACCGGGCCACGCTGAGATCGGCCGCCGGGCGGTCCCGCACCGCCCGGCGGTGGGTGCGGAAAGATTCACCTGAAACCGTTATTTGTACACTGAGTCACATTCCGTTAAGGTCCAGATCACTCGTCCGACACTGACGGCAGCGAGTGATCCGGTACGCGCGCGGGGAATGCGCCACCACGGCCTGGGTTGTCGACGGCCACCGGAACGCCTGTCAGCGACGGACGCGATCATCGACCCTGGGGGAATGCATGAACGTCCTGCGCGCTGTCGTGTGTGTGTGTCTGCTGGTCACTGCCGGCGCCGTCGCGGCGCAGGCGACCAGCGAATGTCCGTCCCTTCCGGCCAGCAGCGGCCTGCAATGGCAGGAACTGGCCCAGCGGGATCTGATCCTGTGCAAGGCCAGCACCGCCGATGGGCGCGAAGTGCTCAGCTTGACCTTGAGTGCCCGCAATCCCGAGCTGCCGTTGAACCGCGCGCTGCGCCAGGAAAAAGGCAGCTTCGCGGGTGAAACGCTGTACTGGTACCAGCCCGATCTTGGTGGACAGAAGCCACCGGGCTACGACACCCGGCGCATCACCGTGGTCAAGTTCGACAAGAACCGCTTTGCCCAGATTGCGTTGTATGCCGGTGATCCGACCGAACTCGGTTCGCTGCAATCGCTGGCGCAGGGCATGAACCTGACGCCCTCGGCCGTCGCCGCCGGGCGTTGAGCCAGGCCGGGACGGTGCCCTGCACGCCTCCCGGACGCCGCGGGAGCGCCGGCCGCTGGCCGGCGCCTCCCACACCGCCAAGGGTCATGACGTGGCCAGCCATGCGCCGCCGGCACGGTCGCGCCTCAGAAGCGGCCTTCCTGGAAATCCACGAAGGCCTGCATCAGCTCCTGCTTGGTGTTCATCACGAACGGCCCATGGCGCATGACCGGCTCGCGCAGCGGGCGGCCCGCCACCAGGATCAGGCGCGCACCGGTGTCACCGGCACGCAGGCTCAGCTGCTCGCCGCCGCCCAACACCGCCATTTCCTGGCGCGCCACGGCACGCGCGTCATCGCCTTCGCCGATCTCCAGCCCGCCTTCGAATACGTAGGCGAACGCGTTATGCCCGTCGGGCAGCGTGTAGCGCCAGCCCGCGCGGGCATCCAAGGTGATATCCAGGTACACCGGATCGGTGGCCGGCTGGATGATCGGCCCGACCGTGTCACCCACCCGGCCGGCGATCACCTTCACCTGCACGCCCTCGGCCGGCGCCGTCACCGGAATATGGTCCGGTGCGAACTCCTGGTACTTCGGGTCCGTCATCTTGTCGCGCGCCGGCAGGTTCACCCACAGCTGGAAGCCGCGCATCTGGCCCGATTCCTGCTCGGGCATCTCCGAGTGGATCAAGCCGCGGCCCGCCGTCATCCACTGCACGCTGCCCGGCGTCAGCAGACCTTCATTGCCGTGGTTGTCTTTGTGCCGCATGCGGCCGTCGAGCATGTAGGTGACGGTCTCGAACCCACGGTGCGGATGGCTGGGAAAGCCGGCGATGTAGTCCTCGGCGCGGTCCGTGCCGAATTCATCCAGCAGCAGGAACGGGTCCAGGTCGGGCAGCGAGGGGCCGCCGATCACGCGCGTCAGGCGCACGCCGGCGCCATCGGAGGTGGCCATGCCACGGATGGTGCGCAGCACGCGCACCGGGGTTGGGCTGCTCATGGTGACTCCAGGATCGGTGAACTGCCTACAAGATGGGCGCGCGGGCCCCGCCGGCCAACCGCCACGCCCGCAACCGATTGTTCCAAGCGTGATGTTCCGATGACGTGCACGGGCATGGGCCGCGCCCACCCTACGACCAAAGTACTAGCGGCAAGCCCCCGCCATTGCATTGACCCGGTCAGTGCCAAGGCGGACTCTTACGACGATCTCCAGGGAGACGCAATCTCATGAAAGGTTTTTCGAAACTGGGTTGGGCCGTCATCGCACTGCTCGGCGCCTTCTGTCTCGGCACTGTCGCGCTGCGCCGTGGTGAGCCCATCAATGCGCTGTGGATCGTCGTCGCTGCGGTCTCCATCTATCTCATCGCGTATCGCTTCTACAGCCTGTTCATCGCCGACAAGGTGATGCAGCTCGATCCGACCCGGGCCACGCCGGCGGTGATCAACAACGATGGCCTGGACTACGTCCCGACCAACAAACACGTGCTGTTCGGCCACCACTTCGCGGCGATCGCGGGCGCAGGCCCGCTGGTCGGTCCGGTGCTGGCCGCGCAGATGGGCTATCTGCCCGGCCTGCTCTGGCTGGTGGTGGGTGTGGTCGTGGCGGGCGCGGTGCAGGATTTCATGATCCTGTTCCTCTCCAGCCGCCGCAACGGCCGCTCGCTGGGCGATCTGGTGCGCGAGGAAATGGGGCCGGTACCCGGCACCATCGCCTTGTTCGGTGCCTTCCTGATCATGATCATCATCCTGGCGGTGCTGGCGATGGTGGTGGTCAAGGCGCTGGCCGAAAGCCCCTGGGGCATGTTCACGGTCATCGCGACCATGCCGATCGCGATCCTGATGGGCGTGTACATGCGCTACATCCGCCCGGGCAAGATCGGCGAGATCTCCGTGGTCGGTCTGATCCTGCTGCTGGCCGCGATCTGGTTTGGTGGCAAGGTCGCCGCCGATCCGGTCTGGGGCCCGGCCTTCACCTTCACCGGCATCCAGATCACCTGGATGCTGATCGGCTACGGCTTCGTCGCCTCGGTGCTGCCGGTGTGGCTGCTGCTGGCCCCGCGCGATTACCTGTCCACCTTCCTCAAGATCGGCACCATCGTGGCGCTGGCGATCGGCATCCTGATCGTCATGCCGGAACTGAAGATGCCGGCCCTGACCCAGTTCGCCGCCAGCGGCGACGGCCCGGTCTGGAAAGGCGGAATGTTCCCGTTCCTGTTCATCACCATCGCCTGTGGTGCGGTCTCCGGTTTCCATGCTCTGATCGCCTCGGGCACCACGCCCAAGCTGCTCGCCAATGAGCGCCACATGCGCTACATCGGCTACGGCGGCATGCTGATGGAATCGTTCGTCGCGGTGATGGCGCTGGTGGCCGCCTCGATCATCGATCCGGGCATCTACTTCGCCATGAACGCCCCGGCGGCCGTGATCGGTCCGGATGCGGTGTCCGCTGCGGCCTACATCAGCAATACGTGGGGCTTCATCATCACCCCCGAGCAGCTGGAGGCCACGGCCGCGGCGATCGGCGAACCGACCATCCTGCACCGCGCCGGTGGCGCACCGACGCTGGCGGTGGGCATCGCGCAGATCCTGCACGAGGCGATCCCGAGCGGCAGCAACGCGATGATGGCGTTCTGGTACCACTTCGCGATCCTGTTCGAAGCACTGTTCATCCTCACCGCGGTCGATGCCGGTACCCGTGCCGGTCGCTTCATGCTGCAGGACCTGCTGGGCAACTTCATCCCGGCCCTGAAGAAGACCGAATCGTGGACGGCCAACATCATCGCCACCGCCGGTTGCGTGGCGCTGTGGGGCTACCTGCTCTATACGGGCGTGGTCGATCCCTTCGGCGGCATCCAGACCCTGTGGCCGCTGTTCGGCATCTCCAACCAGATGCTGGCCGGTATCGCGCTGATGCTGGGCACCGTGGTGCTGTTCAAGATGAAGCGTGACCGCTTCGCCTGGGTCACCGGTGTGCCGGCGGTGTGGCTGCTGATCTGCACCACGTATGCGGGCCTGATCAAGATCTTCGACAAGAACCCGGCGCAGGGCTTCCTGGCCCAGGCGCACAAGTACCAGGATGCGATCGCCACCGGCACCCTGACCGCGCCCGCCAAGACCGTCGGCCAGATGCATCAGATCGTGGTCAACGCCTACGTCAACACCGGCCTGACCGTCCTGTTCCTGTTCGTGGTGTTCTCGATCCTGTTCTATGCGATCAAGACCATCTTCATGGCCCGCCGCACGCCGCAGCGCACCGACAAGGAAACCCCGTACGTGGCGCTGCAGCCGCACCAGATGGCGGACCTGTAATGAGCACCGAACTCGTTCCTGCCGGTCAGTACCAGGCCCACCGCCGCATCTGGCGGCGCCTGGTGCAGACCGCGCGGCTGTGCTGCGGCATTCCCGACTACGACAACTACGTTCGCCACGTGCTGGAGAAGCATCCGGACCGCGTGCCGATGGACTACAAGACGTTCTTCCGCGAGCGCCAGGAGGCGCGATACAGCGGCAAGAACGGGGGGCGCTGCTGCTGACGCCGCAGCGTGCGCATGGTCCCGGCCGCGGGTTGGGACACAGATGAACAAACGGCGGCGCGAAAGCGCCGCCGTTTTTTTCAGACTGCGATCGACACTGCCTGCGGCCGTCCTCAAGCGGAACCGGCCAGCGGCCGGCACTACTGGAGCGTGAGGGGGCTCAACGTCACCTGTGCATTGTTCGCCGCGCCCATCCTTCCGGTATAGCGCTGACCGCGCTGGAGCAGGTAGAAGCTGTCCAGGTAGTCGGTATCGTTGGTGAACCAGCCGCTCGGCATTGCCTTGAGAATCGCGCCGCCGATATCAGCAATCACCGCATACTCCGGGGCGAAGGCACCCAGCGCCAGTTTCACGCCTTCAGTGAGGGCGATCAGCAGGTCTTTGTAATTGGTGTCGCCATCGTCTTCGAACAGTTGCACGTTGGCGGTGTCGAACCGGTAATTGCCCCAGATCACCAACGGCTGGCCCGGGGTGTAATCGGTCTTGTCATGGTCCAGATACGGCAGTGACACCGTGGCCATCTCCGGCTCTGCCGTGTCGATCTGCAGCCCGGACACGACCGCGAACACTTCGGCGCCGCCCAATGCCCACGGCTCGCCGTCATTGACCAGGCGGATGCGGTCGAGCCGGGTGACATCCAGAGAGCTCGCTCCATTGGCGGTCACCGTGAGGCGATCTGCCGACTGCAGCCCCCTCGCCTGCAACCCTGCATTGATCAGCGCCATGCCTTCCTGCACCGCCTGACCTGTGTCGATGTCCACGATCAGCACCGGGAAGGTCGGGGCTATCTGCGCGTCCAGCAGATGCTGACGTCCGTGCCGGTCGTAGGCGACCATCGACGTCCAGGTGCGGTCGTCTCCCGTGGGCAGCACCGCTACCCAGAGATCGGCAGGCGCCACCGCGCTCAGCACCTGCCCAGCAGGCACGAAGCTGCGGACCTGCAGCAAACTGCGCGCACCGGCCGGCAAGCCCTTGTACTGGCGGACCAGGCCATCGCGTCCAGCCAGCGTGCGCGCCGCCAGGCTGCTGCCATCCGGATCGGCCCGGGCCATGACCGAGGTCAACGGCAGCCCGCGATCGGGGTGCGCCGCCAGCGCATCGACCACGGCGTCGGCCAATGCCGGCTGACCGAGCCACGCCGCCACATCGCGCGCACTCGCCTCCGTCACCGCATGCACGTTGCCACCGTCGCCCGGTGCGGCCTGTACGGGCAGTACAGAAGCAATCATCAGTACGCCGGTGGTGACCAGCGACATCCAGGTTCCCTTCGTCTTCATCGCATT
>Ga0213828_1002823_pt1 | contig 12129 bp, 9 predicted proteins | sample MC6MC0897MG_FD_180664 | JGI IMG/M metagenome (GOLD analysis project Ga0213828, IMG submission 180664) | Enriched soil aggregate microbial communities from Iowa State University, Ames, United States - MC6-MC0897-MG | ecosystem: Environmental > Terrestrial > Soil > Unclassified | place: USA: Iowa...
TTACAATAATGTAGAAAATCAAAAAAAATTAAGCAAGTATAAGTCAGACATAGACGAAGCAATTAAAACTACCATTTCTAAAGAAGATAGATTAGTTTTTGCCAGTGTAGTAAAGGCAGCGGATATTACTAACATAACTGTTTTTAAGTATCCGGAATTGAGAGGATATATTTTAGAGAAAATAAAGCTTGAAAAGGAAATTCAAGCTATAAATAAAAAAGTAGATAGAGCCATAGCTAGATTAACTAAAGTAAATAGGAGAATTACTTTTATTTCATTAATGAATAGCTGCAAGTTTAACTCTGATCATGTATATAAGAATCCATACATAAAGGAGAGAATTAGAGTTGCTGTTATTGAAAATACTAGAAACTTCTATGAAAATAAGTAGATGTTTTACAAAAAAAATATATATTAGGGTATAATAGTATTTAAGAAAAATTTTATCCGATGACTACCAGCTCTAATACTCCCACCTTCTTAAAAGTGGGAGTAAAGAGCTGGTACGTCCCTGGATAACGATTTCACCTAAAGGACAACGACTTCTAAGTATCAAAAATACTGATACTAAGAATTCTGTTAGTAAAGCTTCACAGAAGCTAAGAACTCTGTTTATAAATAATTAAATTCATTATTAAATAATAATATGGAGGTGCAATATGGCAACATTGGAAAAATCAAAGACAAGAGATGAAGTAGAAGAAAAATATAAGTGGAAAGTAGATAAAATGTATGCTACTGATGAAAAATGGGAAGAAGATTTTAAAAAGTTAAAGGAAAAGGCTCCAAGTCTTTTGGGATTTAAGGGTCAGCTTAATGTGGGACCTAGACTTTTAGATTATTTACATCAATATGAAGAATTAGGGAGCTTATATGAGGATTTAGTAGTATATGCTCACTTAAGAAGTGATGAAGATAAATCTAACTCTAAATATCAAGTTATGATGGATAAAATATCTACTTTTGGAGCAGAATTTAGTGGGATAATATCATTTTTTCTACCAGAACTTTTATCTATGGAAGTTGAAGAAGTTAAGAAACTTATAGAAAATACTGCTGGCTTAAAACATTATGAAAGATATATTACTAATATTTTTGAAGGAAAACCTCATATTTTAAGTGAAGCAGAAGAAAATATATTAGCAAATGTTAGTGATTGTCTAAGTGCACCAAGCAACATATTCACCATGCTTACTAATGCTGATATAACCTTCCCAAAAATAAAAGATGAAGATGGAAATAAAGTAGAACTTACAGCTTCAAATTATTCACTATTTATAACAAGTAAAGACAGAAAAGTCAGAAAAGAAGCCTTTGAGGCACTATTCAATACCTATAAGAAGTATGAAAATACAGTATCAACTTCTTATACTGCCGCTGTAAAGAACTTTATTTTTGAAAGTAAAATTAGAAAATACAACTCTTGTCTTGAAGCATCTTTAAAACCTAATAAAATTCCTGTAGAAGTATATAAAAATGTAGTTAATACAGTTAATAGAAGAATAGATTCTCTTCATAGATATGTAGAGTTAAAAAAGAAACTACTTAACTTAGATGAAATTCATATGTATGACCTATATGTTCCAATTATTGATGCACCAAAGTTTAATATAGCTTTTGAAGAAGGAGTAGCTCTTTGTGAAAAGGCTCTAAAGCCAATGGGAAAAGAGTATATAGATATCTTTGATAAAGGTGTTAAAGAAGGTTGGATTGATGTTTATGAGAATAAGGGAAAAAGAGGAGGAGCCTACTCTAGTGGAAGCTATACTTCTATGCCATATATCTTATTAAACTATAAAAATCAAGTGAATGATGTATCTACTTTGATCCATGAAATGGGTCATAGCATACATTCATATTATTCAAGAAATAATCAACCATATACCTATGCAGATTATGAGTTATTCTGTGCTGAGGTGGCATCTACTACTAATGAGTGTTTATTAATAGACTATTTAATAAAAAATGAAGAAGATAAAGCTAAAAGATTATATCTAATAAATCAACAACTAGAGGGAATCAGAACTACTGTATTCAGACAGACTATGTTTGCAGAGTTCGAAATGATTGTCCATGAAAAAATGGAGCAGGGTGAAGCTTTATCTAGTGATGATTTATGTAAAATCTATCATGACTTAAATGTTAACTACTTTGGAGAAGCCATGGTAGTAGATAGCGAAATAGACATTGAATGGGCAAGAATTCCTCACTTCTATAGAGATTTCTATGTATATCAATATGTAACAGGCTTTGCAGCTGCTAACTCCTTCTATGAAAAAATTCTTAATGAAGGGGAAGAAGCAGTAGAGAAATATAAGGGTTTCTTAAAAGCTGGATGTAGTGACTATCCAATTGAAATACTAAAAAAAGCTGGAGTAGACATGACTACACCAAAACCATTAGAAGATACAATTAATAGGTTTGATCAGCTTTTATCCATGTTAGAGGATGAAATTTAAAAATTATATATTTTAATTAAACAACACTTTGGTATTAGGAAGTTTTTATAATACTAAAGTGTTGTTTTTATTATAAAAGGGCAATACTGATACCTATAATCCACTGTCAAATGTATGCCTAGCTTTACTATATGCAAATTAAGTCTGTTTTCCTAAAAAATTTTAAAAAGTAAATTTACAATTGTGAATTTTACTCAGTTATATGCTTATTTGGGAAAAATAATAATACTGTAGTACATTAGAAATAATACAAGTATAACTTTTATATAATCAAATGAAGAATACATTCAGTAAAAGCTGCATTTTACAACTTTGAAACAAAAATATAGAGATGATGAGAAATCTCCTTTGTATATTTAATATAAGAAAAGGAGGAGGGTACAAATGAAAAAAAGAAAGAGTAAAAAGAGAATTAAAAATAAAGCAAGGTTTAGTATAATACTTATAATATTTATAGTTGGTATAGGTTTATGTGAAAAAGGTATCAAATTATTAGCGGAAAAAAATATGGAAAAATATAATTACTCAAGAGTTGGCAATAAAGAAAAAGTTTTAGAGGATAAAGAAATTCTCATGGTAAATAGAGATAATCCTTTGGATAAGAATTTTGCACCTAAAAATTTAGTTACACCTAATACTAAATTTATAGGAAATGGTGACCCTAATGTTAATAAGTTAGAAGCTGTTGCGGCAAGAGCATTAGAAAATCTTTTTCAGGCTGCCAAAGATGAAGGGATAAATTTACTTGGAGTCTCTGGTTATAGAGATTATAATTATCAGAAAAAACTCTATGATAATGCAGTTATGAGTTCAGGAAAAGCATATGCAGATAAGTATACTGCAAAGCCTGGTACTAGTGAACATCAAACGGGATTAGCAATGGATATACTTTCAGAGGATTATCAGGTATTAGATGATGGGTTTAATAACACCGATGCCTATAGGTGGATAGAGAAAAACTGTAGTAAATATGGATTTATTATAAGATATCCTAAAGGTAAGGAGAATATCACAGGCTATAATTATGAACCGTGGCATTTAAGATATGTAGTGAAAAAAGTAGCAGAGGAAATAATGAAAAATAAAATTACTCTAGAAGAGTACATAGAAATGAAAAAGTAAGAATGTTACAATGAAATAAAGATAGATATTAAGGGTTATAAATATGTTATTAGATTTAATAATATAGAAGTTTATACTGATCAAAGAATAGTTAAAATAAATGATGAAGAAATTTATTTAACAGCAAAAGAGTATGACCTTTTATTAATATTTTTAAAGAATAAAAATATAGCTTTATCTAGAGAACAACTATTAAATAAGGTATGGGGATTTGATTATATAGGTGAAACAAGGACAGTAGATATCCATGTGCAAAGAATTAGAGATAAACTAGATTTAAAGAACTCTATAAAAACTATTTTCAAGGTAGGATATAGATTAGAAGATTAAATTTTCTAATCTATTTTGTTGTATGTTTAATGAGGCTGTTTCAGAACTAATTTTTAAGTTGATTCTGAAATAGCCTCATGATTTATATAAAAAATTTGTACAGAATCATAGTTTAGGTGATTAATTTATGAAAGAAAAAATTTTTATTATTTGAGATGAAGAATGATAATATAGTTTCATATTAATTAAAGTTTTTTAGGGATTTCCATAACATAACTTAGAATATGTTTTGTATATTAGATAAGTATATAAATTTATGGATATATTTGAAAAAAACTATTGACTCTATACTAAGGATAGACTTTATTATGTATAAGGTAGGATAAAAAACGAAGGAGAATAAAGTATGGAAAAAGATAGTATGTTAAAAGAGTTTTTTAAGTATGCAGTACCTTCTGCACTTGCCATGTTTATATCATCTTTATATACAGTAGTAGATGGAATATTTGTAGGACAAGGTGTGGGTGATTTAGCATTAGCAGCAGTAAATATTGTACTTCCATTTACAGTGATGTTATTTGGATTGGCTTCAATGTTTGCAATAGGTGGAGGAGCTTTAGTTTCTAAAAACATAGGTGCAAAGAATATAGATAGAGCGGTAAGCATTTTTAGACAAGTATTTAAGTTTCTTTTAATAACTAGCGGTATTATAAGTATTATATGTATTATATTCACAGAACAAATAGTAACTATGTTAGGGGCAACATCAAATTTAAAAGGGTTAGCTGTAGAATATCTAAGGTTTTATGCAATCTTTTGTATACCTAACTTAATAGGGATAGTACTAAGTAGTTTTGTTAGAAATGATGGAAGACCAAAACTTGCAATGATATCAACAATTGCAGGAGCAATAACTAATATTATATTAGATTATGTATTTATATTTAAGTTTGGATTAGGTATAAAGGGAGCTGCAATAGCTACAGGGCTTGGTCAAATTGTCACAGTATCTGTATTATTGCCACATTTTATTATGAAGAAAGGTTACTTAACCTTTGGTAATGTAAGAATAAATAAAAGTGATTTAAAAGAGTTCTGCCTAATAGGATTCCCATCGTTTTTCGCCCAAGGAAGTTATTCAATAATGGTGTTAATACATAATATTGTTTTAGTTAAGTTCATTGGAGAAATGGGAATTTCAGCTTATAGTATAATTAACTATATAACAACAAATATATATATGGTTCTTTATGGATTAACTTTAGGGGTACAACCTCTTATAAGTTATAATTTTGGTAAAAAAGATGGGGAAAAGATGTTAGAATTCTTTAAAGTAACATGTATATTCTCCACATTGATAAGTGGATTTTCTGTTGTAATATGTTTTGTGTTTGGGCCAACACTCATAGGCATATTCACGGCAGATCCTGTCATTGCGAACCTTGCATATATAGCACTTAGAATAGCAAGTATAAGTTATTTTGTAGTTGGAATAAATTTAAATACATTAGTTTATTTCCAAGCTTTAGAAACACCAAAATATTCAAATTTAAGTTGTCTTTTAAGATCTGTTATATACTTACCAATTTCATTAATGATACTTTACAAAATATTTGGAGCAAATGGAATCTGGGCAGGTACAATATTATCAGAAAGCCTTACATTTATAACTATAAGTATAATGGCAAATATAAGAGTATCTACTAAAGAAGTATTAAGTGCATAGAATTTAGCATAGTAAGGCTGTCCAAAATTTAAGGATTTTTGGACAGCCTATTTTTGAAATTTAGGATATAATGATAATGGGGTGAGAGTATATGGATACAAGATTTTCAATTGGTGAAGTATCTAAACTTCATAATATTTCCATACAAACATTGAGGCATTATGACAAAATTGGATTACTAAAGCCTGCGTATGTAAATGAAAAAAGTAAATATAGATATTATTCAGTAAAGCATTTTATAATTTTAGATTTAATAAAACAATGTAAAGCAATGGGATTATCCTTAGATGAAATAATGATACTAGTAAATAATTATACTTCTATTAACTCTATTTTAGATATAATAACAAAGCAAAAAGAAATAGTAGAAGAGAAGATAAAAGAATTGGATAACATAAAAAATAACATATGTTTTTTAGAGGATAGAATTCAAACAGTATTAAAAGAGGGGATAAATGAGCCTTTTATAAAATACTGTGGTGAAAGAAAATTTATAAAATATAGTAATACACATAGATATACAGAAGAATTTGAAATAAACCTATCTAAAACCTTAGGATATATCGAAAAAAAATATGGAAGTACTAATAAAGAGTTAGTTTTTCCAACATCCTATGTAGATTTTAAAAATCAAGAGAAGTTAACATATAATAATTTGATGATAAGTATAAATGAAAATATGGACATAGATGAGAAAAAAGTAATTACATTAAAGTCTGGAAATTATATTACAATAAATTTTGATGATGATTATAAAGATACAAGCAAATATTACAGAAAGTTAGTTGAGTATATTGAAAAAAATAATATAATAGTTAGTGGAACTTTTTATGAGATATACATAATGACAAGATGCGGAATAGATAAAGAAGAAAAAGCTTTAGGACAAATTCAAATTTTAATAGATGAAAATAAGGAATTTTAAATGACAATATAGGAGTGATAGCATGAAGAACATTTATCTAATTAGACATTGTAAGGCATTTGGACAGCCGGCTGAGGCAGAGTTAACGGAGGTTGGCATTGGTCAAGCAATAGAATTAAAGAATTATTTATTAAAATATAATATTAATTATATAGTATCTAGTCCCTATGTAAGGGCTATAAAGACAATAACACCCTTTGCAGAACATTTAGATTTAAAAATAAATATTGATGAAAGAGTAAGAGAAAAATTATTACTACCTTATGTAGTAGAGGATTATACCCCTTATTTATTAGCAGCCTATGAAGATATGGATATAACCTTTCATGGAGGAGAATCTTCAAATCAAGCTACTAAAAGGGCTATTGAAGCTTTAACTGATATTTTAAAGCTAGAAGAGGAAAATGTAGCAATAGTGACCCATGGAGAGTTATTTTCTTTGATAATGAGGTACTTTGATAAAGTTTCAGGTTTTGATTTTTGGAAAAACTTAAGTAATCCTGATATATATTTATTGAGATTTAAAAGTAATGATATAAATAGTATTATAGATATTAAGAGAGTATGGACAGATTAGAATAAAGCAAAAAATTCCTTAAAAAAATAAAAAAGCACAATAAGTTTTGTTAAAATACACCAAATTAGATATAATCATAGAGGAGGTGATTAACTTATGAAAGAAAAAATTTTCATTATCGAAGATGAAGAAAAGATTAGAAGAGAGCTAGGCACTTTTTTAAGTAGATATGGATATGACATTGTAACTTCTGATAATTTTGAAAATATAGTAGAAGAGGCTTTAGAAGTAGAGCCCAATTTAGTATTATTAGATATTAATTTACCTTATTATGATGGATACTACATCTGCAGAGAAATAAGAAAAACTTCTAGTGTGCCTATTATTGTTGTAACTAGCAGAGATAGTGATATGGATGAATTAATGAGTATGAATCTAGGGGCTGATGATTTCATTACTAAACCCTATAATACTCAAATACTTTTAGCTAGGATTGCATCAATTATTAGAAGAACCTATAGCAGTAATGATATGGAGATTTTCACTTGTAGAGGACTTAAATATAATCTTTCTACTAGTGAAATAGAGTTTGATGATGAAAAACAAGAATTAACTAAAAATGAAAGTAAAATTCTATATACATTAATTAAAAGTAAGGAAAAAATAGTTTCTAGAGATGAACTTATGAAATGTCTATGGCAATCTGATGAGTTTGTAGATGACAATACCCTAACTGTAAACATAAATAGATTAAGAAAAAAAATAGAGGAAATAGGAGCTGTTGGCTATTTACAAACTAAAAGAGGGCAGGGATATATTTTAGCTTAAAATATTAGGATGAATTAAAGCTAAAGGAAGGAAAGTTTTATGGAGTTTAGAGAATATATAAAAGAAAAGATAATTTTTTTAGTTATAAACTTAATAATTCTTCTATTTACAGGAATCTTGTTAAAAGCACTAAAGGTAGATAGTTATGCTATTATTTTTGTTGGAGTTTTAAACTTTATAGGATCATCCTTGTTTTATATATATGATTATTTTAATAAAAGAAAATATTATAATAATCTTTTACAAGGGTTAAATAATTTAGATAAGAAATATCTTATATCTGAAATAATAGGAGAGCCAAATTTCTTAGAAGGAAGAATTTTATATGAAGTAATTCAAGAGACAGATAAAGCTATGAATGATGAAATATCTACTTTAAATATTAGAAATAGTGAATATAAGGATTATATAGAGCTATGGGTTCACGAAATTAAAACACCTATAGCATCCAGTAGATTAACAATAGAAAATAATCCATCTTCTGTGACTCAGAGTATAGAAGAGGATTTAGATAAGATAGAAAATTATATAGAGCAAGCTCTTTTTTATACTAGAAGTAATAATATAGAGAAGGATTATATGATTAGAGAGATTAATCTTAAAAATTCTATTAGCACAACTATAAAAAGAAATGCGAGAGTCCTTATTGAAAGAGGAATTAAAATTGAAATGGATAATGTGGATAAAACAGTTTATGCAGATAGTAAATGGGTAGAATTTATATTAAATCAGATTATATCAAATTCCATTAAATATATGAAATTGCCTAAGAGTAATAGGGAAAATTCATCAGGTAAAGGAAATAAAAAACAAGATACTATTAAAATATACTGCATAGAAAAGGCAGGAGACATCATTTTAAATATAGAAGACAATGGTATAGGCATTGGTGAAAGCTCCATAGGTAAAGTATTTGAAAAAGGGTATACCGGAGAAAACGGAAGAATCTTTGGAAAATCCACAGGAATAGGATTATACCTTTGCAAAAATCTCTGTGAAAAATTAGGACTTGGTATAAAGATAAGGTCTAAGGGTGGTGAAGGTACTACAGTATCCATTTTGTTTCCTATAAATAAAATGTTCATATTAAAAGGTTAACCTAACAAAAATGTAAGTTTTCTGTTAGGTTTTTCTATGGATGGAGATTTTCTATACATGTAATATATAGGTATAGAGAACAGGAGGAAAGAAAATGAATAAAGAAGTATTAAAAGTAAGTAATATAGAAAAGTATTATGGAAGTAATGGGAATATAACTAAGGCCATAAATAATATTAGTTTCTCCGTGGAAGAAGGAGAGTTCATAGGAATAATGGGGGCTTCCGGTAGTGGAAAAACAACTTTATTAAACTGTATATCCACCATAGATAAGGTAACTAGTGGTCATATTCATATTGAAGGAAAGGATGTAACTTCAATAAATTCTAAGGGGTTAGCTAAATTTAGAAGAGAAAATCTAGGATTTATATTTCAAGATTTTAATCTTTTAGATACCTTAACTGCCTATGAAAATATTGCACTAGCACTAACTATTGGAAAGGTAAATCACAACGAGATTAATAGTAGGGTTGAAGAAGTTGCTAAGGGTTTAAATATAGAAGAAGTTTTAAACAAGTATCCTTACCAAATGTCAGGTGGTCAAAAACAAAGAGTAGCATCAGCTAGAGCTATTATTACAAATCCATCTTTAGTTCTTGCAGATGAACCTACAGGTGCTTTAGATTCAAAATCTGCAAAGATGTTACTAGAGAGTTTAGAAGATTTAAATTGTAAATTAAGAGCTACTATAATGATGGTAACCCATGATGCCTTTACAGCTAGCTATGCAAATAGAATTTTATTTATTAAGGACGGAAAGATATTTAATGAATTAATTAGAGGAAAGGATTCAAGGAAGGAATTCTTTAATAAGATCATTGAAGTGGTAACTCTACTTGGAGGTGACCAAAGAGATGTATTTTAAATTAGCTGCTAGAAATTTAAAAAGAAGCTTTAAGGATTATACTATTTACTTCTTAACCTTAGTATTTGGTGTATGTATATTTTACACTTTTAACTCCATTGAAGCTCAAAGCATTTTAATGGAAGTTAGTGAAATGCATAAAAATATGTTTCATCTAATAAGTAAAATTATGGGAGTAGCATCCATATTTATTTCCTTTATATTAGGATTTTTGATAGTCTATGCCAATAATTATTTAATTAAAAGAAGAAAAAAGGAATTTGGAGTTTATATGACCTTAGGCATGGAGAACTCTAAGTTATCATCCTTATTATTTATAGAAACTATGATGATAGGAGTAATTTCTTTAGCATTAGGTCTTATATTAGGAATATTTTTATCCCAAGGGCTGTCTGTAGTTACAGCAAAACTTTTTAAAGTGGATTTAACTGGGTTTAAGTTTATATTTTCTACGAATGCATTTATAAAAACTATTTTTTGCTTTGGGGTTATATATCTTATAATTCTTATTTTTAACTCCATTACAGTAAGGAAAGTGAAGCTAATAAATTTATTAACTTCTGCTAAGGTTAATGAAAAGGTGAAGATAAAAAATATATGGACTTCTGTAGTTGTATTTATAATTAGTGTAATAACCATAGGCAGTGGATATTACATAGTGCTTAAAAATGGAATAGCTAGTTTTGATAAAAATCTATTAATAGCTATTGCACTTGGAGCTGTAGGAACATTTCTATTTTTCTTTTCACTTGCAGGATTCTTGCTTAAGGTAGTCCAAAGTAGCAAAAAGTTTTATTTAAGAAATTTAAATATGTTTGTGTTAAGACAAATAAATAGTAAAATTAACACCACTTTTATATCTATGACCTTTATATGTCTAATGCTATTTGTAGCTATTTGTACTCTTTCAGGAGGACTTGGAATAAGTACAGCTATGAATGCTGAGATTAAAGATCTAACACAGTTCGATATGAGCTTTTTGGACAATGGAGGAGCAGATGTAGAAACAGTGCTAAAGGAGCACAATGTAGATGTATCAAAGTATGAAGATAACTATGTAAGCTATCAATATTATGATAGTGGAGTTAGCTATAAAGACTTTTTAAGTGAAAAGGGATTAAAGGATGGAAACAATTATTATCCTGTATCTAAGAATTTAAACATTAATGTCATGAAAGTATCTGATTTCAATAAGATAATGAAAATGCTGAATAAAGAAGAAATAAGTCTTAAAGCTGGAGAGTATGCAGTTTTTGGTGATATAAGTGATATGACTAAAAATCTACAAGAAGCTTTAGATAATGGCAGAGAAATCAGTATAGGCGATAACAAACTTAAACCTTACAATGGAAAGGCTTTAGATGTGGTAATTTACGCTTCTATGATGAAGCATAATATTTGTACATTTTTAGTAGAGGACTCACTAGTAGAAAATCTAACACCTATTATGGGTAATATAAATATAAACTTTAGTGATGATGGAAGTGAAATAATAAAAGCTTTAGAAGAGAATATTAAAGGGAACTATGAAGATGGAAATCTGCAAACCCATTATATAACAAAAGATGAGATAGCAGGCCAGTCTACTGGATTAGGAGCTTTAGTTTCATATTTAGCCATATATATGGGAATTATATTCCTAATCACCTCAGCAGCGGTATTAGCACTTCAACAGCTATCAGAATCTGCAGATAATACAGAAAGATATAACCTTTTAAGAAAGGTTGGAGTAGAGGAAGATATGATAAATCACTCTATATTAACTCAAGTAGCAATTTATTTTATGATGCCTCTATCCTTAGCTATAGTCCATTCAATAGTAGGACTAAAACTAGCTTCCGATATAGTAGCAGCATTTGGAGGAGCAAGCATGGTAGAGCATATATTTATTGCGGCCTTTGTACTAGTTATTGTTTATGGTGGTTATTTTTTAGCAACTTATTTAGGCAGTAAAAAGATGATTAAAGGAAATTAGTTAAAAGTATAAATTTTAAAACATATTGATATAGTAAAACTACTTCAAAATAAATAGATTTTGAAGTAGTTTATTTTTAATTTATAGATATTTTTAATAAAATATGTTACCATTTAAATTATTAATTTCAATTATATGGAATGGAACTTCTTTTTTAAAAGAGAAGATTTGTGTATCTTGTTGAGTAGACAGAACAGGTAATATTATCATAATTCTAGATTCTGTTAAGCTGATATGAAAAAATAGCTTAATATTTCGTAGAATTACTCGCTCTTTGAAAATTATATAAGTTTGTATGATTTATTGCATGGCAAACAAGCCTACAGTAAATAGGATTTTTGTAG
>Ga0213828_1002832_pt1 | contig 12109 bp, 9 predicted proteins | sample MC6MC0897MG_FD_180664 | JGI IMG/M metagenome (GOLD analysis project Ga0213828, IMG submission 180664) | Enriched soil aggregate microbial communities from Iowa State University, Ames, United States - MC6-MC0897-MG | ecosystem: Environmental > Terrestrial > Soil > Unclassified | place: USA: Iowa...
AGCACAGCGACTTGCCGCTGGCAGTGGGGGTGACGATGGCCACGTGCTCGCCACGCTGGCTGGCCTCCCAGGCCTCTGCCTGGTGGCTGTAGAGCTGTTCGATGCCACGTGCCTTCAGTGCTGCAGCCAGGGCGGGTGGCACGGAATCGGGAATCGGCGCGTAGCGGCCTTCGCGGCCGGGAATGGCGAAGCTGCCGGTGATGCGGTCCTGGTAGCGGCGCTGCAGGCGTGCACTGAGCAGTGCGCCATCGCGTGCGGGCAGGCCATCACGGGTGGCGAGCTGCTGCTCCGCATCGGCGGTGCGCTTGGCGAGTTCGTAGGCCATGGGAAGTCGATTTTCAGGGGTTCACATGGCAACACAGATGGATCTCAGCATGTGAGACGCCGCGACGGGATGGCGTGAATCATTCAGTGCCGGGGGCCGGGCGCGCCTTGAGCGCGGCGCCAAGTGCGGCAGTGCGGCCGACGGACCGACGAACACACACGACGAGCATCAGCACGTGCCAGCCCGCTGCCAACAGCGCGAACAGCTGCCAATGGAGTACGCCCGGCCAGCCCAGGTCCGGCCGCTGCGGCAGGGGCAACCAGATGACGCCGAGCACTTGTAAAAGCAGCAGCAGGCCGAGCCAGGCCAGGTGCCAGAACCCCCCGCTGGCCGGGTAGCGCAGCCGGTCGCTGGCCAGGCACCATCCTGGTCCGGCGGCCAGCACCTTGCCATCACAGGCGCGTACATCCAGGCGCATCGAGCGCCCCGTGGAAAATCCCGCGACGTTCACCCACTCCCATGGAAGCTGCACGCGCAGGTCCTTGCCCAGCAGCCACGCCTGCGATGTCTGTCCGTTCCGCTGGTACCCGCGCAGGCGCCCCTGCACCTGCAGCACGCGCTGTGCCGTCGCAGGGCCACTGCGGCGCGGTCGACCCAGCCAGAACCCCAGGCCGGCAATGGCGAGCAGGGGCACTCCTGACAGGTAGCTGACATCACGCGGCAGGGGCAGGCAGAGCACGCCGGACGCATCGGCAGCGGCCCATAGCGCCAGTACCGCGATCAACAGCGCGGACGGGCGCAATCCGGGTCCGCGTCGCATCGCGACTTCTTCCGGTGTCTCCAGACGCTCGCCCCGGATCCGGCTGGCGGCTGCAACCGGTCGCATTGCGGCCACATGGAATCCATTGAGACGCACCACAACGGCCCAGCGTTCGCCCAGCACCACTTCGGCGTCATTGTCCGCCGCAAGGTGTGGGCATGCCTGCCGCGGCAGCAGCACGGGAATGCCACCCAGCAGGCCGTCGCAGACCGGGTAGTGGCGGCTGACGGAGCCTCCGGTGAACTTTCCGCGCAGTACCTGCACCTGGTCGTCATGGACGCAGCCGGTCAGTGCGCGCACCGTTGCCAGCGCCGCGTGTTCATCGGCATCCAGCGTTCGCAGTGCGCTGCTCCGGCGCAGCGAGGCCAATCCAGTGCGGACGCGGGACGTCCATTCGGCAACGGCGGCAACGATCATCGCCAGCAGCAATGCGAGTACGACCAGCAGCGCAGCGCGGGACATCAGCGTCCGAACCGCTGCAGCGACATTGAGGTGGAGGGCGGTGCCATGGTCGACAGCGGAATTGGGAAATACCGCAGCTTGTCGGCCCAGCGTCCTGATGGGAATGACGATTGTTGCAAACTTCGGCGCGTCGGCCGGGTCCGGTGATGCGGGACACAGCCTGAACGCCCACGTGGTTGCCAACGAAATCTGAAGCCCGCATCCGTATCCTCGACACTTGGACGCAACAGGCAAAGGCGGATGGCTGTGGCAAAACGCGCAACGCAGGGAGCACTTCTGGCCGGCCTGCTGCTGGCCGGCATCGCGCAGGCGCAGCAGGCGCCGGTGGCAGTGCCCGATCCTGCCCCTGCAGCCCCTGCAGACGCACCGGCGGCAACCACGCCGGTTTCCAGCACCCTGCCGCAGGACACCGTCACCACGCTGGGCGAAGTGCGCGCGCTCAAGCCCGAAGACGACCAGCCGCTGGACCTGTACCGCTTCAAGAACCCGATGCGCGCGGAGAACAACCGCTTCAGCCGCGACTGGAGTGAGCCGCCCTCGCCCGAGCAGGTCAGTATGGGCGGCGGTTACATCATGATGGGCGTGGTCAAGGGCGTGATGGCTGCGGCCAAGGGCCTGAACAAGATCACTGGCGGCCCGGACCAGATCCAGTCGGCCATCGCGCGGCCGCCACCGGAACTGAGCGCCGAGCAGCAACGGCGCGCGCTGCAGTTCTGCGCCCAGCAGGATGGTTGCGGCGCACCGCCGGAGAAGTAGGCGTTATCCTGCGGGCCTTCCCTTCGAGGCTGCCTGGATGCTGCTGCGTACCCTGTTCCTGCTTGCAACGCTGAGCCCGCTTGCCGCGTTCGCCAGCGACCTGACCGATGGCGGTTCGTGCCGCAATGGCGCGTTCCCTTCGGAACAATCGGGCTTTGCCCTGGCCAAGGTGGTGGGCACGCCGCGCCTGTACCTGCTGGGCGACATGGACGGCTGCCCGGCCAAGGGCGAACCCGCCTGCCGCCAGCGCAGCTACGTGGTGAGTGGCGATACGGTGGTGACCGGGCGCGATCTTGGCGGTTACCGCTGCGCCTTCTTCCCGAACAAGGTGGGTGGCAGCGCAGGCTGGGTGGATCGCAGCAAGCTGCAGGTGGTGCCGGTGCCCGCACCGACGCTGCAGGCCTGGTCCGGAGACTGGAAGGACAGTGACAACGGCCTGCGCATCCGCGTGCGTGACGGCCAGCTGCAGGTGGAAGGCGATGCCTACTGGCCCTCGGCCAACCCGACGCCGGCAGAACGCCCGGGCGGCCCGAACATCGGCGCGGTAAGCGCGCAGGCAGTACCACGTGGTGCCCAGGTCGACTTCGTGGAGGATACCTGCACGGTGCACGCGCAGCTGCTGGGCGATGTGCTGATCGTGGCCGACAACAGCGAGTGCGGCGGCATGAACGTGCGCTTCAACGGTGTGTATCGGCGCAAGTAAATCCACGCCATGCGTGGAGGGTGTTCGCGATCCAATCGGTGGGGTCAGAGCCCTTTCGCAGGCGAAAGGGATCCGACCCCGGGATCAGCGTCGGCGCTCCAGCCACCACAGCAGCGATGCGCACAGTACGAACGCCACCCACCACGGCCAGCGCGGCCCTGGTACACGCTGGCTCGCCTGCGCGGTTGCCGGCGCAGCAGTGGCCAGCCGTTGCGTGGTGGCATCGATCATCGCCTGTCGATGCATCGCAGGGGCCTGCTTCGGATCGAACACGTACCGCCAAAGCGTGCGGTCGCCGTGCTGCAGGCGCTGCCAACCGGCCTGGCGCGGCCACCAGCCCGCGCATCGTGCTGTGCCGGTGGTGCTGTCGACAATCAGCGGCACGCCATCGCTGCGTGCGTCGAAGGCCCGCAGCGGTGCCTGCACGCCGCACAGCGACTGCCGTTCGCCGGCCCAGGCAAGTGCCTGTGTCGACCATGGACCTTCGGTCCCCACCTGCGCGCGTGCGAGGGTGGCGAACACCGTGCTCCACAACTCACCGTGGCGATCTTCGCGACCGGCCAGTACCCAGCGCCAGCTGTCCGTGATCGGCAGCAGCCCGATGCGCCCCTTGCCGACGGCGCGCCAGCCGCCGATGGCCTTGCCCTCGCGATCCTGCAGCAGGGGGCGGCTGTCGGCTGCCTGCAGCGCCAGGTACTCCAGCGCCGGCAACGCCGCGGCGTGCGACGCGCGGTCGGCGTCTTCGCCATCAGCGGTGGGCAGGGTTCCGGCGGCAAGCGGCCCGCGACGTGCCTGCAACATCGTTGCGTCACCTTCGCCGGGCATTGCCGCAACCTGGCTGCCGGCATCGCCCTGCACGGGCAGCCCGAGATCGCGCAGGCGTTGCCGTGCGCTGGCTGATGGCGCGCCGGTACTGCGCACCAGCAGGCCCAGGCCATCGCGCAGGGCCTGGCGCACGGCCGCCAGCTGAGCGGCACCGAGCGCGGCCAGGCTGCGTTCGTCGAGCAGCAGCAGATCGCTGCGCGCCAGCGTGGACGCGTCCAACGCCACGTTGCCGTCGCCCAGCCTGAGGCCTGCGCCGGTCTCGGCCTGCACCTGCACGCGGATGCCGGCATCGGTGGCCCAGCGCCGCAGGTACTTCAGTTCGGCGCCGGGGGCAGCCGAGCGCACCAGCACGCGCAGCGGAGCGGCGGCCAGTGTCTGCTGCGGCACCGGCACGCTGTCAGCCACATGGCCCTGCGCATCCAGCAGGCGCAGTTGGAACACGCTGCGGCCCTCGGCGCGGGCGATGCCGCTGAGCTGCACATGGCCGTCCGCCGCCAGCGGTGCACGATCGACCACCGCACCGGCCGGGTCCAGCAGTTCGGCCTGCGCGCGGTCTACCCCACGTGCCTGTGCGTGCACATCGAAGCGCGCACCGGGAGCGGTGTCCACGGGTGGCTGCAGGGCGATCCAGCCGTTGGCTGCAGGGGGTGCCTGCCAGCGCGTGTCGGCGGGCAGTGCGGCATCGCGGTCACGCGCGGCCAGGCCGGCACCGATCAGTGTCACCGTGGAGGTCGGATAGCGGCGCAGTGCGGTGGCCAGGTCCGGCACGCGCGCTGCACCGGCCATATCGGTTGCTTCCGGCAGCAGCACCCGGGTGCCGCCGGTGGGCAGTGCACCGGTCTTGTCGGCCCCGCCGCCGATCACCACCAGGCCGGCCAGGGAAGCGCGCTGTGAGGGCGGCAGCAGGCAGACGTACAGCAGCGCAGCGGCGGCCGCCTGCAGCGTGAGCACGGCGATAAGACGGCCGCGCCCTCGCGTGGGCGAACGCAGCTGGCGTGCACTGGCGACGAGCACGATCAGCGCCAGCGCCACTGCGACCCACACGTTCAATGCCGATGTGCTCATGGCTGTGCTTCCAGAGCGTCGAGGTAGCGCTGCCCCATGGCATCTGCCGCACGGCGTCGCATCACCTGCGGCAGTGGCCGCTGCAGTGCGCGCCACAGCTGCGCGCGCAGGCGCTGCCGGCACTCGGTGCAGCCGGGGTCGATGCGTAGTTGTTCGATGGCGGCGGCCAGGTCCAGTGCATCGGGCAGGAACGCGTTGTTGCGCTGCTGCCAGGTGGCCAGCATGTCCAGATCGGGCGTGCCGTCCTCGTCGCCCAATCGCTGCCAGGCCTCGACGACGGCCGGATCGGGCGGCGTGCGCGCGGCCAGCGGCAGGTCGCGGCTGGCCAGCCCGGCACGGTCGCCGCTCAGGCGCCGGCTCTCGTCGATCGGCGGCAGCTCCGGGCCGACGCGCGCCAGATAGATGCGCTCGGCCTGCTGCACCTGCTTGATGAACGCAAGCGCTTTGTAGGCAAACGGCAGGGCCTGCTCGGGGCGGCCCTGGCGCAGCTCGCCTTCGGCCGACCACATCTGGTCCAGCGCGGCCTTCAAGGTGGCGCGTGTCTGCGGGTCAAGCAGCGTCGCCGCCTCGGCGTGGTCGTGGGTATGCCCGTACTCGGATAGCACGTCGGTGGCGCTGCCGAACACCGGTGGCGTGTCATTGCCGCTGGCTGCGCCACCGTGGTCGTGGCCGTGCTCGTCGTGTGCGCCGGCCTCGGCGCCGTGACCGTGCTCATGATCGTCATCGTGTGCGTCTGCCGCCGGCGTATCGCTGGTGGGCAGGTCGCTTGTCGGCGGTGGCTTCGGCGCGCCCTCGCTTTCTTCGCCCAGGAACTGGCCGTAGCGCAGGCGCAGGATGCGCTGGTCGACGCCGATCGCATCGCTGCGCTTGATGAAGGTATCGGCGGCTACGCTCCGGCGTTCGCGGATCAACGCCTCGGCGTCGATGATGATCTGCCGCTGGCTGCGGAAGTACGCGGGCAGGGTCTTCTTGATGCGGCCTTCCAGTTCGGCACCGAGCACGGCCTCGGCGCTGGGCAGGCGCAGGATCACGCTGCTGCTGCGGCCGATTTGTGCTGCCGGCGCGTGGTTGTCGCGCACTTCCAGCTGGGCGATCACATCGTTGCCGGGCTGTGCGCCCAGCGCGGCCAGATCAAGGGTATGGGCAAAGCGCCGTGCCTTCGCCTCGCCGCTGCCGCTGAGCATCACGCTGCGGCGTACGAAGGTGATGTTCTCGCCGCTGCCCTGGGTGATGGTGATCGACAGCGTCGCCCGCGCGGAGACGCCATGATCGTCGCTGGCCTCGAAGCGCAGCGTCCACTGCCGTTGCCCGGGGGTGCCCAGCACCAGGCTGGTGGCAGGCTCGATCACGCGCACCGTCGGCGCACGGTCGGCGACCACGTCGAGCCGATGCAGGCGGGTGTCGGCCAGCGCCGGTTCGCTGACCACGCGATACAGCACCGGGGTACGCGCTACGTCCTGCGCCTGCCATTCACCATTGCGCTCGCGCAACGGCAGGCGTCGACCGTCGTGGAACTGCAGCCAGGCGTTGCTAGGTGCACGGTCGAAGCGCAGTGACCAGGACAGGCGACTGTCGGCGGCGACCTTGGCGTCGAGTGCGTTCTGCGTACGCGTGGGTTGGCCGGTGTAGGCCGGTGCGTCGATGCGCAGTCGAGTGGACTGCAGGCGCAATGGACCGGCCTTGGCGCTGCTTTGCGGCGAGACAGGCGCAGTGGGGCGCGGTGCGCCGCTGTGCGGCCAGCCCAGTGCCAGCACAGCGACGGCGATGCCGCCAATCCAGCACAGCGCCACTGCCCTGCGTGGCCAGCGTGGTCGCAGTTCGGGGAGGTTGCGTTCAAGCGCAGCCAGCACGTGCGTGCGCTGGCGCTGCTGCAATGGGTTGAGCGCAGCGCCATCGGCAAACAGCAGATCGGCGCTGTCTTCGCTGGCGCCACTGGCATCGAGCCTGCGCTGCAACCAGCGTCGGTCCAGCTGCCGGGCGCGCATCGTCGCGGCGGCCGCAATGATCAGCAGGGCCACGGTCGCCACGACGCAGGCGATATCGAAACCGGACACGCGCAGCGCGAGTGCCGCTGACGCCAGCGCCCACGGCAGGCCCAGCAGCAGGGTGATCGCTGCGCGGCGCCGACGTGCGCGCTGCCATGCCTGTTGCAGCGCCTTCATGGTGCAGCCCTGCGTCGCGCGCTGCTCGCCATCCAGCGCTCAAGCGCGAACAGCAGCACGATCACCAGCAGCAGCCAGGCGGTGGGTTCGCGCAGGGGCGGCGTTGCGGCGGGCAGGGCCGCCTGGCGTGGTGTCTGGTCCTGCGCATCACCCAGCTGCGGCGTTGATGGCGGTTGCAGGGCCTGCAGCAGGTCGCGCGCCAGGCCGTCATCGCGCAGTGCACTGTTGCGGGCCACGTTCCATTCGCCGGGCAGATGCAGCAGGCGGCCCTGGCCGATGCGCTGCTGCCACAGCAGCGGTGCATTGGCTGCATCGCGCAGCAGCACGGGTGCACCCGCTGGCGGTTTCGCAGCGGTCAGCACCGTGCCGCCCTGCTGCAGCCAGCGCTGCCAGGTGCCAGGCAGCGCATCGGTGGCGGTCCAGACGCCGATCTCGCCGCGGGCAGGCAACGCGTCGTCGGCCAGGGGGGCCGCCAATGGTTGCGTGCTCCACGCGCGCTGCAACGCGCCCAGCCATTGCAGCGCAGCGGCCGGTGCATCGCTGCGCGTACGCAGGCGTGGTGCCGGGGAAGCGTGTGGCGGCGCGGTGATGGCCAGCGCGTGTGGCTGCCACTGCACCTCGCGCGACAGCTTCAGGCGGGCACCGTCAAGGCCGGGCAAGGGATCGGGTACGTGTACGGTCAGCGCGGTGCCGGCCGGCAACTGCGCGTCCAGCTCGCGCAGCAGGCTGGGCAGGGCAGCAGCGTTGGCCGGCGCTGGCTGGTCGACGGTGGGGAAGCCCGGCGCCAGCCAATGCCAGTTGCGCGCATCGGTGCTGCCGCGCAGCGCGGTCGCGTCCAGGCCCGGTGCCACCACCGTCCACGCTGCTGGCACGGGCGCAGGACCGGTCAGCGCCGGGCGCGCCAGCAGCAGGGCCAGTGCGGCCAGCAACAGCAGGCGCACCAGCAACAGCGGCCAATCATCGAAGCGGATGCGCTGGCGCGGTCGCACCTGGGCGCGCAGCCAGCGCAGCGCAGCGAAATCCAGTGGCGTGTAGGGATGACGGCGGGCGAGGTGGATCAGCAGTGGCAGCAGCCATGCGGCCAGCGCCGCCAGGCCCAGCGGAAACAGCAGGCTCATGCGCCGCCCCTGCGGCCGAACAGCGCCTGCAGCGGCTGGTCCAGCGGCTGATCCAGCCAACCGGTCGCGCAGGCGATGCCACTGGCCTGCAGGCGCGACTGCAGCGCGGCGCGCGCCTGGGTGAAGCGCTGCAGGTAGTCGGCGCGGATCGCGGCGCCATCGCCGAGAAGTTCATCGCCCGTTTCCGGATCGCGGAAACGATGGCCTGCGTCGAAGGGGAAATCGCGCTCGTCGGCCGTCAGTACCTGCAGCAGCATCACCTCGCGGCGGGCGCTGGCCAGCTGCTCCAGCAGCACGATGCCCGCGTCGTCGAAGCCATCGCCGATGGCCAGCAGCAGATCGCCGGGGCGCACGCGCTCCCACAGCGGTCGCAGCGGCTCTGCGGCCGGCCATGCGCCGCGCGCCTGCAGGGCATGCAGCTGCAGATGCACGCGGTCGCGCTGGCGCGCGCCATGCGCGGCCGGCACCAGCTGCAGGCCTTCGCCGTTGATCGCCAGCAGGCCGAAGCGATCACCCTGCTGCAGCGCCAGCTCGACCACGCAGGCAGCCAGCTGCCGCATGTGATCCAGGCGGCTGCGTCCGGGCGCTGTATGGTCGGACTGGCCCGCCGAGGCCGTGGCATCGAGCAGCAGCCAGACGGTGATCGGGCTTTCGCGCTCGGATTCGCGCACGAAGAAGCGGTCCGAGCGCGCATACAGCTTCCAGTCGATCTGGCGCAGTTCGTCACCGGGCTCGTAGGCGCGGTACTGGGCGAATTCCAGGCCGGCGCCGCGGCTGCGGCTGGCATGCTGGCCGATGCCGCTCGCACCGCTGGCCAGGCGTGGCCGCAGGCGCAGCGCACGCAGGCGCGCACGCAGGTCGGGTGGCAGCAGCAGCGGCGTGCCTGCGGTCACCAGTGGATCAACCCGGGAAGGGAACGGCCTGCAGCAGTGCGGCGACCACATCGTCGGCCCGCTTCTGCTCGGCTTCGGCGGCAAAGGACAGCAGCAGGCGATGGCGCATCACCGGTGCCGCCAGCGCCTGCACATCCTCGCGGGTGGCGGCGAAGCGTCCCTGCAGCAGTGCGCGCGCCTTGGCGGCCAGTACCAGCGACTGCCCGGCACGCGGACCCGCGCCCCATTTCACCCACTGGTTGATCGCCGCCGGTGCGCCATCGCCGGGGCGGCTGGCGCGGACCAGGCGGGTGATCCAGGCCAGCACGTCGGGGCTGACATGCACCTGGCGCACCGCCGCCTGCAGCGCGATCACCGCTTCGGCATCCATCACCTTCGGCACGCTTTCCGTGGCACCGCCGGTGGTCTGTTCAAGGATCTGCCGCTCTTCTTCCTCGCTGGGGTAATCGACCAGCACATGCAGCAGGAAGCGGTCCAGCTGTGCTTCGGGCAAGGGGTAGGTACCGGCCTGTTCGATCGGATTCTGCGTGGCCAGCACGAAGAACGGCGCCGGCAACGTGTAGGTCGTGCCGGCGTAGCTGACCGTACGCTCCTGCATCGCTTCCAGCAGCGCCGCCTGGGTCTTGGGCGGGGTGCGGTTGAGCTCGTCGGCCAGCAGCAGGTTGGTGAAGATCGGGCCCTGCTGGAAGCGGAAATGGCGATGACCGGTGCCGTGGTCTTCTTCCAGCAGTTCGGTGCCGAGGATGTCGCTGGGCATCAGGTCCGGGGTGAACTGCACGCGCCGGAACTGCAGTTCCAGTGCCTGCCCGAGCGAGCGCACCAGCAGGGTCTTGCCCAGCCCCGGCGCGCCTTCCAGCAGGCAGTGGCCACCGGCCAGCAGGCCGATCAGCAGCTGCTCGACCACGGTGTTCTGGCCGACCACGGCGTGGGCCAGGGCGCTGCGCAGCGCATGCAGGCGCGGCAGCAGGGAATCGAGGTCGGGGGAGGTCATGGGCGTGGTCCGTTCAATTGTTCAATGCGTACATCACGATGTTGACGCCGAAGCGGGTGTTGTCTTCGGCCAGGAAACGCTTGTTGCGCCAGTCGTAGTCCCACTCGCAGCCGTAATCCTTGTTGCTGTAGAGCAGACCCAGCCGGCCATCGACCTCGATGCCTTTCAGGTAGTCGTGCACCAGGTCATCGCCCCAGCCGTTGAGCTCGAAGCTGGTCGCGGGCGGGCCGTCGGGGAAGCGGAAGAAGCTGCGGTACAGCGCGTGGCTGTTGGGCAGCTTCTGCAGCGCCTTCGGCCCGAACAGCCGGCCCATCTGCGCTTCGAACGAGGTGGCGAACAGGCCGTCGATATCGTGGTTGCAGTCGTCGACGAAGACGAAGCCACCATTGCGCACGTAGCGCACGAAGTTCTGCCGTTCGGCGGCGTTGAACTCGACCAGGGTGTGCCCGGCCAGGTAGCAGAACGGCGCCTCCAGCATGCGCGGGTCGGCCAACGCCACCACGCGTTCCTGCGGGTCCACCCGCAGGGAGGTGTAGTCGATCAGCGAGGTGATCAGGTTGGACGGCATGCGCGCGTCCACGTCCCAGTCGCCGGAGTCGTACTGCAGGCGGGTGAACCAGAAGTCGTAGCGCGAACTGCGCGGGCCTGCCTGCGCCCATGCCGGCAGCGCCGCCGCCGAAGCGGCAGCGGCCAACCAGCGCAGGCAGGCCCGTCGATCCATCAGACCGCGTCGGACAACGAGGTAAAGGTGAAATCGCGCAGCTTCATCGGCGGAATCATCATCACGAAGTTGGACTCGTCACCGGCCACGCGCACCGGCTTGCCCAGCTCTTCGATGTTGTTGAGCATGATCACCGGCGATTCGTTGAAGCGGAAGTTCTTCACCGGGTACTTGATCTGCCCGTTCTCGATGTAGAAGGTGCCATCGCGGGTCAGGCCGGTCAGCAGCACGGTCTGCGGATCGACCATGCGGATGTACCAGGTACGGGTGACCAGGATGCCCTTCTGGGTGCCGCGCACCAGTTCGGCGGTGCTCTTCTCGCCACCGCTCATCAGCAGGTTGCCGGGCGTGGCCTTGGCGGTCTTGCCCTGCTTCTGTGCCCAGAAGCGCGAGTAGTCGAGGTTGGCGACCTTGCCGTTCTCGATGATGGCGATGCGCTCACGCGGCATGCCCTCGTTGTCCCACGGCAGCACCGGCGCGTCCGGGTGCCACGGGTCGGCATGCATGTTCACGCGCGGATCGTAGACCTGCTCGCCCAGCTTGTTGCCACCGCCCTTCTTCGACAGGAAGCTGCGCCCTTCATCGGCCGAGCGTGCGCTGAAGAAGTTCATCATGAAGCTGATCAGGCCGGCGGCTGCTGCCGGCTCCAGGATCACCGTGTACTTGCCGGGTTCCAGTGCCTTGGCTTCCTGCGACTCGGTCGCCTTGCGCATGGCGATGCGGATGTCCTGGTCGGCCTTGAAGTCGGCAGCGTCCTTCAGGTTGCGACCCACCCAGCCCGAACCACGGCCGTCTTCGGTGCGCACGGTGCAGGTGTAGTCGAAGTTGGTGGTGCGCTGGTAGCCGAAGTTGCCATTGCTGTTGGCGGTGGCGTAGAAACCCTGGCCGTCTTCGAGGAAGCCTGCAGCGATCAGCCCGTTGCCACGGCACGGCGCGATCGAATCGGCGGCGACCTTGGCGCGGAAGGCCGGATCGATGGCGGCGGTGGATTCGCTGAAGGTCGGGCTGGGGCGGTAGGTCTGCTTGCCGATGGCCGGCATGAACTCCGGGTTTTCCGGGGCCAGGCGGGCCAGGTCTTCGGCGCGACGCACCACGCGCTGCAGCGCCGCGTCGTCGAACTCGTTGATCGAGGCGGTACCCACGCGCTTGCCGAAGGCCACGGTGACGGCCAGTTCGGTGTTGTCGACGATGCCGCTGGTGGACACGTTGTTCAGGGCGAAACGGATGTTGCCGTTGATGGAACCGGCCAGTACGGCCGTGCACTCATCGGCCTTGGACAGGGCGATGACCTTGTCGAGGATGGCCTTGGCCTGGGCTTCGGTGAAGAT
>Ga0213828_1002837_pt1 | contig 12103 bp, 11 predicted proteins | sample MC6MC0897MG_FD_180664 | JGI IMG/M metagenome (GOLD analysis project Ga0213828, IMG submission 180664) | Enriched soil aggregate microbial communities from Iowa State University, Ames, United States - MC6-MC0897-MG | ecosystem: Environmental > Terrestrial > Soil > Unclassified | place: USA: Iowa...
CGTCTAATCCAAGTACTCTCATGCTCTTCTCCTCACTGCATATTGCAAATATAGGAACTCCATTATGATAAACCTCTTCTTTATCCTTATATAGGTGCTCCTTATTCTGCTCATTACAAATTAATAATTTTATACTATTATAATTAACATTAATGGATAAAATTAATTCATTCTTCCAACACTATATACATCTTTAATGAACCATATTACACTTTTACATATTCTATATTATGTGTAATTTTAAAATAAAAATGCCTTAAAAGGCATTTTTATTTTATATCTAGATAAGATTTTAAAACTTCTTCTAATATCTCGTCTCTCTCTAGTTTACTTACTAATGCTCTTGCGCCATTATAGTTGGTTATATAAGTTGGGTCGCCAGATATAAGATATCCTACTAACTGGTTAACTGGATTATAGCCCTTCTCAATTAGAGCATCATATACATCAGTTAGTATAACTTTTGTCATATCTTTCTTATCTTTCATTACATCAAACTGAACTGTATGTTGTTTATCCATTATATCACCTTCTCAACCTTACTTTATTTTCTATTATACCATCATTGGATGCAAAAAGTATACTATTTTACTAAAGTTTCTACTATTTGACTTACCTTTGAAATTGCTTCATCCAGTTTTTCTGGTTTCTTTCCACCTGCTTGTGCCATGTCAGGTCTTCCACCACCGCCACCGCCAGTGATGATAGCTACCTCTTTAATAATCTTTCCAGCATGGGCACCCTTTGCAACTGCTTCCTTACTAGCCATTACTACAAATTGAACCTTTCCAGCAACTCTACTACCAAGAACTACTACTGCATCTGAAACCTTACTTCTAAGTTTATCACACAAGTTTCTAAGTGCATCTCCTTCAATATCATCTAAAGCAGCTGCAATTACATTGATTCCTTTAATATTTTCAGCCTTATTAATTATTTCATCTTCAATACCACTAGCTAGTTTTTCTTTTAGGCCTTGTATTTCTTTTTCTTTTTCTTTTAAAGTAGAAAGTAATCCATTTAACTTATTTAATAAATCTTTTTCTCCACACTTTAATGTTGCAGATATTTCTTTTAATAATTCTTCCTTTTCATTTACATAGCTTTCAGATTTAATACCTGTAACAGCTTCAATCCTTCTAATTCCAGCTGCTACTCCACTCTCACTTAGAATTTTAAACAGCCCAATTTCTCCTGAATTTTTAACGTGAGTTCCACCACATAGCTCCTTGCTATATTCACCTACAGATACAACTCTTACATCCTCTTTATACTTATCATCAAATAGAGCTACAGCTCCCTTTTCTTTAGCTTCATCTATAGTCATAACTTCCGTATTTACATCATAAGCTTTAAGAATTTCACTATTTAAATTCTCTTCTACTTCTTTAAGTTGTTCTGGAGTCATAGCTGAGAAGTGAGTAAAGTCAAATCTTAATCTATCTCCATCTACATAAGAACCTGCTTGATTTACATGGTCTCCTAAAACTTCCTTTAAAGCTTCATGAAGCATATGAGTAGCTGTATGATTTTTACATATATTACTTCTCATAGCTGAATCTACTAATAGCTCAGTTATATCATTTATTCTAAGTTCCCCTTTAATAACTTCTACAAAGTGAAGTATATGACCTCTAGTGCTCTTTTTACAATCGTAAACTCTTCCTTGGAATTTATCAGTGTATATAGTTCCTACGTCTCCTACTTGGCCACCCATTTCTGCATAAAATGGAGTTTTGTCAGTGACAACTACAAATTTTTCACCTTCTCCTACCTGGTTTATAAACTCATCATCTTTTATCATAGATAATACTTTACCCTTACTACTTATAGCATCATATCCTAAAAACTCAGTAGTTATTTCCATTGGAATATTATTTAATGCACCTTCATCATTTCCCATGTAGTTTGATGTACCTCTTGCAGCTCTTGCTGTATTTCTTTGATTTTCCATTTCCTTGTGGAAAGCTTCAAAGTCAATTTCCATTCCCTTTTCAACTAAAATTTCTTCAGTAAGTTCTACTGGAAATCCAAAAGTATCATAAAGTTTAAATGCTTTTTCACCACTTAATACCTTTATTTTTTCTGTATTCATTTCATCAATATAGGATTTTAATATATCCATACCTTGGTCTATAGTTTCAGCAAATCTCTCTTCTTCTAAACTAATTACCTTTTTAATATAGTCTTTTTTCTCTTCTAATTCTCCATAAGCTCCCTTTGAACTCTCAATAACTACATTACAAAGTTCATTTAGGAATGTACCTGAAATTCCTAAAATTCTTCCATGTCTTGCAGCTCTTCTTAGAAGTCTTCTTAATACATATCCTCTACCTTCATTAGATGGTAATATTCCATCTCCAATCATAAAGGTAATACTTCTTATATGGTCAGTGATTATTCTTATAGACACATCTAAATCTTTATCCTCACCATAGTTTTTTACAGCTTTTTTACAAACTGCATTTAAAACACCCTTAATTGTATCTACTTCAAAGATATTTTCTACACCTTGCATTATAGTAGATATTCTCTCAAGTCCCATTCCTGTATCTATATTAGGATTTGCTAATCTCTCATATCCACCTTTACCATCTCCGTCAAACTGTGTGAAAACTAAGTTCCAAAACTCAATTACTCTATCTTCATCCCCAGCTTTAATAAATTCTTCAGTAGTTTCTATTTGTGGAAGATTTGATTTTCTATCATAGTGAATTTCTGTACATGGACCACATGGACCAGCACCATGCTCCCAGAAGTTATCTTCTTTACCTAATCTAAAAATTCTACTTGGATCTATATCAGTTTTCTTAGTCCAAATATCAAAAGCTTCATCATCTTCAAGATATATAGTCACATATAGTTTATCCTTTGATATTTTTAAAACCTCCGTAATATATTCCCAAGCCCATACTATAATTTCTTCTTTAAAATAATCTCCAAAAGAAAAGTTTCCTAACATCTCAAAAAAAGTACCGTGTCTTGAAGTTTTTCCTACGTTTTCAATATCACCAGTTCTTATACACTTTTGACAAGTTGTAACTCTTTTACTTGGTGGTGTCTGAATACCAGTAAAGTATGGCTTTAAAGGTGCCATACCAGCATTTATTAGTAAAAGACTCTTATCATTTTTAGGCACTAAAGAAAAGCTATTTAGTCTTAAATGTTCTTTACTTTCAAAGAACTTTAAAAAACTTTCTCTTATTTCATTTAAACTCATATTATTCATATTATTCATATTACATTCCTCCTAATTCTTTCTAATATCAATGACTTTTATTCAATTTTTACTAAAATAAAATAAAAAAAAACTTTCATCCCTGAAAAGGGACGAAAGTTTTCCGCGTTACCACCCTAATTATACTAGATTAACTAGTATCTCTTAATTAATTATAGCTCCAAGACAGCTTCAATATGTTTCACTGAAAGTTTTCACCAACCACTTTCTCTCTAAAAGCTTCCCATATCTACTAATTCTTATCATAACTTCATATTTATTTTAATGAAACTCGGCTCACTTCGTTCGCTGAGTAAGTGATTCACACCAAATCATAGATTTGGGTTCTCTACTTATATGATAAATTATATTTAGCATTTCAGCAATTGTCAACAATTCTAAACTAAAATAAATAATAATCTATTTCACCTACTACTATTTTAATCATTACCCATACCGGAATTACAATAATCATCCCTAAAATTCCACCTATACTCCCACCTATTATAAGTAGTAATAATATGGTTACTGGATGAGAATTTACAGTTTCACCTAAAATTTTAGGACATATAATATCTCCTTCTAACTGTTGAATTACAAACAACCAAAATACAACTATAATAGCTTTCTTAGTAGATGTTAAAAGTGCTATTAGAATTATGGGAATGGCTCCTATAACTGGTCCAAAGTATGGTATTATATTAAACACTGCATTTACTAAAGCTAATATTAAAGCATATTTTATACCACTTATCTTTAGTGCTATAAAAGTTAATATACCAATTATTCCACATAATTCAAACTGAGTTATTATATATCTTTCCATTACCTTATCCATATGATTTAAAGCTCTTCTAATGGCGTGTTTATTGTTAAAAGGCATATATTTCATGATTCCCTTTGAAATACTATCTCCGTCACTCAAAAAGAAATATACTAAAGTTGGTATTATAAATAACAATAGCATATTTTCAGCTATGGATACAATTTTTGATAATAAATTCGTTACAATTATCATGAGTGTATCTTTAAATTTTCCATAGGAATTATATAATATCTCCTTAACAAAAGGACTATCAGTAACATATTTAATATCTCCAGTAATTCTTTCATAATAACTTTTCATCTCACCTATTACTTCTGCAAAATTAGCGCTTTCATTATATATCCATGGAATTAAAATAGAAAATATTATAACTACAAATAATAAAATAGAGAGAATTACTATTAAAGCACTTAACTTTCTATTAACGCCCCTTTTTATAAAAAGCTTATGAAAGGGTCTAATACTATATGAAATTATAAAGGATATTATCACTACTCCTAATACCTCTGTAAAAATAGGAAATTTCCATAATAAAAATATTATTATACCTATGCTTAATAGAGCTATTGCTAACTTACCTAATATACTCCAATTCCAATCAATCTTATTCATAATATACATCCTTATTAGTAGCTTTTTTCTTCCCCACATTAGGCATACATTTCAAATCAATATTGTTGTTTTCAGCTGTATATAATATATACTCGTCTCCTAGTATTAAGTTTGATTTTAATAAAATACTTCTATTTTTAAACATACTGAATATATTATAATCTTTTATCGCAAGTCCTTTTATTTGAAAGTCATCATCAAATATAATCTCACTTACTAAACCTAATATATTTGAATATTTATCTATGACATGCATATTCATAATAGTTGAAAATTCTAAATACTTATCCTTAACTATATTGTTAATTATTAACTGAGACTTATAATATACTATATTCTCTTTTAGTATATTAAACTCCTTACCGAGTAGCCTGTATGGATTAATTTTAAATCCTATCACTTCCCCCTTATTAAAATCAACTAATAAATCCTTTATATATCCTACATTTTTCCCTTGGATATTCATTACATCCATATAGATGTAATCTCTACTTTTAGCCATAAAATAAACTCCCTTCGATAGGAAATGATATTTCTATCCTTGCCTATTTAAAGAGAGTTTATACTAATATTAAACTGGACTATGATGTATAACTATAAATATCATCTATTACTTGTCATACTTATCTTTCCACTTTTCAAGACCAGAAGATTCTCTATAGTTATTAATAGCCTTATGTATAGTTTGTTCTGCAAGTACAGAGCAATGAATCTTAGAAGATGGTAACCCATCTAACGCTTCTATAACAGATTCATTAGTAAGATTCCATGCTTGTTCTAGAGTCTTTCCAATAATAAGTTCTGTGGCAATACTAGATGAGGCAATAGCAGATCCACAACCAAAGGTCATAAATTTAGCATCTTTAATCACACTGTCTTCTATGATTAAATATATCTTCATAACATCTCCACACCTTACATCTCCACACTCACCTATACCATCAGCATCAGGTAAAGTACCTACATTTCTTGGTGTATAAAAATGTTCTAGAACTTTATCACTGTAATCCATAAAAATACCTCCTAGAATAGCATCAAGGATTGCCTTAAAGATTATACTAAGCTTACATTATTAATAGGCCTAAATAAATACTTTAAGACAACCCTAACATATTATTCAATACTTTTTATTGTGCTTTAAAATCAAGTATAATTTATTATTTTACAACGGTCTCAATAATTCCCCCACCAACAACTATGTTACCTTGGTAGCAAACAACAGACTGCCCTTTAGTTATAGCTCGCTGAGGGGTTTCAAACTCTAACTTAATATGGTTTTCATCTAATTGCGCTAGCCTTGCAGGAGCTGGTTTAGCTGAATATCTTACCTTAGCCTGAACCATAATCTCTCCTTCTATTCTATCCATAGGAATTAAATTTATATTTTTAGCGATAAGAGTAGTATTAAAGATTTCTGACTCTTCTCCTAAAACCACTTCATTTCTTTCCGGGATTATGTTAGTTACAAACACAGGCTTTCCAAGAGCAATTCCAAGACCTTTTCTCTGCCCTATAGTATAATAAACTATGCCCTTATGTTTTCCTAAAACTCTTCCAGTACTATCTACAAAATTTCCTGGTACAACTTCTCTTCCACTAAATCTAGAAATATAACTACCATGATTGTTATCAGGTATGAAACAAATCTCTTGAGAGTCTTTTTTTCTAAAGACTTCTAGACCTATCTTTTCAGCAATAGCTCTGATTTCTGTTTTAGAATAAGCTCCACAAGGCATTAAGGTATGTGCCAATTGATCTTGTGTTAGAGTATATAGAGCATAGGTTTGATCTTTTCTATCATCTTCTGAGCGCTTTAATCTATATCTTCCCTCTTTAAAGTCTATAGTAGCATAATGCCCAGTAGCAATATAATCAGCACCTAACCCTTGAACTTTTCTTAAAAACTCTTCAAACTTTATTTTTCTATTACATTCTATACACGGATTTGGGGTTCTTCCGCTGAAATATTCCTCTACAAAATTGTCCACTACATGCTCTTTAAAAGGAGCTTTAAAATTCATAACATAGAAGGGTATATCTAAAACATCTGCTACTCGTCTAGCATCATTAACCGCCGAAAGAGAGCAGCAACCTCCTTCATTTTCCGCATATTCCGGGTTATCCGGGGCAAGCTTCATCATAATTCCAGTGACATCATACCCTTGTTCTTTTAAAAGATATGCTGCTACAGAACTATCAACTCCTCCACTCATCCCTATTACAACTTTTTTCTTCATTTAAGTATCACACCTATTCTCCATGAACTTGATCATGTATATCATCATGCTCTTCGTAATCCCAAGGTTGTAATCCTTGCTTCTCTCTGTAATCATTTATAGCTTTATGAATAGCTTCTTCTGCAAGAACTGAGCAGTGCATTTTAACTGGTGGAAGTCCATCTAAAGCTTCTGCTACAGCTACATTTGTAAGTGTCCATGCTTCATCTAAGCTTTTTCCTTTTATTAGCTCTGTAGCCATACTTGAAGAAGCTATGGCAGATCCACATCCAAAAGTTTTGAATTTACAGTCTACAATTTTATTATCTTCAACTTTTAAATAAACTCTCATTATATCTCCACATTTAGCATTTCCAACTTCTCCAATTCCGCTAGCATTTTCTATTTCTCCAACGTTTCTTGGGTTTGTAAAATGATCCATTACTTTTTCACTATATATCATAATTATTTATCCTCCTTATTAAAAAAGCTTTTAATTTTTCCATTCAAGAAACTGTCATATAATGGTGACATATCTCTAAGTCTTTGCACTATTGCAGGCACAGTTTCTATTACATAATCTACTTCTTCTTCTGTTGTTTTAGCACCCATTGAAAGTCTTAATGAACCATGAGCAACTTCATGAGGAAGTCCTATAGCTAATAATACGTGAGATGGGTCTAGAGATCCAGAAGTACATGCACTTCCACTAGATGCACATATCCCTTTAGCATCAAGCATTAAAAGTACAGATTCGCCTTCGATGAATTCAAAACTAATGTTTACGTTTCCTGGAAGTCTTCTATCTCCTTCAGGTCCATTAAGTTTAGAATATGGAATTTCAAGTAATCCCTTTATAAGTTTATCTCTTAAATAAGTTAATCTTTCTCTTTCTTCTTTTAGATTTTCCATAGCTAATTCTATAGCTTTGCCTAAACCTACTATTCCTGCTACATTTTCTGTTCCAGCTCTTCTATTTCTCTCTTGAGCTCCACCATGAACTAAATTGTGAATTCTTATACCTTTTCTTAAATATAAAACTCCAACACCTTTAGGTCCATAAATTTTATGTCCTGATAAAGATAGAGCGTCTATATCCATCTCTTTAACGTCCATATCCATATGACCTATAGCTTGAACTGCATCTGTATGGAAGAAAATTTTTCTTTCTTTACATATATCACCTATCTCTTTAATAGGTTGTATAGTTCCGATTTCATTATTAGCAGTCATTATAGTTACTAATATAGTATTTGGTTTTATAGCATTTTTAAGGTCTTCTAATCTAATAAGTCCTTCTTCATCTACATCTAAATAAGTTACTTCTAATCCTTGCTTTTCAAGGTATTCACAAGTATGAAGCACTGCATGGTGCTCTATTTTAGTAGTTATAATATGATTTCCTTTATTTTGATTAGCAAGTGCTATTCCCTTAATTACCCAGTTATCTGCTTCTGATCCACCACCAGTAAAATATATTTCTGTTGGATCTGCATTAATAGCTTTTGCCACTCTATTTCTTGCTTTATCTATAGCTTTTTTAGTTTCCCTTGAAATCGAATATATAGACGATGGGTTACCATAGAACTCCGTAAAGTAAGGTATCATCTCCTCTAATACTTCTGGTTTTGTGTATGTTGTTGCCGCATAATCCATATAAACTGTTTTATTCATTTAGGTCCACTCCTTTAATTTTCAATATGTTAGAATAATCGTCTACAATATCCTGTAAAGTTATTGCCATTGTTACAGAGTCAATACTATCCTTAATTTTTTTCCATACTATTCTAGTTGCACAACAATCAATATTGTTGCAACCATCACTATCTAGGCATGTTGAAATTTCAATAGGCCCTTCCAACACATCCAATATTTGATATACCGTAATTTCCTTTGGATCCTTGGCTAGAATATATCCTCCACTGGCTCCTCTTATACTTTTTATTAGCTCTGCTTTTCTTAAAACAGAAAATAACTGTTCAAGATAATATTCTGAAATATTTTGTCTGTTTGAAATACTCTTAATAGATATGGGACTCTTTCCAAAGTTAATAGCTAGATCAACCATAGCTTTAACTCCGTATCTTCCCTTGGTTGATAACTTCATAAACATCATTCCTTAATGTTGAGTACTTTACTATGGTTTAATAATATCAAATCAGAGTGTTTATGTCAACTATTCTTTTAATATCTGCACCAATAAAATATATCTTTAATAATATATAATAACAACTATTTATTTAAGGAGGTAAAAAATGAGTAACTTTAAGGATAACCCATATAGAGACTTAGTTTATGGAGTAGATATTAAAGTTCCATTATTAGATAAATCATATTGCATAGGTATCAATTTCGATAATGCAGCTACAACGCCTCCATTAAAATCTGTAATTGATGAAGTAATAAATTTTTCTCCTTATTACTCCTCAATACATCGAGGAGATGGATATAAATCACAATTATCCACCTATATGTATGAGACCTCAAGAGAAATTGTGAAATTTTTCATAAATGATTATAGCGATATGATGGATGTTATATATGTAAAAAACTGTACTGAAGCTATAAATAAGCTAGCTGGTATATTATCTAGCCAATATAAGGAATCAATTATTCTATCCACTTCTATGGAGCATCATTCTAATGATTTGCCATGGAGAAAAAACTTTGAAGTTAAATATGTAGAAGTAGATGATGAAGGTTATTTAGATATGAATGACTTAAAATCTAAACTAGAACTATATAATGGAAGAATTTCTTTAGTTGCAATAACTGGAGCTTCAAATGTTACTGGTATTAAAAATCCTATATATACCATAGCAAATTTAGTTCATAGTTATGGAGCTAAGATTTTAGTGGACGGAGCTCAACTAATTCCTCACAGTAAATTTTCTATAGGGCTTGAACTCCCTTTAGGACCTATTGATTTTGTTGCTTTTTCAGCACATAAGATGTATGCCCCATTTGGTTGTGGTGTATTAATTGGACCTAAAGATTTTTTTAATGAGTATGAACCTGACCATACAGGTGGAGGAACCATTAAATTCGTATCTCACGATAAAGTAATATGGACTGCTTCCCCTGATAAGGAAGAAGCTGGATCTCCAAACCTTATTGGTTCAATAGCTTTAGGTGCTGCTATAAATCAACTTTCACAAATTGGAATGTCAAATATAGATGAATATGAAAAATATTTAACTGTATATACTACAAAACATCTTCAATCTATACATTCAGTAACAATATATAGCAATTATTCCGACTTTCAAAATAAAGTTAGCATTATTCCATTTAATATAGAGGGAATGCACCATACTATAGTTGCTAAAATACTGGCTTATGAATTTGGCATTGCTGTAAGAAGTGGATGTTTCTGTGCTCATCCATATCTACAAAGGCTTTTAAAAATCCCTGACTCCATGATAGAAAAATTGACTCTTGTATCTAAAGATATTCAGCCTGGTATGGTTAGAGTTAGTTTTGGAATTTACAATACAATAGATGAAATCGATAAATTTTTATATGCCATAAAAAAAATTACAGATAATAAGAATTATTATCTTAAAAAATATAGCTCAATACAAAGTAGCTTAATATAAAAATCTGTCCCAGAATCCACTAAGTTTTACTCTGTGTTGAAATTGAATTTAAGTAGTAAGTAGTTTAAGTTCAATTTCAACATTAATGTAATACCTAGTTAAGTTATCTGAGACAGCTTTTATATTTTAATTAAACTAATTTGTTATTTTGAGTAAAAGTACTAATAATACATTTGTCAATATTCCCCACTCAAGCTATATTTATTTATACTTTTTAAAGTCAAAACCCCTTCAAACCTGCATGAATAGAACAACTATTTAAATAGTTTTCTATTTAAATAGTTTCCTATATAAATATTAAAATAGGAAGCTAGGTAAAATTTTCATACTCAAAGTAAAATAAAATGAAAGAATTTCATTTATAAAATTATATGATTAAATTAGCAACAGCTTAAATCTACTAATTAAGAAGTTCATTTATAGCAGACACATCCTTGTCACCTCGTCCTGAAAGACTTACTACTATCACTTCATTTTGCTCTAGAGTTTTTGCTAATTTAATAGTATAAGCAATAGCATGAGCACTTTCAATTGCTGGTATTATTCCCTCTAACTTTGATAAAATCATAAAAGCATTTATAGCTTCATTATCTGTAATATATTTATAGCTCGCTCTACCAATTTCATTTAAAAATGCATGTTCAGGTCCAACTCCTGGATAGTCAAGTCCTGGGGAAATAGAATACGCTTCCTTAACATCTCCACTATCATTCTTTAAAACAAGGGTATTCATACCATGAATAATAGCCTCTCTTCCTTTTGTTATTGTAGCTGCATGCATTTCTGTTTCTACTCCATAACCTGCTGCCTCTACTCCAACAAGATTAACATCTTTATCTTCTAGGAAAGCTGTAAATATTCCAATGGCATTACTTCCTCCCCCAACACAGGCAACTACATAATTAGGAAGCTTATTTTCCTTTTCTAATATTTGTTTTCTAGCCTCTTCACCAATTATTTTCTGAAATTCCTTGACAATCCTTGGATAAGGATGAGGTCCCACTGCAGAACCAAGGACATAAAAAGTATCCGAAATATTTTTAACCCATTTTTCTAAAGCTTCATTCACTGCATCATTTAATGTTTTAGTACCGCTAGTTGCTGGAGTAACTTTTGCTCCTAATATTTTCATTCTAAACACATTAAGCTCTTGTCTTTTTATATCTTCCTCCCCCATTACAATTTCACATTCCATTCCAAATTTTGCGGCTAAAGTAGCTGTAGCAACTCCATGTTGACCAGCTCCTGTTTCTGCAATTACTTTATTTTTACCCATTCTCTTAGCCAATAGTATTTGTCCTAAAACATTATTTATTTTATGGGCTCCTGTATGATTTAAATCTTCCCTCTTTAAATACACTTTAGCTCCTCCACAAAACTTTGTTAGATTCTCAGCAAAATATAATGGTGTTTCCCTACCACTATAATCCTTTAAATAATAATTATACTCCCTCATAAATTCCTTATCTTCAATAGCTTTATCAAAAGCTTCTTCCAACTCACCTAAAGCCTTTTTCACCTCATCTGAAACATAGGCTCCACCATATTTACCAAAGTATCCTTTCATAATAAAATCTCCTTTTCTCCAAAAATATTTCTATAATTTTTATTAAATCTATTAAGTTTCTCTTTT
>Ga0213828_1002839_pt1 | contig 12100 bp, 10 predicted proteins | sample MC6MC0897MG_FD_180664 | JGI IMG/M metagenome (GOLD analysis project Ga0213828, IMG submission 180664) | Enriched soil aggregate microbial communities from Iowa State University, Ames, United States - MC6-MC0897-MG | ecosystem: Environmental > Terrestrial > Soil > Unclassified | place: USA: Iowa...
CGACTTGGCGCCTGCCTCAATCTTTACAGCGGAACGAATGTAGTCGCCCTCCGCAGACGTCACGGCGGGATACCAGAACAGCAACGTCTGCCGGTCGGGATCTTCAAGGTCCAGCTCGACACGGAATTGGTCGGTGGGCATGATCCGATTTGCAATCTCGCCCAAATGCACTGCCATCACCTCGGCAATGTACTGCCGGCAGGCGTCGCGGATGCGATTGAGACGGACGCGGCGTTGTTTGCCGCTCAAGGCGTGGAGGTCCGACACCTCGATCGGCTCGCCGATATCCTGGCGAAACACCGTAATGTCTATGTCCTCGGAAAAGCGCGAAATCAGTCCGAATGATTTGGATAGGGACGTGCCGCCCTTGAACAGCAAACGCGGCCCATTGGACGGCAAGCCGTTGAACAGGGCATCCAAAACCCAGCACACCCAGAAGTCTTTTTCGACATGTTGAACGGCGGTGCCCAAACGCGCGGCCGTGGTCAGAAACAAGCCGCGACGCTCTGCGCCGCTCGCCTGAATGACCGTCTGGAAATTCAAATTCATGCCGAGGTCCCACTGCGCGATTGGCGCTATCTGGAGACCGTCATTGTCTCCTCGGGGGCACCTACCTGTGGAGCGCAACCGGGCAATTCTCGGACCAAATCCTGCATCCACGCGGGCAAGGTGCTGAATCCCGCCGATATGTCTTGGCGAATGGCAGCTCCTTGAGGAGAGTCTGCCAGGATGGCAGACAGCCGTTTGAGGATGTTGGGTTTGTTGGCGGGCAAAGTGTCTTTGAGCCAGTGCAACGCCTGCACAACGCGCATTGCAGGCCTTCCGGCCCAAAACAAACGGCTTGGAGCAGTGAGCTTGAACTGAATCACCAGATTGTCGAACCGGATGGCCCGCCGGCGAGCATCGGTATGAATCGTGACGTGCGCGGGCACGGCATGAGTCAGTCCCAGATCGTTCGCGGCGGTCATGCCATCGACCAGCAAACGCAACTGATCCCGACGGGCGATCGCATCCAGCACCGCGCGATAGTCCGGGACTGCGGCCTTTTTCGTCAGGCTGTTTACTCTGGGCCGGTCATACAACCCACGGTCGATCCGGCGCAATTTCCCCGCGGCAGCAAGGCGCTGCAGCGCCTTGTCCACCGCGTCGCGGCCACCCAGATGGGCGAAGTCAGCCGCGCCCCAGACATGGCCGGGCCTGGCGGCCTCCATGCTGGCCTCAATCTGAGTCTTGATATCGTTCATAGCGCATCCTTGTCCGATATTTGTATATCTTTTTCGGACAGACGGCAAATCTGTCCGAAATTTGTAGGCCAATTTCGGACGGTGTGATTACTACGCCCCCCTCAAACCGTCTCCTTATCCAACCGCCGCACCGCCGCGCTCAGCGTCGAGAAATCAAACTCCTTCCGTCCGCGCATCACCAGCCGGATCAGCACGGTCGTTACCACCGGCACAAACGCCGCCAGCAGGAACGATTCCAGCAGGAAGGTCGGCTTATCCCCCGGCGCGGGGAAGAAGAAAAGGCCGGCGATCAGCCCCGTGATGGTGGCCGTGGTCGCCGTGAATCCATCGTGCTTGCGGCTGAAAAGCCCGTAAAACACCGGGAAGGCGGCGGCCGAGCACAGCAGGTCGGCCAGCAGGAACAGGTACAGCACGCTGTAGCCTTGCGACGCCACGATCATCACGGGGATCGCCATCAGCAGCACCAGCCACCGCGCCAGGCGCTTCATGGTGGCGCCGCCGGCGTTGGGCATCAGGCGGCGCAGGTCGACCGCAATGATGCTGGACACCGCGCTGATGGCGGTGTCGGCGGTGCTCATGACCAGGGACAGGCCCAGCGGAATCAGGGCAATGACGAACCACGCCGGGGCGTGCGGCATGATGACGCTGAACAGCGCGATCGAGCTGTCGCCCTCGGGCGCCAACCCCACAAAGGCCAGGCCGAACAGGCCCATCAAAAAGATGAACGGCGCCACCAGCACGCCGCCCAGCAGAAAGCCGTTGCGCATTGTGCGGGTGTCGCGGGCGGCGTAGATGCGTTGCCAGTTGCCCTGGTGGAAGATGCCGGTCAGCAAAATGGCGACAAAGAAGGTCAGTCCCGCCTTCACGCCCACCGGGTCGGTCAGGTCCAGCAGTTGCGGCGCCTTGGCCTGCAGGGCTTCGATGGTGGGCAATGCGCCACCGGCCGCCTGCCAGCCGACGACGCACAGCACCACCAGCAGCGGCACGATGATCATCATCTGCACCTGATCGGTGAAGATGGACGAGCGCAGGCCGCCGTAGGTGGTGTAGAGCAAGGTCGTCCCCATCACGATGGCGGCGGTGGCCCACAGCGGCACGGGCGCCAGCATCGCGACCAGCTTGGCAATGGCGGTAACCTCGGCCGACAGCGCGATGAACAGGTAGAACAGCATGATGAAAAGCGCCAGGCCGTACATGGGCCGGCCGTAGCGCGCCATCAGGAACTCGGTCAGCGTGTGGCCGTGCGGGATCAGTTCGCGCATGCGCCGGCCCAGCGGAATCATGACCAGGCGCGGCGACATCGACCCGAGCGCGTAGCCGATCACGGCGGCCAGCCCGCCCCAGGTTGCGGCCTGCGCCGGCGAAAAGAGAATCCATGCGCCCAGCGTGGACGCCATCAGCGTCAGGATCGTGCCAAACGACCCCTGGCTGTTGCGCGCGACGATGTAGTCTTCCAGGGTGCCGCGCTTGCGCCGGGTGTACAGCACGCTGGCCACGGCGAAGCCGCCCGAGAACAGCAACAGCCATACCAGGGCGGTGGTTTGGGTCAACATGAAGGTCGGTCCTCCCGCGGGCGGCCTGACGCCGGACGCGTAACGCGGCGGCCCGCCGTCAGGGAGGCCGCAAGATGAATGGAATCAGGGAGGGCGCGCGAGAGACTTGCGGAGTCCTTCCCTTCGCCGGCATTACCCGGATCAGGTTCAAAGGGTTACCGCATAGACGCGGAATCTCAGCCCGTACAGGGCTCCCCCAGGAATTGCCGCAAGGTTAGGAGAGCGGCGCGGCGATGTCAACGCGCGGCGTGAGAAACGTTGGGCCGGGAATACCGGGCAGGCGCCGCGGCCGCGCAAGCCCCACCCACCGCAACCGCGCCCGCCCGCCGTTTTATGCTAAGTTCGCCCGCTTGCGGCACCCGCGGGCGTGCCGGACGCGGCAATCAATGACGCAATTGATGACGCAACTGATGAGCAATCGACGAGCTGATCGCCATGATGCACCTGAACCTGTTCATTTTCGGCTGCGGCCACCATCGCGCGGCCTGGCGCCACCCGGACTCGGCGGCCGAGCGGCTGGGCGACATCAGCTATTACGAAAGCCTGGCCCGCACGGCCGAGCGCGGCAAGCTCGACGCCATTTTCTTTGCCGACGGCCAGTCGATGGACAACATCGGCGACGGGCCGCGTTGGTATCTTGAACCGCTCACCACGATGGCCGCGATCGCCCGCGCCACCACGCGAATCGGCCTGATCAGCACGGTGTCCAGCACGTTCTTCACGCCCTTTCATGCGGCGCGCATGGTGGCCTCGCTGGATCACATTTCCGGCGGCCGCATGGGCTGGAACGTGGTGACCTCGATGTTCGACGCCGAGGCGCGCAATCACGGCTACGAAGCCATGCCCGGCCACGACTGGCGCTACGCGCGCGCCGAGGAATTTGTCGACGTTGCGCTGAGGCTGTTCGACTCGTGGGACGACGACGCGCTGGTCATCGACCGCAACGGCCACTTCGGCGTGCCGGACCGCCTGCACAAGATAGATCACCATGGCGAACACTTTCTGGTGGACGGCCCGCTTACCGTGCCGCGACCGCCGCAGGGGCATCCGGTGCTGTTCCAGGCGGGCGCCTCGGATCAGGGCCGCGATCTGGCGGCGCGCCGCGCGGAAGCCATCTATGCCGTGGCCTACGACTTGCCCGCCGCGCAGTCCTATTACCGCGACATCAAGCAACGTGTCCGGGCCGCTGGCCGCGACGCGTTCGTGCCCATCATGCCGGGCCTCGTGACCTATGTCGGCTCGACCGAAGCCGAGGCCCGCGCCAAGCAGCGCGAATTGGACGAACTCCTGCCCGCGGACGCCTCATTGCGCCAACTTGGAACGTTCGTCCTGCAGGATTGTTCGGGCTGGGAACTGGACGCGCCCGTGCCGCCCCTGCCCCCGCTGTCCGACTTCACCGGTCCCAAGGGCCGTTACGGCACCATCCTGCGCATCATCGAAACCGAACAGCCCACCGTGCGCCAGTTGCTCGGCCGGCTGGCCGCGGGCGGCGGGCACTGCACGATGGTGGGCACGCCGGAGCAGATCGCGGACCGGATGGAACATTGGTTCAGGAATGAAGGCGCCGACGGCTTCAACCTGATGCCCCCGTCACTGCCGGGCGGCATCGACGACTTTGTGGAGCAGGTGGTGCCGGTGCTGCAACAGCGCGGGCTGTTCCGTAAGGACTACGAACACGCCACGCTGCGCGGGCATCTGGGCCTGGAACGACCGGGCCGCTGAGAGGGCAGACGCCGGACCGAAAAGCGTGCCGATCAGCTTGTCTGGGTCAATGGTTCGCGTTCGGTTTCGGGGACACGCGGCCGGGCAGCCGGTTGCGGCCGGCGAGCACGGGTGGCGATCCAGTCGTAAAGGCGAACGCCCGGCTCGCGCATCAAGGCGGTGACTACGCCGCTGACCACCAGCCCCAACACGATCAAGGGTAGCCAGGCCATCATGACGCACGCTTGCAGATTGCGGCGGCCGTACCGCAGGAGCTTGACCGGCACTTCGGCGCGCCGACCGCGATGGATTCGCGGGCTACCGCGCACTGCCTGATCTTGTCTTCAATGATGTTGCACATACAAAAACTGCCGTCGCGGGCAAGCATGACTGCCCACGGCGAAAAATCAAAAATGTAATGTAGCGTAGATTATGTTTCTACAAGCTTCACGAAACGGGGTGAAATCAAAATCCGCGTGACTTTATGGACTGCCCGGCGCAGCGCAGGCAGGCAAGGACGGACCGCCTGACGCTATGCCCGCTACACGTTGGGAAACTTCTCCACGATCTCCAACACGCCGTTGATGACGAACTGCACGCCCATGCAGACCAGCAGGAATCCCATCACGCGTGAGATCGCCTCGACACCGCTCTTGCCGATGACGGCGACGATGCGGCCCGCGAAATGCAGGCAGACCCAGAACAAGAGCCCCAGCAGCGCAAACACGATGACCGGGGCCACGCCCACCACCCAACGCGCATAGTCCGGTGCAATGGCCGAATCGACCGACGACGCGCCGCTGATGATCATGGCGATCGTGCCGGGTCCCGCCGTGCCGGGCAGGGCAAGGGGCACGAATGCGATGTTGGGGCTCTGGCGCTCCTGCGCGTCGGCCGCGGCCTCGGCCTCCAGGGCGCGCGGCTGGTCCGACGGAAACAGCATGCTGAAGCCGATGCTGACCACGATCAGTCCGCCCGCAATGCGCAGGCCGGGGATGGAAATGCCGAAGGTGTGCATCAGCAGCGCGCCGGCGTAGTAGGTCACCAGCATGATCCCGACCACGTAGAACGCCGCCTGGGTCACCTGCTTCTGCCGTTCCTTGAAAGGTATCTGCTGGCCAAGCGACAGCAGCAGCGTCATGGACGTCAGCGGATTGGCCAGCGGCAGCATCAGCGCCAAACCCAGGCTGACGAGCTTGCCCAGTTGAATCAGTTCATCAATCATGTCCGCTCGCTAGAGTGTGCGCGCCGTCTACTCTACCTCACGCGGCCCAGCAACTCGGTCCACGGGCAGCGGCTGACCAGCGCGACCCAGAACGCCGCTCATCGTGACCACGCCGCGGCCATCGGAATGAGCATCGGCGCGGCTAATCATCAGCATCCATTAAACTGATGCAATTCCCGCAGCGGGCCGTGCTGCCTAGCATACAAGCGCCCGTTGCCTGCGGCTCTGCCGCGGCGCATTGCCATTGCCACCCGGAGTTTCCTCTTGACCGACCTCTTTCAATTCAGCCGCGGCACCGCCCCGCTGCTGATCTCCATTCCCCACCTCGGCAGCCAGATTCCCGACGCGCAGCGTCCGCACATGACGGACGTAGCTCTGCAATCCGGCGACACCGACTGGCATCTGGACACCCTCTATCAGTTCGCCCAGGCGTTGGGCGCGTCCGTGCTGGGCGCGCGCTATTCCCGTTACGTGGTCGACCTGAACCGCCCGCCCAACGACGAAAGCCTGTATCCCGGGCAGACCAAGACCGGCCTGTGCCCCACCCAGGCCTTTCGCGGCGATGCGCTTTACCAGAACGACGCTGTGCTGACCGACGCGGAACGCGCCCAGCGCCTGGAGGCGTACTGGAAGCCCTATCACGCCAAGCTGCAAGAAGAGATTGACCGCATCAAGGCCGAGCACGGCACGGTGCTGCTGTGGGAAGCGCACTCGATCGCCAGCGTGCTGCCGCGCCTTTTCGAGGGCAAGCTGCCCGACCTGAACATCGGCACGTCCGACGGCGCCTCCTGCGCGCCCGACATCCTGGCCGCCGTGCATGAACAGTTGAACGGTTGCAAGGATTACACCTGGGCCGTCAATGGCCGTTTCAAGGGCGGCTACATCACGCGCCATTACGGTTCGCCGGCTGACAATGTGCACGCCATCCAGCTCGAGATGTGCCAGTCCACCTACATGGACGAAACATACCCGTACGGCTATCGCCCCGATCTGGCCGACAAGGTCATTCCGGTGGTCGAAGGCATGGTGACTGCCGCGCTGCGCCAGACCACCGCGCGCCAGCGCTAAGCCCTGTTGAAACGCCGCCGGACGCCCACGCCATGAACCGCTTTTCGTTCACCAGCACGGAAAACTATCCGGAATGGAGCCTGCTGTTGACGTGGGTGGCGGTGGTGGAAGCGGCGTCGGTCTCGGGCGCGGCGCGGCTGTTGGGGTTTTCGCAGGCGGCCGTGTCGCAGCGGATCAAGCAGCTTGAAGCCGCCATGTCGACCGAACTGCTGGACCGCAGCACCCGCCCTGCCCGGCCGACGCCGGCCGGCGAGCTGCTGTTCGAACACGCCGCGCGGCTGCTGGCGCAGGCCGGCGACATGACGGAAAGCGTGCGCAACCTTAGCCGGGCCAAGCGCAACATCGTGCGCTTCGGCTGCGTGGACTCGTTTGCCGGCACGCTGGGACCGACCCTGATCCACGGCCTGTCCGGCGCGTCGCGCCAGATCCGGCTGTGGTCTGGCATCACGCCCGTGCTGGACAAGCAGCTGGAAGACCGGCAGCTAGACCTCGTCGTCACCACCAGCGCATCGGCAGGCAAGCCCACCATCCGCAAGTACAGTCTGTTCAGCGAGCCCTACGTGCTGATCGTGCCGCGCTCGATGAGCATGGACCGGATCGACACGCTGAAAGAATTGGGCCAGCGCGCCCAGTTCATCCGCTACAGCGCACGTTCGTTCATCGGCGCCGAGATCGACCGGCTGGTCGAGTCGCACGGCGTGATGATCGAGCGGACTTACGAGTTCGACAATACCGATCCGCTGCTCAGCCTGGTCACGGCCGGGCTGGGCTTTGGCATCAGCACGCCGCTGTGCATCTGGCAGTCCCGCCATTTCCTGGACCAGTTGCGCGTGCTGCCGCTGGCGCCCTTCCTGGGCGCGGCGCGGGCCGACGATCCCGCGCTGTCGCGCACGCTGTATCTGGCCGCGCGCCAGCAGGAGGTGGGCAAGCTGCCCGCCGAGGCGCGCGACGTGATCCTGATGGCGATGGAGCGCCTGATCCAGAAGGAACTGGCCCCGGCGCTGGGGCTGCCGCCGGCCACGCTGTGGCGCAGCCTGCGGCGTTGACGTAAAGCCCGCGGCGCCCCGAACGCGGGGTTCGGCAGCGAAGGGCTGCCCGCGGCGTTGGCGCGTTCTGCGGCGTCGACGCCGCATCCATCACGGCAGCGAGGACGTCAGCGCCGGCACGGCTTCGAACAGGTCGCCCACCAGCCCGTAATCCGCCACGCCGAAGATCGGCGCGTCGCCGTCCTTGTTGATGGCGACGATGACCTTGGAATCCTTCATGCCCGCCAGATGCTGGATCGCGCCCGAAATCCCGACGGCCACGTACAGGTCCGGCGCAACGATCTTGCCGGTCTGGCCGACCTGCCAGTCGTTCGGCGCATAACCCGCGTCGACGGCAGCGCGCGAGGCGCCCAGCGCCGCGCCCAGCTTTTCGGCCAGGGGATCGAGCAGCTTGAAGTTTTCCGCGCTGCCCAGGCCGCGTCCGCCCGACACCACGGCGCGCGCGCCACCCAGGTCGGGGCGTTCTGACACCGCTATCTCGCGGCTGATGAATCGCGACTGGCCCGCCGCCGTCACGGCCTCGACCGCTTCCACCGTGGCGCTGCCGCCTTCGGCAGACACCGCATCGAATGCCGTGGGGCGGATCGTGGCCACGACCACCGGATAACCGCTCTTGACCGTCGCGATCGCGTTGCCGGCGTAGATCGGACGCTTGAAGGTATCGGGCGCCAGCACTTCTATCACGTCCGACACCTGCGCCACGTCGAGCAACGCGGCAATGCGCGGCGCCACGCTCTTGCCCTGCGCCGTCGCGGCCAGGAAGACGTGCGAGTAGCCGGCGGCCGCCGCCACGGCCTCCGCGGCCACGGCTTCCGGCAGGCCATTGGCAAGCTGCGGCGCCTGCGCCAGCAGCACCTTTGCCACCCCGGCGACCCGTGCAGCCGCCTCGGCCACCGGCTGCGCGCCATCGCCCGCGACCAGTACGTGGACCGGCATGTCCAGCCTGCCCGCGGCAGAAATGGCGTTGAGCGTGGCGCCACTCAGCGCCCGATTATCGTGTTCGGCAATAACAAGGACAGTCATCAGATCACCTTGGCTTCGTTCTTCAGTTTGTCGACCAGCGCGGCCACGTCGGCGACCTTGATGCCGGGTGCGCGCGCCGCCGGCTCTTCGACGCGCAGCGTCTGCAGGCGGGACACCGGGTCCACGCCCAGCGCCTCCGGCGTTTCCACATCCAGCGGCTTCTTCTTGGCCTTCATGATGTTGGGCAACGTGACATAGCGCGGCTCGTTCAGGCGCAGGTCCGCCGTCACAATGGCCGGCAGCGTCAGTTCCACCACTTCCAGGCCGCCGTCCACTTCGCGCGTCACGCGCGCCGTGCCGTCGCCGATGGCGATGGCGCTGGCGTTGGTGGCCTGCGGCCAGCCCAGCAGGGCCGCCAGCATCTGGCCGGTCTGGCAGGCGTCGTCGTCGATGGCCTGCTTGCCCAGGATCACCAGCGCGGGCGCTTCCTTGACCACGACGGCGCGCAGCAGCTTGGCGACTTCCAGCGGCTGCAAGGCGGCATCCGTCTGCACCAGCACGCCGCGGTCGGCGCCGATGGCCAGCGCGGTGCGCAACGTCTCCTGCGACTGCGCCGTGCCGCACGACACGGCCACGACTTCAGCAGCCGCGCCCTGCTCTTTCAGGCGCACGGCTGCCTCGACGGCGATTTCATCGAACGGGTTCATCGACATCTTCACGTTGCCGATGTCCACGCCGCTCTGGTCGGCCTTGACGCGCACGTTGACGTTGTAGTCAACCACGCGTTTGACCGCGGCAAGTACCTTCATGGAAACACTCCTGAGTGAAAGGAATCAACGGACGCCCCGGGTTGTGACTGGGACGGCTGTAGTTTGGTCAGTCCGGGAAGCTTTTCTGGACCGTGATGTCCAGGATCACGGTGAAGTCGGTTTGCGTGGCTGGGGCGCCGGGGGTGGCGACGCCCGCCGTACAGACGCCCGGCGTATCGACGCCCGGCGAATCGACGCCCGGCATTTCCACGCCGCGCGTTATCTCGTATGCCCCCGCCGTCACCCGCACCCGCGTAACCTCGAGCCCATCCGCGCCGGCCGGCAACGCGCCGACCTCGCAGCAACCGGACGCCGACCCCGAACAGGTCACCGACGCCCTCGCACCGCCGCGCAAGACAAAGAGATTCAGCACCTGCACCGGTCCGCCCACCAACGTGGATTGCAGCAACGCATCGCCGCCAAACACCGCCGGTTCACGCAGCCGCAACGGCACGGCCACACCCTCGCCTTGCAGCATCACGCCCTCGCCCGCCAGCACGACCGACACGCGGTCATACCCGGGAAACCGTGAATACGGGCCGTCGCGTTCGATATCGGCGATGCTGACGCGCCAGCGTCCGGCTGGGTCGGCCACCAGCGTGCGCGTGACACCCCCGCCGTTCTTCCACGGCTCGGGCGGCAGCGCCAACCAGCTGGCTTGCACCGGACCGCGCGGATCAGGAGACTGCGCCAAGGCCGTACTTCCCGGTCAACAGCGCGCCGCGCTGAAAGCGCCCCAATTCGTAAGGCGTGAGCGACACGTCGGTCGCCAGACCCAGCGCCTCCTGCGCCAGCACGCGACCCACGGTGGGCGAGAGCTTGAAGCCGTGGCCCGAGAAGCCGAAGCCCACGATCAGCCCTTCGACCCCCGGCACACGGCCCAGCACGGGGTTCCAGTCAGGCGTCACGTCGTAGACACCGGTCCACGACGATGCCAGTCCGGCGGTCTCATAGGCGGGGAAGCGGTCCGCCACCTGCGCGCCGACCTCGGCCACGTAGTCCAGCGGAATGTCGCCCTGCTCGGCGTCGCTCTTTTGCAGCGCCTCGCCGACGATGCCTTCGCTGACCAGCATCTGGTTGCCGCCGTAGCTGCGGCAATACAGCATGCCGGGCGAGGCCAGGTCCTTGAAGACCGGCATCGAATACGTATAGGGCGCCGCGTCGCATTCCAGCGCGAGCACGGCGTGGCGCTCCGGCACGACGGGCATCGCCACGCCGGTCCAGCCGGCGAGTTCCGGCGTCCAGATGTTCTGCGTGCTGATGACGAGCGGCGCGCTGTAGTCGCCTTCGGACGTCACCACGCCCGTCACGCGGCCGTTGTCGATGATCAGGCGCTGGACGTTGACGTTTTCGCGGATGGTGACGCCGCGGCGGCGGGCGCCGCGCGCAAAGCTGGTGGCCACCAGATACGCGTCCGCAAAGCCCGCCTCGGGCTCATAGCCGATCAGCGCGGCGTTGTCGAAGGACGCAATGGGCAGCAGCTCACGCGCCTGCGCGGCATTCAGCAATTCCAGCGCGATGCCCTGCGCCTGCTGCTGCGCCAGTGCGCCGCGCAGCGGTTCCAGCTTGTCGTCGTCGGCGGCGGTGATCAGGTAGCCGCACTTGACCAGGCCGCACGAGGCCTCTTCGTCGCCCAGATAGCTGGCGAAATTGTTGAACACGCTCCACGAGCGCTGGGCCAGCTCCACGTTCTCGCGCACGGAATAGTGCGTGCGCAGGATGCCGGACGACTGCGACGTGGTGCCCGCGCCGATGGTCTCGCGGTCCAGCACCAGCACGTTCTTCGCACCGAGTTCGGCCAGGTGAAACGCCACCGAACTGCCGATCACGCCGGCACCAATCACGATCACGTCAAAACTTTTCACGACAAGGCTCCAAGGACAAGTGCGGCGAGTGTGGACCCGCCGTTTCGGAGCTGCAGAAATTTAAGCGCCGCTGATGTTGACCATCGCCGCTCCTTATATTCATGCCACCGCCAGGCGCTCGGGCGAAAGTCTCGTCTGCCGCACCCCAGAGTGCCGGCGACATGGAATCTATCGGTCAATCTACATTCAAGTAGGGGAAAAATATGAACATGAATCGCCGCGCCATGCTGGTGCGCACCGCTGCACTTGCGGGCGCAAGCGCCCTGGGCTTTCCGATGATCGGCCGCGCCGCCGGCGCGTCCTACACCTATGGCGGCTCGGCCTGGCTGGGCCATTACTCCGCCTACATCGCGATGAAGACGGGGCTGTTCGCCAAGCAGGGTCTGGACATCAAGTGGCAGAGCTTTGCCACGTCGTCGGACCGCATGAGCGCGGTGATGGCGGGCAATGTGGACCTGGCGGGCACGGGCGTGGTGTCGTCGCTGGCGCTGATGGCCGCGGGCGCGCGCCAGTTCCAGGTCATCGCCACCCCCAACAACTTCGGCCGTGCCGAAGGCGTGCTCGTGCGCGACAACGTCAAATCCGTTGCCGACCTGAAGGGCAAGAAGATCGGCGTCACGTACGCC
>Ga0213828_1002840_pt1 | contig 12098 bp, 8 predicted proteins | sample MC6MC0897MG_FD_180664 | JGI IMG/M metagenome (GOLD analysis project Ga0213828, IMG submission 180664) | Enriched soil aggregate microbial communities from Iowa State University, Ames, United States - MC6-MC0897-MG | ecosystem: Environmental > Terrestrial > Soil > Unclassified | place: USA: Iowa...
GTGTTTTTTCTGCCGCCTTTTTGTATTTCTCCTCGAAATAACTTCTGTCCAAGGAACCTTCCCCATAATCGGATAATGTTTTCTTAGTTGAAGCCTGACCTGTCACACTGTTCCAGCCCACAGTCTCCCCGGCAGACAAGACCCTGGTCAGACAGGAAAAGCCGGAAGGCACAATATTTTGAGTGATCTGCTTTTTTTGAAGCAGCTCCTTAAGACTGTGTCGGATCAGGCCCACAGGATGTTCCAATGCCGTATCATGTTCAAACACAAGCTCAGGATCTGCAATAATGGGTAACAGCCGGCCAGATTCTGATAAAGAAATTATAAAATTACCTTCTTCCACCCTAGAAACAACTGCCGAATCCCCTGTGCTGTACCGCACCCGGTAATAAGGCGTCCTCTTCTCTATATCCTCCACCTGCATCCAGGCTTTCATGGTCTGGGCCATTTCCTTCATTTCTTTTAATCCAATTCCATAGGGGATGACTCCAGGCATTCCATCCAGTATCTGTAAGTCTAGCTTCTGTTTGGAGATGTTTTGTATGGTCACCCTTCTCACCAGGCCGGCAACCGCTTCATCGGGAAGGGTATAATACAGGACATTGGTTTTTAGACCTTTTTCCTCGTTGATTTCTTCCAGCTCCAGTTCATTCATACCCACATACATACGAGTTTTCACGGAATCCAGGCGAAATGGTTCATATACCTCATTCCCAGTCTTTATAAAGGTGCGAAACCCCATGTTCCTTACAAGCTGATAAGCCTGATGGGCCGGATAAAATTCCATAATGGAATGATTCTTATTTCCTACACCAAAGCTTGCAACTGCCTGGCCCCGGTTTGTATAGAAGCACCAGAGAGGGATGCCGTAAATTCCGTTTATTCCTGGAAGGAAGCTGGAAAATGCCGGTTTCTGATTATAATCTTCTATTATAAATCTTCCTCTTGAATCAAACATATTCTTATCATCCTTTCACCGCACCTGCAACCAAGCTATCCTGGATCTGATTGCTCAGAATAAAATAAATGACAATGGTGGGCAGGGTTGCAATGACCATGCCCGCTCCGATTAACCCCCAATCAGTGGAATATTGACCTGCAAAGGACATGATTCCTACAGGCAAGGTCCGGTACCGGTCGCTGTCCACAAAGGTATTAGCTAACATCAGCTCATTCCAGGTCCCTAAAAAAGTAAAAATAGAGGCGGTGGCAATCGCCGGCTTGATGATGGGAAGTATAATGGTTGCAAAGCACCGGAAAATCCCGCAGCCATCAATACAGGCCGCCTCTTCTATTTCTATGGGAATGCTTTTGTAAAATCCGATTAATATCATAATGCTCATGGGAAGGGCTCCCGCAATATAAGGGATAAGAAGCCCGAAATATCCGCCTTTTAATCCGGTCTTATCTAGGACCTGAAATAAGGGCAGCAAGGCAGCCTGGGCCGGAATCATAATTCCCAATGCGAAAATTCCAAATACCAGGGATTTAAGCTTCCATTTCATTCTGGCTATTGCATAAGCAGCCATAGCAGATAAAATTCCTGCAACGGCCACAGTTGCCATGGAATAGAATACGGAGTTTAAAAAGTACCGGATTAAGTTTGTCTGGGTAAATGCATTACCGTAATTTTCCCATCTCCAGACCTGGGGAAGCCCGATGGGGTTATCTCCAAATATCTCCCCATTGCTTTTTAAGGAAAAGGTAAAAAGCCAATATAATGGAAAGAGCTGGGTCAGTGCAATGAGGCACAGCAGCAAAAACTTTATCTTTTTTTTCATCTTCATAGGACCGCCTCCTCATCTATATGGCTGATGCATTTTCTTCCGCTTTTTTAAATAACTTACTTACAATAAAGGTAAACAACAGGCATTCCACCACAATGAAAAAAGCCTGTGCGCTTCCATACCCATATAGGCCTCTGCGGAATAAATTGTTGTACATCAGGGTTGCAGGTACTTCACTGGCATGGTTCGGACCGCCTCCGGTCATGACATAAATAAGATCAAAGGCCCTTAGCGAACCGGTAATGGAGAATATGACACAGGTCTTGATAACCGGAGCCAGGAGAGGCAGTGTAATCTTTGTATTCACCTGCCACTTACTGGCACCATCGATTTGAGCTGCCTCATAATAATCCTGGGAAATGGATTTGATCCCAGCATAAAAAATCAGCATGTGGTAACCGATATACTGCCACACCGCAGGAATCAAAGTAGAAAGAAATGCGGTTTTGGGATTGGAAAGCCAGGAATAGCTGAAATCAGAGGCTCCCAGAGCGCGGATTAAATGGTTTAGAAGACCATATTCGCTGTTAAACATCTTCATCCAAAGCTGACCGATTACCATACTGGAAATGACCACCGGCAAAAAGTAAACGGTGCGAAAGAACTTTTCTCCTTTTACCCCCCTAGCCAGAACCATCGCCAGTAAAAGGGAGATGGGAAGCTGAATGAGTAAGGAGGCACCCACTAACAGAAAGGAATTTAAAACAGCCTTCACAAAGTGGCGGTCCTCCGCAAACAGCCTAATATAATTCACAAGTCCGATGAACTTCATTTCCCCCATGCCATCGTACTGGAAAAGGCTGTAGGCTCCGGAAATAAAGAGGGGGATCATACTAAAGCTGATAAACAGGATGAGCGCAGGCAGCACAAAGCAGGCCACAAATCTCTTTTTCCCCAACATGTTATTCATAATCAGTCTCCTCTACTTTGGGCAAAAAATGGGTATCGCCTGGTTCTGTAAGCGATACCCCCTTTGCTCTTACTTACTTATTGATAGCTGCTTCATGTTCCTTTATAAATTCACCCGTATCGGCGCCTGGAGCGAACAGGGTCTGCACCTGTTCATTGTGAATGGTGGCCGGTTCTGCATCAAGAGAGGTATCCCATGCAAGGACTGAGGTCTTTCCTTGAGAAAGGAGATCCTTGATCTGTACGAAAAGAGGATTTAAGCCCTTTTCATCTACCTCAGTTTTCCAGCCGCTGAAGCCAGTGCCTGACTCATAAGCAGCTTCACCCATCTTCTCATTTATGTAGATTGCAAATTTAGCAGCCTCATCCGGATTCTTCGTGCTCTTATTCACCCAGAAAGATTCTACGAATCCGCCGCAATAATCGGTTTCATTTCCTTTGCCGGTAATCATAGGGATCTTCATTGCCACCACATCCTCCGGATTGATGGTAACGGCTTTATCTGTATAAATGCCATTTGCAAACCAGCTTCCCATAAGCCTCATGGCCGCCCTTCCTGTTCCAAAGGCTGCATTGGCATCATCATTGCCCTGTTCCAGAGGATTGGCTCCAAATGCGCCCATCTTGTATAATTCCTGGACCTTATCAGCCGCTTCTGCATAGCCTTCTCCTTCAAAGGGAGCCTGGCCGGTAAGCATCTTGTTGATTCCCTCTGCCCCTACGGTTCTTAGTGCCAGCGCCTGATAGATAAATGCCGCATTCCAGCCATCTTTTGCGCCAGAAGCCAGAGGGGTTACCCCGTCAAGAGCCTTCAGCTTTTCAACTGCGGCTACCAGCTTGTCGTATGTATCGGGTAACTCTGCTCCTGCCTGATCAAATAATGCCTTATTGCAGTATAAGGTCATATACCAGGAAAAGGAGGGAAGAGAATAGGTTTTCCCATTGTATTCAAAAGCTGCCGTGGAACCCTCCAGAAGTTTTCCCTTAGTTTCATCTGTGATATAGGAATCCAGCGGAAGGAGTTTATCCGCATTGATCATCTTCCTTGCAGTCCCTGCCCCCCAGTAATAGAACACATCAATTCCCTTCGCATCTCCAGCAAACTCTGCGGAAATCTTAGTTTTATAAGCCTCCGTATCCAGGGTCTGTGTGTTGATTTCCACATTGGGATTTTCCGCTAAGTAAGCGGCAACCGCCTCGTCGTACTTTTTCTTTAATTCATTGGTATCGTTGGACCATTGGTGCCAGACATTTAATACGGTCTTTTCCGTCTTTCCCTCCCCTGAACTGCCGGCGTTTGTTGGAGCGGCACTGCCTTTGCTTCCACAGCCTGTCATACCTGCTGCCAGGGTTAATGCCAATGCCACGGCTGAAACTCTTTTTAATAAACTTTTTTTCATCTCAATCTCCTCCTGGGTTTTCTTTGTTTCCTTCTGATATCAGTATACCGAAACTCCTTTTTTAACTCAATTTAATATTTTGACCCAAAAGGTTAGAAATTTTACTACCTTTGCTTATATTCCTTAACAGTCACTCCCACATGCTTTTTAAAGCAGATGCCAAAGTAATGGGAATCCCTAAATCCTACCTTTTCTGCTATTTCGTATACCTTAAAATCCGTTGTATTAAGAAGGCGGATCCCTTCTTCAATCCTTTTTTTCAGGACATATTCAATAAGGCTCTGACCTGCCTCTTTTTTAAACACCCTGCTTAAGTAGCTTTCATTGGAAAAGACTGCCGAAGCTACGGTTTTAAGAGAAAGCGCAGGATCACAAAAGTTTTTATCGATATATTCCAGCGCCTCGTTTACCACCTTATTTCCCTGCTTTGCTTTCTTGCTGTTATGATAGTTCAGTATCATATGGATAGATTCTTCCAGAAACGGACGGCACTCCTCCACGGTCTGAATGGATTGTATGGATTCATACAGACGGTCTTCTCCTATAAGCTGCTCTAAGCTGACCCCATACTTATTAAGGGTACTACCGGCCTTAGACATTAAATCCATAACCGTAAGCCTTAAATATTCCACTTCCGTTACCCTTGAATTCCTGACTACTTCCACATAATCCTCGATTGCGGCAGACACCCTGTCGGAAATTCCATTGGTCAGGGAAAAAAGGAAGTCCTCCCAGTCAAAAGCCAGCTTATCCGGATTCTTTTCCATAATATGCATGTATTCTTCGTATGTGATGATCCGGTTATCCCCTAAAAGCACCGATGCACTAAGGGCATGTTCCGACTCGGCAAAAGCCTCTGCAATTCCCTCATAGCCCTCATGGCTGCGGCTGATGCCAATGGTGGTAACCATGTGGTCCTCCTTAAACCTTTGATGGATTTGCTGTGCAATTTTCCCGCTGTCCTTTAGTCGCCTGACCGTACAAAACAAGATTATATTTTTCATGTAGTGAAGAAAAGATATGGTTCCGTCAATGGGATCTCTGCCCAGAAGTTCCAAGGCCCTTTTATGAAGGCTTCCGTCTGCTTCCCCTGACCGTTCCTCTTTTAAATGAATATTTAAGCAGCAGCACCCTTCCAGCATCGCTTCACAGTCATAGGCAAGAAGCTTTTTCTCCGCTTCCTCCTCACTGGTACGCTTTTCCACCAGTCGTTGAAAAAAACTTTCCATTATAATGTCCTGATCGGCGGAAACGCTCTGTTTTAACATCTCCACCTCTTTGCGACGGGCCTTTTCTTTTATGATTTTCCCCCTGATCTTAAGAGCGATTTCCATCAGCTCATTCATATCAATGGGTTTTAAAAGAAAATCTTCGACCCCCAGCTTTACCGCCCGCCTTGCATATTCAAACTCCCGGTATCCTGTGATCATAATTACATGAATGCTCTCATCCAATGCTGAAATATGTTCCGCAAGCTCCAGACCATCCATATGGGGCATATTGATATCAGTTAAAACCAATTCCGGCTTTCTGTATTTTATAAATTCCAATGCTTCCGTACCGGAGGAAACCTCCCCAATGACTGAAAAACCATAATCTTCCCAAGGAAATCCTCGTTTGATCAGCACCCGTTCCAGTTTTTCATCATCCACAATCAGTACCTTGATCTCCATGTTACAACCCCTTTGCTTCCATACGCTTTACTCTTACTGCTATTTCTGTTCCATTTCCGATCTCACTGTGAATAAGGACCGGCTGCCTGATCCCATGATAGAGGGTAATCCGCTGTTTTAAGTTATAAAGGCCGAATCCCGACTTACCGGTCACGGTCTTTCCTTCCATGATTTCTTCGATCTTTTCCTCGCTCATGCCCACCCCGTCATCAGACACCAGAAAAATAATTTCATCCTCATCGGAAAAGGCCTTGATGGAAATGGTTCCTTTTCCTTCCCTGGGCTTAATTCCATGGTGAACGGCATTCTCCACCAAAGGCTGTAACAGCAGCTTTAGTATCCTGCAATCCTTAACCTCTTCTTCCACGTCCACCTCTACCTTTATTTCATTGTCATAGCGGATATTTAAGATGGTTAAGTAGCTTTGTATACAACTTATTTCATCCTTAACCGTAATAAAATCCAATCCGCTGTTTAAGCTGTTCCTGTAAAAGCTTCCCAGGGCCTGGGTCATTTTAAAGCAATTGTCATAATCCTGCATGAGAGCAAGAGCGGATACCGCATCAAGGGTATTGTATAGGAAATGGGGATTAATCTGAGCCTGGAGCAAATCCAGTTCCACCTTTGCAATGATCTGCTCTTCTTCTTTTACCTTTTGGATCAGGCTTTTAATGGATCTTGCCATATGATTAAATACACGCTTCAGATTATTGATTTCATTTTTCTGCCGGTCCACCTCCATTTCATCAAACTGGCCCTTTTCCACCAGCATCATATGCTTTTCCACCTTTAATAAGGGATGGAAGATAAAACGGGTAAGCATGACCGAGCAGACAAAGACAAAAGCAACATTCATACACATGATTAACAGGATGATTGTGGAATAATAGGGCGCCATAGCAGTCATATTATCCAATTGGAAAGATCCGGCCAACTTCCAGTTTTCTATGCCGATGTCCTGGGTAATCACCAGCCGGTTTTCACCGGTCCGCTGTCCGGGATTCCCAGGGGCCACAATGTATTCGCCCTCATCGCCCAGAATATAAAAATCACTGTCACTGGAATTGCTGACCCCATTAAAATAATTGCGTATTGTTTCTTCATTGACCGTAACCAGCAGGATGGCCAAAGGCTTATATGTATTTTCATCCCGTATCTCCCGGATATAGGTAATATAAGGGGTATCTCCATAAAATTCAATAACCCCCTCGCTGCCTTTCATAAAAAAACCGTTTCCCCTGTGCTCACTTAAGTGCCGGTACCACTCAGACTCCAGAATCTTTTCTCCGTATATGCCCTTGGGTGTTTTTTTATAAGAGCTGTACACATTATGATAAGAATCCATAATCAGAACGCTTGATATATATTCCCCTGACAAGATCATATTCACCAGACTCTGCTTGATGGTTCTCTGAATAGACGGATCAATGGCCCTGTTATCCACATTTCTTAACGCCTCTTGAACATTTTTGTCAAAGTAGATCAGGTTTGAGAACTGGGTCACATTATCAAAAATCAGGGACAAATTTCCCTTAAGGGCGCTGACCGTCTGAGTACCTGCTCCCATAATTTCTCTCTTCGTGTAGGAGGTATTAATGACAGATATGACCGAAAAGGTGATTACAAAGGATAATAATACGACCGTTAAATACATAATCAGAATCTTTGTCTTAATCCTCATATTTTTCCAAGCATCCATCAGACCAGCCATAGCAACCTCCCACACATATGATTTTTCACCCTTATTCTAGCGAGTTTGGCAGGGGTTGTCAAAAGAAAGTTCGGATTGTCTCTATCTGCTCCCTGTTTAAAAGCTCAGTAGGGGAATTCTTATTGCAGGTATCCTGATTCTCTATAATAAGGACGCTCCCTTCCTCATCCAGGGCATGGGTGTGCCAGACGCCTTTTTTTACATTATAAAGCTGGTTTTTCTCCATTTTCACACATTCCACCACTTCAGGCCGTTCCCCATTCCCGCCTGAGATCAGGACGCAGCTGCCTTCCAGCAATACAAATACCTCATCTGTTTCCAGGTGCCTCTGCATGGAGTTAAGACGGTCTGCTCTTACGTCATCACAAAACTTAAGCACCGCCACTCTCCATGTCTGATAATCCACAAGAGGGGTATATCCCGCCCTCGAAATCTTAATGATATCAATCAATTCTCTTTCCATTCTTTCCTCCTAAATAAAGCAAATATTCCCTACCGCTTTCATACTCAGCTCTGAACACTGACTATTATTCTGCATTCAAATCGACCGTGATGATATGGAGTTCCTGATCCGGCAGATTTAATAGTTCTTCTCTCTTAATGCTCCAATCCCCACCAATCCGACAGGGAACCCCATTTAAAGAAATACCGGTTATCCCATAGGCATCCGGGTCCAAATTCCGAGGATTTTTATAAATGACCTTTATGTTTTTTCCGGCAAATATGAGAGAAACCGAAGCCTCATGCTGATTGTTAAACTGTTCCTTCAACAGCTGGGGTTTAAAAACCAGGCTCCCATAATGCCCTCTGATTCCAAACATTTCAGTGACAACCGTAACCAGATACCAGCTGGCTGCTCCTGTCAGATAGTGATACATTCCTCTTCCTCTGGCATCCACGTACTCAGGAATTCCCGGATATATCCTGCTCTTTTCGGAATCGCTGCAATGGTCAAATAAGGACATAAGGGCATGATATCCTTCCTTTGAAGCGTTGCGCCGGTATAAGGCATTCCCGAACATGGTGGACATGTGGGAGAATACGGCCCCGTTTTCCTTGTGCCCATAAGCAAACCCAAACATCCTGCCTAAATCCATTTTTACCTCATGGAAATCCGTATTTAATCGGTATCCTCCGATTTCCTTTCTGTATAAGTGGGCATCGGAAGCCTTCACAATCTCTTTGACCTGCCGGTCTGTCGCAACTCCTGACATGAGGGAAAATACCTGACTGGTAAGCATCATACGAATCCCTTCTTCTGTTTCACCCTCCACTTTATTTCCGGAATTGTCGTAGTATCCGTTGTACCAGCCAACCCCTTCTCTTGAAGTGACCCATTCCGTTTCCCGTATATGATCATAGATCCAGGAAGCCTTTGCCCGCAAATCCGCCTGTAATTCCTCTCCTTTTACGATTGCCTTTTTTCCTGAAATAGAATGGGAGCATTCTCTGCAATAACGGGCAAGTACTTCCTGCTTCTTTCTGATGTCATCATAAACTGTCCTGTCCTCTGCCATCAGTTGCCTTACTTCTTCGGCAACTTCGAATTCCTCCACTCCCTGCACTTTCATCTCTTCCAGGAAATCGGCAAGCCCCTTTAGGTTATACCCATACATACAGGTAAATGCTACGCTCTCCCCCCTTAGGGAGGCTAAGTCCAGGGCATCATTCCAGTCCGCACCCCTGATCCTGATATGGTTATGCTCTCCTACATCATAAAAGGATGTAAGGTTCTGAACAAGCAGATGCTCCAGAATGGTTCCTGAATAAATCTGATCCTTGTCAGCCCGCTGCCGTTGCCCGTCTTCTGTCTTCCACTTAAGATCCTTATCCTCACCGCGGCAGATTTGCATATCCTTAAAATAGCTGTTGTTTTCCAGCAGAATCCCAAGATCTCCGGTCTGGTGGATATATAATTCCGTGGTCAGAAAGGGCCATACCCCATGGTCCATCCAGACCCTTGTAATGTTGTTTCTATCCGCAATAAACTCTCCCTGCCCGCTTCCAATGATTGTGGCATTGGTCCCATCCATTCGTACCCCGCCAAAATTATCAATAAGCATCTGGCGGACCCCCGACGAGTCCATCATCAGCAATGCCAGACAGTCCTGCCATAAATCTCTCCAACCTCTCCCGCCTTTTCCATAGTCATGATGGGGTAAAAAGGAGCAGCCATAAATTCTTCGAAGCATGGGCTGAAAGCTTACCCAGCGCATCCAACGGTCGAAAACAGAGTTCCCTGTGCGAAACCTCACATTGACCTTTTGGTTCCAATATTCTTTCGTCTGTTCCCAGGAACTGTCAAATGCTCTTTCATTTAGAAACTGCTCACAGCTATGTATCAGTTCTTCTTCTGAATTTCCATAGCCCATAGCCACAAGATAGGTTATCTTTTCCTTCGGCCTTATCCTGGATTCTTGAAAGCAAAGTCCTCCAAGAGCTTCATAGCCGCCTGTCTCATAATTCATCCCCTGAGGCTTTAAAGGGATTTCATATAAAGCTTTTGGATTTTCAAGATTGCCGCCTTCTCCTGTAAAGTCCTCTAAAACAGGGTAATATCCCACAGGGTGCTGGGATTCATTTCCTCCAAACACACCGTAAGACCGGTGATTCCTCTTATGACCTCGTTCATCAAAGGTCATAGTGGGTGTCACGATGACTCCGGAAGACTTCGTCTTAATTCTATGGAGAAGAGATGTCACATGCCGGTGGTCCCTGATATTATCCGCAGAACGGGCATAGAGAGGAATGGCTGTGACTACCTGAAGACATTTATATTCTTCCGAGATATTTTCTATCTGGATTTTCATCAGTTCCACCTTCTCCCCGGTGGCCGGAACAAGGCTGTTAATTACCCCTTTTATACCCAGCTGTTTTGAAGTTCTGGTTACCTTATGATGCATGAAGCCCGCTTCCACAGCCACCGGCTCCTTGTTCTCAGAAAAAAGCTGGGCCTGCTGCCAGGAAGAACGGCCGGTAAGAGACCATAATTCCGTTCCATTAATCCTGCACCATACATTTCTGGAGGATTTGTCGTTATGTAAACTTTCACAGCTGACAGGAGGCATGAAAAAGGAATTCTGATCCATCTTGCTGTCCCCTCCCAGATCAGGAGATACACAGCTCATTACCCCGGACTCATTTGCCAGGGGAAAATATAAATAGCTGGTCAGATCCGGATTTTCCACATAAAAATCACCCTGATTTCCTTTAAACTCATATTTCATCCCAATTTCCATCCTTTCATACCGGTAGTTTTCTTAAAGTATATCCCAGGTGGATGGATTACTAAATTTAATTATTTTGCTGAAAAGGTGATTTTTTTTACTTTATCAAATTCGTTTCGTTAAAAACTCCGTTTCTCTGCGTTGCTTTTCTCCCTGGGATTGATTATAATGAATTTAATTTTTGAAAGGAGAACCCCATGCTGCCAGATTATCATTTTCATACAAATTTTTCAGGAGACTCCGACACCCCAATGCGGGATCATTTAGAGCAGGCCATAAACCTTGGAATGACCTCCCTCTGTGTTACAGACCACCATGATTATGACGTGGACTCTATCATCGATTTTACGCTTCAGACGGATCGGTATTTTGAAGCGATGTCTGCTTTAAGGGAAGAATACAAAGACCGGATTGACCTTCGCATAGGTATCGAGCTGGGTCTTCAGACTCATTTAACGGAATATTACAGGGAATTGCTATCAAGCTATCCCTTTGACTTCGTCATCGGCTCCACTCACTTTATTAACAGAAAGGATCCTGCTTATCCCGTATTTTTTGAAGGAAGAAAGGAACAGGAAGCATATCTTCAGTATTTCCAGGCCACACTGGATAATGTGAAAAATATAGACAACTATGACGTAGCCGGCCATATCGACTACATCGTCCGTTATGGCCCCAATAAGGCTCGCTATTACAGCTACGAAGCATACCGGGATATTCTAGATGACATTTTAAGAGCAATTATAGAGCGGGGAAAAGGAATTGAATGCAACACAGCCGGTTTCCGAAAAGGAATCGGTCAGCCAAACCCATGTGCTGCTATTATAAAGCGCTATAAAGAATTAGGCGGGGAGATCATAACCATCGGTTCCGACGCCCATATAACAGAAGATTTAGGAGCAGATTTTCAGACAGCGGGAGAACTTCTTAAGCAATGCGGATTTTCTTATTATACGGAGTTCCGGGGACGGAAACCGGAATTTAAACCCTTGTAAACAGATAAGAGAAATAATACTTGAAATTGGAGAATTGCCATGAATGTATTTGATATTATCGGCCCTGTTATGATCGGGCCTTCCAGCTCCCATACCGCCGGAGCTGCCCGAATCGGTAAAACAGCTGCCCTGCTTTTAGGCGCACCTGTGGCAAAGGCAGATATCCTGTTTCACGGCTCCTTTGCGAAAACCTACAAAGGTCATGGTACAGATAAAGCCATTGTAGGAGGAATCCTAAAACTGGACCCCTGGGACCCGGGAATCCGTACGAGCCTTGAAACGGCCAAAGAACAAGGGATATCCGTCACAATCCGTACCGGCACTATAGAAAATGCTCACCCAAACACGGCGCTGGTTACCTTGACCTCTGATCAGGGCAGCACCATCTCCGTCCAG
>Ga0213828_1002843_pt1 | contig 12095 bp, 10 predicted proteins | sample MC6MC0897MG_FD_180664 | JGI IMG/M metagenome (GOLD analysis project Ga0213828, IMG submission 180664) | Enriched soil aggregate microbial communities from Iowa State University, Ames, United States - MC6-MC0897-MG | ecosystem: Environmental > Terrestrial > Soil > Unclassified | place: USA: Iowa...
TGACGCCTGGTGGCGGGTTGTCACGCAGTTGGCCACCCAGCTGACGGCCGATGCCGTAGCTGACGCGGGTTTCGTCGGTAGACAGGTTGAGTTCGGACATTGTCGTGCTCCACTGCAGGGCGCAGTGAAGCCGCGCCCTTGATGAAAAGGGCGAGCAGCCTAGCACACTGGGGCGCCTGGAGCAGCTACCAGGCCGAACGCTGGGAAATCGGTACTTTCAGGTCTTCTTCGGGGTGCGTGCCCATGCCGCACATTTCGTCCTGCACTGACCAGTGCAACAGGTTCAGTGACAGCAATGGAAGGGCTTTGAGCAGGTCACGCGCTTCTTCCACGGAGTGCACGCGCAAGCGTTGCCCGCGGCTGTCGGAAAGCGGATGCGCACGGCCCTTGACCCGGGCCTCAAGCAGGTAATCACCACCTTCGATGGCGATCAGGTTGAGTTCGTCGACATGGCCAACCCTGGCCTCGGTATTGAGCTGATGCAGGTTCATGAGAGCACCTCGCAGCGGGAACCGCATGAGTGCTCATTTTTTGTACAGGGCCAGGGAATACACAAGGTAAAACTGACGCCACTCGTCAGTTTTACCCTATCAGGCGGGCTCAGTGCTTGGTGAGCTTGTCCAGGTAACCCATGCAGAAGGCCGACACCACGAAGGTCATGTGGATGATCACGTACCACATCAGATAGTCGGTGGAGATGTTCTGTGCGTCCATGAACACGCGCAGCAGGTGAATCGACGAAATGGCGACGATCGAGGCAGCAACTTTCATCTTCAGCGAAGATGAGTCCATCTTGCCGAGCCAGTTGAGCTTCTCTTTGCTGTCGTCGATGTCCAGTTGCGAGACGAAGTTCTCGTAGCCGGAAATCATCACCATCACCAGCAGGCCACCCACCAGCGACATGTCGATCAGCGACAGGATCACCAGGATCAGGTCGGCTTCGCTCAGGGCAAATACGTTGGGCAGGACGTGAACGACTTCCTGGAAGAACTTCAGGGCCAGGGCCAACAGCCCGAGGGACAAGCCGAAGTAGATAGGGGCGAGCAGCCAGCGCGAGGCATACATCGCATTTTCGAGAATACGTTCCATGGAGGGTAGGGACTCGTCAGGTGACTAAAAAAGCGACGGCGAGTATAGCCAGCCACCTGCTGCAGCAAAAGCCCGGCTCCGCTGCGCAGCGCAATCGCGACACAAGGCCGCACCCGGCCACCGCTGTGGGAGCGGCCTTGTGTCGCGAATGGGGCGCGCAGCGGCCCCAGCAATCGGCTAGCTTTCCGGATGGAACTGATAATCCCCCAGGTTACGACAGCGCTCGCCATTGATGCGACGCAACTGGGCCTGCAGGTGCAGGCACCAGATCTGCGGGTCTTCGGCAACCTGATACCCGTGTAGCGTCAGGCTGTCGACAATGGCATTGAGCACCGACTCGGCCACCAGCGGCCCGTGAAACGGCCCTTGGGCCTTGATGGCCGAAGGTTGCTCGCCGGCCATGCCGGCGGCGAACAGCAGCGTCCACATGCCGTTGTCGCCGGCCAGTGGGCGGATGCTGCATTCGATGCGGGTCACCAGGCCCAGGCACTGGCGAGTAAGGCTGAGGTTGCGCATGGCCGCGTCCCCTCCAATGAGCCCTGTTCAGCCTGAAACCCTCAGGCTGTTTCCATCCTGAACGCTGATACCGTCCTAAGTTCCAGCATAGAGGAACAGCACAGAAAGTTGGAAAACCGGCGCTGAACGGTAGCACATCGCCGCCAGCGCCGGTTTATTGACTTAGGCCGGCTTAGCCTGCGCAATCACCTCTTCCAGGCGTTCCTTTTCTGCCTCTTTGATGTCCTCTTCACTGATCATCTCGGCGATTTCGCGCAGGCGCTCCACCACGCGGGCGTTGACGCTGCCCTCGGTGAACTCGCCATTTTCATCCGCCGTGCCGGCCTCCTCGCCCACCAGCAGGCTCAACGCCTCGTCGGCCTGGCTGACCGCATACACATGGAACTGCCCGCCTTCGACCGCCTGCAGTACCCGCTCGTCGAGCATCAGCGTGGCCACGTTGGCACGCGGGATGATCACGCCTTGATCGCCGGTCAAGCCGCGCGCCTCGCAGAGCCGGAAGAAGCCCTCGATCTTCTCGTTGACCCCACCCACCGCCTGCACTTCACCGAACTGGTTGATCGAACCGGTGATGGCAAAGCACTGCTTGAGCGGCGTGCGCGACAACGCCGAGATCAGCGTGCACACCTCACCCAGCGAGGCACTGTCACCGTCGACGTAACCGTAGGACTGCTCCAGGGCAATGCTCGCCGAAATGGCCAGCGGGAACTCCTGGGCGTAGCGGCTACCCAGGTAGCCGGTGAGGATCATCACGCCCTTGGAGTGGATCGGCTGGCCCAGGTTGACCTCACGCTCGATGTCGACGATGCCGCTGCCGCCGGGGTAGACCGTGGCCGAGATACGCGCCGGCATGCCGAATGCCGAATCACCCACCTCCAGCACCGTCAGGCCGTTGCACTTGCCGATGGCCGCGCCTTCGGTGTCGATCAGGATGATGCCGGCGAGCATGTCGTCCAGCACCCGCTGCGACACACGCCCGGTGCGGGTGGCCTTGGCCTTGAGCGCACGCTCGATGTGCCCGGCGTCGGTCATCTCGTCGCTGGCCAGCTGGCGAATGAAATCGGCCTCACTGACTAGCTGGAACAGGTCACCGATGCGTGCCGACAGCCGCGACTGGTTTTCCGCCAGCCGGGCGCTGTAGGTGGCCAGGCGCGCCACGGCGTCACTGGTCAGCGGCGCCATGCCTTCTTCGTTGGTGCGGGTACGCAAGAGCTGGGCAAATTGCTCCAGGTTCTCGTCGACCATGGGCATGTCTTCGTCGAAGTCCACCAGCACCCGGAACATTTCCTGGAAGTCCGGATCATGGTCCTGCAGCGCGTAGTAGAGCTGACGCGAGCCGATGATCACCAGCTTGACGTTGAGCGGGATCATCTGCGGCGTCAGGCTGACGCTCGCCACCCGGCCCAGCTCGCCCAGCGGCGACTCCATCTTCAGCTTGCGCGACTGCAGCGCCCGCTTGAGGGCATCCCAGACGAAGGGCTCGCCGAGCATCTTCTCGGCTTCAAGAATCAGGAAGCCGCCATTGGCCCGGTGCAACGCCCCCGGGCGCAACTGGCGGTAGGAGGTGTACAGCGCGCCCTGGTCGGTGCTGTATTCGATCCGGCCAAACAGGTTGTCGTAGGTCGGGTGCGGCTCGAACACCACCGGCGCGCCACCGTCGTGGTGATGCCCCACCACCAGGCTCGGCGCGTATTGCTCTTCGAGCATCTTGCGCGCCACGGCGTCGGTCTTGCTGTCATCGACCAGTTGCTCGACCACGGTGCGCAGCAGGTTCAACTGCACCGACTGCAGGTAGGCGCAGACCGCCGCGTTCTCGGCGTACTTTTCCGACAGCGGCGCCAGCAGCGGCTGCAGGGCCAGGGTAATGGTTTCTTCGTTGAGCTGGCGCAGCTGGTTGTTCGACTCACGCTTCCACTGCGGCAGGCTGGCCAGCTCTTCGTTGAGGCGCTCCTCGAGCAGGGCGATGTCTTCGTGGAACTGCTCACGCACCGCCTCCGGCAGTTGCGCAAACTCGGCCTCGTCCAGCGCCTTGCCTTCGGCCATCGGGGTGAAGGCGACGTTACTGGCGTCGCGGTACAGGGCCACGTCTTTTTCCAGCGAAGCGCGCTCGATCACATCCAGGGCGCGGTCATAACGCTGGTTGAAGGCACGGTCGATAGCGCCCTTCTTCTGCTGGTACGACGGGTGCTCGAACACCGCCGGGAAGGTCGACAACAGGTTGTCGATCAGCCCGTTCATGTCGGTGATGAATTCACCGGCTGTGCCCGAAGGCAGCTCCAGGGCACGCGGCTCGCGGGTGTCTTCGTAGTGGTTGACGTATACCCAGTCGGCAGGGGTGTGTTGGCGCTTGCCTTCGGCCTTGAGGTAGCGCTTGACGAACGAGAAGCGGCCGGTGCCGGGCTCGCCCATCACATACACGTTGTAGCCAGGGCGGGGCATGGCCACGCCGAATTGCAGGGCCTCGACTGCTCGCTCCTGGCCCAGGACACCTCGAAACGGCTCCAGATCGTCAGTGTGGGTAAAAGCAAACTGCTCGGGGGAAAAACGCCGGGTCAGGGCTTCAGGCGCAAGACGCAGGCGCGCAGCGACAGGATCGGGCATTGGGTTTCCTTACTTCGGCGGGGCGGATACGCAGCATTCTGGCGCTGCCCGCGCGCGCCTTGCAAGGCTCGGCGGGACTTTATGTCGCAGTCGCGATAACACAGCGCTTCAGGCAAATTTTTCGCAATCAACAACGCAACCTTTAGATCGTGCCTAAACTCCAAGCTGCGCGGGTGGGTGAAAAGCTTTCCCGCCTGGCAACCGAGTTGCCAGAAACCCTGACCCTTGGTTAAGACAAATAGAGAACAAATGCTATGAAACGGATTCTTCTGGGTACTCTGTTCACCGTGGTCTCCCTCAATGCCATGGCCGAAGCGCCTGGCGGCCCGAACTGCGGCTGGGGCAACATGCTGTTCGAAGGCCAGCGCGGTACGCCGGCCCACTTCCTGGCTTCCACCACCAACGGTACCTCCGGTAATGCCACCTTCGGCATGACCTCCGGCACCAACGGCTGCTCCACCAAGGCTTCGCTGACCTATGGCGGCAAGTCCTGGTTTGCCATGAACGGCATGATGAACGAACTGTCCGAAGACATGGCCATGGGCAAGGGCGAGGCTCTGACCACCTATGCCGTGGTACTGGGTGTAGCGCCTGAAGACCGCACCTACTTCGAGTCGGTCACCCACCAGCACTTCAACCAGATCTTCAGCAGCGCCGACGTCACGGCCGAAACCGTGCACAGCAACACCCTGGCGGTGTTGAAGAGCGATCCACGCCTGGCCAAGTACGCAACCGAGGCTTAAGTGCAGCTTGCCCCGCCCCACCTCCGGGGCGGGTTTCGCCTTTTTTTCGGCATCGTGAAGAAGTAGTTGCCCGATATGCTCAAACGCCTCGCTTACCTGGCGCTGTGTGCCTGCGCCCCTGTTCATGCTGCGCCTGCGCTGGATGAAGGCCGTATTCAGCAACTGGCCAGTACCCCCTACTGGATCGCCCTGGGCCATTACGAGACTGCCAAGCTCGGTGGCTGGCGAAGCTATGTGGACGACACCCGGTTCTTTCTTGCCGAGGATGGCGCGCACCACCCCGACCAGGAGCTGCGGGCCACGGTGCAGGCGCTGTATGCGCCGGCCAGCCTGGGCGACAAGCATGCCCAATGCGTCTTTCCGGCACGCACCCGTTGGCTCAAGGAACAACTGGGGCTGACTGACCTGCCGCAGCCCGACTGCCAGGAATTCAAGACCTGGTACACCTCGATCGACCCGCACAGCGCCGCGCTGATCTTCCCGGCGGCCTACCTGAACAGCCCATCGTCGATGTTCGGCCATACACTGCTGCGCATCGACCAGTCCACCACCCACAGCGACGACACCACGCTGCTGAGCTACGCGATCAACTTCGGCGCCTACATCGAAGGCAGCGACAACAGCATTCTGTACGCCTGGAAGGGCCTGATGGGCGGCTATCCAGGCCTGTTTGCGCTGATGCCGTACCAAGAGAAGCTGTCCGAGTACCGCAGCCTGGAAAACCGCGACCTGTGGGAGTACAAGCTGGACCTCACCCCGCAAGAGACCGGGCGCATGGTCGAGCATGTGTGGGAGCTCAAGCAGATCCAGTTCGATTACTTTTTCTTCGACGAGAACTGCTCCTACCGCCTGCTGGAACTGCTGCAAGTAGCCCGGCCGAGCCTGGACCTGACCTCGCAGTTTCCGCTGACCGCCATCCCCACCGACACGGTCAAGGCGGTGCGCCAGTCTGGCCTGGTGGCCAGCGTCAACTACCGGCCTTCACGCGAGCGCGAACTGCTGGCCCGCGCCGAGCCTTTGGCCCCCCACGAAAAGCAGCAGGTACTGGCGGTCAGCGCCGATACCGCGCAGTTGCAAAGCCCGACCTTCACCGCCCTGCCGCGCGAGCGCCAGGCGCTGGTGCAGGACGCCGCCTACCGCCTGGAGCGTTACCGCGCCAACGGCCAGGAGCGCGACCCGGGCCAGGCCACGCGCAGCTTCGAGCTGCTGCGGGCGATCAACCGCAACCCGCCGCCAGCGCTGGATATCGAGCGCCCCGGGCTGCCCGAAGATGGCCATGACTCACGCACCTGGCAGCTCGGTGTCGGCACGCGGGAAGACCGCGCCTACGCCGAGTACGGCCTGCGCATGGCCTATCACGACCTCAACGACAACGCCTACGGCTTCCCGCTGGGCGCGCAGATCGAGATCTTGCAGCTCAAAGTGCGCCAGTACGAAGGCAACGACTGGCAGGTACAGCGCCTGGACCTCGCCACCATTCGCTCCCTGACGCCGCGCAACGCGCTGCTCAAGCCGTGGTCATGGCAAGTGACCGGCGGCCTGGAGCGGGTGCCGGGCAAGCATGACGACGAGGTGCTGGTAAGCCATGTGAACGGCGGTGCCGGCGGTACCTGGCAACTGGCCGATGGCCTGCTGGGCTTCGCCCTGGGCACGGTACGCGTGGAGCACCACAACGACTTCGCCGAGTTCATTTCCCCGGCGGCGGGTTTCAACGGCGGGCTGCTGTGGCGCAACGGGCTGGGCAACATGACGCTGGAGGCCAAGGGCGATTTCTTCACCAATGGCGAGGTGCGGCGCAGTGTAAGCCTGAACCAGCAATGGGAAATCAGCCGCAACCTGGGCCTGCGGCTAAGTGCATCGCGTGAGTTCAGCCACCTGGCGACGGCGCAGAACGAGGTGATGCTGGAGCTGAAGTGGTACCACTACTGACTCTTTGACACTGTTTTGACGGCCCACCGACAAACCGCCACCTAGACTCTCCCGCATCAACTGGAGGGTCTGGTGGCTATGTCGCGGTACTGGTTAGGCCTGTGCTTTGCCTTTTTGCTGTCTGGGTGCGCAACGACCCACGAACAGATGCTCAACCACGGTTACCCGCCCGCCTACGCCGATGGCTTCCAGGATGGCTGCAGCAGCGGCCGCCAGGCTGCCGGGCTGATGGTCGGCGACTTTCGCAAGGACGTGCCGCGCTACCTGCACAACCGCCAGTACGAAAGCGGCTGGGACGATGGTTTTCGCCAGTGTCACGCCCTGCAGAACAGCGAAGAGCAGCGTCAGTACCGCGACCGCTACTGGGACCAACGCGACCGTGACTGGGAGCAGGAGAAAGACCGCGGCGCTGCGCGGGCCTACCGCCACCCCTAGTGTGCCATCAGTACCTGCCTGGGGAATGAGGCGGCAAATGATGAATCGTTCCAATACGCCCCGGATTGATCAACTATGGACAGTCAAATATTGAGTATATGCATTGATACACCTGTGCGGGATCAGCTTTTACTCCCACTTTATCCAACGCTTGCAGCCCCTTCCCGTCATAACCCTTATAATTTTTCCTCTTGCTCATCGCCACATTAATTTTTATGACTTATTCCTTTGGGTTTAATGCATTAGGCCTATCACTTGACGCAGGGATGTGCTCTGCTCCACACATCGACGCCGCGTGATTTGACACAGGAAACAGGTAATCTACCTTGAAATGAAAGCCTGCGCTTGGCACAGCCACAGTGCGCTTTACGGGAATAGCACTACGCGCACGCATAGTGCGTTCGTGGCGTGCCAAGTACCCGTAACGCCTTATGCATATTTTATCTCCCAATAGTCATTCTTTAGGTATAGAAATGTTAAATCCGGGAATTGTAGGTGTGATTCAGGACCTCATAGCTGCAAACGCAGCTGAAAGATCCCAAGAGGAGCGAGCGAAAAGAGGTGATGACGTGCCGCAGGCGCATGGTGCGCCGCTTCACCACTTTCAACGCCGGGAGTTTCGTATTCTAGTGGAAAATCGAACTCCATTTGGCTTGAAGCCTCTTGGTTATGATTTCACAGAAGGGACTTTCATTGAAGCCACAGGACGCGATACGGTTATAGCTCCGAACCACACAAGAAAATATGTGTTCGACAATGAATACCTCAAACCCGACGGCATACCCGATTTCCACGGACTCCTCCAGTTCCAGATTGTCAGCCATAATGAGGAGATGAAAGGGGATATACAATTTCGTATCGGGTGGTCGAATTATTTCTCCAAAGAAAACGAATGCGGGAGTGATTGGGAGGAAGATGGCCAGTCCAGTCCTTACTGGGATAACTTCTTCCTGAGTGACCCAGACAGCTGCTCAGACAAGATATGTACATTGAGTTGGGTCCTCGAATTTAAAAAATAAAGTAATTAGAATTAACGATGGCACTTCAAGTCGAAGTGCTATCGGTTGGGTTTTTCCTTCCGGCTGGCACAGAGGATGCTTAGGCTCTGTACGAAAAGTTTTGTGGGAGCGGGCTGTCCCGCGATGGAGTGCGAAGCGCTCCTGTACCCGATATTAAATAGTGTCAAAGACGCCGCGAATTCAGGCTTTGCTGCCGCGTTGCGGCAGATCGCGGGGCAAGCCCGCTCCCACAATGATGAATGACCATACTTTTCGGACAGAACCTAAGCTACTTATTACGCGGACGACACCTTTTCGTGATCGCAGGCCACAAGTACAACAGAGTGCGAGGATAGAGCAGGTAGACGACCTCCAACTGGGCCTGCTCAGCAACCCGGATACCGATAGTTTGAATGATCCAGACCAGCAGCACGTCACGCTCAGGCAGTCCCGCACCGTGAGTCGGGCAGCAGAGAAAGTCTCAATCGATACACTCCAGAGCAGGGTGACCGCGATCGACGATCGACTCGATACTGTCAGGCAAGCCCCTAGGTCGCAATCGGACATCCTTTGAAACCGGCGGCCTGCCATCATGGTCTTCAGCACAAGGAGGCCACCATGAGCCGAGCATTCGTCAACGAAGACCAGGCCGCCGCCCAGGCCGACCAGCCGGTTGAGCGGCGGGTCAGCGAGCAGCCCAACTACGTCACGGCCCTGGGCCTGGCGCAACTGCAGCAACGGGTGGCCGAACTCAACACATTGCGCAGCCAGCTGCAGGCGCAGGGCGAGCGTGCCGACAAGCAGCGCCTGGCCGATGCCGAGCGTGACCTGCGCTACTTCAGCGCCCGGGTGCAGAGTGCCCAGGTGGTGCCAGCCGCCACTTCGCGGAGCAAGGTGCAGATTGGTAGCCGGGTGAGGTTTGTCGATGAACACGACCAGGCGCACGAGGTGCAGCTGGTTGGGGAAGATCAGGCCGATGCGGGGCGCGGGTTGATCAATTGGGGGTCGCCGCTGGGGCGGGCTTTGCTAGGCGCGGGGCCTGGGGATGAAGTGGTTTGGCGGCGGCCGGTAGGGGATCAGACGATCGAGGTAGTCGCCATCGAGGGTGAGGCGTGAGGCCGCCCCCACACCTGTAGGAGCGGCGGGCTGATGGGGCCGCAAAGCGGCCCCATCGGTTTTGGATCAGACCACGCCCTGCGCCAGCATGGCATCAGCTACTTTCACAAAGCCGGCGATGTTCGCGCCCTTGACGTAGTTGATCTTGCCGTCAGCCTCTTCACCGTAGTGAACACAGGCATGGTGAATCGACTGCATGATGTTGTGCAGCTTGCTGTCCACTTCACCGGCCGTCCACAGCAGGCGCATGGCGTTCTGCGACATCTCCAGGCCCGACACGGCCACACCGCCAGCGTTGGACGCCTTGCCCGGAGCGTACAGGATGCCCGCCTCCAGGAAGATATCCACAGCCTCTAGGGTGGTCGGCATGTTGGCGCCTTCGGCCACGCAGAAGCAGCCATTGCGCAGCAGGGTGCGGGCGTCTTCGGTGTCCAGCTCGTTCTGCGTGGCGCACGGCAGGGCGATGTCGCACGGCAGGCTCCACGGGGTCTGGCCCTTGCGGAACTCCAGGCCGAACGCGCCCGCCAGGGTGCTGAGGCGACCACGCTTGACGTTTTTCAGCTCCATCACGGCGTCCCACTGGGCGTCGCTCAGGCCCGCTTCGGCGTACAGGGTGCCCTCGGAATCGGACAGCGAGATGACCTTGCCGCCCAGGTCCATGACCTTGCGTGCAGCATACTGGGCCACGTTGCCCGAGCCGGAAATCGCCACGCGACGGCCATCGATGCGCAGGTCGCGGCGCTTGAGCATCTCTTCAGCGAAGTAGACGCAGCCGTAGCCGGTGGCTTCCGGGCGAATCAGGCTGCCGCCATAGGTCATGCCTTTGCCGGTCAGTACCGAGGTGAACTGGTTGGCCAGGCGCTTGTACTGGCCGAACATGAAGCCAATCTCGCGGGCGCCCACGCCGATGTCACCGGCAGGCACGTCGACGTCGGCACCGATGTGGCGGTACAGCTCGCTCATGAAGGCCTGGCAGAAGCGCATCACTTCTGCATCGCTCTTGCCCTTCGGGTCGAAGTCCGAGCCACCTTTGCCGCCACCCATGGGCAGCGAGGTCAGGGAGTTCTTGAACACCTGCTCGAAGGCCAGGAACTTGAGCACGCTCAGGTTGACCGACGGGTGGAAGCGCAGGCCGCCCTTGTACGGGCCGATGGCGCTGCTCATCTGGATGCGGTAGCCGCGGTTGACCTGGACCTTGCCCTGGTCATCGACCCACGAAACGCGGAACAGCACCGCGCGCTCGGGTTCGACCATGCGCTCGAGGATACCGGCCTGCAGGTAATGGGGGTTGGCTTCGAGGAACGGCCACAGAGTGCGCAAGACTTCTTCCACTGCCTGGTGGAACTCGGGCTGGGCAGGATCGCGTTGCTTGAGGCGCGCGAGGAAATTATCGACAGATTCGACCATGGTAGACATCTCACCAAGAGGGATTGGACTTATTGGTTTTTTTTCGAATGTACCAAGAAGCAATCGCACGAGAACAGGGCGTGATGTCGTTTTTTTGAAATTATTTGGTGCGTATTATATAAATGTATACAAAATTGATGGATTGTTGTTAGCAGGTCGGGCTTCTTCGCGGGGCAAGCCCGCTCCCACAGGATCTATGAAAGGCCCCAGATCTCTGGACATTGTGTGGGAGCGGGCTTGCCCCGCGAAGGGGGTAGCACCCCTTTATGCCAGGCACAAAAATGGGGCCCCTGAGGGCCCCATTCTTGTGCATCCAAAACGGGCTTACTGGGCCAGCTTCTTGTGCCGTACACGGTGCGGCTGGGCAGCAGCATCGCCCAGGCGCTTCTTGCGGTCAGCTTCGTACTCGGTGTAGTTGCCTTCGAAGAAGATCACGTTCGAGTCGTCTTCGTACGCCAGGATGTGCGTGGCCACACGGTCCAGGAACCAACGGTCGTGGGAAATCACGATCGCGGCGCCCGGGAAGTCCAGCAGGGCTTCTTCCAGCGAACGCAGGGTTTCGACGTCGAGGTCGTTGGACGGTTCGTCGAGCAGCAGGACGTTACCGCCCTCCTTCAGGGTCAGGGCCAGGTGCAGACGGCCACGCTCACCACCGGACAGGTCCTTGACGAACTTCTGCTGGTCGCCTCCCTTGAAGTTGAAGCGGCCAACGTAGGTGCGCGACGGGATCTCGTAGTTACCGATGCGGATCTGGTCGGAACCGTCGGAGATCTGCTGGAACACGGTCTTGCTGCCGTCCAGGTCTTCGCGGCTCTGGTCGACACAGGCCAGTTGCACGGTTTCGCCGATCTCGATGCTGCCCGAGTCCGGCTGCTCCTTGCCCATCAGCATGCGGAACAGGGTCGACTTACCGGCGCCGTTACCACCGATCACGCCGACGATGGCGCCTTTGGGCATGGCGAACGACAGGTTGTCGATCAGCACGCGATCGCCATAGCCTTTGGAAACGTTCTTGAACTCGATGACCTTGTCACCCAGGCGCGGGCCGGCCGGGATGTAGATCTCGTTGGTTTCGCTGCGCTTCTGGAATTCCTGCGACTGCATTTCTTCAAAGCGCTGCAGACGTGCCTTGGATTTGGACTGGCGGGCCTTGGCGCCTTTGCGCACCCACTCCAGTTCCTCTTTCATGGCCTTCTCGTGGGCGCTCTGCTGCTTGGATTCCTGCGCCAGACGGTCCGACTTGGCTTCCAGCCAGCCCGAG
>Ga0213828_1002844_pt1 | contig 12094 bp, 13 predicted proteins | sample MC6MC0897MG_FD_180664 | JGI IMG/M metagenome (GOLD analysis project Ga0213828, IMG submission 180664) | Enriched soil aggregate microbial communities from Iowa State University, Ames, United States - MC6-MC0897-MG | ecosystem: Environmental > Terrestrial > Soil > Unclassified | place: USA: Iowa...
GTATGCACCCATCAAACCAACCATGACAGGATGATTATCTTGTAACCAGGCATTTCTCATCATCACATACTCCTTGTCATCAAAAGAATAAAAGAATTCTACAGCATCTAATCTTCGAATTGCTTTTATCCATATAAAAGGGATTTCTTTATCTATTGGTACGATGCTCCAGTCGCTGGTTCGATGAGTGACGACAGTACTCAGATTGTACTTGCCATCGACAAATTCTATTCCCGCTTTTATATAATTTTCATGATCTATACGCAGCATGATACCTGCTTGATCAAAACGATTTTTATACTTAGCCGAAATTTTGACCTTCACTTCAAATTCACCTCCTCTCTCTGTGTAGAGAAAAGGTGCGTCATCTACGGTAAATCCATAGTGTGATATTCGCCAGTAGTCGCTCTTGGGTGTGACAAACATGGAAAGGGAGTTGTTACTGACTGTCCACTCAGTAGGTTCGTTAAACCAGGTCATCTTGTCCAATTGTTGTGCGGAGGCCTGTGTGGAGAAGAAAGGAAGCAATGAAGCCGCAAAAAGTGTCTTTATTTTTTTCATTATATTCTTTTTAGCAAGAGGTGTATTCTTTTTTCTAAAGGCAAAGATATCGTCGACATGCTGTCTTTTTCAATACTGATAAATAACCATTATATGAATAGCGGTCTTTAAATGTAATTTATTTGCAATTTAATTGCATTTAATAATGTTGCTACATAGTTGCAATAATAAAAAACCTTACCTTCGTTCTATCTTTATTGTCATTGCAAGCTTATCTGAAGCAGAATTCAATAAAAATAGCACAGATACTTAATGTAAAAGCCTACATATATGGAGTTTTGGGAACGTAATTTTATAGAAAAGGGGGAGATGTGGGGAGGCAGTCCTGCTCATTCAGCACACATTGCGAAAGATCTCTTTATAGCAGAAAATATAAAGGAAATTCTTATTCCGGGCTTTGGCTATGGACGAAATGGTCATATATTTCTAGATAATGGAATCGCTGTTACGGGAATTGAATTGTCCAAGACAGCAATTGAAATCGCCCGAAAACATGTTGGAAGTCAGACGATCATACATCATGGTTCGGTCGTAGATATGCCATTTGATACCAAAAAATATGGTGGTATATTTTGTTACGCACTCATCCATCTTCTGGGAACTGAGGAGCGGGCGAAATTTATACATGACTGTTACGAGCAGCTGTCCGACGATGGTTACATGATCTTTACGACTGTGTCAAAACGGGCAAGTATTTATAGACAAGGGACTACCATAGGCACAGATCGTTTTGAAATGTTTGGAGGTGTTAGCATGTTCTTTTATGACTTGGAGTCTATTCGGTCAGAATTTGAAAAATATGGATTGATTGAAATCAAGGAAGTAGAAGAGAATTATCCTTTTTATCTGATCATTTGTAAAAAACAGAATAAACAAAATAATCATAGATGAAACTATTCTGATTTATTTAATTCACCTGCTGGAATGAAGAGGTTCGGGAGACGAAAACCTTACTTATAAGTCCATACCATAAATCTGCTAGTATCATCAGCATTTAAAATCAAATTTATAAAGATGAAAGACGATAAAAATTTTGATGTCATCATTATTGGGGGAAGTTATGCCGGACTTTCGGCAGCAATGGCACTGGGGAGATTACTACGTCAGGTGCTCATTATTGATAGTGGTCTACCATGTAATAGACAAACACCGCATTCGCATAATTTTATAACTCATGATGGCGAAAAACCATCGGTTATTGCTAAAAAAGCTAAAGAGCAGGTATTAAATTATCCAACAGTGAGATTCCAGAAAGGACTTGCTGTAAGTGGAAAGAAAATAAGTACCGGCTTTGAAATTAGTACTGAAAATGGTGAACTATTTAGTGCAAAAAAGGTGATTTTTGCGACTGGGGTAGAAGATATCATGCCTGGTATCCAAGGTTTTTCGGCCTGTTGGGGGATTTCAGTTATCCATTGTCCATATTGCCATGGATATGAATTCAGGGGCAAGAAAACAGCAATTATGGCTAATGGTGAACGGGCTTTACATTTGGCATCTTTAGTCAACAATCTCTCCGCCGATCTGACAATATTGACTTCTGGAGAAGCAAATTTCAGTGTGGAGCAGGCTGCAAAATTGAAGAAGCACGGTGTAACTGTCATAGCAGAACAGGTTAGTAAAATTCAGCACAAAAATGGCTGGGTAGAAAAAGTGATTTTCAAGGACAACAAAGCAATAGCATTTGATGCCGTATATGCAGCAATCCCTTTTAGGCAGCATTCAAGTATTCCTGTTGCGTTGGGCTGTGAATTGACTGAACAAGGGCATATTGCTGTTGACAGTTTTCAGAAAACAACAATTAAAGGAGTTTTTGCATGCGGCGATAATACGAGTATGATGCGGTCCGTTTCCAGTGCTGTAGCAGCAGGCAATTTAGCGGGAGCAATGGTCAATAAAGAATTGGTTGAAGAAAACTTCTAATATAAACTTGCAAGATCGTAGCCACAACAAATTTAATCTCAACTTCAATCGGAAGCGATCGTGGATAGACGCTTCTGATTGAAGAACTTTTTAAGAACCATTGTGCTTGTCCAAACTTAAGCAGAAATTTTTCTCAGTAGAAGTTCGAACGGACCATGTTTAAATCTTTTGGCCCAAAGTTTACTGAAATAGTAACTGCATGCAAAATAGAGAAGCGAAATGATAAATATGAGCATCGGTGACAGTGATTTGTGTGCATTGATCTTGGCAAAGCATCCCTGATTTATCATAAATGAGAAGAAAACTAATCCGATTGTTAGATGGGAAATATAGTGTGTCAATGTCATTTGTCCCGTTTTGGCCAAATCGTTTGCAAACTTGTTCTGTGCAATAAATTTGCTGATATACATGAAAGAAGCAATTAACATTAATCCAAAGCCTATTGTACTGATTAAGAAGGGTAGAAAAGGGGGCAGATAATCTGCATTTAGAAAAAAATCAATCTCAGGAGTCATCAGATTTTTGGAAATACATTGCAACGTTTGGATCAATAAGTAAAGTACTAGTCCGATAGCAAATGTTTTCCTCTGTATACTTAAATCCGACCAGTCTAGTTTTGCCAAATACATTCCAGTAATAAAATAACTCATCCAAGGGAAAACAGCATTCCAGCCGTTATAGAAAGAGTTTCGTATAAAACCAGATAAAGTCCACATATCTTTATATTCCAGCGTGTCAAAATTCCAGCCTGTTTCATAGGGAATCCAAAGAAGTAGCAGGTGGAAGATAACGGCAAAGATAATTGCTCCATAGATATATTGTTTTTTATCGCGGAAAAGGAAAAATGAGGCAATGAACATATAAAACCCGTAAAAATGTAGGATATCCGCTGGCCACCAGATAGCGAGTAATATTCCCAAAGCAAATAAAAATCCGGCCCGTTTAAGTGCAATATATTTCTGATTTAGCTGTTCTTCAGCGGTGCCAAATGCCTGTTTTTTTGTCATCAGGATTAACCCCATACCTGCTAACATAACAAATATAGTGCTTGAGTTACCACTAAAGAGGGAGAGGAATTGTCCCTGCCAACTTGTATCGTTGTGGTCTCCGAACACCATGTTAAAATTTACGATATACATCCCAAAGATTGCATACGCTCTTAGTAAGTCAAATCCTATAAATCTCGTTTTTTCTGCCATGATAATTGCTTTCAAAATGTTATGCAAATTTTGAAAGATGTGTTAACATGGCATTTGACTTAAGTCAAATAATCAGTATTTGATTTTTGCGCGGATTCTGCTTAAGGTTTCTAATGAAATGCCTAGGTAAGATGCGATATAGGTAAGGGGAACCTGTTGTATAATATTGGTTTGATTTCTCAGGAGCTGTGAATAACGCGTGGATGCATCAAGTGTATGAAAATCAAATAGTCTTTTTTCCAGCCACATGGTGTAATACTCGGTCATCAAGAGATCTAGCTCCATTAAAGCCGAAAATTGACCTTTTATACGCTGGAAAGAGCTATTATCAATTGATGATACTCTAACATCTGTGACCGCTTGTATAAACTCTTGGCTCGGCCCCTGGGTAACATAACTGCTAAACGCAACAGCGAGGTCATTTTCAAAGAGCAGTTCAGTCGTTAGCTCTTTGTTCTCGTTCAGATAAAATTTTCTTGCGATACCAGATTCGATCCAAAAGCTATATCGGCAGACCTCACCCTGATAGAGTATAAAATCACCCTTTTTATAGGTTTTTATTTTTGAGACAGCCTCGAGTGCACTGAGGGTATCCCCGTCGAGCTGTTCAATAATGCTGTTGATCTTAAGGAGATGTTCATTCATACGTTACTGATAAGCACAGCTACTATTTGGATTCTATTTAACCTGTTGAACTCCTCCAGTTCTACTTGCAGTCTCCCTGCCCCATAGTGCAATAGATTCCAATAGAGGAATAAGTGTCCTGCCAAATTCCGTAAGTTCATAATCGACCTTTAATGGCGCTTTGTCCGTGTGTACTGTCCGCGTGACCAAGCCGTCTGCTTCCAGCTCCTTCAGCTGTAGGCTCAATGTACGTTCGGTAATCATTGGACATTCTTTTCTCAACTCATTATAACGTTTTTTTTCAATTAAATGAATGAGGATGACTGCTTTCCATTTTCCGCCTATGTATTTCATTGTCAGGCTGGTACTGCATGGGTATTGTTTGTTGTCTATCAAATACATCTGTTACTATCAACTTTGACCGTTATTGCAAATATATAACACTATATTTAAGTTTGCAACTATAAAAAATATAGTTAATTTAAAATTGTATGTTATGGCATTTATAGAAACAGCAAAACAACGTTATACAACAAAAAAGTATAATTCAACAGAAAGAATTTCAGCGGACAAGATTGCTGAGCTAAAAGAAATACTTCGCCTGAGTCCATCATCCATCAATAGTCAACCCTGGAAGTTTTTCTTTATTTCAGATGGAGAGACAAAAACAAAATTAGCGGAAGCATCCTATTGGAATGCGGAGAAAATTAATGAGGCAAGTCATCTGGTAGTCTTTAGTGCTCTTAACGATGTGCAACGATTCGAGGAGCAGATCAACAGCACGCTTCCCGAGGGATCGATAAATTATTACCATCGTTTTTTAAAATCACAGGGAGATCAACATGTGCAATCCTGGATGAAGCAGCAGGTTTATCTTTCTTTGGGATTTTTTCTTGCGGCCTGTGCGTCAAATAATATTGATGCAACACCAATGGAGGGAATTGAAAATGATCGTTATGATCAAATCTTGGGGCTCGAGCAATACCATAGCTTATTTGCCGTTGCCATAGGTTATCGAAATGCGGAGGATTCAAATCAGCCTAGCATAACAGCTAAATCACGTCTGAATATGGCGGATATTATTCAGGCAATATAGTTCTTTTAATAGCAATAGGGACGGCCAAAAAACTTGGTCATCCCTATTGTTCTTTAATTTCGTTCGTAACCTCAATCGTCTTCTTTCAGCAATTAAATTTCAGCGGAATCGCACTTTTGAGACATCTTGTTACCAGATATGGTTAAGGTAGACTAATCTTTTTTCCTTGCTCAGGAAAAATATAATTTACTTTTAAGGGATTGTTTTTTAGGAGCTCCTTTTTTATGATTTCTGGATTATCTCTTGTTGGTTTTCGGTGAGTGACCACGATGTTTAATCCTTTTAAATCATTTTGTCCGATCTTATCTTTTAGTTTGTTTAACTCCTCTAATAACAGATTAGGGGTAAGATGACCGAAAAGCAGGTTTTCGGCTTGACTATTGGGAAAAGATACCTCAATTAATATGGTGCTTAATTGACCTTTCGTGATCAATGGAGCAATATTTTTCCAAAGATTGTCAAGTCTGTCAGCCTTTTCAACCCGGTCGGCACCCGTATCTCCGAGATAGAGCAGATAATGATCATGATGGCGCACCAGCACAGCACTGCTTTTATACGGATTTACATGGCTTAATTCGTATGCCGTCAGCAAGAAAGGGGTATTTTGTGCCGCAAATTCTATTCCTTCTTGCAATTCACTGTAATGATACTTTCCAAGAATTGGTTTTTGCCCCTGATCAGCAAAATTAATCCAGGTATCGTTTATAAAATAATGGTTTTGTAAAATCTGAAGTACAGGAGCAAGAGCAAAAATATTCTTTTTGCTATCTGCTGGAGAATTGATAATCAGACCGGATAGATGATCTAAATGACCATGAGAAATAAAATACCCTTTTATTTGATTATGTAGGATCGTTTCTTCTGTTCCATGGAGACTTTTCAGCTGGATGGCTTTTCGTATCCCAGTATTTATTGTACCGGCATCAAGGCAGAGAAAAGCAGTGTCCTTTGGAGCTCCAACCAGGTAGGCCGATAGATTATCCTCTTGCTCACCACCATATATACCTAGAGGGATTAAGTCGAAATGTTGCGCTTGGGAGGAAATACATATAAAGAGAGTAACAAAAGAAAGTAATATTTTTTTCATATCATATTAAACTAAAAACCCATCCTTAAACAAGGATGGGTCAAATTTACATTATTTTTTACTTATTGATTGAAACGATAACGGACGCCAAGTTGAATTCTCCAACGCGATGTTTCGTCAACACTATTTGAAAATGTACTGGTCAATGGAATCTGATTCGTCGCATCTAAATAAGGGAAAGAAAAAGTTGGTTGGCCCTGAGTGTTGAGTCCTTTGTAATTTAGTATACCATTCGCCTTATTGGCAAATTGTGCCACACCCCAATTTTTATTGATCATATTTCCAAAATTGAATACGTCGAATGTAATTTGTAATTGATGTTTTTTTCCACCAGTATTTAAGAATACATCCTGAGCAACACGGATATCAAGAGTACCGATCATTTTTCCGACCAACGCGTTGCGTTTCGCGTATTGACCCCGGTGTGCATTCAGGTAGCTGTCCTGATTGATATAACCATTCAATTGTGACCACAGTTGATCTGGTGTACGCATATCTTTGTCATTGTCACCTACCAATGCAATTTCCGCCTTATTATTTGGAATATAAATCAAATCGTTACCAGACAGACCATCATTATTTAGGTCACCCCCATAAGTATAAGAATAGCGTGGACCATCCTGCAATTGATAAAACAAGGAGAAAGTCGTTCCCAAATGATCAAAATACTCTTTCCGGTAAGAGAAGTTGGCAATAAATCTGTTTTTAACCAGGTAAGTTGAATAGGAGAGGTCCGCATTATTTGGGTTCCCAGATACATATCGATCTCGCCACATCGATTGTGCAATAGAACCTCCGTCGTTAACGGATCTTGAATCAGTATAGGTATAACCGATATTAGCAAAAAATCCACCTTTAAATTCTTTTGATAATGTTCCTGTCAGGGTATAGCTATATCCTTTTGAAGTATTGGACATGACGATCGCATCCGAAATATTTGGATTTTCAGGAGTAGGTTTCGCAGCACCATATATACGTGGTGTCGTATAACGCATACGGTTATCAGCACCAGTTAAAGCTGTACCATCTGTCGTATTTAGATTGACATTCCGGAAATAAACAGAATTGATATCCTTGGAATACATTGCTTCAAATGTACCGATGACTCCGCCTGGCAATTTTTGGTCTATGGCAAGATTTGTGCGCCATAGCTGCATAAATTTGAAGTTATTGGCCGTAACAGCAAGGTTATAGCTCGAATTATTTGCGGCTGTTTGATGATTCACATTGCGATAGGCATCCACATCTGGCGTGAAAGGGCGATTGGTGGGCTTATCTATTGTTTCAGATCCAAACATAACACCATTGTTACCAGCTTGGTTGGAGATCCATACCAACGGCGGGCGACCGGTAAAGATCCCCGAGCCACCACGTATTTGAGTTTGATTGGTTCCATTGACGTTCCAGTTGAATCCAATGCGAGGCGACCATAGAATAGTTCCCTTAGGGTATTTTGAAACATCAATTTTTTCGCCCTGATCAAAGGTCAATTTGCTGACATTATCATTTTTCAGATCACTAGGTGATGATATGTGTGTGTAATCAGCCCGTAGTCCAGCGGTGAGTTTAAAATTATTGTTTACAGCAAAGGCGTCCTGCACATACAGACCAAGCATATTGGCTGAAACCTCCGAATAGGGGAAAGACCCATCAGCCAATACAGAATATTGTACTTGGTATTTGGTTGCATTTGAAATATTGTTTTTAGCTGAATTATAAAAATCATCAAGACTGGCAAAAGTATAAGCTCCATAGTAGTTTGGTGCAAAACCATTTCTTGTTCTATAATTTTCAAAGTTAGCTCCCAGTGTGATTTCATGCTTGCCGGCATATATATTGAAGTTGTTAGTCGCTTGAAAAACTTTTGTTTTTAGACTGTTAAATGCCGTAAAGGGTTCATACCCAAAAGCAGTCATGCTACTTCCATCAGGATTCATAATGTCTACCAAAGGGAATGGCTGGCCGCCTTTAGATTCACGGTAGTCATCCATTACATTATAGCCTACGGTTAGGGAGTTGGAATATTTACTACTGATACGCGTACGCAGCTCCAGATTCACATTATCCATATTGTTGTTGATACCGTAGCCCGCTGAACTAAATGGTAGACTTATATTCGAGGGTTGTCTATTGTTTTTTGGCGCCCCACTGTTAGATGGTAGGATATCCCGATAGGAGCGGAAGTAAAAGTATTTGGCACTCAGCGTATTTTTGGAGTCGATGTTGTAATCTAATTTGATCGAAAACTTGTCACTGCGTGTATCCAAAGGATAATCTTGATAAGAGCCAGGGTTGTATCCGATAGATTTGAGATAGTTTGCTAGATCATCTAGTTTTTCGGCTGAGACAGTTGACACATTAGGGCCCGTGTTGCCTCCGCGCGAAGCGATAAAGTTTGTTCCGGGATCAACCCTTCGCTCAATTTCTCCACTAGCAAAAAAGAAAAGCTTATTTTTAATAATTGGACCGCCGACTGTAAACCCATATCCTTTGAGATTAAAATTATTGACAGGAGCTTTCAGACCCGCTGAATTATACTTATTGACAAGATCCTGATTTCTGAAATAATAGTTTAATGAACCCTGTATTTCATTTGTACCACTTCGAGTGACAGCATTGATTGCAGCCCCTGTGAAGCCATTTTGCCTCACATCGTAGGGAGCGATATTAACAGAGATCTCTTCAAAGGCATCCATATTAATCGGTTGCGAGTTCGTCTGGCTTCCAATTGTCCCCTGTAGTCCAAAAGCATTGTTAAACAATGCTCCATCAATCGTGAAGTTGTTGGCAAGATTGCTTCTTCCTGCAAATGAAGGATTACCGTATTGCATGGAGAATTGAGGCGTCAGCTTGACGAAATCTGTAAAACTCCGGTTGAGTGTGGGTAAATTCTGTATTGCCGTACGTGAGATATTCTGCGAAGCACCAGTTCGCCCTGAATTGAAGACTTTTCCCTGCCTTGTGCCCACGACAACTACTTCTTCCAAAAGCCTATCATTGGCGATCATCTGAATATCAAGGGTTGAACTTTGTCCCAATGCCAGTTTTTCTACTTGCTTGACATTTGGTGTATAACCTAAATAAGTTACAGTGATTTGATAAGGACCACCGATACGCATATTCGGAAGGTTATAACGGCCATCGTTACGTGATGAAGTCGTGTATTTTGTCCCAGATGGTAAATGGATAGCCTCAATTGTTGCGCCATTGATAGGAGTGTTCCCCTCTCTGACTGTTCCATTTAGGGCAGAGGTAGTTTCATTTTGCGCATAGGTAATCGATGTACCAATTGTACTTAGCAAAATGCTGGTAATCAAATGTTTTCTCATTTGTTTATTAGCTGTTTAAATGACTAGGTGATTTTTTAAACCGCGGTAAAGGTAGTGCTGTATTATTGATCTTAGGTTAAGTAATTATTATTTAAATGTTTTGGAGGATGCTGCTAAAAGCCGATTTTTCCATCTCGATATAGGTTGACCGCTGCATTTAAAATAGTTCTAATGGTCTCCAGTGGAAGATCCTCATTTGGATTGACAGGAAATACCTTCATCCGTGAACGTGTTCCGGTTTCGAGCTCAGGATAATCCAGATATTTTCCTTCTACCATCAGCAGATAAGGATGTTTTGTTTTTTTGTCAGTCCACAGGTAACAAAATGCTTTGTTCTTATAGCAAAAACAAGGCATCCCATATTTTACCGTTTCCCTGATTTCTGTATCCTGCTGGAGAATAATATGCTTTAGTGCCAACAGGCAGCTCTTATTGGGTTCTTCCTGGCTTAAATAAAACTGGTTGATTTCTTGCATATTGATAGATTTTTGTACTGCTTTTTTCCAAACGGATTAATTTTTATTGATTGGTTTACTGTTTAGACAAAGATACATTACACTTGACTTTTTTATCGTATCCTGCACTGTTTTTTTGAGAGTTTTGTATCTTCAGATCCATTAGTTTATAGTAAGTCATGAATCCATTAATCCAGCAGTTCAGAAGATATGGGCATCTCAATGAAGCGGCCGAAGAGGAGATCGAACAAAGGATCAACTATTTTTCGAAGCGTAAGGGAGAACATTTTCTAAAAGAGGGCCAGCATGTATCCAGTTATTTTGTACTAAGTAAAGGTCTGATTCGTGCCTATTTCTTTAAAAATGGGCGGGAACTCAACAGCTGGTTTGGTGAAGAAAATCAAATTTTTGGATCGATATTACCTGTATATACAGAAAAACCTTCCTTTGAGAATATTCAGTTTCTTGAAGATTCGGAGGTCTACGCAATTACTGTGGATGATCTGAATGAACTCTATCGTGAATATCCAGAGTTAAACCTTATCGGAAGAAAAATTGCGGAGGAAGTATGCATTGTCTTAGAAGAACGTATTATCTCATTGCACACCGAATCTGCTATAGAACGCTACCAATCGCTGATTAAGTTGCAACCAAATTTGTTAAATCGAGTCAATCTTGGTCACATTGCATCCTATTTGGGAATTACACAGGAGACTTTGAGTCGTATCAGACGTTAACGAACGATTTTGATATAGATCAAAAAATGCAGTCAATCAAGTCACTACTTTTGTAGTGGATCATTTAAATAATTGAAAATGAATTGGATTGCATTAATTATCGCTGGTATTTTTGAAATTGGTTGGCCTTTAGGATTGAAGATGGCACAACAGCCAGATGGCAATAAATTTGGTTGGATCATATTGGCTATTGTCTCGATGACTATCAGTGGAGCACTATTGTTTTATGCGCAAAAGGCTATCCCAATCGGTACAGCCTATGCGGTTTGGACTGGTCTAGGTGCCGTAGGTACATTGTTGGTCGGGATATTCTTCTTCGGCGATTCGGCAAACGTCTTTAGACTTTTGTCGGCCACGTTAATTGTGGCGGGTATTGTAGGCTTAAAGATATTTTAATACAATCAAGGGATTTTGATATCGCTTTGCATATAAAAAGGAGTGATATCAGAATCCTTTCTCTTTATGAGAAAAACTAACGCGTTATAGTTTCCATATGCTGCTTGATTTTGAATAAATCATATTTTTTTGTCTAAAAAATCAATAATTTAGTTTAAAATCTGCTATAAAAGAGGATGTTGGGATGATTTTTGTTGCGTACATAAATTATGAGGCAGGAATTGGCAGATAAGATTGCATTGTATAGTAAACGGTACGGCTTGTTTATGCATCCCGATTATGTGAGCTTTGCCCGCGATACAACAAGACTGTTGATTCGTAACGAATGCCTGCGAGTAGGGGATATAAAAATATATCAGGACTATGTGGCCTCCCATTATCCCGAAGATCTCCCTTGGGAAATGAAACAATATCAAGAAGCGGCTAAAGCTTTGATAAAAATGGATAAGGTAGCCGCCATAGCTTGGGTCACAACAAATCAAATTAATCTTTTCGAATCTGATATTTTTATTGATGATGAAGACGCGATTTTACGTCCGATCCAGTTTAAGAACGATGATATGTTGCGTTACAATTTTAATACATTGGAAGAACTGATTTATAACCATCAATTACCCGATGACTTATTTCGCAAACACAGGGCGTACTTCTGGATAGATGCCCGTATCGATTTGCGATAATAGTTGC
>Ga0213828_1002849_pt1 | contig 12082 bp, 10 predicted proteins | sample MC6MC0897MG_FD_180664 | JGI IMG/M metagenome (GOLD analysis project Ga0213828, IMG submission 180664) | Enriched soil aggregate microbial communities from Iowa State University, Ames, United States - MC6-MC0897-MG | ecosystem: Environmental > Terrestrial > Soil > Unclassified | place: USA: Iowa...
ATAATATGGGTGTGCAGCCTCGCGAAAAATTGAGCCGGTTATGACGGCGCGGCGGCGCTTATTCATCGAAAGAATCCATCAACGCGTTGAAGTTGTGAAAAAATCTTCTAAGCATTGTGGATCGGTATAATTTTACAGCCTTTGGCTTAAAAGATGAAAGAGGCGTTGAATGGTTGCTCAATCGCGGTCGGTGCGGATCATCAGAACCGTAATCGAAACCATCCGTCCGCAGTTCAATATTGAATTGTGGGACGGAACTCGCATCGGCAATTTCGATGGGGCAGCCTTGGTTATCAACGATCCGACGATCGTTCGACAACTTCTCCTCAAGCCAAATTACGATTCCTTGATCGACATCTGGGTTTCGGGCCGTGTGGATGTCAGGAATGGAACTATTTTTGATCTGGCCAATGCGAAGATTGACGGAAAACTCAAGCAGCGCATCAAGGAATTGCCGAAATGGCAACTCCTGAAGGATCTGCCAGCGCTTGTCTTTGCAGGGAAATCGGCCGCGCGGTCAGCAGTGGATGGCAAAGCGCCTTTTGTCAGTGGCTCCAATAAGGAGGCGATCACCCATCACTATGACGTCTCCAATGCCTTCTACCAGCTGTTTCTTGACGCACGCATGGTCTACACATGTGGCTACTTCACCGATTGGGCCAATGACCTTGACCAGGCGCAACAGGACAAGCTCGACCTCATCTGCCGCAAGCTGCGACTTCAGCCCGGCGATCGTCTGCTTGATATTGGTTGCGGCTGGGGCGCTTTGCTTATCTATGCCGCGCAGAACTACGGCGTTGTGGGAACGGGTGTCTCTCTGTCGGAAGCGCAGACCGCATTGGCGCGCGAGCGCATTCGGGCCGCAGGTCTTGAAGACAGGATCACCATCCACGTCAAGTCCTATGCTGAACTTAATGATCAGTTCGACAAGATTTCGTCGGTGGGCATGTTCGAGCATGTTGGCATTGAAAACTACGACACCTATTTTACGGCCGTGAACAGATTATTGCGGCCGGGTGGTCTTTATATGCACCACGCCATCACCCGTCGCATGAAGCGGAATAAGAAAGCCTTCAATCGCAAGAGTGCCGAGCATCTCGCATTGGTGAAATATATTTTCCCAGGTGGGGAACTGGATCATCTGGGCATGACGATCGAGAATTTGGAAGGGCACGGCTTCGAAGTTCACGATGCGGAAAATCTGCGTGAACATTATGGCCGCACCTGTCGACTATGGTGTGAGCGGCTCAGCGCCAATTTCGAACAGGCGGTCGCTGAAGTCGGCTATGCGAAGGCGCGCCTATGGGTGTTGTATCTGGCGGGTTGCGCCCTGGCTTTTGAACGGGGTACCGTTCAGATTAATCAGACCCTGGCTTCCAAGCGGAAACGCGGCATCTCAGCCGTCCCGCAAACACGCGAGGATATCTACCACGATTTTCGCAGCGGCGAGAAACTGCGCTCCGGATCCTGAGTGAAACAAGCCCTCTTGAATGCCAACAACGAGAGGGCTTTTTTCTTAGTTCTGCTGCATCACATCACGCCACAGGTCGATGCTTCCTTCACCGGCATGACGGTCGATCTCCTTGAGTTCTTCGTCAGAGAATGCCAGGTGGTTGAGCGCATCGAGCGAGTCATCAAGCTGCGCGACCGTGCGCGCTCCGATGAGAGCGGAGGTTACACGCCGATCCCGTAGCACCCAGGCAATCGCCATCTGTGCCAGAGATTGGCCTCTGCTTTGCGCGATCTTGTTGAGTTCTCGCACCCGCGCAAGATTGTCTTCGCTCAGCAGTCGTTCGTTAAACGACCCGCCCTTTGATACGCGTGCATCGGTGGGGACACCGCCAAGATATTTTGATGTCAGGAGACCCTGTGCCAACGGCGAGAACGCAATGCAACCGGTTCCCAAATCATCGAGTGTTGCGAGGAGTTCACCTTCCACCCAGCGGTTGAGCATCGAGTAGGACGGCTGATGGATCAGCAGCGGCACGCCTTCTGCGCGTAACAATGCTTCGATTTCGCGGGTGCGCTGAGGATTGTAGGAGGAAACACCGATATAAAGTGCCTTGCCCTGGCGAACCATCTGCACCAGAGCACTCACGGTTTCCTCGAGCGGGACATCATTGGTGGGACGGTGCGAGTAGAAAATATCGACGTAATCCAACCCCATGCGCGCAAGGCTCTGATCAAGCGATGCCAGCACGTGCTTGCGCGAGCCGCCGCGACCATAGGGACCGGACCACATATCCCAGCCGGCTTTTGTCGAAATCACCAGCTCATCACGATGGTCGCGAAAATCTTTCTTGAGCACCGTCCCGAAATTCTCTTCGGCCGAACCAAAGGGGGGACCGTAATTATTGGCGAGATCGAAATGAGTGACGCCGCGATCAAATGCCCGCCGGATAATCGCGCGGCCGGTTTCAAACACATCTGCGCCACCGAAATTCTGCCATAGACCCAGCGAGATCGGTGGCAGTTTCAAACCCCAGCGTCCGGTTGCGCGATAGTCGACAGCTTCGTAGCGCTGCGCATCAGGGATATACATGTGCTCTCCGTTTCATTCCTGCGGGCTGACTGCCCTGTCACCTTCAAGCAATACCCGCCTCAAATGGTTGAATCAATCACCGCAAATTCAATGGATCGTTTACTTACTCTCAACGATGAAGCGGTTGCAGTTCCCGTATGGTCTTGATCAGCATCTGCAATCCGTAGGGCAATTGGCGACGACTTGAATAATAAAAGCTCAGCGGTGGTCCGGGAGAGGCCCATTCCGGCATCAGGATCTTCAATCGCCCTGCCGCCACATAGGGTTCGGCGAGTTTTTCAAGGCAATAGGCAATGCCGGCACCTGACAGCGCTGCTGCGATGGAAATATCGGTGGATCCGGATATCAGTGAGCCAGGTACATCGATCTTGAGATGGGCGTCGCCACGATCAAACTCCCAATGGTAAATCTGCCCGCGCCCGGTTCTGATGCGGATGCAGGCGTGATTCATGAGATCACCCGGGTGTTCGGGATGGCCGGCACGGGCAAGATAGCCGGGCGATGCCACAGCCACCCAGTTGAGCGTCGTGCTGACAGGCACTGCGATCATGTCTTCCGGGATGGATCCGGCATATCTCAGCCCGGCATCAAAGCCCTCGGCCGTGACGTCCAGAAAGTTATCCTCTGCGGCGATTTCCAATTCAATATTAGGGTAGCGCTCGCAGAATACCGGAAGGACCGACTGCAGCAACAGCGGCACGGCATCCTTGAGCACATTGATGCGCACACTTGCGGCGATGCCGCTGAACTGCCCCTGTAACTCTTCGAGGCCGCTATTGATGATATCGAGTCCTGCAGCGACTTTTTCAGCCAGCACCGCACCAGCCGCGGTGGGTGCCACACTGCGGCTGGTGCGGTTGAGGAGACGTATTCCAAGATGGCTTTCCAGCGCCTTCATGCGGTGACTGAGCGCGGAGACCGAGACATCAAGCTGATCTGCCGCCTTGCGAAAGCTGCGGTGGCGAACGATCATCAGGAAGACAGCGAGATCCGAAAGCTGGTTCTTGTTGGCGACCAAGGCGCGCCCCTCCTGATCGATACAGATATTGATGATGGTCGGGTGTGGCCAATGGCCATCTCTTTCCTGCACCGGTCCCGACGACGAAAGCAAGCCGCAATTTGTGTGGCGGACGGCACCGCATTGCATTCCCGGCGATCAAGACATCCTCAGCCTTGTGAAATCAGCTTCGGCATTCGGATTTGAATGTATTGAGCGGCAACTTAATTTCTGCAGCGGAACGGTTCATGATACCGACAGACCCATCTCGCACAGCATTTCGAAGTGACCCAATTCAAACAGCGTCGATCACCGGAGTGGCACTGTTGTTTTGTGCCAGGCGATCCTTATCAACCAAAGGCGCATCGCTGTCTCCCAAAGGCTGATTGACCCCGAAAATCGCCCATGCAACTACTATTAGCTAGAATAATAACTCATTGAGCGCGATCATGTTCGACTACTGCATTGTGGGAGGCGGGATCGTCGGGCTGGCAACAGCCTGGGCGATATCCCGCGGTGAGCCGGACGCCCGTGTTCTGCTGCTCGAGAAGGAAGAGCGTCTTGCCGGACATCAGACCGGTCATAATAGCGGCGTCATTCACGCGGGCATTTATTACCAGCCTGGAAGCCTGAAGGCGGAACTCTGCCGCGCCGGGGAGCGAGCCACCAAGGCGTTTTGTGATCAGTACGGAATTGTTTACCGCACGCCCGGCAAACTGGTGGTGGCGACCAGTCCGCTTGAATTGCAACGCCTGCAAGCGCTACAGGAAAACGCGGCAGCGAATGCCATTCAATGTCGAATGGTTGAGCGGGATCAGCTGAAGGAAATGGAACCCTCGATCAGCGGCCTCAAGGCACTGTTTGTTGAGCAAAGTGGTATTGTCGATTATCAGGCGATCTCGACAACGATGGGCGCTTTGATCGAGCAAGGCGGTGGCACGATCAAGCTGGGCATGCGTGTCACATCGCTTGAGGAGCGCGCTGATTGTGTTCGCATTCATACCGATCAGGGCATTCTGGAAAGCCGCTATGCGATCGCCTGCGCCGGACTGCAGGCCGACCGGCTGGCACGGCAGTCGGGCTTGAGTGTGGATTTTCAGATCATACCGTTTCGCGGCGAATATTATGCGTTGCGTCCGCAACTGAACAGGCTTGTCGAGCGCATGATCTATCCGGTGCCTGATCCCGCAATGCCATTTCTCGGAATCCATCTGACGCCGATGATTGATGGCAGTTTGACGGTGGGACCGAATGCGGTCTTGGGACTTTCCCGTGAAGGCTATGGCAAATTTTCCACCAGCATGCGGGATATTGCCACCTATATTGGATTTTCGGGCTTCTGGAAGGTGATGCGGCAGCATCTTGCTTCTGGTGCAGAGGAAATCAGGGACAGTCTGTTCAAATCAAGCTATCTTGAAAAATGCAGAAAATACTGTCCATCGCTCGAGCTGGATGATCTGCTTCCCTATCGAGCCGGCATCCGGGCGCAGGCTGTTTCCAGCACCGGTAGCCTCATCCATGATTTCAAGCTTTTGCAAACGCCGCGAAGCTTGCATGTCTGCAATGCCCCCTCACCCGCAGCCACCTCCGCCATCCCGATTGGTGAACTGATCTTCAGGCGCACAAAGTCCGACCCGATACATCACTGATTGTACCGCTGCGAATATCGGAAGCTGAGAATTGCAGCCATGATGCGTTAGAGAAGTCGCAGTTTGCGCGTATGAAAGCCCTCCGCGAAGCGATCGGGGGCGCGGCATTCCATGCCGCGAAGACGGGCAATCGCGCGAAATGTCTCAGGGTCAAACCAGTCCTTGGAACGCTGAGAGCTGAAATGCTGCATGAGCAGTTTGATTTTCTTATCGAGGATATCTGCGCTCAGCGCGACATAGCTGTTGGGTTGTCCGAGGTCTCCATCCCACTTGGGAATTTCATATTCCAGCACAAGCTGATCGCGAAACACGTTCCAGGTCAGTTCCTGAACGGTCCGATGATCCTGATGGGCGTCCGCGCCGCCATGCGTGAAGATGAGGTCCGGTGTGAAGCGGTCGCGCAGGGCCATCAGCCAGGCTTTGATCTGCCGGGCGTGAGCTGGGAAATAGCTGTCCTCAAAATGAGCCTGCTGAATAAAACAGCGATGTGCTCCACTGGTAAAGCCACGCGCAGCAGCCAGTGCTTCTGCCTGTCTAACTTCATTACCCGACAAAACACACCATTCAATATCCAGCGGCACTCCGGTTGCAATCAGGCTCAGGACAGTGCCGCCACAGCCGATTTCAATATCGTCTGAATGTGCGCCCAAACAGAGAAGCTTCAGCGGTATTTTTCGCTCCGAAAGACGCAAGAGATCGATCATAACGCAATCGCGATATTTGCGGCCTGCATCTGTGTCCGATGCTTTTTCCAGGGCATATCGCCCTTTTCGACCATGTCCTCCAGTGTCTGCCAGTCACGCAATGTGTCCATCGACCGCCAGAAGCCCTCATACTTGTAGGCCATCAGCTGATTGTCGGCGATCAGGCGTGTGAACGGTTCGAGTACCAGTTCCTCGCCCTCGCGCATATAGTCGAATATTTCCTTGCGAAACAGGAAATAGCCGCCATTGATCCAGATATCCGAGGTATTGGAGGTCCGGAACGCATGGACCGCGCCATCTTCAGCAATATCGGCAAGGTGATAGGTGAGCGGCGGGCGAACCGCCAGGAAGCAAGCAAGCTTCCCACTTTTTTCGAACCGCTGTTTCATGTCGTCGAGATCGACATCGCTCAAGCCATCACTATAATTGGCAAGAAACATATCCTCGCCCTGGACATGGGCACGTGCACTCCACAATCGTTCACCAATATTGCGCCATATCCCCGTATCGAGCAGCGTGACGCTCCAGTCGCGGTCGACATCTTCGAGCAAGCGCACATTGCGACCGCCGTCGGAGACGACGCAATCGGCGAAGGTCTGGGGGCGGATGTTGAGAAAGAAATCTTTGACAACATTGGCCTTGTAGCCCAGACAGAGGACGAAATCATTATGTCCATAGTCAGAATAATATTCCATGACGTGATGGAGGATGGGTTGATGTCCCAGTGGGATCATCGGCTTGGGCACATTTTCGGAATATTCGCGTATTCTGGTACCAAGACCACCGCAGAAAAGAACCACTTTCATGACTTAGCGCTCCTCTGTGAGCAAGGCAGGATCAATCAAGGTCACGTGCGGAATCGGTATGATGAACTTGCCACCCCATTCCACTACATGCTGCATCTGCCGGATGATTTCCTCCTTGAAGTTCCAAGGCAGGATCAGAATATAATCGGGTTTGAAACTGTCGATGACCGAGGGGTCAAAGATCGGAATATGCATTCCGGGCGTAAAGCGTCCGTGCTTGTAAGGATTGCGATCGACCGTGAAATCGAGAAAGTCGGTCCCGATACCGCAATAATTGAGCAGGGTATTACCCTTGCCCGGCGCTCCATAGCCGCAGATGCGCTTGCCCGCATTTTTTGCTGCGATCAGAAATGACAGCAGGTCGCGTTTGGTCCGACGAGTTTTCTCCGAAAATTGTTCATAGGTCGCAATGTCGTTGAGACCAAAGGCCTGTTCTTTTTTGAGCAAAGCCGCAACGCGGGGGCCGGCCTTTCGCTTGCTGGAATTGTGGGCGAGATAGACCCGAAGGGAACCACCATGGGTAGGCAGCTCCTCCACATCGATCACCTTGAGGTGGTGTCGGTGTGCCATATAGCGGATGGTCAGCAAGGAGAAATAGGAGAAGTGTTCGTGATAGATCGTATCGAACTGATTGTGTTCAATCAGATTGGCGAGATGCGGAAACTCAAGGGTGATGACCCCTTCCGGCTTGAGCAGCAATTGCATCCCGCGCACAAAGTCATTGAGGTCGGGAACCTGGGCGAGAACATTGTTGCCGATGATCAGGTCAGCTTTTTTTCCATCGGCACTCATCTGCGCGGCAAGGCGCGTGCCAAAGAATTCGACCAATGTGGGAACTCCTTTTGCCCGTGCCGCTTCCGCGACATTTGCCGCAGGTTCAATGCCGAGGATCGGGATGGCCTTCGGGATGAAGTGTTGCAGAAGATAGCCATCATTGCTGGCAATCTCGACGACGAAACTATCCCCATTGAGATCGAGCTTTTCGGTGATTTCCTCACAATAGGTTCTGGCATGAGTGACCCAGCTTGTGGCAAAGGATGAAAAATAGGCATATTCGGTAAAAATATCGGCAGGGCTGAAATATTCCTTCAGCTGCACCAGATAACAATGGTCACAGACCAGTGCATAGAGCGGATAATAGGGCTCCATTTGATCACATTGTTCGGCCGTGATGAAGCTCTCGCATGGGGGGGACATTCCCAGGTCAACAAAACTGTGCCTGAGAAGCGTTCCGCACAAGCGGCAACCGACTTGTTGTTGGGCCATGCTTGTACTCCGCGATATGCCCGGCGTCTGGATGGTCATAAATATACCTCGCCCTGCCCGGTCCCGTTGAATTCTGGGTCCTAGTGCCGATCTTGTTCGGATAAGCAAAGCTACTGATTGGGCCCAATATTTCCGAGACTGCAAAGAGGAGCGCATCCTCTATCCCATCGGCCGGTCCTATCCGCTGTCGGGCTATGGGAGACGCTCCCTTGAACCTTCGCATCGATCAAAAGGCGCAGGTTGCGCTACCTCTTCTGGATAGGGGGATGATCGGCTATGGTGCAGGCCTGTGAGCCCAAAACAACCCTATCGCGCTGTGGGAAAGCTGTCAGAATGGCCGCGTGAGGCTTGTGAGGCAAAAAAGATGCGTTTTCTACCGCTGAACATTCAGGGCGCCTGGTCCATCGAACCGGAACGGATCGAGGATGAACGCGGCTGGTTTGCACGTGTCTATTGCGAAGCGGAATTCAAGGAACGCGGCATGCAAACCAGTTTCCCGCAGCATAGTCTCTCGTTCTCGCGAGAAAAAGGCACATTGCGTGGATTGCACTATCAGAATGAACCGCATTCAGAAACCAAGCTTGTCACCTGTCTGCAGGGTATCATCTGGGACGTGCTGGTTGATTTGAGACCTGAATCACCCACCTACCGCCATTGGACGGGGCTTGAGTTGTCAGCGGGCAACGGTGTGGAGCTCTACATTCCCGAGGGCTGTGCGCACGGCTTTCAAACGCTCACCGATGATGTGTTGCTGCGCTATATGATATCCCGGCCCTATGCACCCGATTTTGCAACGGGTATTCGCTACGATGATCCTGCTTTGGGGATTCCCTGGCCGGACAAGCCGAGCATCATGTCAGAGAAGGACAGGAGCTGGCCGCATCTTTGAGTCAGGCGGGATCGAGGAGGCCGACCGCGCAAAGTCTTTGTGCGGCATAATGGAGTGTATCAAAATCGATTTGAGAGCGCGCGGCCATATCGAGAACTGTTTGGGTGCCGTCTGACAGGTTTAGCACCCACAGAAGAGCCATCGCATAGTTCACTGGCGCTTGCATGTCATCCCTATGATCAAATAGCCCTCTGCGTCCGAGTTGCGGTTCACCTTTGGGCGCGGTATTGACGGGTGTCCAGTTGCGTTCAGCCAGATCAATGGCCTGCATGACGAGATGATAGGATTGTTGCAGATAGTCCGCTTTTATGAAATCGAGATTGTCGCTGGACGTGTGATACTCGGGAAAACTGCCGTAGAGGCTGCGCTGGAATGACCCGACTGGCAGATTGAAGCCGGGTGAGCAAAATTGCCGTTCGTCGTAACCGTAGGGCCAGAAGTCATGGAGCTTGGCGTCGGGAAGATCCGCGCGCGGCAACAGATAGGCCATGATCTGATCAATTTCGGCATTGCCACGCCGACTTCGCTTATAGTTTGGTCCGCCACCATCCCCCACACAGGATAGCACGAGCCCATGTTTAACCAGCGGCAGCTGCGCTTCGTTCTGTCTGAGCCAGGCAAGCGCTCCGAAGGTTGCAGGACCAAACAACAGACGATAGGTCAAGCGGGTTTGACGCCGCTTTAATGCCGCGCCCAAGAAGCTGAGCAACGCCATGCCCGAGCAATTGTCATTGGCGAGCGACGGATGGCAGAGATGAGTCGAAATCACGAACACATCCTTGCTGGAGCCTTTGTGGATGAACTCTCCATAATCGAGCCAGCCCTCGCGATGTTCGGCGTCGATCACCACCTGATAGTGGTCATCCTGCATTTGAAGCAATGCGTTATGGGCCATACAGAAGCCCCAGTCAGCATTGTGATAGCAGGTTCGGTAAGGGATGCAGTCGGGTTGCTCCGGCAATGTATGGATATGGTCGCGCAACTCCGTCAGACTCATTCGGGTCCGTATCGGTACACTGAAGTTAACGACATGGAGATTGTTGTGGTTGAAATCGACAATCCGCCGGCCCGTATCATCGGCGATGAACGCGTCACGGATCAACCATTCCCTGGGTACCTGCCAATCAAAAAGCTGGTCTCCACTCTTCATTCTGTGAATATCGAGCGGCAATTGCTCGCCGATTATCGCCAGTGTCTGCCGCACGCCCTCTCCGCTCAGACTGCGGCAGATCGGAAAGAGCCGTGCGGCGAGCGCATGAATCTCATGACCGATTGCGCTGTCTTGCGGCCGGTCGGACCCAACCCTTCGACCATATCCACTGTCCATCACGCGCTTGCCCTGAACAGAGCGACATCTTCAACCGTGCGGCGCAAATTGCCATCGAGCTCGCCGTGCGCAAGCAGCTTTTTGATATGGGCAATACGCTGGAAACGCGGGCCTTCAAATTCTTCAAGCGTCAGCGATGAACGACAATAGGCGGCAAGCAGTTCCTGTGCGCCCGCCGCTGCATCCCATTGCGGTCGTGCCTGTGGCAGCAGGCGGGCAAGTTTTTCGAAACTGACGCGATACGAACGCGTATCGGGGCCGGCATCCTCGGCATAATCGATGCGGCAGTCCGGAACAGTGTCTGCGACGATGGCTGCAATGTCACGAATACGATAATTATGGTCGGTCGAACCGAGATTGAATGCCTGGTTAAACACGGTGTCCCGCTCGGCTTCCATAGCCGCTATGAAGGCCCGTGCAATGTCTCGAATATGGACGATCGGCCGCCATGGCGTGCCATCGGACTTAAGATAGATCAATCCTTTCGTGACCGCCCAGGCGACCAGATTGTTTAACACGATATCGAAGCGCAAAAAGGGCGACACGCCATAGGCTGTTGCCGGTCTCATGTAAACAGGACAGAAGCTTTCGTCTGCGAGCGCACTGATATCGCGCTCGGCCCTGACCTTGGAACGGCCATAAGCGGTGACCGGATTAAGCTCTCCCGTCTCGTCGATTAACGCCGCATCACTGATGCCGTAATTGCTGCAGGAGGAAGCAAAGAGAAATCGTCTGACGCCAGCAGATTTGGCCGCCTTCGCCATGGCAACGCTTGCGTGATGATTGATTGCATAGGTGAGATCCTCATTGAGATTGCCCAGCGGATCATTCGACAAAGCGGCAAGATGAATGACAGCATCAAAGCCTTGAAGATCATGAGCGGTGACATCGCGCACATCCTTGCGGATTGTCGGCACATCGATCACCGAGCCTCCTTCTTCAAACAGGCAGTGTCGATACAGCCCGGAATCATATCCAGAAACCTCATGGCCTGCGCTGATCAGCATCGGGACCATGACGGACCCGATGTAGCCTTGATGCCCCGTAACAAGTACCTTCATGGCAAACTCCTCAACTTGATGATGACAGCACGCTAGCGCGCATGCGCAGCGAGAACGAGTTGACCGAAGGATTGCTGGCTTCGGACAAGCGGTTAAAAAAGACACGAAAGGTCGTAAGCTCTACCGCTTTTGGAGGAGCCCGATCTCTGGCGCGCTACCAATCAGCAGCAGCCAGTCGCTGTTGGGGACATTGTTGCGATCGGGTGGGGTCTGATAGATTTGCAAGCCTTGCCGCAATTGCGGGGTGTTCGCAGTGATCGCTTGACCGGAGGCTGGATCCACCCATAAGGCGGAGGCTGATCCGTTGACAACGTCCGCCTTGACCTGAAACTGACCCGCATCACCGTAAATCGCGATGAGCCGGTGATCGGGCCAGGCGGCGGCGTAGCTCCCCTCGACATCGGTGATCGACCCGTCACGATCGGGCTGCAATCGAAACCAGTCAATTCTCTCGAAGATGGTCTTCAACACCGCCATGGATTGTGCACCAGGACTGTCGAGTGCCTCTTGCCAGTCCTGATCGGACGCGAACACGCCCGGCCCGGAAAAATGCCAGACGGGATTGTTACCAAAAAACTGACCGGCTGCGCCGCCCAACATGGCGCCATAGGCATTGCGCCGGGTCATCCGTGCCGTTGTGTCCCGCTCATATTCATAGGCGCCCTCCAGCAATATTACCGGCAGCCTGCTGCGGCTGCTTTGCTGTAATATCGTCTTGTGAACGTCGCCATAGGTATAGACCGTATCCATCGAGAACCAGCGCTCCCCGCCCCACAGATCGAAAGCGGGCGTATCGCGGCTCGCATGGACGGTCTGAAGCGCGCGGGGTGAAGCGGCCGCA
>Ga0213828_1002851_pt1 | contig 12076 bp, 20 predicted proteins | sample MC6MC0897MG_FD_180664 | JGI IMG/M metagenome (GOLD analysis project Ga0213828, IMG submission 180664) | Enriched soil aggregate microbial communities from Iowa State University, Ames, United States - MC6-MC0897-MG | ecosystem: Environmental > Terrestrial > Soil > Unclassified | place: USA: Iowa...
CCAACTATCGCGCTGTCCGTGTTCATTGATCGCAGTGATTTTCTCGTGTCTGACAGCAAGCACTTCGTACTCATGACCGGTCAAAAACAATCCCAAGCTACTGCTATGAATTGCCCGCACCCGGTCACCCACTTTAAATTTACCCATCAAGCTACTCCTCGTGTTTTGGTGTTTTTGGTAAGTTCCACGCCCTTGGTGAAATCGACTGGAATGACATTGTCTTCTTCTGTGCCCACCTCAGAGCCGCCTCCGCCGTCGCCATCATTGGCCGGTGGTTCGACTTCGAAGCGCGAAACCTCGATCGTCCCAAGGCCAGTGCCTGGTATCCAGAACCGCACCGTGAGGAACATACAGCCATCTCGATCGCCGATAATGATCCCCTTCCAGCCTGTCAGCTTGTGGGTCACAATTGAGCCGGGCAGATCCCAGCAGTCACCACATTCGCAAGTCACGCTGCACCCCGCTTCGTTCTGCTGAAGGACACAGGAGCGTTCGAAACATACCGACCATCTTTAAGGACGGCAGTGTCTCGGGCATGAAGCTTCTGCGCGGCTGTTCGATAAGGCTTGCGGTTTGTCGTGTCCCGCTCGCCAGTCCGCGTGAATTTGGTTTGGTAAGCCTTGTGGGGCTCACGCAAGTTATGAGATTTCATTGATATTCCTCCTGTCAGGAGGTTGATCTGTGGCCGGTCAAGAACGACACGACCAACGTTGCTCAGGCTGCGATTGCGCCCGGCTGTTCGTAATTGTCGTTCGCGGCTTCCAGCGCACGGATGCGTGGCATAGCGATATAACTGACGCAGTGATTGGCCGTGGACCATCCACCGTTCGAAACGCACCGCACAACAACGCGGTCGGCTGTAGATTTTGGGATCGGTCGGCGGAGAATTGAAGCTACCGTCGATCTGGGCAGGCTAAGCGCATTTCCGATTTCAGTGGGGTTGGCGCCCACCTCGTGCATACGATGCACTTCTTCTATGGTTTCATAATCTTTCATGCTCTCCTCGTGTGTGGTGTTGGTTGACAAATGGCTTTGGTGAAGCCATCTGTGATCCTGCGCGGGGTGGTACTCGCGAAGGAACCCCCGGTGTAGAAGTGGCGCAAGCCCTCCTCGTGTAAGCCGGGGTATTACGAGGCGGAGCGAGCAGCGGGTGGTGCCGGCTCATAAACTCCGCCTTTTTTTATTTGCCGAAGGTGCCGTTCAAGGCGATGATCTGCGGCATAATCCGGCGCTTAGCCCCGATGCTAAGCGAAGCCCAAAAGCGCCAGAATTCTTGTTCCTCGTCATCAACTGACTTTGAGATCAACGGATTGGCGACGACGCCATTCGCAATAATTTCAAACGCCTTGTCGGCGGTTATTGGCTTGTTCTCTTGCGCTGGGCGGGCGCTCACCTTTTCACCACTCTCCGCTCGGCTGATAAGGTTTTCGCGCTCTTTTTCTGGAAGCTTGGCAAGAGCGTCCATTTCGACTCCTTTGTCTAAGCTGGTGCCGACGATGCGGTTTATGTCGTCGCCGAGGTCACGGGCGCGAGCAATTTTGACATTGATCTGTGTCTTGCTGTCGCCAGTAACGTCTGCCAATTCGGCTGCGAATTGTTTTTGATGTTGTGGGCCGGACTTGCGACCATCTGAAAGACTGCTGGACGGATTCCGTTCACCTGTCTTTTCTCCATTCAACTTTTCCCAAATCGCTTTGCGCCGCGCAATGTGAGAGGCCTCTTCAGCAGGAGACAGTTCGGACCGAGCCAGGTTCTCATCGATCTCCATCAACTCAGCTCGGAGATCGTCGACTTCATAAACTTCGCACTCGACTACGGTGTGGCCTAGCGATTGCAGAGCCAACAATCTGTGCCTACCGAATATCAATACAGGAGCGCTGTCGCATACTTCCCCGTCCGGCATGGTTACATCATCACGCATGCAAACCGCAGGCGCATTCAGAAGACCTACATCGGAAATGCTACGCGCAATCTCCTCAACCTTCTTCATGTCGGGGTGGCGATGACGTTCGCCAATGAAGATGTCTTCGATATCGAATGGCCTGCGGCTCATTTTTTAATTCCAGTTCAATGGGACATCAAAAACAAGGTCAGTCATAGACCTGCGCTGCTTGTATTTTTCGAAGTGGGCAACAAACGCCGACACCCATTTCTCGCGAGGCAGTTTTACTTTCTTGCCATCTTCGAAAATCGCCCGTCGTAAGACCATGCGCGGGTCACGCTTGGTTAGCATTTCGCCAGTACGCACTGAGGCAAAAAACGTGCGGATTACATCTACATCTTCACCGTTACGTAGGAGATAGAAAGATGCGGCAGCCATTGGTGCCTGGCCGATTCCTTTAAAACCTGTACCACAAGCACTTAGTGCTAATTGAAACCCATCGGCATTGTCGAAGTAAAAATCTTCAGACTCGGATGGGGTTGGCTTGCGGTTATTTGTAAGCTCAAAAGCGAGTGAAGAAAGAGCCGACAAAACAACATAGTTGCTGACGCCTGCTATCGCGAGACGATCTTTGGCTTCACGTTTGATGCCAATATCAATTGTCCGCATTGATTGCTTCGTCAGGCCTGATGCCACTAAGGATTCTACTTGGATTCCAGTCAGGAGGATAGAAAAACAGCGATGCTGTCCATCGTTGACCGTACCGTCATCGGCGATGATGAGCGTCTCACCGTTTAGAACAAATCGGCCATCGGCAATGTCGCGCATGATCTTGGCAAGATTTGCCGCCTTGACATTGCGGTTGCTGAGATTGTTCATCAGCAACACCTGAGCTCGTGCAGGGGTGATGTAATGCACGTTCGCACGCACGGTCTTATCTGTCACCCACCCTTTGTGCCATGCGGTGGCTTTCGTGAGATCGGCGCCGTCAACTATGTAGAAACCTTCTTCACGACCACCGTTAATAAGGCGCGCCGCAATACGTGCTGCATCTTCAAATCGCCGCTCACGCACGAGACGGAAGACTTTTTGATGCTCTGTTTCGTCGACAGCAGCCGATCGTGCTGCCGCCTTCATGCTCATCTTTGGTGCATCTTCAAGAACACGCGGCTTGTTGCCCTGAACTGGTTTGGCAAACAGTGCCTCAGCGCGAGTGCGTTCAGGCGTGTATCTCTTATGACGGGTCACTACAGGAATTTCGCGGCCTCTGGCCTGTACAATCTGCATATCGTTTCTCCTCTTGGAAATGGTCATGAAGGAAAGCGCCATGGCCACGCGCAACATCGCCAGCCTCATATGCGAGGCCAGCGCTCCTGTTGGTCTACGGTGGGTATTTGTCGTTGACGGCGAAAAGCGCTCTGATCGTATTGGTCATGATTTTCTCCTCGTGTATTGGCTGGTCGTCTTGGGTGACTTTTAACTATCTGTCCGGTCGCGGAAGCTCCGGCTTCTCTTTGTGCAACTCATTCTCCTTTTTTGTGTCCCGACATTCTTTGTGTCGATTGATGGGATGAAATATATACGCGATTCGTATTTTCGTCAATTCTAAAAGATACGTTTTTCGTATTTACGTATTTGACAATAAAAAAGGCCGCTTACGCGACCCTGAATATTCAAACGATAATCGTATTATAGTGAACGCCAAAACTCTCGAGGCATCCGCATAACAAACTTACGGGCCCAGACGATTTCAACATCTTCGATATCGGGCGCATTGGCGCTGGTTAATGTGTAGAGCCCAGGAACAGCCCCGCGACGAACGGTTTTAATAAGGACACGACCATCCTGCAGCTCGACCATGCAAGTTTTACCAAGTGCATCTTCGGGCAGCATCTCGATTCCTGAATAGGCCACGAGATCTCCATCTTCAAAAATGGGATACATGCTATCGCCGCGAACGATAGCTCCGACCGTATCTTTTGGAAGTGCGCTACTGATGGTGACATCGTACAGCGGATCACCATCGTCGATTGGATAAACTTCCGCGCCAGCGCCAACATATCCGAGTACAGGTATCTTTGTGCTACGATCCGGGAGCGGCATACCACTCAGCTTACTCATTATGACCATTTCATTGGCCTTCAGCTGTCGCTTACCTTTTAGAATTTCACTTATCGCAGGCTGCCGGTTTAATCCGAGCTCTTTTGCAACTTGTTCTTGCGTCAGACCACAAGCATCAAGCGCGTCAGCAAACCATTTTACAATATCCGTTTCCATACCCGATATATCGCATAATCGTATATTCGTGTCATATACGCTTTTCGTATTTTTATATTGACAGATAAATACGCTTATCGTATATCACTCCTCAGCAGCACGAAGACAGCCTCACCAGCTCGATCTGCTGAACCAACCAAACACGAGGAGTAACCTAATGACGAACGCGAAAACCCCGAGAAAAAGAAGATCGCCAGCACCTCGAAAGAGCGAAGTAATCGGCGGCGGATTCTTTGTATTCCGCCGCGGCAAAATAACCGGCCGCGTCAGCGTAGCCACTACCCTACCGTATGAACACGGCTCGTTTGAGCAAGCACTGGCTGAGGCAACGCGCCTTGCCAAGCTCTGCCCAGGCGAAACATACGAAGTTTTCCAGACAAGCGGCGCGATCGCCACATCTAACCATGATGTGTTTCTCGCCGAACTCCGCGAGGCCGGCGCCAGCGTTGAGACTGTCGCTAGTGAGGACCCCGAGCTGGCGGAGGCTGCGTGATGAACCGCGCCCTGCTGGAAATGCTCGCCGATATGGAACCCGAACTGCGCACCGAAGTGCATCGCGCAGGCAGTGACGAACCAATGCGTCGTCCCGACCACCGTGCAAAGAAGCACGCCCGCCCCATGCCTTGGATACGATACGCAGCGCGCGAAGCCGTTGAGATGACGGTTGTCATTGGTTTCTTTGTGACCATCGGCGCTGTGGGGCTCGGCGTCACATGAGTTACCGAGAAAGATAGCGACGGGGCGTAGCGCCCCCAAATTTTCCAACCATCGACGATCCGAGCGTTTTCACGCCACAGGTCGCCACGCTTACCAACACCACACGAGGAGCATCTATTCATGTCTAACAGACACACGCACATCCTTACCGCCGACGAGTTCATTGCTCAGGGCACCACAGCAGCAGCAATCCTTTCGATTGCCCGTTGGTATCGCGTGAGCGACCCGGCGACTGCCGCAAATATCAAAGACATAGCATATGACGTGTCGCGCAAAACGGGCGAGAAGATCCGTATGCGCCGCGTGCGACCAGCCAACGACAATCGCCGTCCATTCAAGCGGAGGGCTGCGTGATGGACAGCCGCGGCAACAGTATCGACGCTGCCTATCTCAACGCGTTGCGGCTAGGCCCGCAGCGCATAGGCCGGGCCTCCCTTGGAAGTGCTGGAATTCCCCTGCCCGTTGCTCGCCGTCTGGCGGCAACCGGTCGGGCCGTCGTCGTGGGTGATGAGGTGCGATCTATCAAGGCGGCGGCTCGTCAGGGTCCGCCAACAGATTAAGATAATTGGTTATCTCTTCGGCTTCATCGCGCCGGAGGTTGCAACAGAATTGGCCGTTCAGCTTCGCAGGTTCCCCCGTTGAGAGCTTAACGACGGTCCATGTTCCATCCGGCTCTTGCCGCTTGTCAAAATGAAATATCGTCATGGCATCAGCAGTTTGTTGCTATGCAGATCAGCTATTATTCCAATTCGCAGTACCCTACGTCATTTAATGATGACGTATCGGATGCCTATTCCATCGAATGTCGCAGTGATTAAACAGATAAGCCATCTCGCTAGCTTCGTCCTCTGACAAATCGTGAAGCAGCGTTCCATTCACGGCTGCTGGCAGAGCATTGTTTGTGTTAACAACCGTCCAGCTACCGTCCTGCTCTTTGCGGACATCATACCTAAGGTCAGCCATGCCACTACCCTCCATGTGGACTAACTTTCCAATCACGAGACGAAGTTTAATTTCAAATCCCGTTTGGTCAATACCCCACTAAGCCGCTAGCGCCTCATCCAAACCATTCAGATACTCAATCAGTTCTTCAGCGTCGCGTTTCTTCAGCGAGCAACAAAGCTGCCCATTGAGAGAAACCGGGTTCTGACTGACGGTTTCCTTTACAGCCCAAAGACCATTCGGCTGTTCGTCCAGATAATAGAAGTTAGCTGCCATTGCGAACTGCGGCGTCATCTCAATTTCCTCAGTTGTGGGGAACCGCCGCGATAACGCCGACCCGGAATCTTTGTTCCAAAAAAATCAAGAAAAGTGGGAATCTACATGGATCATGAAAACGATAACGAAGCTGACTTGCTGATGGGCGTCGAGCCTATCGCCAAGTATCTAGGAGTCACAAGGCGCCAAGCTTATCGGCTGGTCTACGATAAAATTATGCCCAGCTTTAAGCTCGGCGGCACCGTTGCTGCGCGTCGATCCAGCCTCAAAAAATGGATGGAAAATCTGGAAGCGGAGCACGCCGCTTAAGTCATGTGCCGTGTGTCAAACCATGTGCCGTCGATTCCCCGCGCAATCCTGAAAATGCGTGTTTTTCTGGGAAATTCCTGAACATCTGCGGCACATGGATTATGATGCCACACCAAGCTCAAACATTTGATACTGTTGGAGATTTTTGGTGAGCGCGCAGGGATTCGAACCCTGGACCTACTGATTAAAAGTCAGTTGCTCTACCGGCTGAGCTACGCGCTCCCAGAGGGGGAACAAATCGTCCCTGGAAGTGCGGCGGAACATACGGGCGACTTTCAGAATGGTCAACACCATAAAATCAAGTTTCTTCAACATAAATTCAAAAAAACGACACCAATCGGCAGATTTCCACGATAAGCTGGGTGCGCCGCCGATTTTCCACCGTCAAAAAGCGCATTTATCAACAAAATTTCCGCGCCCGCCCATCCGAGACGACAAAGAATCGCGTCGAAATTGACGAACTAGCCAAAAATTTCGAGCTTTTAAAAATCGATTCCTGTTGTTGAAATGTTACTGTAGGCTCACGGATGTAACTCATTCCAGCATTTTGGTTTTTCATGTCCTTCGTTGCCAATGCATTCTATCGATTCAGGCATTCCCTATCTGGCATAGGGCTTGCGCTCGGAACTTTATTGTTCGCAGCAGCACTGACACCAAGCCTTGTTCCGCGGACCTATGTCATGCAGGGCATATTGTGCGGCGTCGCATTTGGTTCTGGATATGGCCTGGGCGTATTTTGGCGTTGGGTCTGGCACTATCTGGAGCTGCCCGAGCCGGGGGAATGGTTGCGCAGCCGTGTTAATTTACTCGTTGGCCTTATCTGTCTGGCAGTTGCTATAGCTGCGCTTTACTTTTCGGCCGGCTGGCAAAACTCAGTCCGCGCCGTGATGGGCATGGAGCCAGTGCCCAGCGCCTATCCTGCAAGCGTCTGCGGACTAGCTGTTATAACCTTTTTGATCCTTCTGCTCTTGGCACGCGGTCTTATCGGGCTTGGCCGATTTATTTCTACACGAATACACCGTGTCGTACCTCGCAGAGTAGCTAACGTCATTGGTGTTGCAGTGACCGTTGTCCTCATCTGGACAATCGCAAACGGCCTGTTGATCCAATCCACATTCGAAGTGCTTGATCGTTCGTTTCGCGAATATGACGCCCTGATCGAGCCCGATCGCCCCCAGCCTTTGGCGGTTGATAAAACAGGAAGCGCTGCATCACTGCTACAATGGGATGAGCTTGGCCGAGCAGGACGCGAGTTTGTTTCGTCGGGTCCAACGGGCGCTGAAATATCATCGTTCACAAAACGCCCGGCCATTGACCCTATCCGCGTTTATGCGGGTTTGAATGTTGCAGATACCCCCAAGCAGCGTGCTGAGCGAGCATTGGATGAGCTCAAACGACAAAACGGATTTGATCGCTCGATCCTGGTAATCATTACTCCCACAGGAACCGGCTGGGTCGATCCTGCGGCTATGGATGGACTCGAATATCTTCACGATGGCAATGTCGCCAGCATCGCGATGCAATATTCCTATCTCAACAGCCCGCTTTCACTTCTGTTTCAGCCGGAATATGGCGCAGAGGCCTCGCGGGCGTTGTTCACGACCGTTTACAACTACTGGAAGGCATTGCCAAAAGATAAACGACCTCGCCTCTATCTCTATGGTTTAAGCCTCGGGGCGATGAATTCCGAGAAATCAGTTTCGCTATTCGAAATGCTGGCAGACCCGATCAACGGCGCATTATGGAGCGGTCCTCCCTTCCCTAGCCGCGACTGGAAGCAAATCACGCGCGACCGTAATCCTGACACTCCGGAATGGTTGCCGGTCTTCAAAGACGGCTCTTTTGCTCGGTTTATGAACCAGAATGGTGAGGCACCTGGAAACGGCGACCGTTGGGGACCGCTACGCATCGTCTATCTGCAATATGCCAGCGATGCAGTCGTGTTTTTTGACAGCCATTCTTTCTACCGCCAGCCGGACTGGATGAACGAACCGCGTGGTCCCGATGTTTCACCACAGTTACGCTGGTATCCCGTCGTGACCATGCTGCAGCTGGCCTTGGATATGGCGTTCGCAACCGCAACGCCTATTGGACACGGCCACGTTTATGCACCCGAACATTATGTCGATGCTTGGATCGAAGTCGCCGATGTGGATGGCTGGAGTGCGGAGCAAATTGACCGCCTGAAACAGTATTTACATCATAAAATGACAGGCGACGACGTTGAAGGCTATGACCAGCGCGGCGGCTAATCGAACAAATATGGTCTTGGTATAATCTGATCTGCAAATGAAAACAGCCGCCCTTTTGAGGCGGCTGTTTTTTCGGATTTCGTCTTCTATCAGCGGTAAGGCGAATAGCACTGCTGGCGCGGACCATTATATGGCTGGAACGTGTTGTCCGAAGCGCGATATGATCTGTAGCGGTTATAGCACCACTGAACATGGCTATTACTAGCGCGGTAAACCGGCTGAGGTGCTGGCTGAGCGATTGCACCACCGATGATCGCCCCAGCGCCGAAAGCTGCCAACGGATACCACCAGCCATCATTATGACGACGATAGCCATGGCGATAGTGGTTATAGCCGCGATGGCCATTCCAATAACCTGGACGCGGACGATGATGGTTCCAACCCGGGCGCGGACCGGGACGGTGCCCATTCCAGCCAGGGCGACCGGGACGATGACCGTTCCAATTGCCATGACCACGACGGTCCCAACGGTCACGCACTTGCATGACGTTATTAGCATCAACAACCTGAGCAGTTGGCAGGACCGGAGCAGCAGAGACAGGCGCCATCGCACCGATCATAAAAGTTGCGCCGACTAAGCCAACCATCATTTTCTTCAAGGTGTTTATCATCTTGTTCTCCAGTTCAACTGCACACATCATTATCGATGCTAGATGAACGTGTGCTGAATGATAGTGAGGAATATATAGCACCCTATACATCTGACAAGTGACTGGCACGATTTAGGGAAAAGCAATCTCGTGAGTTGAGACCTATGTCAGGTTGCTCCCAATCATACTTACGGCGGTTCCAGTTAAGACTGAACCGCAGGAACCGCTGTGAATTTTTTTAAGCATTATCCGACGCAAAACCGGTTCCCACTTTTGCTGGAACTGCTTTAAGTCTCAAATCGATTTTGTTCGCCATGGTTCACATTATCAGTTAGTTTTGCCCCTGGGTGATGGGCGTCGTAACAGCGCGTTTATGGTGGGGTTTGTCGTGTCAACTGAGTTGGAAGCATCCAGATTTTATGCTGCAGACATGATTTCCAAAGAAGCCGATCCCTTTCTGGCGGCTGTAGAAAATACACCCACACCTATGCTCATCACCAATCCGCAATTTTCCGACAACCCGATTGTCTTTGCGAACAAAGCTTTTTTGCTGCTGACGGGATATTCGACAGATGAGGTGATCGGCCAAAATTGCCGTTTCCTGCAAGGTTCTGGAACCAATCCGGATGATGTGATTGCAATAAAAACAGCAATTGCAGCGGGCACTTCAATCGATATCGACATATTAAACTATAAGAAATCCGGCGAAGCCTTTTGGAACCGGCTGCATATTTCACCAGTCAGAAGCTCTGATGGTGTAATCCAGCATTTCGTTTCCACACAACTCGATGTCACGCTCGAGCTAAAGCGTTTGGTTGAGCTGCAACAAGAGCGTGACACGCTTTCCAGTGAGACCAGACGGCATCAGAACTATCTTGATTACATCGTGAATGCCGCAAATATCGGCTATTGGACCCGTGATCTAAAGACAGGGAGCGTGACCGGTTCTGCTGAGTGCCGCCGGATTTTTGGTTTTGGGGAAGACGAACACATCAATTTTGACCAGATTCTCGAGCTGATCGCGCTTGAGGATCGTATGTCGGTGATTCAACAGACGGAAGCTGCTTTTTTAACTGGCGAACCGTATTCCATGGAATATCGGATCGTAAACAGAGCCGGCCAGACCATTTGGGTGGAAACACGAGCCAAAGCGCTGCTCGGCGACAATCCGACATTGCTTGGCGTTATGCTGGATGTGACCGAACGCAAGCAGACCGAAGCTGACAAGGCATTGGTGACGAGGGAAATCTCCCACCGCTTCAAAAACTCCATGGCCATGGTGCAATCCATCGCCAACCAGACTTTACGCAATGCAGACAGTTCCGAACAGGCAAGCCAGCTGTTCAACGAGCGTCTTCATGCGCTGGCCCAGGCGCATGACATGCTGTTGCAAGATGACTGGGGTGGCGCAACGATTACGCAGATCGCCAATACCGCATTGGCTCCGTTCAACAGAACTTTTGGCAATCGCATCCGCATGAGCGGCCCTTCGCTCTTTGTAAGTGACCGGGTAACAGTCTCGCTTTCTCTCGGTCTCTATGAGCTTACAACCAATGCGGTGAAGTACGGTGCCCTGTCCAATGAGCATGGCAGCATCGATTTCAGCTGGGATATTGTCGATGATCAGGGCGAAAAGAAATTCCAGATGCGTTGGCTGGAAACCAATGGCCCGTCCGTTACGCGACCTTCACGACGCGGCTTTGGCCAGCGGCTTATCCGGCTTGTTCTTGCCGAAGAACTCAAGGCACGCTGCGACATCGACTTTGATCCCACAGGCTTGAAAATCAATGTGCTCGCGCCGATCACGGCCGATGTATTTCCGGGCTTTGATCATAGGATGAGCGCAGGCCCAACGATCGCCTGACATCACGCTTTCGCGTAGAGGCATTTTGACATCTGGCGGTAGAGCATAAAAAGCGCCATATGCTGCGATCATGAACGATAGCTCTGGTCTTTTTTCCGAACAATCCGAAGTCACCGCGCAGGAGAAGGAGACACACTTCTTCCCGGTCATGGCCGACGCACCGCCTGTTGACTGGCTGATATCGGACGGTTTGACGGATTACGACGAAGCGCTCGCTTTTATGGAAGCGCGCGTGGCAGCTATTCGGGAAGGAACGGCGAACGAACTCGTCTGGCTCGTCGAGCATCCATCGCTCTACACGGCTGGCACCAGTGCTCAAGCAGCGGACCTGCTGACACCGGATCGCTTTCCCGTGTTTAACACCGGACGCGGTGGCGAATATACCTATCACGGTCCCGGCCAGCGTGTGGCCTATGTCATGCTCGATCTAAAGCGGCGCCGTGAAGATGTGCGCGCATTTGTGACTGCGCTTGAGCAATGGATTGTCGAAACGCTCGCGCAGTTTAATGTTAAAGGTGAAAGGCGCGCAGATCGGGTTGGCGTCTGGGTTGTCCGTCCGGAAAAGCCGCTGCTTGCCAACGGTGGCATGTGCGAAGACAAGATTGCTGCTATTGGCATCCGTCTGCGCCGTTGGGTGAGCTTCCATGGCATTGCAATCAATGTCGAGCCGGAACTCGAACATTTTGGCGGCATCGTTCCGTGTGGCATTGCTGATTACGGCGTAACAAGCCTCGTCGATCTCGGCCTTCCGGTAACGATGGGCGATGTCGATGTTGCGTTGGGCAGGGCCTTTGACGACGTCTTTGGACCTCGCCAGACCAAATAATCAGACGCTCTTCACGCGCCGCTCGCGCATGAAGACATAGAAACCTGATCCCACGATGATCGCGATGCCGAACCATTTGGACGGCGTCGGAAAATCGCCAAACACCAGCAAACCGACCAGAACCGCATTGACGATTTCCAG
>Ga0213828_1002858_pt1 | contig 12046 bp, 10 predicted proteins | sample MC6MC0897MG_FD_180664 | JGI IMG/M metagenome (GOLD analysis project Ga0213828, IMG submission 180664) | Enriched soil aggregate microbial communities from Iowa State University, Ames, United States - MC6-MC0897-MG | ecosystem: Environmental > Terrestrial > Soil > Unclassified | place: USA: Iowa...
CGCGCACGGAACAATTCAAGGATTACTACGCCATGCTCAGGGTTCGAGGGCTGGCCTCGACTGCGGCCTTGGTCATAATCGCGCGCAAACTCCTGCGGATCGCGTACGGGGTATGGCGAACAGGTCACCCCTTTGATCCAGAGAAATTGCGACCTACGACTGCTTGACCGAGACCATAGAATCTCGTCCGCCTTCGGCTCCCTTCGGTTTCCGTCGGGCGCATCTAAACGCCCCGCCCACCCCAGGCCCACGCCGCACCGCGCTCTGGTGATTGAATCTTCACGGGCACTGGGGCGATTTGGGTTCTTTAGGTTCTTGCCCACGGCGGGGTGGGAGAGAAGCGTCTTGCGGTGCCCGCCCCCGGGCGGCCGCGCGGGCGGCCTTCGTGGGCTTACGCGTCGTCTTACGTCGTAGCGATGACGCTTCGCGTGTGGCGGCATCTGGTTGAGATACCGTCTGACATCGTCGGATTTGGAAGACCAAGTCGGGTGTCTGACACCGCCAGATTCATAAGACCAAGTCAGGTGTCTGACACCCACGGACTCGAACTCGTAAGACCAAGTGAGGTGTCAGACACCCACGGATTCGTAGGACCAAGTGAGGTGTCAGACACCGCCATCGCGACGAGGTCAGACACAGGCAGCGGCGGACGATCTCGCCAACCTCAACCAGTACCGACGTTAATCGCCACTTGAACTCAAGTGCCCGATGGGCAGCGCGCGTACGGGTCGGCAGGTTGTGGCTGACCGTCGACGCGCGCCGCCCATCACGGCCCCTCCCCCGTCGGCGAGCACCATTAGCAAACCGATCCCCACCATCGCGCAGCGCCCACCGCCACGACGTCCCACGGCTCCGATGCCGATTGCCGCCGCCCGGGCGGCAGCAATTCGGCGGCCCCGCAGATCCCCTGCCCTGACCACAGGTCTTGCAGCGCGCAAACCAAAGACCCTCGCAGCACGGCGTCGCGGTCACCGTGGGCGCGAGCGCCGTCGATGCGCCCGACGGAATCCGTAGGAGTCGCCGCAGGCGAGGACGAGGATGAGGATGGGGCAGTCCGGAGCGAAGACTCCGGACCGCAATCGTGGGCGATCGTGCCCACGGTGACCGCGGCGTCGGGCGACCTACGAAGATCTGATATGACCTACGAAGATCTGATGCAGCCTACAAAGATCTGCTGCAACCTACGAAGATAAAACCCACAAAACCGCCTACAACAACTTCCCAGGATTCATGATCCCCGCAGGATCCATCACCTTCTTGATCTCCCGCATCAACCGCAACTCCACCGCATCCTTGCTATGCAAGAAATGCTCCCGCTTCAACTGCCCGATCCCATGCTCGGCAGAAATACTCCCGCCATACCGATTCACTTCATCCAACACCGCATCCGTGATCGCCGCCCCATGCTCAGCGACCCAGTTTCGGTCTGCGCCTGCGGGGCGGGACAGGTTGTAGTGCAGGTTGCCGTCGCCGAAGTGGCCGAAGATGAAGGGGCGGATGTCGGGGTACAGCGCGCGTACGCGGGCTTCGGCGGTCTGCATGAAGTCGGGGATGCGTTCGATCGGTAGCGACACGTCGTGCTTCAGGTGCGGGCCGTCGGCGCGTTGGGCTTCGGAGATTTCCTCGCGCAGCTTCCACAGCGTCTGCAACTGCGCCAGCGACGCCGAGACCGCGGCGTCCAGGCACAGGCCGCGTTCCAGCGCCGTGCCGATGACGTTTTCGAGCAGCGTGTTCAGGGCGGTTTCGTCCGTCGTGTCGGCCAGTTCCACCAGCACGTAGGCCGGGTAGCGCTGTTCGAACGGTTCCTGCACGCCCTCGGCGTGCGTCAGCACCAGGTCCAGGCAATCGCCGGTGAAAAATTCAAACGCCTGCAGGCGCGCGCCGCATTGTTCGAACAGGATCTCGAAGAGTTGCAGCGCTTGCGCGGGCGATTCGACGGCGGCCAGCACGACCGAGCGCACGTCGGTGCGCGGGTAGAGGCGCAGCGCGACGGCGGTGATGATGCCGAGCGTGCCTTCGGAACCGATGAGCAATTGCTTGAGGTCGTAGCCGGTGTTGTCTTTGCGCAGGGTGCGCAGGCCGTGGAAGATTTCGCCGGTGGGCAGCACCGCTTCCAGGCCCAGGACCAGTTCACGCGCCATGCCATAGCGCACTACGTTCACGCCGCCGGCGTTGGTGGCGACGTTGCCGCCGATCTGGCTGGAGTCTTCGGCGGCCAGGCTGAGCGGCAGCAGGCGGCCGGCGTCCTGGGCGGCGCGGCGCAGATTGCCGAGGATGGCGCCGGCCTCGGCAACCATGGTGTTGGCCACGGTGTCGATGGCGCGCACGGCGTTCATGCGGTCCAGGCTGATGACGACGTTGCTGGCGCCGCCGTCAGGCGTGGCGCCGCCGCACAGGCCGGTGTTGCCGCCGCGCGGCACGACCGGCACGCCGGCTTCCTGGCACAAGGCAAGGCACGTGGCGACCTCGGCCGTCGTACGCGGGCGCACAACCGCCTGGGCCTGGCCGTTGTACAGGCCGCGCCAATCGGACAGCCACGGCGCGATGTCGGCCGGGTCGGTGAAGACGGTGTCGGGGCCCAGGGCTTGGACCAGCCGTTGAGAAAAGTCGGATGCGCTCATGAGATGTGGGATGCGGCGGGAGAGAGAAGATCGAGCTGCAGGCGGCCGGCGGCTTGCTGCAGGTGGCGGATGGCGGCCTGGCGGGCACGGTCCGGATCGCGGGCGCGGATGGCCTCGAACACGGCGACGTGTTCCTGGTGAACGGCGGCGGTCAGGCCGTCTTGCAGGCGGCTGTTGGATCGGGCGGTGCTGACCGCCAGGCGCAGCTGCAGGTTCAGGTATTGCAAAAGGTCCTGGTAGTAGCTGTTGTGCGTGGCGGTCGCGATGGCGACGTGGAAGGCGATGTCATGTTCGACGCCGGCCTCGGGGTGGTCCAGATGGGCTTGCAGCGAGGCTAGGGCTGACGCCATGGCATCCAGGTCCTCCGGCGTGCTGCGGACAGCCGCCAGGGCGGCTGCGCCGCCTTCAAGTTCCATGCGCAGTTCGTAGACGCTGGCGAGCTTCTTGCGGTCGACCGCGATGCCGGTGGACACCTGAAAGCCTTGCGCCCCGGTGCGCGAGACGACCGTGCTGCCCGAACCCTGCCGGCTCTGGATCAGCCCTTGTGCGCGCAGGCGCTCTGTGGCTTCGCGGATGACGGCGGCGCTGACGCCGTATTGCTCGGCCAGCACGCGTCCGGCCGGCAGCTTGGCGCCGACGGCGTGGACACCATCCGCGATGTCGCTGGCGAGCTGGCGGGCAACCTGCTCGGTGAGGGTGAGGCTCTTCGTCAACATGGGCGGATTATAGGCATATTTTCCAGGTTATCTGATAACTTTGTTGTTGCGTGAGGGGGCCGGTGCAACTCACCGGCGGGATCGGGGAAGTGGGAACGCGCGGCGGAGATCGAAGCTGGAATGCGTCCGAAGCGCGGTGGGGTTGCGTCTGGAAAGCATCCGCTGCGCAACGGGCACGCCGCACGCGGAATACGGAGCTGGACCGATTCGGACCAATTCGGACAGCCGCGCTCCCTATCAAGCCGCGACGGACGCGCTCTGCAATCCTTCGCATTCCGCGATCTGCCCGCTCTGATCCACCACGCAGCAGCGGCCGCCCTGCGCCTTGGCGCGATACAGCGCGGCATCGGCGGAGTCCAGCGCGCCCTGCGGGGTGCGGTTGGCGCCGGACAGGATCGAGATGCCGATGGACAGGCCCACGCAGACGCGATTGCCGTCTGCCAGCGTGATGGGCTGGGAGACGTCGCGCAGCAGGTGTTCGCCCAGCCGCAGCGCGGCGGTGGCGTCGATGCCGGTGACCAGCACGATGAATTCGTCGCCGCCGATCCGCGCGGCGACGTCGTCCACGCGGAGCATGGCGCGCATGCGTTCCGCGATGGTCTTGAGCACCTGATCGCCCCCGGCGTGGCCGTGCGTGTCGTTGATGCGCTTGAAGTCGTCCATGTCCATGTAGAGCAGCGCCGCGGCGCTGTCATGGCCGCGTGCGCTGGAGCACACGCGTTCCAGCGCCGCCTGCAGGCCGGCGCGGTTGGCCAGGCCGGTCAGCGCGTCTTCGCTGGCGCGGCGATCACTGTCGCGCTCGGCCAACATGGTCGACACCAGGATGCGGTTCAGGCGGTGCGAGGCGATGACCATGCTGATCAGATAGAACGGAATCTGGATGAACACGATCGCCATGACCCATTCGCCGGTGAAGAGCGCGCCCAGGCACATGGGGCCAAGACTCAAAAAAATCATGGCGCCCACCAGGCGGGGCGCGCCGTAGTTCCGGAAGCAGATCCCGCCGGCCATGGCGCCGCAGGACACCCCGGCCAGGGTCGCGGCCAGCCAGTCGCCGTTCAATAAGGTGATGAAGACGCCATAGCCCACGCTGAACGCCCAGAACAACGCCAGCAGGATGTAGAGATCGGTGTGGGTATTGCCGCCCTTGGGGGCCGCTCGCAGCGCGGATCGCAGGATGACGACGCGCACCAGCGCGAGCACCACCTCCAGGATCAGCCACGAGATATACAGCGGTTCGGGCCGCCGCCACGCGACGACGCCCGAGATCATCAGGGTGTTGATGACCCCGCCGGCAAAAATGGGAAGCGTGCCGAACAGACTGGCGATGAGCGCCGCGCGGATGTCCGCCGGCGTGTCATGCCCGGAATGCGTCAGCCAACGTGTCAGCCGCCACTTGGGCAGGCTGAACTTCAGTCCTGTATCCACGCCGTCATGTCCATGCCCCTCTACCCGAAATCAGTAGGCTGGCTGGCGTTATAGCAGGTATTTGAAACCTTTAGTATTGTTCTTGGGTTCAATACCGACAGACTTCAGGCGTGCCCCCGGTGGCCGCAGACCGCGCATTCGGGGTCACGTTGCACGTTGACGCTGCGCCATTGCATGGTGCGCACGTCCAGCCAGAGCAAGCGGCCGGACAGGCTTTCGCCCACGCCGGACAGCAGCTTCAAGGCTTCGGCGGCCTGCATGCTGCCGATGATGCCGACCACCGGCGCGAAGACGCCCATGGTGGCGCAGTTGGCTTCCTCGACGTCGTCGGCTTCAGGAAACAGGCAGTGGTAGCACGGCGCGTTGTCGTCGCGCAGGTCATAGACGCTGACCTGGCCGTCGAACCGGATGGCCGCGCCGGACACCAGCGGCTTGCGGTGCTGCACGCAGGCGCGGTTGATGGCGTGGCGGGTGGTGAAGTTGTCGGTGCAGTCCAGCACCAGGTCCGCCTGCGCGACGGCATCGGACAAGGCCTGGTCCTTCAGGCGCTCGACCCGGGCGTGAACGCGGGTCTGCGGATTGAAGGCGCCCAGCATGTCGCGGCCGGACTCGGCCTTGGGCCGGCCAACGCTTGCGGTGGTATGCAGGATCTGGCGCTGCAGATTGCTGAGTTCGACGACATCGTCGTCGGCCAGCGTGATGTCGCCCACGCCGGCGGTGGCCAGGTAGAGCGCGGCGGGCGAACCCAGACCGCCCGCCCCCACGATGAGCACACGCGCCGCCAGCAGTTTTTCCTGCCCTTCGATCCCGAGTTCGTCCAGCAGGATGTGGCGGGCGTAGCGCAGCAGTTGCTCGTCGTTCATTTGTCCTTGCTGGGCTCGACTCCGGTCGGCGTGATCTTCATGCGCTGGGGCGTTCCGCCGCCGGCCTTGGCGTCAGCCTTGGCCTGGGCGCGGGCCGAGCCCTTCTGCACCGGCTTGCCGGCCAGCAGGTTCAGGGCCTGCTGAAGCTGGAAGTCGTCCTTGCCGCCGAATTCAAACACCTTGGCCGGCAGTTCCACGTTGTCCTGGTCGGCGCTGGACTTGATTTCGTTGGTGGTCTGCTGGTTGGACAGGTGACGTTGCAGGTCGGCTTCGCGCGGCAGGCGGAACAGGTCGCCGTCGGCCGTATCGGCAACGACGTAGTCCGGTTCGATGCCGGTGGCCTGAATGGAACGGCCGCTGGGCGTGAAGTAGCGAGACGTGGTGAGCTTGACCGCCGTGGTTTCGGACAGCGGCAGGATCACCTGCACGGAGCCCTTGCCGAACGTGCGGTTGCCCAGCACCTTGGCGCGCTTGTGGTCCTGCAGCGCACCGGCCACGATCTCGGAGGCCGAGGCCGAACCCACGTTCACCAGCACCACCATCGGCACCGTCTTGGTCCAGGCCGGCAGGCCGGACAGGTAGTTGCTTTCGCCGCGGGCGTATTCCGACGGCGTCGCCAGGTACTTGTGGCGGGCGTCCGGGGTGCGGCCGTCCGTGGACACCACGAGCGCATCGGGCGGCAGGAACGCGCCGGAGACGCCGATGGCGCTGGTCAGGAGGCCACCCGGGTCATTGCGCAGGTCCAGCACCAGGCCCTTGGGCGGTTCCTTCGCGCCCAGCTCCTTGAGCTGGCGGGCGAGGTCGGCGCCGGTCTTTTCCTGGAACTGGGCGACGCGCACGTACGCGATGCCGTTGTCCAGCATCTTGCTGCGTACGCTGCGCACCTTGATGATGTCGCGCACGATCTTTACGACGATCGGCTGCGGGCGATCGGCGCGCATGATCGTCAGGGTGATGGGCGACTTGGGCGCGCCACGCATGAGCTTGACCGCGTCGTTCAGGGTCATGCCCTTGGTGGGCGTGTCGTCGATCTTGATGATCAGGTCGCCCGCCATGACGCCGGCGCGGGCCGCGGGCGTGTCCTCGATGGGCGAGATGACCTTCACGAAGCCGTCTTCCGCGCCGACCTCGATACCCAGGCCACCGAACTCGCCTTGCGTCGCGGTCTGCATTTCGCGGAACGCGTCGGCATCCAGGTAGGCGGAGTGGGGATCCAGGTTCGACACCATGCCGGAAATGGCATTGTCGATCAGGGTCTTGTCGTCGACGGCCTCGACGTAGTTGTTCTTGATGGCGGCAAAGACATTGCTCAGTTGCCTGAGCTCGTCCAGAGGCAGGGGGCTGCCACGCTGGGCGACCGCAGTCACGCCAACACTCAGCAACACACCAGCCACCGCACCGATGGCAATCAGACCGAAACCGCGAAACTTACGAGTGCCCATGCACACTTCCCGAATTTTGTTTTCGCCGATGGGTTTGGTAATTTACCAACGGTATTTTTCCAACGACATTCATTTACCGACAGCGTTTACGCCGATTGCATTCCAGCAAACCGGCTGCACCAGCCGTCACATCTACTGCGCCAGCCATTGGGCCGGGTCCACTGGAGCGCCACGATGGCGAATTTCAAAGTATAGGCCGGATTCCACTTGGCCGCCGGTTGCGCCCACGGTAGCAATAGTATCCCCGCCGGCCACCGCATCGCCCACCCGTTTGAGCAGACTTTGGTTGTAAGCATAGACGGTCAGGTACTGCTGGCCATGATCCACAATGATGAGGTTGCCAAAGCCGCGCAGCCAATCGGCGTAAACCACAGTACCGGGGGCCACTACCTTGACGGGCGTGCCCTCGGCCGCGCGCAGCACCACGCCGCGCCACACGCCGCCGTCCGGACGATCCACCCCGAACCTGCCCTGCACCTGGCCACGCACCGGCATGGCCAGCCCATGACGCAGGCCGTTGCCGCCGCCGACCGGCGGCGCCTTGGCGGTCTGCTGGGCCGATGCACTGCGCGTTGGAGTGGCGGGCTCTTCAACAGGTTCCGCCTTTTTGGGGGAATCCGCGGGTTTTGTTGAAAGCGGGGTATCGGCCGGGCCGCCGATGCGGGTCTGCCGCTGCTCGGCGGGACGCAGGCCGGCGGCGTCCGGGTCGGCCACGGCCACCGGGCCGCGGTTCTTCTGGGCTGCCGCTTCGACCTGTTCGCGCGCCTGGGCGGCCTCGCGGGCTTCGCTGTCGCGGCGCGCGCCGTCTTCGGCGGCCTTGCGGTCTGCCTCGGCCTTGCGGCGCGCGTCTTGCGACCGGCGTTCGGCCTCGGCGCGCTTTTTGGCCTCTTCGGCGGCGCGGCGGGCTTCTTCAGCCGCGCGGCGCGCTTCCTCGGCACGACGGGCTTCTTCGGCGCGCTTGCGCGCTTCTTCGGCCTTGCGGGCTTCCTCGATCTGCTTGGCGATGGCCGCATCCAGATCGGTGATCAGCCGCGACAGGCGCTGATCGTCGCGGCCGAGCTTGTTGGCCTCAGCGCGCTGGGCGGCGATCTGGCCTTCAAGCTGGGCAAGCAGGCTGGCGCGCTCTTTTTGCTGCGCGACCAGCGCGGTTTTCTGTTCGGAGGTTTCGGCGACCCCCTTTTCGATTTCGGCGCGGCGCTCGTCGGCCTGCGCCTGCAGGGCGGCCAGCCGGTCGATGTCCGTCCGCAGCGCTTTCACGGCGTCGGCCCGGGCACGGGACACGTAGTCCAGATAGCCCAGATTGCGGCCAAGGACCTGGGGATCGTCACCCGAGAGCAGCGCCGTCCAGGGCGACAGGCCGCTGGTGTATTGGGTGCGCAGCTGGTCGGCCAGTTCGACGCGGCGCTTGGCCAGCACGGCCTCCTGCGCGGTGATCTGCTTTTCCAGCGACGCGAGATCGGCCGTCGCCTTGCGGTTGGCGTCGGCCAGTTCCTTCAGGCGCAGGTTGATGCGGGAAATCGACGATTCCGACTGCTTGAGCGCGTCGGCAGCCTCTTTGCGGGCCGCCTCGCGGTCGTCGATGTCCTTTTGCAGACTCTCGATGCGGTCGCGCAAGGCGGCCTGCTGTTTTTCGGCGTCGGACTGACGCCCGGCGAGGTCACTGGGCGCGGCGCGCGCAGGCAGCGTCCCACTGGCCAACATGACCGCCAACAACAACCCCGCCGTGCGACGCATAGAGATATCAGTCCTTCTTGGCCTTGCCCTGAGCTGCGACCGCAGCCATGGCCGCCTCGATCTCGGCGGCATCGCCCAGATAATAGTGGCGGATCGGACGCAGGTCATCATCCAGTTCGTAGACCAGCGGCTGGCCGGTCGGGATGTTCAGGTTGACGATGTCGTCGTCCGACACGTTGTCCAGGTGCTTGATGAGGGCGCGCAGGCTGTTGCCGTGGGCGGCGATCAAGACCTTGCGGCCCGAGCGGATGGCCGGGGCGATGGAGTCGTTCCAGAACGGCAGCACGCGGGCCACGGTGTCCTTCAGGCACTCGGTGGCGGGCAGCTGGTCGGCCGGGATCTTGGCGTAGCGGCTGTCAAAGCGCGGGTGGCGTTCGTCGTCCAGCGACAGCGGCTCCGGGGCGATGGCGTAGGCGCGGCGCCAGATCAGGACCTGCTCGTCGCCGTACTTGGCGGCGGTTTCGGACTTGTTCAGGCCCTGCAGGGCGCCGTAGTGGCGTTCGTTCAGGCGCCAGTTCACGCCGACCGGGGTGTACATGGCGTCCATAGCGTCCAGGGCGATCCACAGGGTGCGGATGGCGCGCTTGAGGACTGAGGTGTAGGCCAGGTCGAAGGTGAAGCCTTCTTTCTTGAGCAGTTCGCCCGCCTTGCGGGCCTGTTCGCGGCCAGTGTCGGTCAGGTCGACGTCGGTCCAGCCGGTGAAACGGTTTTCAAGATTCCACTGGCTTTCACCGTGGCGCATCAGTACGAGTTTGTGCATGGTTTGGGGCGCCCGCCGGGCGGGTTAAAGTTGGAGGATGGTTAAGGAATGCGCTCATTTTATAATTGAGTGATTTTGCCCGTGATTTTGCCCCGGCGCACCGCGTCCATGTCCTGGACGCGTCGCATCAGGGTTCGCCCCTACCAGGCTGGCCGGAAGACTTGCCCACCCGCAAGCCGACGTAGCGCCCGCCGACGTACTACAGGAAGCCTTCGTGGACCTTTTGCAATTCTTGCTCGATAAAAACAACATCTTCATCGTCGCCGTCGCCGTGGTTTCCGGCGTGATGCTGATCATTCCCGCCCTGCGCAAGGGCCGGACCGGGTCCGCCATCAGCACGACTGAAGCCATCCAGATGGTCAACCAGCGCAATGCCGTGTGGGTCGACGTGCGCCCCGTCGAGCAATTCCAGGCCGGTCATATCGCTCAGGCACGAAACGTGCCGGCAGCCGACCTCGAGCAGAAGGCCGGCTCGCTGCCCAAGAACAAGCCGCTGGTGGTGGTTTGCGACAATGGCCGCGATTCGGCCCGCGCCGCCGCCAAGCTGCGCGCCCAGGGATTCACCGACGTCGTGCCGCTGGAAGGCGGCATGCGTGCCTGGTCGGCCGCCAGCCTGCCGGTAACCCAGAAGGGTTGAAGCAGGGGGACTCGCCCCCATCTACCTATTCTTGTACCCACAGGAGCGCCCTATGAACAAAGTCGTCATGTACAGCAAGGACTATTGCCCCTATTGCTCCCGCGCCAAGGCGCTGCTTGAGCAGCGTGGCGTGGCCGACCTGGAAATCATCCAGATCGACCGCGAACCGTCCCAGCGCGATGTCATGATCGAACGCACCGGCCGGCGCACCGTCCCGCAGATCTTCATCGGCGATACCCATGTCGGCGGTTGCGACGACCTGATAGCCCTGGACCGCTCGGGTGGACTGACCCCCTTGCTGAACGGCTAATCGCCCCTTTTTGCCTCTCCCCCCAACGGAAACACTCATGGCTGATCAAGACCAAAACACCCAGCAAGAAGGCGGCAACGACGCGCCCTCGTTCAATCTGCAGCGCGTCTACCTGAAAGACCTTTCGCTGGAAATGCCCAACGCGCCTCACGTGTTCCTGGAGCAGGAAGCGCCGCAGGTCGAAGTAAGCATCACCGTGGGCGGCCAGCGCCTGGCCGAAACCGTGTTCGAAACCACGGTCACCGTCACCGTCACCACGCGCATCAACGACAAGGTCGTGTACCTGGTCGAAGGCACGCAAGCCGGCATCTTCGAAGCGGCCAACATCCCCGAAGAGCAACTCGACCCGCTGCTGGGCATTGTCTGCCCCACGATGCTGTACCCGTACCTGCGCGCCAACATCGCCGATGCGATCACCCGCACCTCGATGCCGCCGCTGCACCTGACCGAAGTCAACTTCCAGGCTCTGTACGAGCAACGCATCGCCGAACTGCAACAGCAGCAGGCCGCCGGCGCCAACGGCGCCGAATCGGGCATCATCCTGCCCCCCGGCGCCACCCGCCAGTAAGCAACCCGCGGCGCCCCATGAACCAACCCGCCGAGCCGCGCTTGCGCGTCGCCGTCCTGGGAGCGGGCAGTTGGGGCACCGCCTTGGCGGCGGCCGCCAGCCGCCGCCACCCCACCCAGCTCTGGGCGCGCGAAGCCGCGCAAGCGGCCGCCATGGCCGCCACCCACGAAAATGCCCGCTATCTGCCGGGCATTTCCCTGCCCAAGACGCTGCAATATTCCTCTGATCTGGACGCCACGCTGCGCACCCTGCAGGACGACGCCGCGCGCCGTCTGATCGTGCTGGGCGTGCCCGTCGCGGGTCTCACGTCCATCTGCGAGGCGCTGTCGCAACGGCTGCCCGCACTGGGACTGCAAGACACGCCCATCGTCTGGACGTGCAAGGGCTTTGAGGCCGACACGGCCAGACTGCCCCACGAAATCATGCGCGAGGCCCTGCCCGGCGCGACCGGCGGCGCCCTGTCGGGCCCCTCGTTCGCGCGCGAAGTCGCACAGGGCCTGCCCGTCGCCCTGACGGTCGCCAGCAGCAGCCCCGCCCTGCGCGAAGCCACCACCGCCGCCTTCCATGGCGCGGCGCTGCGCGTCTACGCCAGCACCGACCTGGTTGGCGTCGAAGTCGGCGGCGCGCTCAAGAACGTCATTGCGGTTGCCTGCGGCATTGGCGATGGCCTTGCGCTGGGCACCAATGCCCGCGCGGCCCTGATCACCCGCGGCCTGGCCGAGATGACCCGCTTTGGCGTCGCGCTGGGCGCGCAGGCCGAAACCTTCGCCGGACTGACCGGCCTGGGCGATCTGGTGCTGACCGCCACCGGCGAGCTGTCGCGCAACCGGCGCGTAGGCTTGGAGATCGGCGCGGGCCGCAAGCTGGCCGACATCCTGGCCAGCGGCATCACCGCCGAAGGCGTGCGCTGCGCCCGCGCCGCGCTGGACCGCGCCCGCGCCATCAATGTCGAATTGCCGATCACCGA
>Ga0213828_1002860_pt1 | contig 12044 bp, 14 predicted proteins | sample MC6MC0897MG_FD_180664 | JGI IMG/M metagenome (GOLD analysis project Ga0213828, IMG submission 180664) | Enriched soil aggregate microbial communities from Iowa State University, Ames, United States - MC6-MC0897-MG | ecosystem: Environmental > Terrestrial > Soil > Unclassified | place: USA: Iowa...
TTTTAAATTCTGTCTCAATCTCAAATTGAATATGCATACTAACACCTCGGTATTAGTATGAAATGATAGAGTATTTTTGTACATCGTTATTCAAGCAGGAATGTACATATTTAAATTAGCATTTATAAATATAAAGCTAAAGGATTTAGCAGAGCAACTAAGTGTATCTGAGGAACTGTACGTGGGTGGAGAAACAAAGATTGCTGGGATGAAAAATTAGAAGCGGAATCGAAGATATTCGAGAAACTTTTGAAGAAGAGGCATAGCTTGCCATACGATAACCTATATAATAATAAGGTGAAGATAATTGAAACCTGATCTTTATATAAAACGTAAGTATAAATAAAAATATAAAAGTGGAGGAGGGATAATTTTGGGAAATGTAGTTAAAATTTTAATTGAAATATTGAAAACAGAAAGTAAGATTCACAAGTTCTATTTAGCATTGTTAGCAATGACTTTTTTATTTATAAACCTAATCAGTATTAAAGTCAAATTGTTAGGGCTCAACATTTGGGATAGTATTATTCCTTTATTTGTATGTTTGCTTATGGTACTAAGTTTATGTGCTAAAAAACTTATAGTGAAAGATAGTGATAGCCAAAACATTGTAGTTAAGTCGCAAAAAAATCTTTGTAAACCAAATAAGAACCAGGTACTTTAAAGGTAGCTAGGTTCTTTTTCTTATGTCTTAAAATTAAGAAACATTTTAGAAATAGATTAGACAAAGCAACTATCATAATGAGGTAATTGAACAACAAATAAATGTTGGAGGTGGTGCAAGTGAAACATGGCTAAAACAAATCGTGAGAAAGCATTCGATTATTATTGTAAAAATACAGGTAAAATTACGTTCAAAGCAATCGCGCAAAAATTTGGTGTTAGTGAAAGTACACTAATTGGCTTTCTGCTCAGCCAAAGCTTTTTCCTCAGTCTTTTGCCTCATATGCAGCTTTTTCTTCTGGAGTTTCTTCCTTAGGTTTTGCTACTGTATCCACTTTTTCTTTGTCTTTAGAGTTGTTAGATGATTCAGTGCCATGCAATTTGTAGGTAAAGAAATAAACATGACAGCATTTGAATCCTTAATCATTCCCCCAGAATGGTACCCCAAAAGTTTAAAGGGATAATGACATCTTTTGATTGATTTGATCTGGCAACCAAGAATATTAACGAGAGATAATAGAAAGAAGCTTTTAATAAAGCTTAACAAAAAGCAACCAAAGCAACAAAAAAGCAACCAAAATTCCGAATACAAGTGAATAATAGTGAAATCGAAACATTATACAACTTCGAAAAACCTTGCTATAATAAGCTTTGCGAATACATATGAAAGAGGGTAAAAGCATGAACGCTTACGATGAATATAAGCGTTCATGTTTTTTTGATTCCTTAGTATATCAAGGTTTGTAGGGGATTTATGAAGTTGATTTTTGAAAAAAGTCACGGAAAGTAAACATTTTTCTGATTTATTTCTTTAATTAATAATGATTAATATTTATTGTGATTTCAGCTTTAATAATCAATAAACGTTCAAATCTAGTAAGGGTTTTTCTGTAAATTAATTGTTATAATTATCTTGTTTGGTAAATTATAGATAAGTAATAATGCTAATGATATAATAATATAAATGATTTTGTTCTAAGATAACACTTGGAATGTTTACTATTACCAATAGTTTTTTATATGAATGATTATAACAATCTAGGAGGTTAATTAAGTTGATAATAAAACTAAATAAACAAATGATAGATTTTTTATCCCTAAATGAAGGTGATACTGTATATTTTTTTAGAAATTCAATTGATGAATTCTTAATTTCTAAAAATAACAACAACTCTAGTTTGGTATCCAGTAAAATAGATAAATGCTCCATTTTAGTGCCGGAGGAAATTAGTAATATTATAAGTGATAAAAAGCAAGAAATGATTTTCACATTAGATAAAAAATCTTGCAGTATTAGAGTTCAAGAAGATAATTGGAAATCTAATAATATATTGTATTTCGAAAAATATTATGAGCCTAAACGATTATACAAACATAATACATTAAAAGAACCTCTAAAGCTTGGAGAGGTTGGACAGTGTCGTTTTTGTAAAAAGAAATTAGGTGAAGTTACTTTTGATAAAAAAGCACATGCAGTATCTCAGTTGCTTGGTAATAATTTTTTACTTTCTAATGATGAATGCGATGTTTGTAATCAGCTATTTTCAAATTATGAAAGTGAACTAGGGCATTATTTACACTTTTGGCGCTCTGCAGCACTACTTGATGGTAAAAGAGGTGTGCCAAAGTTTAAAGAAGATACTTTCAAGATGGGAAAATCTAAAACGGGGAAATTATTAATAAAAGAACAGATTGATAAAGAATCTAAATTGCAATTTGATGAAGAAAATAAAGCAATAACTATTACAGGAATACAAAAATCATATATTCCACATTCAGTTTATAAGGCATTAGTAAAAATGGCTATTTCATTTGTTGAGGAAGAGGAACTTCACCTTTATTCAGAAACTATCGAATGGTTATTAGATTCAACTAATACTATCAGACCTAACAGTAGATTGATTATGTGGGAACAATTTATTTCACATCCTAATCCATATCCTGAACCAGAAATTCTCCAGTTTACACGGTTAGAAGAGAACGAATCTTCTGTTTATAATCGAATATTTATTATTGCTTTTTCAAACTATGTTTTCCAAATATATATACCATTATGCTCACTTGATAAAAGAATAGAATTTTCGAAGGTTCAATTTTTAGCGTTTCCTTCAAACTACACAGCTATATTACCGTTAAATAGAATAAGTATCGACTTAAAAGATTTTTCGGATACCGAGCGTAAAAGAGGAGAGAAAATTAGTATAGAATATAGTTACGATGAAAAAATTGAAATTAATCCTAGCAATCTAAACACCTCTGATTCGGAATTTTCCTGATGTGGAAATTAAAATTAGAGTAATACTCAGTTTTTTCATTTAACAACATAACAGAAAATAGACTTAGTTTTATAAACTTATATAAACTAAATCTATCTGAGCATTCTGAACTTTATTTTTTGTCTATTTGTTGCATATCTTCAACAACTCCGTAAACTTAGCATGCATTTTTTCAGTAGCAGCTGCGCGCATCCCAGACGTAACATGCAAATAAATTTTCGTTGTTGTATCAGAGTTTTTATGACCAACACGATTCATAATGAAATTCAAATCCACACCAGCCTCTGCCAATAGACTAATATGTGTATGGCGGAGGATGTAGGTGCGGAATTGTTTGTTGATATCAGTAAGAGCTCCAAGTCGTCGAACGGTTTGGTTGAGCATCTTGACGGTAGGAGGGATGCCTTCCTTGTCACCGAATATAAATTCAGACTTCACCCATTCACGATTTTCACGCCATTGATAGAGCTGCTTCAATTTTTCTACCACAATATCATCAATATCCACGGAGCGGATGCTGCCAAAAGTTTTTGGTGGAGTGAGCTCGAAGTCACCTCGTATACTGTTTTTCGCATAGACCGTTTTGTTGATGTGAATAAGCTTCTTCTCTAATTCGACATCCTCATACTTTAGGGCAACAGCTTCTCCTGGTCGCATACCTGTGAAGGCGATTGTATAAATCAAAGTTCGATACATGATATTACGGTGCTTGTCCACGTATCTTAAAAATTCCTTCAATTCATCTGATTCTAGATAAAGCATTGATGTTTCCTCAGTAGTAACTTTTTCTAATGTCATTTTCTTTTTCGGTACAAAAGTAGCTTCTACAGGGTTTATCTCAATCAATCCTGTTTCTTTTGCATAAGCAAAAATCATTTTTGCTGCATTATGAGTGCCCCGTAGTGTATTAAATGCGGTACCATTTTCAAATAGGTGATTTAGCACACCTTGTAATTCAATCGTTGAGATTGCAGTCATTTTCTGTTTCGCTAAGTAACGATTGAGTAGGGAAATGCAGTAAGCACGATGTTCATTTGTTGTCTCCTTATTCCCTTTCATCCGATAGAGCTTCAACCAATCTTGGCTAAACTCATCAAACGTAATCTTTGCATCAAAGGTATATGCTTTCTTTAGCTCAGCAATAGCCTTTTCTACTCTTTCACGAGCTTCTCCTTTACTTTTTCCACGACGTGTAATTTGACGACGTTTACCAGTAGAAGGGTTACGAGGACCTTCACCAGTACAACGCCATGTTGTTTTATTTATTTGAACGAAATGCATTAGCTGTCACCACCTTTTTGAATTACATCCCAGATTATTTTTAGTTTTTCAACATCTTGCTCATTGCAATAGGGAAGAGACTTATACCATTGCTGTAATGTAGGATTATGAGCAAAAGGTTCTTTTAATAGTGGATTATAAAAAGGATCATTCGAAAAACCTGCCACTTCTATTAACTTATAATAATCAAATTTATAGGCGTTAGCGATTTGTTGTAGGGTTTCTGCTGTTGGTTTAATAGGATTACCAGTACGACGATCTTTTCCTCTTTCAAGCATAGCTAAGTAAGAATATGTAATGTTCATACGCTTTGCTGCATCACGTAAAGCCTCATCACCACGTAATTCTTTCAATAATTTACCTAAGCTCAATTCATTCACCTTCATTTCATTAATTTTGAATGCTTATATCGTTCTGTTTTCAAATATAGAACAGAGACAGTTAAGTTCCTATTCTAATTCAGCATAAGTGCTTTCTATTGAAGTATTGTTCCAATCGCTTGAAGGCAAAATCATATTCTACATTAAATTGCTGTTGCACATATTCAACGGTTAGATTACTTGGCTCTATATCATCTAGCATGAAAGAAGGAACACAGGCATGGTACATAAAGTGGTTTGCCTTATTCTCTTGATACTCACGAAAGAGGGCAGACATGCGTCCTTGATGTCCAGTATGTAAAAGTACATGTGCTAATTCATGACAAAAATCTTGCCATTGCTGCTGTTTAGTTAGTTGCTCATTTAAAAATATGTATCTGTTTTCTTTTGAAAAGAGTGCTTGACTTTTATCAGACCAATAAAATACATGAATACCCAACTTCATAGATATTATTTTGAAATCCAATTGCTCAGCTCTCAAAATACTAATTCGAATATAGAACTCTTTAATAAAATCTTCCGTATGGTTGTAACTCATAAAAACATCTCCAAATTCATTATAAGAACAAATGTTCCTAATATTTTACCTAATAATTATTCAAATTGGAAGTGTTATTTAAAAATTTACAGAAATAAGTTAAAATATATGGTTTGGTTATTGTTTATAAAAATAAACCTGGTATAATTTTTTTAGGAGGTGAGCAAGGTGAAAGTAATTGATTTATTTGCAGGAGCAGGGGGATTATCGGAAGGTTTTAGACAAGAAGGTTATGATATCCTTGCCCACGTAGAAATGGATAAAAGTGCTTGTAACACACTTAGAACAAGAGAAGCTTTTTATTATTTAAAAAATCAAAATTTGTTAAATATATATAAAGATTATCTTCTACATAATATTACACAAAAAGAATTGTATAGTTATATTCCTCAAGAAATTTTGGATAAAGTAATTGAAGCTGAAATAAGCAACAAAACCATTCCTACTATTTTTAATCGTATTGATGAATTAATTGGGGAGGAAGTTATCGATTTAGTTATTGGTGGTCCACCTTGTCAAGCTTATTCAACTGCAGGCAAAGCTAGAGATCCAAACAAAATGAAGGATGATCCGCGAAATTACTTTTATAGGTACTACACACGTTTTCTTAGAAAGTATCAACCTAAGATGTTTGTATTCGAAAATGTGAGAGGCATTCTTACTGCACAAGAAGGTAAAGTTTTTGAAAATATAAAAAGAAATATGAAAAATGCTGGTTATAAAGTAGATTATCGCATACTTAATGCTAGTGAATTTGGAGTATCTCAATTTAGAGAACGAGTTATAATTATAGGTTGGAAAAAAGATATACCGTTTGAATACCCTGATTTTAATCGTGAAATAGTTACACCAACAATTAGAACTCTATTTGAAGATTTACCTAAAATTAATGCAGGTGAGTCTTTGAATGGGGAGAATCAGTACTCTACTACAGCTAACGAAGAGATAAGAGGTATTAGGAATAAAAATTGGAATATCCTTACTCAACATATTGCAAGACCAAATAATGAAAATGACTTGTCTATATATAGATTAGTTGTGGAAACTTGGAATAAACAAAGTAAAGTACTAAAATATAATGAATTTCCACAAGACTTAAAAACGCATAAAAAAGATAGCATATTTTTAGACAGATACAAGAATGTAAAATATGAAACATTTTCACATACCCTTGTAGCACATATTGCTAAAGACGGTCATTATTATATTCATCCTGATATAGAACAAAACAGATCGTTAACAGTGAGGGAAGCGGCTCGAATACAATCATTTCCAGACGATTTTTATTTTGAGGATTCCCGAACAGCAGCATTTAAACAAATTGGAAATGCAGTACCACCTTTAATGGCAAAAGAAATTGCTAGAAAACTAAAAAGTACAGAGTTGTTAGTATAGAACTCTGTACTTTTTTGTTTATTAAATATATTTACAAATAAATTCATTGAATGGTTTGCAATTCATCCATATTGTTCGAAGTCTATCTATAGCTACAGTCTTATTTGGCCAATGCATGGCTAGATTAATTTCATCAATCAAAATTGATAAATCATCTAAATACTTTAAAGAGCGATTGTCAAGATCAAGCTCTATTTTTAATAAGTTTCTGAAGCAAGTTATTTTAGCTTTAATAGAAATATCTTTTAAACGGCCATTTGAATTAGGTGGATTTAACTTTACTAATCCATCTGGTGAGATAACGTAATCTTTAAAATATGTTTGATACTGATTAAGATGTTTTATTAAAAATTCATCCATCATAATTTCTGTTAGACTTCTGTATAAGAAAGCCGTTGCTAATGGAAAAGATTCTGTTTCTATTGTCACAATTTCATGTAGTAATTCTTTGACTTTCTCAGATTGTATATTCTTAAAAATATCAGCATCAAAACTTCCTATCCCTTGCTTACTTTTTTTATAATGCATCTTTAAAAGTTGCATGGTGTTATCTTTTTTCTCTGTAATATCAATAGGCTGTTTATTGTTATTATTTTTGTGATCTTCATCAACAGGCTGTTTATTATTATTTTTGTGTGTTTCGTCAACAGGCTGTCTATTATTATTTTTGTGATCTTCATTAACAGGCTGTCTATTATTATTTTTGTGATCTTCATCAACAGGCTGTCTATTATTATTTTTGTGATCTTCATCAACAGGCTGTCTATTATTATTTTTGTGATCTTCATCAACAGGCTGTTTATTATTATTATTTTTGTGATCTTCATTAACAGGTTGTTCATTGGTATCATTTTTAGAAAAAATAGTTTTTTTGTACGGATGAAAGATATTTTGTAATGAGTGTCTATCAATGGGATTAAAATTAATTTTTTTTATAGCTTTCTCACGATCCGAACCAATATACTCTATAATTGTTTCCATTAACTTAATAAAATATCGATAGAAATCATTTTTTATAAAACCCTCTCTGTTAGTTTTTTCTTTCAATAAATTTACGCTATTTAAAGGAAGGATAATATATCCATATGAAAGTTTGTTATCAAAAATTTTACCAGGTCGTTTCAACCGTTTTTCTGCTAGCTTTAGCCAATCATTTTCTCCATGTCCATATATTTTTAAGTTATTTCTGTAAATTGAAATACCTTGATAGGCACTTAAAAAATGCTCTTTGAGATATGCCTCATCATCAGAAGAAAGATTCGAATTCTGATTATGAAAATAAAAATTAGAAATAAATATTTTGATATTACCAATTTTTTTAGCTTCTGTAATACTATTAATTTTTGATTGTAATATAGATTTGTTTACATTAGTATATATTTTTGCTCCATTATAAATAGCTTGGAAATTATAATTGTTAATAACAGAATCATTTATTTCAATTGATGCTTGTAATGGTATATAATCTAAAACTCTAGTTGGCTTCACAAAATTTTTACATGGGAAAGAATCCGGATATTTTATTATTAAATCTAATTGTGATTGATTAAAAAGTAAATTTTCAAGACCGATTTCAATTTCATGTAAATCAATCTTATTTAAGTTTGTTAATGTTATTGTAGTGCCATTTTTTTCGTTTGTTTCTTGTAAAACAATAGGTATCGACTTTAAGCTAAGATTTTGAGATTCTTCTAATTCTTCACGATTCAATATGAAGCTAGATTTAACCTTGTTTGATATACTAGAAATCTGAATACAATTTGCCAAACGAAAAAGGCTGAATCTACCTACACCTTTACCTCCAAGTTTATTATCATCATTACTTTTAAAGTCTGTCGCTAGAAGGAACCATGTAGATTTAATATCTAATTCAGACATTCCCTCTCCATCATCACTTATAACTATAATATCTTCATCAATTTTCGATAAATCTATTAAAATTCTTTTAGCTTTAGCATCAATTGCGTTTTTTATTTGTTCAGCAATAGCTATACTATCTTCCTCAATTACATCTTCTCCAAGCGAATTTAAAATTAATTGAGGACTAAATTTAAAAGTGGTTTCAGTAGTAGAAGTTATTTCAGGCATATTATAATTTTCTCCTTTATCAATAGTCGTATTTGCTTGTGTAAAATTAGCTAGATTTTAAATAAAAAGAAAACATATGTAATACATTTATTTACACATATATGCATAAATATATTAATGCTATATATATTTCATTTCACTTTTGATGTAACCTATAACCAACTAATATCGACATGGAATTTTTGTTTTAAATGTGAATATATTTTTCTTTTCGTCTTTGTAAATTGTGGGTGGATCGTTACTGCAATTGAATCTTTTGTTATTTCGGGAAGGATATTCGGACAATTAGTTATTATCCATTCAACAAGTACATCTTTTCTTAAATTCTTTTTAAAACCAGCTATATTATAAGGTACGACTAGATTATTGATTTCATTTCTTCCATAAGCATCGAATTTTGCAACTAAATCATCAACAACGATTAAAATTTCTTTATCTAACAATTCAGTTATACAATCACTTTTTAGAAAACCGTAATTTTCACGTTTTTGGAATAAATGTTGATATAGAAGATCTCTAACTATTTGTTGCGATTCTTCAGCAGTAGATTCGATTAATTCTAATGCTTTTTCAAAATTTAACTGGTTAATAACTTTAGGTAAATCAGATTGATATTCACCTTCAATTATCCCTAATTCTAAAGCTAGTCTATAAATATGTTTGCAAGGCAGAATGTTTTGTTGAAAATCAAAACATTCACACCCAGTCAAGGAAGTTTCATAACGGACTTTTTTACCTTGAAATATACCTAAATATGTTTTTTGATCCATGTTTACAGGAGTACATGTTATTCCCTTAGCAGATTCTAACCTTTTGAGTTGATTTTCATTAGTATGAATATCTCCCCAAGATAACCATATATTTTGTAAATCCATAGAAATTGCCCCTTTGAATAGTTATATTTACTTGTATAAAATTGATTTAGATTGCAAATAAAAAGAAAAACCATATATATAAGATATTTACATATATGTATAAGAAAATAGGCAACCAGCTAGGTGGTATGCCTATTTATTTTTTTCACTTTTAATCATTTCCCAAATTGTACGTAACTTACGCAACTCTTCCTCATCCGATTTAGGAAGCTCTTTATACCAAACACCTAGCTCTGGATCATTAACAAAAGCTTGAAACTCAGCTTCTTCTTTTTCTTGTTGTGTAAGAGATGGGATATCAGTTCGGCCCAATAGGTAGTCAGTGCTTACTCCAAAATAATCTGCTAACTTAGTTAATGTAGAATTATCAGGTTCACCTAAATTATTTTCATATTTTGCATAGCCTTGCCTAGTGATACCTAATAAATCTGCAACTTCTTGTTGGGTCTTACGATGTTGAGTTCTTAGCATTTTAAGTCTGGTTGAAAACATTGTAATCCCCCTTTCGAAATAAAAATTTATGTATTTTATTAATTAATTTAATTATAACGCAACAATAAGTTACTGTGTGCAACTAGAAGTTACTAAAAAGATGTTGACAGTAACATTACGTTGCTTTATATTGGATTTGTAAGGTAACCAAAAGTTGCTAATAAGGAGAGGTGAAGTGTGAGAGAGAAATTGATAAAACTTCGAGGTGAAAAAACAATTACTGAAGTTGCAAAGAGTCTTGATATTACAAGGCAGATGTTGAGTGCTATTGAAAGCGGTACAAGAACACCTTCTTTAGAATTAGCTAGAAGAATCGCGATTTATTATTCAAGTACAATTGAAGAAATTTTTTTTGAATTTAAATGCAACTAAACGTTACCTTCATGTGAAGGAGGTGAGGAATTTGGGATGGAGTATGACAAAACCAAAACGTAAGAAAAAGCGCAAAAAGCCTGTTCCTTCAGATGAATTTCGGAACGTAAAGGGAACTAAACGTGAACGAATGATTACGGAAAGAAAAGCAAGAAAGCTTACACAAGCACAACTAGGTAAAATGGTTGGCTGTTCAGCTGTAATGATTGGTGCTATTGAAAGTGGGAGATCTAACCCAGGATTAGAAGTTTCCTTACAATTGGAACTTGTACTTGAAACACCATTTTTTGAATTGTTTCCTGATTTATAAAAAAGTACTTGACTGGAGGGAGTCATATTATTTCCAGTTAAAAAAATACAAATGGAACATTACGAAAATTTCTGAAATCCGTTTTTTTGTAAAGCGATGAATTATGAAAGTATGCGAAATCGAATAGGTGAAATTGGATGTATTTTTATTCCTTATTTGGAAAATAGGCGATTTGCTAATATGAGATTACACCTTGTTAAAGGGGGTGAGGGGATGTATAGCGAGGAGTTTAAAGCGGAGATAAAAGAAGAATTTCGCCAGTTGTTTCGGGAGGAATTAGAGAAGGCATTTACACCAAAACCACTAATTCGTGAATTACCTGTCTTATTGACTCGTAACCAGTTGATGGAGCTGTTCAACATTAGAGATACAAAAGCATCAGAATTATTAGGAAGATCAGATTTCCCGAAGTTCTATGAAGCAGGAAGGGTACTGATACCATCAAAAGCATTATTGCAATGGATTGATGAACATACGGAATGGGTCAATACAAATACTAAGTATTTTCGATCCATTGGGTAATGCTTCATATAAAAATTTTAACTTACAACAACTAAATAGAGTATTCCTGTTTGGAATGTGGAAGGCGGTGAGACTATGAAAATAGGAGCCATATTGCAAGCCTGTCGTGAACGTGCTGGGCTATCACAAGAAGAACTGGCACATCGCATGAATCGCACGCAACCTTGTATCTCGAAATTTGAGAATAGTGTAAAAGTTCCAGATGCCTTCACCTTTTTGGAATGGTTTAAGCAGACAAACACTCAAGAGGTCGCTGTCGCATTTTTAATGGGGATGGACGGGCTTACTATTTTGCAAACATTGCTGCCGATTGTTGGCGGGTTTGTTTATTGGTTTATTTAATGAACATAGAGCAGGTTATTAAGGAAAGGAGATAAATATGGAGAAAATAAAAGAGTTCTTGGCTTTTCTTAAAGCATCTAAATTCAAACTGCATAGGTTAGCAAATGCCAACTTAGATATGTGTTATTCAAAGTTTGTTATGGAAGATTTGTTATCAATCTTAACTGAAAAGCATGAAATGGCAAAGGATGCGGGAATTTTATCTACAGATTTTTATGATGGCGTTTGCCATGTGGGAAATATCGAGGTCCAATTGCAATACATGCAAGTAAAACGATTGACTACGAGGCATGTAGTTATCCTGAAATTCAAGAGATCCTATTTAAGTATGGCTTTTATACAGCATCATTAATTCCGACAGGTTGTGTCATTGCAACAGCAGTATTAACGGACTGTTATAAAGTGACTAAAGACAGATGTGCTACTACAGAAACAACAGGCGACGTAATCAACGAACAGGAATACCTATTTGGAGACTATACAGAAGGACGGTTTGCTTGGAAATTAGAA
>Ga0213828_1002864_pt1 | contig 12028 bp, 10 predicted proteins | sample MC6MC0897MG_FD_180664 | JGI IMG/M metagenome (GOLD analysis project Ga0213828, IMG submission 180664) | Enriched soil aggregate microbial communities from Iowa State University, Ames, United States - MC6-MC0897-MG | ecosystem: Environmental > Terrestrial > Soil > Unclassified | place: USA: Iowa...
GATGATCTCGCAGGCCCGGATTTTTGGAGCCCCGGAAAGAGTGCCTGCCGGGAGAACCGCCTCTATGGCATGGAAGGCATCCCGGTCAGGGGTGATATCTGCTTCCACCTGAGAACAAATGTGCATGATTCTGGAATAACGGTGGATCATTTGATAGCCTGTCACCTCTACCGTGGAAAACGCTGCGATTTTCCCCAAATCATTTCTTCCCAAGTCCACCAGCATGTTGTGCTCTGCAAGCTCCTTTTCATCTGCCAGAAGCTCTTTTGAAAGCCGCCTGTCTTCCTCTTCATCCTTTCCCCTGGGCCTGGACCCTGCTACCGGAAAGGTGGTGAGCCGCCCATTCTTTAGACGGATCAGGGTTTCCGGGGAGGTGCTTATGATTTCGGTATCATCCATGTGAAGGTATACCATATAAGGGGATGGATTGGTGGTCCTTAAGACCCGGTAGGCATTGAGAAGACTGTCCTGGTAATCACTTGTAAACTGTCTGGAAAGTACCGCCTGGAAGATGTCTCCGTCCACGATATAATCTTTTGCCCGCTCCACCATGGAACAGTATTCCTCTTTGGTCACGTTGCAGCTGAAGTTTGGCTGGCTGGTGACCGCTGACTTCTTTAGGGGGATATTTTCTCCGATCATGGCTGCAATGCTTTCCAGCTTTGTGCAGGCCTTCCCGTAATTTTCCATGACCCGGTCGGTTTTCATGTTGACCACAAGGCTGATTTTCTGCTTTAAATGGTCGTAGGCTATGACCGTATCAAAAAGCATTAAGTCAAAGTCATTGCAGGTTCCCTTTTTGATGGATAGGACCGGTTCCGCATAGCCAACCATGCTGTAGGCAAAATACCCTACAAATCCCCCGGTAAAGGGTGGAAGTCCGGGAAGCTTTGGGGAGCGGTAATCCTTTAAGATATTCCGCAGCACATCATAGGGCTCCCTGGTAAGGATCACCTGATCCTCCTCCGGCTGGCTGTAATGATGTATTCTAACTACATGATCCTTTAAAGTCACCTTAAGGACCGGGTCATAGCCAAGAAAGGAGTAGCGTCCCCATTTTTCGCCTCCCTCAATGCTTTCAAGCAGATAATAACGGCTGCTTTTGGCTGCGATTTTTCGCAGCAGGGTAATTGGTGTGACAATGTCTGCAAAGATTTCTCTGCAGACCGGGATGACGGGATAGGAAGCGGCAAGCGCTTCGATTTCCTTACAGTCCGGTGTGATGTTCATGGTTTATTACACTCCTTTCCTGGTTAATACTCATGTCTTTTGTAGTCGGTAAACACCCTATAGCAGGTGGAGAGTAACATAAAAAAGGCCTCCGTCCCTCCTCCATACTGCTATGGATAAGAGGGACGAAAGCCTGTAGATTACGGTTCCGTGGTACCACCCTGATTGGAGAAGATAGACTTCTCCCGCTTTATAACACACGAACATGTGCCTCCCCTTGATAACGGATAGGAAACCCGTCGACACCTACTCCCGATTATAAAACCGGTTTCAAGCCGCCCTCGCAGGTCCATTCAGACCAGACATCAACGCTTCCTCCCACCAACCGGAAGCTCTCTGTGCATGATGTTAAAATCTTACTTACTCCTGCTCAACAGTTTATCACTTTGATTTGTTACAGTATATGAGATTAAAATTAAAATGTCAATACTTTTTTTTGCGGACGCTGCTTACAAATCCAGCTGCATGAAAACTGCTGTAGAAGCAGGATTATCGTTATATCGTTCAATTTTATAAAACCCATACCGGTAATACATCTGAATGGCACGATCCATAAAAGGGAAAGTGTCTAAACGCATATGCTTATATCCGATCCGTCTGGCATCTGCAATCATTTGCTCAATCAGTACATTTCCTATATGTTTTCCCCGATATTCTGGTCTGACATATAAACGCTTCATTTCACAAAAACGAACATCTAGCTGTCTCAAAGCAACACATCCAACAATATCACAGTTCAGATAAGCAAGATAGAGCCGTCCATTGGGCAAACCATATTTTTCATTCAATTCTTTCACTTCATCGTCATAGTGCTGGGAATTAAGGCACTTTGCTACTTCGGAATCTTTAGCAATAATACTATCCGTGTATTCAGTGAACAAGCGGATAATTTCCTGCGGCCGGTCATATGCCAGTTCAATTCTTACTTCCACCTGTATTCTCCTTATCAATTTTGATTTATCACCCTGTAGGGATAAATGGTTTTGCTGCTTTTCAGCTCTACTGCCAATAAGAAAATCATACCATACGTCCAGGCTTATTTCCATATCACTTTGTATTTTGTATCATGGGACCCATGTTACAAAATACAGGGATGCAGGGGCTTACTAATAAGCATTTTTTATACTTTATTAATAATTATTAAAAGAAAATAAAAATTATATTGACAATATTAAACAGACAATGTAAGATTTAGAACATAAACGAACATAAGCAATGAACATAATCAAACACGAACGATATCGGCACCAATGAATCTCAAGCCGGTACTGGTACAGAGAAGGGAGAGGAATTATGCCTCAATGTATTGTGGTGGCAGATGATCTGACAGGAGCAAATGCCACAGGGGTTCTGCTTAAGAAGATGAACTACAGGACCTACACCGTAATGAATTCAGAACGGTTGAAGCTGTCCCTGTTCGATCAGTGCGATTGTATCATGTATCCAACAGACAGCAGAGCGGTAAGCAGCGAGACCGCTTATAACCGGGTATTTAACGTGACCAATCTTTTGAAAAATGAAGAGGTTAAGGTATATGCAAAGCGCATTGACAGCACTCTCAGAGGGAATGTTGGGAGGGAGACGGATGCTTTTTTAGATGCTTTGGGCCCGGACTATACTGCCATTTGTGCGCCGTGCTTTCCGGCTTCTGGAAGAATCGTGATCGGCGGGTACATGATGGTAAAGGGGCTTCCCCTTCACAAGACGGAGGCGGCCTTAGACCCCAAGACGCCTGTGTTTACCTCGGATGTGAAGAAAATTTTTGAAAATCAAAGCAGATACAAAGTGGGAAGCATCCAGATGAACGGCATGATGGAAGGAAAGCATGCCCTGGCAGAACGGATCAAAGGGCTTATAAAAGATGGGTGCAGAATCATCGTGATGGACTGTGTGACCCAGGAGGATTTAGACCTGATTGCTGACGCGGCCATTACAAGCGGGATCAAATTTGCTGCAGTGGATCCGGGCGTGTTTACTTCCACCATTGCGAGAAAGCGGATTGTTCCGCCGGACCGGGGGAAAGGGAACAAGATATTGGCCGTGGTGGGAAGTGTAAATCCTGTGACAAGAAAACAGATGGAAGAGCTTTGGCTGACCCAGCGGACCGCCCATAACATTTTTGTTTCCGCTGCCAGGTTCCTGGAGAGTGAAGAAAGCCGGGAGGAGGAAATCAAACGGACCGTAAAAGAGGTTTTGGAAGCCAGCGAGTCTTATGAGATCCTTACTGTTACAGGGGATGGGATCTACCCGGAAAACAGGGTGGATTTTAACCGGTACGAATCCAGCTATCCAGGGGGAGTGGATGAGATGACCAGGCTGATCTGCGATTCCTTTGCGGAAATTACCCGCCGGGTGTTTACATATAACAGCGGCTTTCAAGGAATCTACAGCAGCGGGGGAGATATTACGGTGGCTATCTGCCAGAAGTTCCATACCGCCGGCTTATGCCTCCTTGATGAGGTTCTTCCCCTCGCGGCCTACGGGAAGTTTTTAAAGGGGGATTTCGAAGGGGTGTCGATCATAACAAAGGGAGGGATGGTAGGAGAACCTGATGCTGCCAACCGGTGCATCACCTACTTAAAAGAGAAGTTATTTATGTAAACTTTAAGCAAGCTAAGAAATGGAGGAAAAAATATGAGCAAACCACTAATCGTAATACCCATAGGAGACCCGGCAGGCATTGGCCCGGAGATCGTAGCAAAGGCACTGGCTGAGCCAAGGGTCATAGAGGCGGCCGACTGCATAGCAGTGGGAGATAAAAAGATCATGGAGCAGGCCATCAGGATCACAGGGGTGGATTTAAGGATCAAGACGGTAAAGGGGCCGGAAGAGGGGGAATTTGAAAAAGGAATTTTAAACCTCATCAATCTGGATAACGTGGATATGGACCAGTTTGCATTCGGAGAAGTCAGCGGAATGTGCGGCAGGGCAGCCTATGAATACATTGAGGAAAGCATCAGGCTGGCAAACGAGGGAAGGGCGGATGCGGTGGCAACCACTCCCATCAACAAAGAGGCCTTAAGGGAGGCAGGTATACCTTTTATCGGTCATACCGAGATATTCAGCGCTCTGACGGAGACAGAGGATCCGCTTACCATGTTTGAGACCAACGGGCTGAGGGTTTTCTTCCTTACCAGACATGTATCCTTAAGAGATATGCTTGATATGGTGACCAGGGAGCGGATCAAAGATTATGTGAAGCGCTGCCTTGAGGCTTTAAAACGGCTTGGGGTAGAGGAGGGGACCATGGCGGTTGCAGGGCTGAATCCTCACTGTGGGGAACATGGCCTGTTCGGTGACGAAGAGGTGAGGGAGATCATCCCAGCCGTATTGGAATTACAGGAAGAAGGGTATCCGGTTGCAGGGCCGATCGGAGCGGATTCCGTGTTCCATCAGGCAGCCCAGGGGCGGTTTAACAGCGTGCTTTCCCTGTATCATGACCAGGGCCATATTGCCACAAAAACCCTGGATTTTGACCGGACCATCGCAATTACCAACGGGATGCCTATCTTGCGCACCTCGGTGGACCATGGCACGGCCTTTGACATTGCAGGAACTGGAAAAGCAGGCGCTGTCAGCATGATCGAGGCTATTTTGCTTGCAGCAAAGTATTCCCCCCGCTTTAAAAAAGCGTAACGGGGCAGTTAAAAATTAAGAGGAGGGTTTCTTTATGGTAGGAGGACTTAGCGGCGAAAGAATGATGATTGCTCTTGGAATCGGTATTGTGGTTCTGATAGTTTTGGTACTGAAAACAAAGATCCACGCATTTCTGGCACTGATCATGGCATCGGTTATCATTGGTGTGATAGGGGGTATGCCTCTTGTAAATATCACATTGGAAAATGGAAAGACCTTTGGTATTGTTAATTCTATAACAACCGGCTTTGGGGGAACGCTTGGGAGTATAGGAATCATCATCGGTTTTGGGGTTATGATGGGACAGATATTTGAACGGACCGGGGCAGCCAAGCGGATGGCCCAGACATTTTTAAAGCTTTTTGGGAAAAAGAGGGAAGAGGAAGCGCTGGCACTGACGGGATTTCTGGTATCCATCCCCATTTTCTGCGACTCCGGATTTGTGATCCTGGCACCCATTGCAAAGGCTATTTCAAGGGTGACGAAAAAATCGGTGATTTCCCTTGGGGCAGCTCTGGCAGCAGGGCTTGTGATTACCCATAGCCTTGTGCCGCCTACTCCCGGGCCTTTGGGCGTATGCGGAATCTTTGGAGTGGACGTAGGAAAATTCATTCTTTATGGTATTGTCATCGCTATTCCCATGACCGTGGCCTGTACGGTTTATGCAAGATGGGTCGGAAAAAGGATTTACCAGATTCCTGATGATAAGGAAGGCTTTGTGCGCCTCCCCTATCAGGAGCCGGATTATTCTCAGGATTTTTCCATTGGTTCTGAAAATCTTCCTTCCACCCTGGAATCCTTTGCACCTTTGTTTCTTCCCATCATCCTCATCCTGATCAGCACGGTTTCCAGTGCTTTGGGAAAAACCACCGGCTTTATGATGGTCTTTCAGTTTTTGGGAAGTCCAATCGTAGCGGTAGGGATCGGGCTGGTTCTGGCGATTTTTACCCTGGGTAGAAGCCTTACCAGGGAAGAAGCGATTAAGGAAATGGAAAAGGGCATGGCATCTGCAGGAATCATCATGCTGGTAACCGGAGGAGGCGGTGCCTTAGGACAGATTATTAAGGACAGCGGACTTGGAACCTATATGGCGGAAGCTCTTGCAGGCACCGCGGTTCCCATCGTCATCCTTCCGTTCCTCATCGCCACAGCCATGCGCTTTATCCAGGGTTCCGGCACGGTTGCCATGACAACGGCGGCCAGCATATCGGCTCCTATCATCCTGGCTGCAGGTGTGAATCCTATCCTTGGAGCCTTGGCTTGCTGTGTAGGCTCTCTGTTTTTTAGCTACTTTAATGACAGCTATTTCTGGGTGGTAAACCGGACTCTTGGAGTTGGAGAGGTAAAGGACCAGATCCTTACCTATTCCATTACTTCCACCATTGCATGGGCTGTTGGATTTGTTGAAGTTTTAATATTGAGTATTTTCCTGTAATCATTTATGATATACATAGGGGAATTTGTACAGAAAACAGATACCCTGCCGCCGGTAATTCCGACGGCAGGGATTTTTATGCTGAAACTGGTACAGGCTCCATGACAGGAGGAATCGTTCATGATGATGGCGGAAAGGCAGATTAAAATTCTGAACATGATACAGGAAGATGGAAGCGTCCAGGTTGAAGAATTGGCAAAAGAGCTAGACGTCAGTCCTATGACCATCCGCAGGGATTTGGAAAAGCTCCAGAAGGAGGGCCTGATTGAACGCTGCCACGGAGGAGCTGTAAGCAAGACTGAAGTGGCCTATGCAGATAAAAGCGTGAAAAATCATGGGCAGAAGGTGCTGATCGCGGAAAAATGTGTGGAATTCATCAGAGAAGGAACTACCGTATATCTGGATGCCGGAACCACCACCTACGAGATTGCGAAACGGATCATGGACATGGAAAATATGACGGTCATTACCAACGACTTAGAGATCGCCCTTCTCATGAAAAACAGCAAGGCAGAGCTGATCCTGTGCGGTGGTTATGTCCAGAAGTCAACAGGAAGCACCTTGGGCTATTACACCACTCAGATGATAGAGGATTTCCGGTTTGATACGGGATTTTTCGGGGCAGCCGCCATAAGCGGGGAATATTATGTTCTGACGCCTACCACAGATAAAGCATTTTTAAAACGACAGCTCGTAAAGCAATGCCGGCAGTCTTTTTTGGCAGTGGATGATTCCAAATTCAACCGGCAGGGGATGAACCGGATCAACTGTCTGGCTGATTATACGGGAATCATAACAGATCATGAATTTAAGGAGCAGGAAAATGCAGCCCTTCAAAAGAAGGGAGTTCGGATCATTTCCGTTAATCAGGAAGATTTCCAGGATTGACATTCAATGATTCATTGCAGATGTTAAAGCAAAAGCAGGAGGAAGAGATTATGGCGAAAATAGGAATCATCGGAATCGGAAATATGGGTTTTGCAATCTTAAAGGGATTATTAAAGACATACGAAAAGGAAGACATCATTTTTACCGATGTGAATAAAGAGCGGTGCACGCAGATCAGTTCAGAGATGGGAGTGGCTCATAGGGAAAGCAATGCCCAGTGCGCGGGTCAGGCAAAATACGTGGTACTGGCTGTAAAGCCTCAGTACTTTGATCCGGTGCTGTCTGATATCCGTAAGGAAGTGACAGAGAACCATGTGATCATTTCCATAGCACCAGGTATCACTACGGCCCAGCTAAAAGAAAAGCTGGGAGAGAAGACCCGGGTGGTCCGTGCCATGCCCAACACCCCTGCTCTCCTTGGGGAGGGAATGACAGGAGTCTGCTACGATGAGAAGGATTTTTCTCAGGAGGAGAAGGAGACAATCGGTGATATCTTCCGTTCTCTGGGAAGGATGCGGATTGTAGAAGAGCGGCTTATGAATGCGGTAGTCTGCGCCAGCGGGAGCTCTCCTGCTTATGTATATATGTTTATAGAGGCTTTGGCAGACGGCGCGGTGAAGTATGGCCTTCCCAGGGATGCTGCCTACGAGATGGCAGCTCAGACAGTCCTTGGCAGTGCCAGGATGGTCCTAGAAACAGGGGAGCATCCGGGTGTCTTAAAAGATAAGGTATGTTCGCCGGGAGGAACTACTATTGAGGGAGTATCAGCCCTGGAGGAATTCGGATTCCGCAATGCGGTTATAAAGGCGGCGGATGCCTGCTTTAAAAAGTGCGAGAAACTATAGTTACGGACATGGAGGAAAAACAATGGAACAAAAGCCTGTAAAACGACTTAACAGAGAATTAAAGCATGAAGGAAATATTTTAAAGATATATGAGGACACTGTGGATGCCAATGGTCATCTGGCTCACTGGGATTTCATTCATCATAACGGAGCAGCGGCAGTGGTACCTGTAACAAAAAGCGGGAAGCTGCTTATGGTGCGCCAGTACCGCAATGCCTTAGACCGCTATACCTTAGAGATCCCAGCCGGAGCCCTTGACAGCCCTGATGAACCTAAGCTTGACTGTGCCCACAGGGAACTGGAGGAAGAGACCGGTTATAAGACAGATAAGGAAAAACTGGAGTATTTACTCAGCGTCAACACAACGGTAGCTTTCTGTGATGAAGCCATCGATATTTTTGTTGCAAGGGAGTTAGAGCCTTCCAAGCAGAACCTGGATGAAGATGAGTACATTGAGGTGGAGGAATGGGAGGTAAGTGACTTAGAACAAAAGATCTACCGGGGGGAGATTACCGACGGGAAGACCATTGCGGCAATCCTTGCATATGCAAGAAAGTACGGCGTGAAGTAGGAAAAAGACTGTAGAACGGCATATAGAATAAATGTCCCCTTTCAGGCATAAGGTTGAAAAAAAGATGTCTTTCAACCTTGAGTTTATGACAAGACCTGTAGGGGGATTTTTGATGGCCAGTTTATTTCGTACGCTTAGATACCGTTTGAGAAGAAGTCCGGGACCAGGGGGAATGTATGTTTCACTGGAACGAAACATAAGGGCAGAGGACCGTTATCTCCTTTGCTTTTTTGTCGGGCTTATCGCCGGTACGGTTATGGCAAATTTCTGGTACCCGTTATTTATGGAGGAAGCAGGATATTATTTAAGTCTTCTGGACAGAAATATAAATCTGAACAAAGGGGAACGGATTCAGCTTTTTTATCAGGTCTTAAGGCAGCGGGGGATTGAGGTTTGGATCGCATGGCTTATCGGCCTGACTGCCTATGCAGTTCCAATGTATTGCCTGCTGACAGCTGGAATTGGTTTTTCCATGGGATTTGTCCTTTCCGTCATAACAGTCCAAAAAGGACTTATGGGACTTCCTGTGTTCCTTATGACAATCATGCCTCAGGGAGTGTGTTACCTTTTCCTTTGGAGCATCCTTCTTTTGTGGGGAATGCAAAATGGACGGCGGTTTCGGATTCCGGCTTTTTTGACCCTTTTGTTTCTGGTTGCCATTGGGAGCGCCTGCGAGGCCTGGATCAACCCATTTTTCTTAAAAATGGTTCTTTAACGAGAAAGTATTAAAAAAAATAATTGATTCAATTCCCCATATCTTGCGAAAAAATGTCATGCATTACCAATATCTTGTACATGTTATGTAAAGTAACCCTAAAATGTATTGATAGTGGGAAAAATGTGTTTGATTTTATCGAAAATAGTCTATATAATGTTAGGAAGAAGCCTTATTTTAAGGCATTTTTAAAGCCGAAAGGTCAGGGGATATTGAGATGGTAGCAGATATTAATCATTTTATCATTTATTTAAGAGAGATAAAAAAAACTTCAAAAAATACAGAGGTATCTTATCAGAGGGATTTGATGCAGCTGGCCTCTTTTTTAGAGCGGCAGGGAATCACTGAAGTGGACAAGGTGACAAAGACCAGTCTGACTTCCTATGTCCTGCACCTGGAAAAAGAGGGGAAGGCTACCACTACCATTTCACGTTGTCTGGCTTCCATGAAGGCTTTTTTTCATTTCGAATGCCAAGAAGGGCGGATCCGGAAGGATCCGGCAGAGCTGTTAAAAGCGCCTAAGGTGGAAAAAAAGGCGCCTACCATATTAACGGTAGATGAAGTGAACAGCCTGTTAAGCCAGCCAAACGGTGAGTCTCCCAAAGAACTTCGGGACCGTGCCATGCTGGAACTGCTTTATGCTACCGGAATCCGGGTATCGGAGCTGATTCATCTAAAAAGGACCGACATGAACCTGTCCATTGGATATATCACTTGCCGGGATGAACATAAGGAACGTATGGTTCCTTTTGGAAAAGTGGCCAAGCTTGCTCTTTCCGCTTATATGGAGCGGGGCCGGGGACATTTATTGAGGAATCAGGAATCTGAGTGGCTGTTTACCAATTGCAACGGAAAATCCATGAGCCGTCAGGGATTTTGGAAGATTATAAAATTCTATGGAGATAAGGCGGGGATCAAGGCCGACATTACGCCTCACACCCTTCGCCACTCGTTTGCGGCGCATCTGCTCCGCAACGGAGCGGATATTCATGCGGTACAAGCCATGCTTGGCCATTCCGATATGGCTACAACACAGATGTATATGAACTACACTCAGGGGGAAGATCTACGCCGTGCCTATACGGGCGCACATCCAAGAGGATAGGGGAACACCCCCGGACCTGGGTTAGAAACTAAAATAATACGAGGTATGACAATGAAAAAATTAGAAGATTATGTCACAAGCATTCCGGATTTTCCAGAGGAAGGAATCATTTTCCGGGATGTTACTACCATTTTGGAGGATCCGGACGGGCTTTCCATTGCAGTGGATGGCATAAGGGAGATGTTAAAAGGGGTAGAATATGATTCCGTAGTGGGACCGGAGTCAAGAGGCTTCATCTTTGGAGTTCCGGTGGCCTATGCAGAGCATAAGAGCTTTATCCCGGTGAGAAAGAAGGGAAAGCTTCCAAGGGAAGTCCTATCTGCTGATTACGAGCTGGAATATGGCACAGCGACCATTGAGATCCATAAAGATTCTATTAAACCGGGACAAAAGGTAGTCATCATTGATGATTTGATCGCTACAGGCGGCACCATTGAAGCCATCATAAAACTGGTCGAGGAGCTCGGCGGTGAAGTGGTGAAAATCTGCTTTATCATGGAGCTTGCAGGATTAAATGGCAGGGACAAGCTTGCAGGCTACGATGTGGAAGCCATGATTACCTACGAGGGAAAATAATCCTAAAAATAGAGAATCCGGGATAGCGGAGTTTGGAGATGTTTTTCCACCCGTATCCGCCGGATTCTTTTTTTATGTAAATGACAAAACACCCATAATTCGATATATTTTTGACAAAATTTATTTTTTTATGTACATAAATGCTGCCTATTGATTTTATTAATTTGAGTATGATATGATGTGAAAAACAAAACTGTATACAATATGCAAATGCAGATTTATTCAAAGATAAAATCCAGAAGAGAAGAACGTTCGATGTGCCTTCGGCTCATAGAATTCAGGCGGCGTTATGCCACAGAAAGAGAGAGGAAAATAAATTATGGCTGTTCATGTAATTGATGAAGCAAATAGATGCTTAAATTGTAAAAAACCATTGTGCCGGCAGGGTTGTCCCGTCCATACCCCTATCCCCCAGATGATCGCGGCTTTTAAAGAAGGCGGTTTAAACAAAGCCGGGGAAATGCTGTTTGAAAACAATCCCATGTCCCTGGTTTGTTCCCTTGTGTGCGACCATGAAAAGCAGTGCGAGGGCCATTGCATTCTGGGTAGAAAAGGACAGCCGGTGCATATCAGCAGCATAGAAAATTATATTTCTGATACCATCTTTAACAAGATGAATGTGGAGTGCAAACCGAAAAACGGGAAGAAAGTGGCGGTAATCGGTGCAGGTCCGGCTGGAATCACCATTGCTTTTCTTTTGACCAAGGAAGGCTACAGCGTAACAATTTTCGATGCCAAGGATAAGGTGGGAGGCGTTCTCCAGTACGGGATACCGGAATTCCGCCTTCCAAAGACTATTTTAGAACGCTACAAAAAGAAGCTTCTGGAAATTGGTGTGAAGATCCGCCCGAATACGGCAATCGGAACTGCTCTGGAAATCAAAGATCTCATCCGTGACGGCTATCAGAGCATCTTTATCGGAACCGGAGTCTGGAGGCCGAAAACCCTGGGCGTAAAAGGAGAATCCCTGGGAAATGTCCATTATGCCATCGATTATCTGGCAAATCCCGATGCCTATGATCTGGGA
>Ga0213828_1002877_pt1 | contig 11979 bp, 17 predicted proteins | sample MC6MC0897MG_FD_180664 | JGI IMG/M metagenome (GOLD analysis project Ga0213828, IMG submission 180664) | Enriched soil aggregate microbial communities from Iowa State University, Ames, United States - MC6-MC0897-MG | ecosystem: Environmental > Terrestrial > Soil > Unclassified | place: USA: Iowa...
AAGCCTCCCGCCCACCCCTGCAGCCTTGGCATCCGAGGCGAACCAGTCGCTCACGGTGTCCTTGTGCACGCTGACCAACGGATCAGGCAGGGCCGCAAGTGCTGCCGCCGCCTGTTTGTTCAGCGGCACTTCGCGCCACCTCCCGGACTTGGTCCGACCCTCCCCATCTTCATCCGGATCGCTCTCGATCAGCAGCCTGCCGGCGACCACGTTTTTGTGTCGCAGGTGCATCAGCTCGCCCCGGCGAATTCCGGTGTGCGCCATGAACCGCCATAGGTTCGAACGGCCTTGATTGGCGGCATAGAGTTGCTGCATGGCGCTGGCGCTGTAGAACTTGACCGCCACGCTGCGGACCCCGCGTGGCGCCTGGATCCCTTCGAAGGGGTTTGCGTCCAGCTCTTTCCACTTCACCCCGCACCGAAGCGCGGCTTGCAGGCGCCGCACCTCTTTCCCGACTGTCTCCGGCGCCATCCTGTCGGTAACCAAGCGCTGGGTCTTGTACGCCTCCAGCTCGATGGGCCGGAGGGTGTCGATCGGCCGATGACCCAGCTTAGCAAGGATGATCCGTAGCTCGCTCTTTGCCTTCTTGTGGGTAGTGGGGTGCTCGGCCTTGTACCAGTCGAGCCAGATCTCAAGAAAGTCCCTGAGAGCAGGCATGCGCGGGATGATTCGAACGCCGTGCCTTAGCTCGGCTTCCTTCGCTGATCGAACTTCCTCAGCCTCTCGTGCGCTGAGGCGACCGATGGCGACCCGGCTTCGCGAACTGCCCTCGCGCCAGTTGAGGTAGGCGACGTCGCCCCGCCAGTAGATTGTGACTTTTGCCATTTCTGCGCGCTGTAGATTGCTTGGTAGAGGGCCGCCTTCTCATAGAGCTTCTTGCCCATGAATTCGCGCGGTTCCAGGTTGTATTCCTTGGCTCGGGCATAGAACTGGCTCACCGACACGCAGCAATAGAACGCCGCCTCATCGACCGTCAGCCAGTCTTTGCCCGATAGGTTGAGATCTTCAGCCGCTCCCATGGCAGCCTCCTTTGGGGTGGATCATGCGAACAGGTCCAGTTGGGCGATGCCGGCCGGCGGCCGGTCGGGAATCGCCATGGGTTGTTTGAAGGCGGCGCGGCGGCGCGCGGACTGGGCCATGTGGAACATGCACCAGAAGCCGTGGCCGACCAGCCGGCGGGCGCGCGCCTCGCCGATCAGCACGCGCGCCGTGTGCTTGGCCTGGGTGGTCGAATCCATTAGGCGGCCTCCGCCAGCGGCAGCGCCACCGGGTCCAGATTGGCCTCGGCCAGGGCGCGCAGCGGCGGCGGACTGAGGCTGTTGCCGACCATGCGCACGGCCGCGCTGGTGGTCATGGATCAGCTGTGGAGACACATGGCTCAGATCTACGGGCACAAGTGGACCAGTGCCTACACGGCGAATCCGGCGGGCGCGGCGGCGGCGACGTGGTGGAAGGGTCTTTCCGGGTTGTCGGGTCGGCAGCTCGCTGATGGGCTGGCCGCCTGCATCGCCACCGCGGAGCCCTGGCCGCCGACACTGCCGCAGTTCTGGATGATGTGCCTGGGCATCCCGCCATTCGACGCCGTTCGCGCCGATGCTCGCCAGCAGGATGGCTTTACCCGTCTCGTGTGGCTGTACCTGGACGGCCACCGCTACCGGCTGGCGAGCGCTGAGAAGGCCGACAAGCTGCTGCAGGCCGCCTACAACCGGGCGAAGGAATTCGTGATACGCGGCGGCGAGCTGCCGGCGGCACCGGTGGCCGAGATCGAGCACCAAGTTCGCGAGGCGGTGCCGGCGACGCGAGAGCAGGTCGCCAAGCACATGGACGACATTGCGCGCGAGCTCAACGTGGCGATCGCGGCGGAAGAACCGGCCGCCGTTGTCGAAGAAGCTCCGGAGGTGCGCCATGCAGCCTGAGGTCGACCAGGAACTGCTGCGCCGGGCGCGTCAGGCCGGCCGCTACATGCGCGAGGCCCACAAGCCGCGCAGCTCCGTGCCGCTGTTCGAGATGGGCGAGCCCGGCCGGCTGCAGCGCAAGGAATGGGAGGCCGGCTGGGATCAGCGGGATTACGAATTAAAACTGGGAGTCGCGGCATGACCACGCTCAAGCCAGCTGACTGGCAGCAGCGCGGCGAGGGCATGATGACCTCCAAGCAGCAGCGCATGCTCAACGCCATCTGCGGCGACTTGGCCGCTGGCCTGTCCTGGCACGGCCAGCGCCTGACCAAGGACGACTGGCGCCACATGGTGGCCGGCACAATGCTGGGCTGGCGACTGATGCCGGCTATCGAACGGGGGCAGGGCGCGCCCGGCCACATCATGCTCGGCGGATCCAGCCTGAAGCTGACGAGGTCGCTAGCCTGCGACGCTATCACCGTCCTGGTGCAGATCGGCGACCACCCGGAAGAGCAGGGCATGCGCGCACGGCCGGTGCGCTGGTCTGACACGGTGCTGCTGGGGCTGGGGTTTAATCCTCACGATTTTGCGGAGGCGGCTTGAATCCTCCATCTAAGGGATGCGAGATAGAAGCTGACTCGCCCCCATATGCGGGCTCGCAGCGACAGGTAGGTGGAACTCACCTGCCAAGCTCGGTTTCGAACGATGCTCATCCTTCGCGCAATGCCGTTGAGCCGAGTGACCACCGCTGGTTCGGGCAGTTCTCCACCGGGATCAATCAGATCGATAAGCGGCATGACTTCGTCGCATGCTTGTATCGCTGCGTTGATCAGTCCTTGCAGTCTGTTGTCAGGAAGGTCATGCAAAGTAATCGTGCGAAGGGAGTACTTCGCCTGTTTAAGCTCGTCGTGGCATCTATCCAGGTGATGCGCACCGGTCTCAGTCTTAATGACGCGGTACTTGCTCTGGTAGCAAGAGAGTGCCCAAAAGCACTGGGCATCCACTTCTTCGATGAGATTGACTATTCCCATCGTGCGTCTCGAAAGGACCTTTGCTTCTTGGCTGGCTGCCAATCGGCTCGCAAAAACGATCGCTGCTACGGACATACCTGCCTGTGTCCAGGCAGCCCACTCACTCTGGGTGATGCAGAAGGAGCTATACAGCCAGCTGCAATAATTGACCGGATCGGCCATTTCACTTCCCCTGTGTCAATGCAGCGGATTGTAAGTCGGGGGTGCTGGTGATGCACAGCAACTATCGAGACCGCGCGCTGCTGGATGCCGTGTACCAAGTCGAATGCACCCTGCAGATCGACGGCTGCTGTGAGGGCGGCTTCGGCGAGCCGGCCCACAGCAACCAGAGCCGGCATGGGAAGGGAGGCGGCCTCAAGGCACACGACTGCTTCGTGGCAGCGGGATGCAGGCCTTGCCACCGTGAGCTGGACCAAGGCAAGCGCTTCACCCGCGAGGAGAAGGCAGAGATCTGGCTGCGCGGGCACGAGCGCACCATGCTGGCCTTGTGGCAGATGGGCGTGATCCAGGTGGCCGCATGATCATCCGGATCGTGGTCTATGGCTCGCCCGCGCCGCAGGGCAGCAAATCGTTCAAGGGGCTGGCCAAGAGTGGCCGGTCTATCCTGGCTGAATCGTCGAAGAGGGTCCGGCCATGGCGGCAGGACGTGAAGCTGGCGGCCCAGCAGCTGCGCGCCCAGCTCGGGCTGCAGATGCTTGATGAGCCACTCGTCGTCCGCATGACGTTCACCCTCCACAAGCCGCTCAGTGCCCCGAAGCGCCGCAGGGTCTTCCCCTGCAAGCTGCCGGACCTCTCCAAGCTGGTCCGATCGACCGAGGACGCGCTGACCGACGCCGGGATCTGGCGGGATGATGCCAGGGTCGTGGAATGCCGCGCGGCGAAGCGATACCCCGGGGAGGGGGCAGATGCCCTAGACGCACCTGGGTGCGTAATCGAGATCGAGAGGGTCGTCCTGTGACGGCCAACCCCTACACCGTGCAAGTGGGCGGGCCGCGCGGCACGGCGATCGTGAGCTTGGCCGTCGCCTGCCGGATCGCTGACAAGTACCGCAGTCGCCTGCCCAGCGTCAAAGAGTTGCAGGACGATTTCGGGATGCACAGAGCCACCGCTTATGCGCCTGTGGTCGGAAGGCTGACGAACGCGAATGTGGGCGGCGTAGTGGTGACCCGACAGTCTGACGGCGCTGTCCTGAGCCTTGGATCTGACTATCAGCTCAACGGTCCTCTCGGAGCGGTAATGCGCGCGAGTGCAGGGGCGGACGTCCCCGTGAAAGTCGCATACAACTGGGCAAATAGCCGCTACAGCTTGGTCTACTTGGATGCCAATACCCTCCAGCTCGGCGTCGTCGACGGAATCGAGAAAACCCGCTTCGCCGCGGAATTTGCGCCGGGGATCGGCGTGTCATCCCGAATCCCGCTCGCCTACCTCCGGGTAGTCGGGGCGTCGATGACTGTCCACCCGGTGTGGGCGGTGACGGACGGCTATCTGCACAGGGATATCTCCGCGCAGTGGGAAATGGACCGCCGGCGCAACGCTACGGCAATGCGCTCCACCCTGGGGGCGTTGCGAAGCGGCAAGCCAGTTGTGGGGATCTTCTATGGAGACAGCATCGTAGCGATGCAGAATGCGACCCCTTCGACCACGGCCCCCAACGGCGTAGCGCGTGACCGAGCGACCAGCAGCGGCGGCTACGTCTCGATTCCGCCTCTGACGGATGCAATCCCCTTGTATGACTTCGGAGACGGCGCCGGCGCAGTTCACACGAAATGGGGCTTTGCGCGGGCCATGGTTGCTGCGATGGAGGATGCCTATGGTCAGGAGGTCAGCGTTAAGAACCTCGGCATCGGGGGAACGCGATCGGATTCTGCCGTGACGAACGGGCTTGATCCGACGCGGCTTGCGGCGCTTACGGGGCTGATCCACTCAGCAGTTTCTGACGGCTCGAAGCCATTCGTGTTCATCAACTTCGGCATGAACGAGGTGGGCGTGGCCACTACGGAAGCAAACGTTCGGCAGATCCTGGACGCTGTGTATGCCGCTGGTGGGGATGCGATCGTGGCAGGCGTAGCCCGACGCAACCTGATCGACGTGGGATACACGGATGATCAGTGGCGCTTCACCAACCGCGCCCTCCGACGTGCTGCAGAGTACATCTCCCCCGAGACGGGAAAATCCGCCGCTTTCATCGACACCGTGGGTCTCTTTGACGATGCGTACAACGTCATCGGCATCCACCGGCTGGACAACTGCGGAGCCAACTTCACGAATCACCCGGGAATTCGTGAGCACGCTGCGATGGGGAAAGCTGCGGCAGCGTGGATTGATTGAGAAAGCCAGCAGGGGCGCCAGCTGCTGCTTCAGGCTGTGCCCACCAGCAGCTCCGCTCGGTTGTTTCGGGGGGTATTCACCGCGCGGCTGACGCGGTAGGCCTCCATCGCCGGCGGCTCGCTGGCCAGCAGCATCGCCATCGCGTCATCGGGTTCGGCCGCCAGCCACTCATCGGCTTGGCCGGCCGTCAGCCACACCGGCATGCGGTCGTGGATATCGGCCGACACGCCGCTGCTGTCGCCGGTGATCACAGTGAAGGTGCCCAGGTTGTCCGGGTCGAGCAGGGGGCTGGTGTCTTCCCACAGGCCGGCTGCCAGCAGCGGCCCGGCCGCGTGGATAAACCACGGATCCTTCTTGCCGTCCTCAGCGTTGACCGACCACTCGTAGTACCCGGCCATGGGGATCAGGCACCGGCGCTTCTTGAACGCGGAGCGGAATGCTGGCTTGGTGGCCACCGTCTCGATGCGGGCATTGATGGTGGAGCCCTGCAGTTTCTTGGCCGGGGCCCAGAAAGGGAGCAGGCCCCAGGACAGGCGGGTGACCTGCAGGCCGCTGCCGCGATCGAGGATCACGGATGCGCGCTGCGTCGGCGCTAGGTTGTAGCTCTCTGGGATCGACATCAGGTCGCCGACCAGCTGGGGGAGGCCGAGGGTGTCAGCGTTTCGGATTGGGGTCTGGACGAATCGGCCGCACATGGCCGCACCATACCCCGATCCGGTCGTCAGGGCTTTCGCGCGGCGTGCACTCCGATGGCCGGTGGCGGGCGATCCCCACAACAGGCTGGGCACTCCCCCTGTACCACGGTACGTCGCGCCAGGGCATTCTGTGCTCGCCGGATCCGGGAGCCTCAGGCAGCTCAGCCCGGGTGCCCGGGGCGCCTGAGCAGCGCCGCGGCGGTTCAGTTCAAATGGAAAATAGTCGATCTGGAGGTGCCTGCAATTGGTGTTGCATAGAAGGTCGCCCGCCTCTAAAATCGACCAGAGCTCAACACCGGTTGATGCGTCTATTGAACCTGCAGATGGCTCGAAAAGCCGTTTGTTCCGCGGAGGAATCCGCTAATACCATTTGAAAAGGTATTGCACCCATGGCTATTACGCCTGTTTACTCGAGTTTTTTTCACTGTATTTACGATCAGGCTGAAGGTTTCGGCCGAATGGGCAGTGGTGCGCACTACTCAATTTTTCGAGCCATAGAAAGGCTGGATGTTGAGATGAAGCCGTCCCGATTTCCTCAGATTCACGATTTTGCCGTGATATGGGACGAAGACCACGACCAGCGAATCATCAAGGTTGTTGAGTCGCTTTACATGCACGATCTGCTTGCTCCCGTGCAGTTTATCGGTGAGCGCAAAGGGACGCTGACGATAATCTTGGCAGCCCGGGCTATTTCTTATATGGGCATGACTGAGGCCCAGTACGCTGAAAGGGCCTCAAAGGCTGCGCAGGCCTCTGGCATCGAAGATTATTGGGCGCCGATAATCGGGATTTACGATCGTATTCCCGAAAGCCTGGGGCAAAGAGATCCTAAGTACCTGATACCGGAGCATATCGACGTAGTGATGTCGTATCTGGATACGATCGATCACATGTGGTGCTTGGGCAGCCGACCATGGGTTGCTCCTCCTCAACCAAGATTCTAGATTTCAGCGCGAATGTCATCGCTGATCATTTAAAATAGCCTAGGGGTGAGCGAGCGGCGTGAGCCGGCTGCCTGACCCCTGGCTTCTTGCTCAATCAGCTAGTCTGGTTCGCCCAATGGTAGCTCTAGCGTGTCCCCCTTCTTGGGTAGGACCTGATCGACCATTTTCACGTATCTCTGCCAGCCGTGCCCGCTAGCGATAGCGAGGCGCTGGAACATGATGAGGGAATGGAGATGTTGGGCAAGAAGAGGGTGGCCAACGTCATCCGACAGCCATTGGTGCAGCTTGTTGTGGCGTGATCCACTTTCGTTCTTGGGTGAGCGCAGCTCCAATTCTTTAAGAACGCCTGTCCCGAGTCGGTCATACACCAAGTCGCGGGTGTAGTGCGCCACCACGCTGAACCGGTTCTTCTTCATGCCAGGCCAGGGCCAGCCTTTGAGCTTGTAGATGTTCTCGTAGAACTCGTCGGGGAACCGCTTTGACCAGGCGGCGAGCTCTTTTCGTAGTACGACGTCTAGGTACTGCTGCAGCGCGTCGCGTGGCCGCACCTCTTGATAACCGGTGGCTTCGTCGACCAGGGCGATAATGCCCAGTTGGGAAAGAGCGCGCACCAGGACCTCAGCCTGTTGGGCGACCACCAGTTGGGTGGCGGTAAGTTCGCCGTCGATGCGAGCACGCAAATAAATGTCGCAGACAGTCGGGAGAGCTTCTGCCCTGAAGGCCTCTGACACGACCCCTCTCGTGCTGCGCACTTCGGTCCCGGTCAATATTTCCTTCAAGTCCTTGTTTATAAAGGGATGAAGGTTCGCTGCCTCCAAGAATACGGGCAGTTCGGTCCCGGCGTACTTCCGCCCACGCCACGGCCGCTTCAGAGCTTTCATAATCCCGCGAGTGCTGATGTAACGATTGCCATCTTCCAGCACGTAACAGGTGATGGGGACGTCCGCGATCGTGAGGGTTCCTTCGTGCGTCGCCTTTTTAGCGCCCCCCCAGCGAGCTTCGGCGGCTTTTTTCGCGATCTCAGAGCGCTTAGCGCCTGTAAGAGCTGTCGCTCGGGCCTTTCCCCCGGCGGACTGTGGGGTGTCGCTGGAGCTACTGCCATTCATCGCAAACACTCTGGTCCCGGATGCTTGCAATATGCACCAGCAAGCATCTCGACGCAACATGCATGCAATCTGGTCGCAGTCGCTGAGACCCCGGCCCGTATCCTGCGCGCATGCTTCCTCCTGACTTCCGATGGCGCTCGGTCGCCAGCCGTGCCGATCAGCTTCCCGATGCCATCTACTGCGGCATGACGGAGGTGCTGCGCCTGTCGCAGCGCGTGGACGACAAGGTCTGGTGGGTCGAGGTGGACCGTCACCTTGACGACCAGCACCGCGGACGCCAGCTCTGCACCAGCTACGAGCAGGGCGTGATCGGGGCTGAGCTGTGGGCAGTCAGGCACCAACAGCGGATTCGCCTGGAGATCGATCAGCGGGAAGTGCGGCGCGCGGCCCAGCGGGAGAACCGGACGTAGTAGGTCGACCTCTGGCGGTGTTCCTGTTGGCAGCCCGGTTGCAGCGAGGCAGTTCTCTTCAAATCCATCGCCGAGCTGCAGGGAATGCAACTCATGATTGTGCGCCCGCCTAAAGTTTGCTGGCGGCTGGCCGCTAGCAACCCTAGCTAAGCTAGGAGGCTAAACAGTGAATTGTCGTTTTTTTAATGGAATTGGCTTGATTGCGGCTATCGTAGTCATGAGTGGGTGTGGAAGCTCCAACAATGCGGAATGCTCAAGTGAAAGCACTCTGCAGCTTGTCAGGCAATCCATCCGGGACAATGCTGCCGCTGGCAACTCATCTGTAGGATATCCCGCACTGAGCGAGATTGAGCCTGATCAGCTCTCAGAGTACTTCGTCCTTAACGATGCTCGCCCCCTTAGCTTCGATGAGAACATTGGTCGCTATGAGTGCCAAGCAACGCTGAACGTTCCTTTCACCGACGCAGGCCGGCCAATGCATTACCGCGTGGCCGTTCCATACTCTTCCCAGCTTGTAGATGGCGGCGATCAGATTGTTCAAGTCAGTATGTCAATGTTTCATCTCATGGGCGTGGGTTCCGCCGCCTATACCAGGCTAAAGGAAATGCAGGGCGCCGATTCGCCATCGACGCCCGGCCCTGCAGAGAGCGTTGTCGACCAACCAGAATCATCGGATTTCGCAGACGCCAAGGCTGACGAGTACGACTTGCAGGGTGATGAAGGCGTATCAAGTGTTCAAGCTGAAGCTAACCCGACAGGTGATGCTCCGACAGAAGTTGTCTCGAAGCCAGTGGTTTCCGGTCCTAGCTTTGATTGCAACAAGGCTGCTAGCCGCCAGGAGATCATGATTTGCGGCGATGCCACATTGTCTCGGTTAGATAAAGAGCTTGCGTTGGCTTACAAGAACGCCAAAAACGAGTCGCGCGGAAACAGCGAGTTCACTGCTCAACAGCGCAGCTGGATTACGCAGGTAAGAAACGGTTGTAAGGACACTGAGTGCCTAGTTGACGCGTACGAGCATCGTCTGCGTGAACTAACCCAGTGATCCAAATCTCGTTGTGACGCCAAGAAACGGCACGCGGCAGATTTTCGAATGCGGTGTGCCGTTTCGAGTTAGGACTTCAGACTCCTGGCCCCTTGGGCGGCGACCAAGGGGCGCGCGTGTGGGAGGGGTAATGGACTGCATTGGCGATCTCTGGCCGGTAGGTGTCTCACCGTTGGACACGGCGGGCATGTTAGTACAAGTACTAACAAGTCGCGCGTGACGCGACGGCGGTCAGGTGGCGTTGCCTGCGTATCGCCTCCTGCGACTGCCCCCATTCATTCTTCTCCCATGATCAAAGCGAGCGACAGTAAGGCGCGCTGGGTGCGTGCAAAGGCCGCATCCCTCTGGCAGCAAGCGGATGCACTGGACTTGGATCGAAGTGGGGACTGGCGAGCGAGAGCACGGCGGCGTCGGGCGGCGGACAAGCTGCGTGCTGAGGCTGCGCGCTTCGACGGGATCGCGAGGCGCTTCGACCCCACGTGGGGCGACGAAGCGGCCTGACCGCCAAGTAGAATGCACCCGAAAAGGAGGGGGTCACATGGAGGCAGCAGCTTGGGGATTCATAGGCACGGTTGTCGGAGCGCTAGCCAGCATCACCACCAGCTGGCTGGTCTCACGAGCGACAGGAACCGCTCAGCGCGAGAAGGTTGAGCTGGACTGGCGGGTTCAGCATAGAGAGTTTCAGATCAAGTCCGTGACGGAACTCCAAGAAGTTCTGGGTGACTTCGTCAGGGCGACGGGTAGGCTTCAGCACTTGAACGAGGCGCTAGATCGTGCAGGCCACGTCTCCGAGTCGCTCCCGACTGACGATACTCAGTCTGAGCTTTACGCGCAGCTCATCCGGCGAATCGCGGTTCTGGTGGCACGCATCGATGACGCTGGCGCCCGGGAAGCTGTACAGCAGGTTCGGGATAGCTCCGTGCAGATCTCGTTGGGGGTCGGGGTAGATGTCTCCACCTTGATGGCGTTCGCCGACGACATCGCCAAGGCCCAAGAGGCGCTCGGCGGCTCCCTTCGGGCATTGTATGGTGAGCGTCTTGCGCACTGAGCGTGCAGCCGTGGTCACACAGTGGACACTGCTGCCGCGTAAGTATCTGATTAAAAAGGGCGAACAATCCCCCTCCTAAGGGGAAGGTCGCCCGTTCGAATCGGGCCGGGGTCACCATTATCAATGGCTTAGATCGCAGTTCCGATGGTGCTACTGGCTTGTGAAGCTCAATCTCGGGCTAGGTTCGGCAAAGTTCGCACAACTTAAAACTCGATGGCCGTGAAAGATGCCGCGAAATGCTGGTTGGCAGACTGAGCGCATTCGAGAGTTGAGATTCGCCATGCGTGGCTCGTCGCCGATTTGCTGCTTGGATGCCCCAGTCCCTACCGAGATGATTAAGGAGGTTGTGATTGGCGCTCGGGCGCAAGTGACGAAAGTTGCGCTTCAAAGATTCTTGGCGACTTCCGGCTTTCCGGACGTTACCGCACGACGTTCGGTGGCGTCGTATCGCTGAAAGGGGCTAGTAAGCTAGACCCCCGACCGCAGCCTAGCCCCATTCTGGTGTCAGTTGGGCGGTACTTCTCGTTTGTGCCGGAGTCCGCATGTCCAGCAGGCGCCTGTACTCGTCTCAGGCATGCCGCCTATCACGCATTTGAGCGCAGATAGTGGAATTAAATAAAGCGACCGTGGTGCCATTGCGCCTAACGACCTTCAGTGGAACCTAAGGGGCAATAGCTCCGTTGTAGGCAGTGTTGTGGACGCATGCTAGTGTTGCGTCAAACTAGACAGGGGATGTGAATGCTACTTCGTATGGGATGCGCCGCCTTGCTGGCGGCTCTAGCGGGCTGTACGACTACAGCGGTTCAGGGAGGGCGCGAGCAATCCATCCCGCCTGATCGCGTGTTTGACGCGTCGTTGCTGACCGCCAGCGCAGAGCGCTCCGCCAGAATTGTGGTGACTAGGGATAAAGGCTTGAGAGGCTCTGCCTGCAGCTATCTAATCTTCTTTGACAACGTTAAGTTGTTCGCCCTGCGGCCCAGTGAGACTGCGACTCTACATGTTACCCCCGGCGCTCACTTCCTCCGCTTGGAGACGACTGGTGGGCTTTGTGGCTTGAGCGCGACCTCCCAGAACGTCGTGATCGCCGCCGACGAGCGGCAGGTGTATCGGGCAATTCAACCTGGTGTGGGAGAAGCGTACTTGTCTCGCTCTGAGTAGTACATGCAAGCTTTGCAACAAGAACTGTTATTTACCCACTACCCTGAAACTTTGGCTGGGCACCTATAGTATTTAAAATCGATTTCCCACGCTTGAGCGTGCGCCCATGCTGGACGGGAAGAGGATCAAGAAAATTGGTGGCTAGGGAGGCTGTGGTGTGGTGTCAGGATGGTCGCCGTACTGTCACAATCCACACATAGATTGTTGCGCTAGGTCTTTGGCCTTTTCGGGCTGTCTCAACGCGTTGCTGTAGTGCGTCGTGTCTCACTGTCGACACATGGTCCGGCACACCAACATCGTCGAAGTTTCTAGCAGGATC
>Ga0213828_1002878_pt1 | contig 11979 bp, 18 predicted proteins | sample MC6MC0897MG_FD_180664 | JGI IMG/M metagenome (GOLD analysis project Ga0213828, IMG submission 180664) | Enriched soil aggregate microbial communities from Iowa State University, Ames, United States - MC6-MC0897-MG | ecosystem: Environmental > Terrestrial > Soil > Unclassified | place: USA: Iowa...
CGATGGTGTTTAAGCCGTTTTTTGATGACTGTGGCTTGCTCGATTGCATCCACTTGGAGGCCGCCGTAGAAAAGCTTCTTCCTAAGGATATCGAGATGTACGAGGAGATGGAGTCTGTGTTCTGCATCGATGACGAGTTCACGTTTGATGAGCTCCAGGCCAAATTCATTGAGGCTGGGTTTTGCCCCTCTGAAAAGCTTGATGCATTGGTTCGAGGTGAGCGATGAGTACCGCAGATTGCAAGGCCATTCTGGTCAAGCACTACCCACATACGTCCGTGAAAGACTGGAAGCGCGAAGCCAAATTTCGGAACCTCCTCGAGGACGAGATTCGTCGCTTCCGCCACCCGGAGGTTGGGGTTGTTCTAGTCAACGAGGATCGCAAGGAGATCTCGGTCGACGAAAAGAACATGTTCTATCGTCCGCACAACAGCTTCCAGCCGCAGGATTTCTACTTCTGCGTCACGCCGTACGACGACTACCACCGCCTGTACCTGGCGGAAAAGCGGATGTACGACGCTGACGGTGAGATGGAAGACGTCCACCACGAATGGATTGTAAAGTCGATCCTGCCGAAGGGCATGAAGTACGACGAGGAGATGGAGGCTGTTTTCTCCATTGAGACGACCCTGTCCACCGAGGCGATCCGTGATAAGTTTGTCGAAGCTGGCTTCCATCCTTCCGAGGCGCTGGATGCTGAAGTGCTTCGAAATTACGATTGACGCTGGGGGCTGAAATGGGGGTAAGAGCAGGGCAAGGATACGGTGTTCCAAAGCCAAAGCGGCTTATATGCCCCAAATGCGGAAAGAAGGGCGTAGGTCAATGGAAGGTCGTGCCGGGCAACCAGGTGAGAAGCTGCCAGTATTGCGTAGCTACCTGGACAACACTCACCTGGCAGATCGACTCTGGCAAGAAAACCATGGCTGAAGTCGTGAGCGAAATCTTGAAGCCGGCTGAGGCTGATTAAGCTCTGATCCGAGGACTGCAGAGTTTACAGGTGGTCAGATTCTCGGTTACGCTGAGGCCTCAGGGCGACTAACCAGATGAGATCGAACGCCCTCCAGCGGGGAAACCTGTACACGCGCAAGGTGTGTCGAAAGTGGTGTCTGGATCTGCAGGGAAGGGGCGCCTACGGGCGCCTTTTCTGCGTTTTGGCGTTTCGAGAATTTAAGGAATTGCGTGACCATGACGGTGTTGTTGAGCAACTGCAGCCAGGCGGTCTCCTCGACGGAGATGGCGCGGAATTTTGGAGCCAAACTCAGAGAGGTCACCACCGGCGATATGACGCATTTGGTGATCTTTAAGGACAACAAACCGACTGGGTGCTGGTGGGCGTTGAGGCCTATCAAGCCATGCAGATTGAGCTGGCAAGTCTGAGGGCCAAGCTATGCCAGTGATGAGGTGTAGGCAGTGCATGGTAGTCTGCATGCCGGACGAAGCAAGTCCTATAGTTCCGGCAGAGACCTGTGCTAACTGCGGCTGACGTCCTCCCCACCTGAAGGAAGGGGTTTACAAGACTAGGGTGGGGATGAACCTGCTCAGCTTGTAAATTCGTGACACTGGTCAACACCCAGGTCAAGCATGATGGTCTGTGTCCTATGAATCGTGGCGTTTTCTGCAATTTCTTGGATTGCGTTGACCACATCAGGCCCTGACTGGATCTCGGCCTGGATTTGATCCAAAGAGAGGCTATCAGGCGTTGGAATCCAGTCGATTGCACTGCGGAAGGCATTCACGCGGTCGTCGTAGCTCGCTACCGCACTGTGCGCAAACTCCATCGACAGGCGCATGGCCCTGAAGCCTGGCTCATGGCCGGCGTAGGCAGTGAACTGTTTTTTGGTCGCAATCCATTCTTCCTGATCAGGGCCTTTGGTGCCGGCTGCAACGCCGACGGCCATCCAGCTGCCGAGCAACGCTGCTGGCTGGAATTGATTATCCTTGGAAAAGAGCAGGACATCCTTTGCTGTAGGCGCGAGCTGCTTGAATTCGCTGGCCAGGCGCGTGACGACCTGCTTGAAATCCTCAGTGGAGATCAAACTGTGGTCGTCAGGATTGTTGGAATTTAGCCTGCTGTACACGTTCGTAAAGTAGGTTTCGAACTCTTGCGGAGATTTGGTCATGTAAGCGCCCTCATGGTCATTCCCAATGATGGCATGTGCGCCAAGTAGTAATCAATTTGCGCAGACCTCAGGGATCCCTGCGCAGACAAGTCGACCCTCCTCACAGAGGCTGGCTCTTTAACTACGGCCAGCGGGCCGCCATTTGCTCAATCAGCTTGATTCTCGGCAAGACTGGCATCACGGTACTGTCGTTCGCTGAAGCTTCGTACAGCTCAATCCAGGAAGCTGGCATTCGCTTCAAGCGAGAAGGTACGATCCTTGGAAGGATCTTTCGTGCCTGGCCACGGTAGTTGAGCATGGTGGTCGGCTCAATCAGTATCCGGTGGTACTCTCGACCCGTGGGCAATGGCTCATCCCAAACGATCTGCTGGACAGGGCATGCCACGTCGTGATGAAGGTCATCCTCGCCGGAATATTCTCGCCCACGCTCGCTGATCAACCTTGCTGCTTCTGCCTCGGTAGCTACCTCGATAGCTGGTTCTTGATTTAGCCAAACCCACCAGACCAACGTGGTGCTAACAACCTTTCGCTTTGCCATGCTTCCCTCTCGATAGCTGATTCTGGAAATTAGCATCACGGGTAAAACCAAACGTGTGTTAAGCAGCCGGTTTCCGTGATTAGTTTGGTGACATGCTGCTGCGATATAGCTCCGACCATGCCAAAAGCGTCGCGCTGGGTTCCTCATGGCAGATCTGACCATTTCTTCGGCATCCTGGCCGGTTAAGTCACGCACTGCTGCCCAAGCCTTAGCAGCTCAATCGGGACGCCGGCATTGCACGCCCTGGTTGCAAACTCATATTCCTTGGCTTGCCCATAAACAGCGGTCGCATTGAAGCGGGAGCGCAGCATCTCTATCGCCTCCACCTCGGCCTCTGGCAACAGGATGGATTCACCGTCACAGAAGAGTTGGCGGACGCCCGTCAGTGCCTCTACAGCTTCCATGTAGCGCGCTAGCTCTACTGTTGCCTGGACGGATGGGTATTACGGGAAGTTGTGCTTCATCGGTGTTTTCCATTAACTGGATGTACTTTCATGGGCTGCCATTTCTTCGGCGGTTTCACCGTGCAATTCATAGAAATCGTGATCTTTCCAAGCTTCACAGAACTCTGCCGAAAGTCCGGTGATTGCGACCATGAACGCGGTGCAATCAGCATCACTAAAGAGAGGGTAGCCATTCGGCCGCTTTATTAAGTGAGGGAAGGACTTCTGGTCAGCAGCAACCACTTCTGCTGGCAGGGCATCGTGAACAAGCCCGATCAAGCTGATGTATCGCCAATGAGCCCCATCGAGCGCTTCACGCTGGGCCTCAGTAGTCTGCTTAAGTACGGCAGCGAATTCGTCTGGTGTCATAGTGGTCTTCATTCGTGTCTTCCTGCCAAGCTTGGGGAGAAAAGTACGCTTCCTCCCTACGTTGTAGGCCCCGGTTTTAGGCCAGGGCTCCATCACTGAGCCGAGGCATTGGCGAAGGGGCTCGGCAGCAGGCTGCTAACCTCATCACCGACTTCGCTCGGCGTCTTGCCGTCAAGCATCTTGATGTACTGAGCCTTCGAGTCTTCGGCGGACTCACCCTTGTAAATGCGCTGTGCGAAGTGAGCATTGAGCCTGTCGATATCCTGGCGAAGCTTCTCGCTTTCGTTGATCGGCAAGGTCTCGTAGAGTTTGTCCAGGGAGGCGCTGAGGGCCTCATCGGAGCTTGCATCGATCTTGGGTTCGGAGCAGCCAACCAGGAGGGCGAGGCCAGCGAGGAGGAGGGCGTTGCGCAGGAGATGCATGTTTCACCGGGAGTGATGTTTTTCTTGTTATGATGGTCAATATATCTGCATTGTTGATCGCAAAGAAGAACTCAAGTTTCATTTCGGAGATGTTTCATGAAAAAAGCGCTGTTGGGTCGATTCGCGACCATGGTTGGTCTCGCCCTGGTTGGGTACTCCATTTCTCAGATTTACATCGGCGACCGCGAGAAACCTGCCGCCGTTACTCCACTGCCAACGAAGGCAGGAGAGCTGCCAGGCTCAGACAAGATCATGAATACCCTTCGAATCCTGCAGAGTGATGTGAAGGTTGAGGCCATCACTGAATCTCAGTTCAAAGATATGTACGCCGTAACGCTCGCTAGTGGCCGCACCCTGTATGCGACAAAAGATGGGGCGTATGTCTTTGCCGGCAACCTCTTCAAAAACGTCGACGGAAACAGCGTTCTCAACGTGACAGAGCAGGGCTTGCAGAAGGTGGCCAGCCAGAAGATCGCCGGGCTCAAGGAGTCTGACATGGTCATCTACCCGGCTGCCGAGCGTAAAGCCATAATCACCGTGTTCACGGACGTTGACTGCCCGTATTGCGCAAAGCTGCATGAAGATTTACCGGCGCTAACTGCGAAGGGCATTGAGGTTCGATACCTGGCCTTCCCGCGCATGGGACTTGAAAGCGAGACCTACAAGAAAATGGTCAGCGTATGGTGCGCCACTGATCGCAAGCTGGCTATGGATCAGGCGAAAGGCGCTGCTGAGAAGCTCGAGCGCACAACCTGCGATAACCCGGTGGCTGAGCAATTCCAGCTAGGCCAGGACATGGGTGTCCGTGGCACCCCTACGATCTACCTTGAAGATGGGCAGGTGATTGGTGGGTACAGCCCACCAGACCAGCTAATCGAGCAAGCTTTGTCAGCCGCGAAGCACTGAGAGATAGGTGACCTCCTGGTTTAATGCTACGATTGTGATGTATTGTCTGATTTAACGCTCTTTAACAACCTTCCTCGAACATCAGACTTTGTATGTTTTTTTGTACAATTTTTCTTGGAAAGCCCGTGGTTATTGGCTTTCAGGTGATAGAGGGAGGGCTCCCGGCCACACAGGCCGTTCAAAGAAGATCAAGAGCCAGATCAAAGGCGAAGTAGCCGCTCCCGGCCACACAGGCCGTTCAAAGACAAGGCCGCAAAGCTGTCAAAAAAGAGACTGCTGCTCCCGGCCACACAGGCCGTTCAAAGAGATGACCGCCGACAAACGCCTCTCCTGCAGGGGCTCCCGGCCACACAGGCCGTTCAAAGACCCCTGGCCGCTCGCCACAGGGGCGAGTCCCTGCTCCCGGCCAGACAGGCCGCTCAAAGACAGAAATCTTTGCTCGAGGTAGCTCGTGGCCAGATAGGCCGTTCAAAGAGTGCTGATGGAGCTGCAGGTAATGTTGGGCGAAAGTTCCAGGCCGCACAGGCCGTTCAAAGAAATCGACGCACGCGGCGGAGTCTATTTGAATGCGTTCCCAGCCATGCAGGCCGCTCATAGATCCCAGTACGCCTTCATCTCTTTGAGATCGGAGTTCCAGGCCGAGCAGGCCGTTCAAAGATTACTATCACTACACGATCACGTCTGATGAAGGCTCTCGGCCACAAGGCTGCTCAAATATCGCTGCCATTGCTATCCCTGCAAACCTATCTGCTCCTGGCCAAGTAGGCCGTTAAAAGAACACTCCAGACTTCATCGCCGTAGCACGGGAAGTTCCAGGCCGATCAAGCTGTAAAAATACAGGCCAATGCTCCAATTGATGATATGGGCATTCAATACGGGATTATTTTTAGGATTTTGTGACCTCAGTTAAAGCGTCGGTGATAAAGTTATAATGCGTAGCGACTAAATCAGAGCTGCGACTGGCTGACTTTGGGTAGAGGGGAGTATATGGGTAAGATTCTCATTGACTACGGTGTCCGGGGAAAGCGGGAAATATACGTTCCGGATACGGTGGATGAAATGAATATCTCTCCTCGAATCAGAGAGCTAGGGGAGTGGCTGGGCGAGGCAATTCAGGGGGTGAGCAGTCGCCAGGAACATGTTGAGGCTCTGCGACGTGCAGGATGGCGGCGGACAGCTGATACCGAGCACCACTTTAAAGCTCTTGGAAGCGACGTCGAACGTTATAAAGGTACTGCTATAAGCACTGAACCTGGCGATTTTTACGATTGGATTGAAGATCCCGACGTGAGAAAATACCTGCCTGCCGATACCAGCAAAGTGATCAAATCGCCTCTGCGCGTATTAGCGAAGCTCGTCGGCGATCTGCTGCGTTTCAGGCCGAGTAGGCCGTTCAAAGATGTGAGTGAATCGTCGATACCTGGACAGTGATGCTCCCGGTCAAGCAGACCGCTAAAAGTTCACATGACCTACCTTGGCATGCACCCGTGATATTTCTGGCCAGATAGGCCGTTCAAAGACTCATGACAAAGGATCTCGAATCCACGCACAAATGCATGGCCATGCCACCGGTAGGTGAGCTCAGCCAGCCAAACTCCTGTATAGTTTAGGTGAGGCCGCAATCCGACCAAATCTTCAATAATAGGTATAATCATGTCTGAAATTGTTTTTGATACGATTATGGTTTTATGTACTTTATGTATTTTGGTAGGGACGGCAGCAGCTTATCCGAAAGTGTTTTTTTGCCTTGTGGGGGCCTGGCTTCTGTGGGGAGCGTACTGCGAATGGGAGGACTGGCAAAGGCGCAAACAACTAAAAAAACCCAAAAATTAGAGCTTCGGAGTAATTATGCTTCTTGAATCTATTTTTATGATTATCCTCGCCCTAGCAGTAATGGCCATTACTGCCATTTTCTTCACAAAAGTTTTTCTTTGCATTGTTGCGGTTTTACTTATATGGACAGCGATTGGTGCCATTAAAGAAAAACGTACGCGGCGCGTGCTCAAGGGTTATGTTGATTTAGCTAGAACTGAATTTCCCGATGCATCAAACACTCAGCTAGAGGCGATTGCTGAGAAGCTAAGGCTTGGATCTAAAGTTGATGAATTTTGGCTTGAAGATGGTCAGCTCACTCACAAGCACTTGGACGCCACCACCTATTTCAGATCTAAATGCAAGTGGACAAAAGATCCGAAAAGCTCAGACCCAAACGGAATCTACGAATCTCAGAAGATCGAAGTTATAAACCATTTCTCCGGCATGAACCTGAATGAAAACGATATTCATGAATTGGCAGTCATGTTGTATTTCAATTGGGAATTTCATTCGACGCGAATGGAAGGTCAATCGGCTCGGATCATAATGGGAAGACGAGGGGAGAGACGTGCGATGGTTTTCAAATTGAATGACTCCAACGCTGCAGCTTCCGCTACTCCGAGTGTATGAAGTATGATGAGAGGGTCAGCACGACTGGAACCTTGGTAACAAGGGGGGCTGATCCTGGTGACTGAAGGGTCACTCCTAGCCGGTGGCGGGATAGGGTGCTGTAGAGCGCCTAAAGGTAGGCCTGTAACAAAAAGCCCTGGCTCACGCCGGGGCTTTTTCTTTTTCCGCACAACATCAAAACGTTACCCTGATCTCATTAATCAGCTCAGGCCTCTTATCCAGAAGGCCCAAGAGAACCCAAAGAGGCGTTGGTACGCAAACCTCACCGTTCTCATAACGCGAAATCGCATTATGGCCTCCGCCTGAGACTTTACGAATCATCTCGAGCTGGGTGAGACCCAATTTCAACCTGATTTCCCGTAATCTCTCTCCGCGATAGAGGGCCACCGCTTTGTCGCTCGCTGCGGCATATAGCTTGGCGCTGGCGTCCTTAAACACAATCTCTTTGCAACTATCGTCGACACACTCAAGGCCGCTGAGACCTCGCACGTCCACTGCCACATGCTTGCAGCTGGCGGTGAAATCACGGTTGGTGAACGGCTTCATCCCGGTCAGCCCGCACGATGGGCAATGGTCTTTTTTTCGCATTTTTGTCATTTATGGCATTTCCATATGATTGTTTCGAGGTGCGAAGATTACCCGAAACGGGTAATTGTGCAAGCGGTTGCTGCACAATTTTTTGGAATCAATTGCCGTGCACCCAGAAAATCAAGCAAAAACAGGTGTTGATTTTGAGTTTTGCCTTGATTTGCTGGGCAGAAAATCACGCGAAAGGGCAAAACTAGGCGAGCTTGATTCCCAGGAAATCAAGCGGAAACAGCGCTTGATTCGCTATTTCGTCTATATTTCCTGTCCAGGAAATCAAGTGAATGGAGCAACATTTTCGATAGATCTTTGCGTCATTGAATCAGAAATGAAACAGCCACCTCGCGGTGGCTGTGGTCTGCTCAGGGCAGTGTCTTGCGCCAGATCTAACCGACGCAGGAATCAGCCAGGAGGCTGCAAGGCGAATCTTTGCTTAACGTATGCCAGGCTGTCAATCCGCTTGCGCACGGCCTGTTGCCGACAGAGCCCTGGAGGCGGATGCTCCGCCCTTAGCCGCTACGCGGAGTGTCGACCTCTCTCAAAACCTCCGCCGATGATGGCAATTGACACTATATGTTCGCAATGTATAATCCGAGAGATTAAATACCGGTCGGCGCTTGAGGCGCTGGCGCCAGTCACTTTGCAGCGAACAGGACGTTTCCCATGCACATTGCAACAAAAGTGGTCACCCAGCTCGAGATCACCGAAGCCAAGGGCGAAAAATTCAAGTTCGGCACCATCCAGGTGGTGTACGAGGACACGGCGCCCAACGCCGGCAAGATCGCCATCACGCACGATGGGCAGACCTGGAATGGCTACTGGGGCAGCATGGGTAGCACGCTGATACCGTTCTTCTGTGGGGCTGATGCTACTTACCTCGGCGGAAATCTCCGCGCTCCGTCATCTAGCGAGTATGACGTCAAAGCCACGCGCAGAGAGGCCAAGCGCTACCTGAGGGAACGTCGCCGGGAGAAGGAAATCTCCGCCGAGGACTTCAAAGAACTCAACAGCCAGGTCGATGGTCGGCTGACCGACCCTCAGCAAGAAGGGCAGCTGCTGTCGGCAATTTTCGGCCCTGACTGGCCGCACTCGTTGCAATACAAAACCACTGACCGCTACCTGCACTTCATCGAGCTGGTGGAGGTGGTTCAGGAAGCGCTGCGACGCTATACACAGCCGGCAGACGGACAGTCTGCAAAAGCAGCATAACAATCGAGGCCACGGCCTCTTCGAATTTATCCCAAAGCGAGCAGCAGCCAATGATGTGCCTAAACAACGACGAACCGAAGCTTTCCCTTCAGCAGAAAAAGCAGATCGAGAGAATCGTGCGCCAAAAGATCGGCGAATACGTGGCGAGCATGCCAGTCGACAAAGTCACTGTCGTCGATGGCTCTGCAGAAATCCAGGCGCTGGCGCTTGCTTACGCCACTGAGATTCGCGATGCCGCAGCGAACACCATGCAAGTCGAGGCTACTCACCTCATCTGAAGGCCAGGCGCCGGCAGCCCCTATCACCCTGAACCCCTCGTTGCGTGCGCCGGCCTAAGTGACCGCATGCTCGCACCTGAGGCGCTCGCGACGACCTCCCAACGGGACGTCGCATAAGGAATCACCGAAAATGCACATGATCTTAATCACTGGTGGCGTGAACGCCGGTAAATCCTACCTGCTCCACACGTTCCGCAGCCTTCGAAACATCTTCCTGATCGACCCGCTGGCAGTGGATGTCACCACCGCGAGAGCCTGGAGCGAGCCAAGCCCTGGCATCAAGATCGTCGCTTTTGACCACATTGGCGACCTGACTAACGCCTCTGCCCAGGTTCGGACTGCGATGGCCTGGTGTGAAGCAAATGGTGCGACTCTGTACCTGTGTGACAAGGAGCGGGCGGACATTGAGGCCCTAGATATCGAGATCCCTGACACAGCGCTCGAGCTCAACATGAACATCACCTACACCGTTAAGGTGAAGGGCCGCTGCGCAGAGCTTGGGGACGAAGTATTGGCTGCCAGCTGCCTTACAGATCTGTCCGACCGCGTGCTTTGTCTCTAGCGCCAGCGAGCAAGACCAATATTCGCAGCGAAATTCGCGTAAAAAGTGGTTGCCTGTATAACGCTAGAGGTTTATTATAATCCCAAGTAGAGATGATCTCTGCTGATCATCCTCTACCGTGGCAAGCAACCAAGGACGCGAAATGAAAATCGAACAGCACGCTCTTTTCCTGCCATCCCTGCTCACTGAAGTTGTATCTGGCCGCATGATGCCGGCTGCGATGCAGCGGTCGTATCAGTGGGAAAAGGCCGATGTTGAAGCGCTCTGCGACTCTGTCATTTCGGGCTTCCCTATCGGCGGCATGCTGCTGTGGATGCCTGGTGGTAAGGCTGACCTAAGCAAGGTCGCTAAAGGTCGCCTCGGCCCAATCTGCGAGTTCGGCGAGACTGCAGCCTGGGCGCCCATGTACCTGTTGCTGGACGGTCAGCACCGCCTGGCGACCCTGGCGTGGCTGATGCTGCAGGGCCAGGCCCCAGAAGCTGATTATTCGCCCTCTGAGCGAGCCATGTTTTTTGGTGACGAGCGTTTGGTACTGGATCTGGCATCCAAGTCCATGAAGTTCGTTACCCATGAGGTCGCAGAAAGCACACTGACTCTCCCGGCCTGGGTGGTTATGAGCAGCGCCTCAGAAGAAATGAGCAAGCAAGCGGCAAAGCTCCTGCGTGGTCTGGACGGCAAATTCGATGAAGAAGCTCTCGACCAGATGTACGAGCTCTACGATGTGGCTCGCCAAGCGTTTTCCAGCGCACGTGTAACCGCCACCACGATCAAGGACGCCACCCCTGAGCAGGCGAAACACGCCTTCCTGCGCATCTGCCGCACCGGCGTACCGATGAGCGAAGCTGATTTCGAATGGGCAATGGCCTGGAATGCTGCAGCTTAATTTTTTCGAACAAAGGAGTTGTTCCATGTCCAAGATTAACGCAATGCACACCTGGGATTTCAGAACCTCGACCCAGTACGCTTACCGTGAGGGTGACGACTGCGAGCAGTTCGCGGCTGACTTTGCTGCCCAGTACCCTGGCATGACGGCTTTCGACATCAAGGTCGGGTACATGCGGCAGGAGAACATCTACTCGCCGTACACCCAACGCTACGTTCGCTCCACTGTGATCGGCGTGGACGGGGAGGGCAAGAAGGTGGTGTTTGCCCGCATGGAACTCCTGAAGCGCAAAGCGGCGTAGGGTATCGAGATGAGTGCCAAACGCGCCGCCCAGGCCCTGATCGACTACGACCCGTATGTTGGCATGCAGGTTGAAACGATCAGGGGCATGCGTCTGGATAACGCCCAGGAGCGCATCGAGGCCATTCAGAGCCTGCTGCGTGACGTGATGATCTCCTACACCTTGTCGCTGGTCGCCGGCGCAGCGAACACTACGGAGAAGAACGTGGTGGCAGCCCTGGCTCAGCATGAAGATCTTAAATTCGGTACAAGCAGTGTTCCTCGCAGCTACGTCGAAGGCTTGTATAGCGATGCTGGCGCGAACTGACACAATCGAACCTTCCCGCAGAGCGGGGCTGGCTGTTAATCTTTGGGGCGCAAAATGAAGAAAAAGCGCGTAGTAGAAATAACCGAATTCTTCTGCGATGTTTGTGGCAAAAATTGCGGCACCAGCTACATGACTTTTGTCGACAAAAATGATGATGAAGCGCATGCGTGCAAAGCGCTCAACGACGAGCATGGTAAGTCCTGCGCGGATGTTTTGAGTGATCGCCTGCATGCCGCCGCCATCGCAAAACGTGAGGCTGAACGTAAGGCTTAACACGGCCCACGATGTTTTAACGCTGTAACGGAATAGACGCACCCTTTTGCCTGGAAGCACCCAGGATGCCGGCGTCACCTTTTCGGGTTTTGAACCCGGTTATCCAATCGTACTTATCAGGAATTGAAAGATGAAAACTGTTCTGCGCGAAGACGGCGGTGTGCCAATCAAGATCTGGACTGACCATGTCGAAGATCCGGCCCTCGTCCAACTCAAGAATCTCTCCCGTTTGCCATTCATCGCCCGCACCGGCGTTGCAGTGATGCCAGACGTGCACGCAGGCATCGGCTCGACGGTGGGCTCAGTTATCCCAACCTACAAAGCAGTCATTCCGTCTGCC